>Ga0307499_10000321_pt1 | contig 17670 bp, 11 predicted proteins | sample 13_S_MG_FD_201363 | JGI IMG/M metagenome (GOLD analysis project Ga0307499, IMG submission 201363) | Soil microbial communities from Populus trichocarpa stands in riparian zone in the Pacific Northwest, United States - 13_S | ecosystem: Environmental > Terrestrial > Soil > Riparian zone > Trees... | reverse complement strand
GATCGCGTATTTGAAGATTATGACATAACTCGGCCAGCGGCCGAGACGACGACTAACTGCGCCCGGTATTGCCTCACCAAGCGGACGTCGCGCCGCGTGACAGCCATTTGGGTCCTAACAGCGGATATGCCCTCAAGGTCGCTTTTGACCCCTAGCGGATCCCAACGGTCGCGTTTGCCATGTCAGCTAGTGGGGCGGAAGCCGGTTTATCCAAAACTGCTGAAAGACCTTCTGGTCGGAATCGCAAATAGACCTTCCTGACCGATCTTGCAGCCAGAGGACTCGTCCAAGGATCGGCCGAGGGGACAATCGCTCCCGCCTTGCTCGAACGCTTGCCAATTTGATACACCTATCGAAGATAGAGCAATGTTGGCGTCGCCGAAGCATCCAAGTGAGGTTATGGGTTATGCGCCAGGGGGGTCGGACGATCGCGCCTTCGATTCGGAATATGCTCGCGCAGCACCGGGACGTGTTTTCCATCATGGATCCCCGCGAGACGCGGCAACAAATTTTGATGCGGCTGTCAGCAGATGGTGCAGAGGGAGATAGGTATCTGGAGGAAATCCAGCGGTTCATAAGCTCTAATCAAATTCTAATGCCGCGAAACATTCGACTGGATCGCGACAGCGCGAATGTCCTGACGCTTAGGGGACACACAAGCCCTGTTTGCCACGTAATACCGTTGCCCGATGGCCGCGCCATCTCGGCCTCGTTCGACAACACCCTGCGGCTTTGGGATTTTGCCTCCGGGCAATGCACGCACGTTCTCAAAGGACATTCTGATGCAGTCCGGCACGTCGCGGCGCTGCCAAACAACCGCGTCATCTCGGCCTCTGACGACGATACCCTGCGGCTCTGGGACCTCGTTTCCGGGCAATGCACGCGCGTTCTTAAGGGGCATTCTGACACAGTCTGGCATGTCGTGGCGCTGCCAAACGACCGCGCCATCTCGGCCTCTGGCGACGAGACCCTGCGGCTCTGGGACCTCGCCTCGGGGCAATGCACGCGCGTCCTCGAAGGACATTGCTCCCGGGTCACCCACGTCGAGGTGCTGCCAAACAACCGCGCCATCTCCGCCTCATGGGACGAAACCTCTCGCCTCTGGGATCTCACTACCGGACAATGCACGCGCGTTCTCAAAGGACATTCTTACACAATCATGCAAGTCGCTGCGCTGCCAAACAACCGCGCCATCGCGGCCTCTCACAATAATACCCTGCAGCTCTGGGACCTCGCCTCCGGGCAGTGCACGCGCGTCTTGGAAGGACATTCCGGCACCGTCACCCACGTCGCCTCGCTTCCAAACGACCGGGCCATCTCAACCTCTGACGACAAGACTCTGAGGCTCTGGGACCTTGCCACCGGGCAGTGCACGCGCGTCTTCGAAGGACATTCAGGCGCCGTAACCCACGCCGCGTCGCTGCCAAACGATTGCGTCATCTCGGCCTCTGACGACGGAACTCTGCGGCTGTGGGACCTTGTCACCGGGAAATGCACGCGCATCCTCGAAGGTCATTCTGACGGGGTATTCCATGTCGCTGCGCTGCCACACGACCGCGCCATCTCGGCTTCTGGCGACAATACCCTGCGGCTCTGGGACCTCGCTGCCAGGCAAGGCAGGCGCGTCCTCGATGGGCATTCAGGCGCAATCACCCACATCGCGGTGCTGTCAAATGACCGCGCCATCTCGACTTCGCGCGACGAGACGCTCCGACTCTGGGACCTCGCCTCCGGGCAATGCACCCGCGTCCTCAATGGACATTCTTACATAGTATGGCACGTCGCCGCGCTGCCAAATGACCGCGCCATCTCGGCCTCTGGCGACAGAACCCTACGGCTCTGGGACCTCGCCTCGGGGCAATGCACCCGCGTCCTCAAAGGACATGCTGACACGGTCTGGCATGTCACGGCGCTACCAAACGACCGCGCTATCTCGGCCTCTGGCGACGAGACTCTGCGGCTCTGGGACCTCGCCTCCGGGAAATGCATGTATGTACTCAAAGGGCATTCTGATACGGTAATCCGCGTCGCGGCGCTGCCAAACGACCGCGCCATCTCCGCCTCTCGGGACAAAACCTTGCGACTGTGGGACCTTGCGTCCGGGCAATGCACAGGCGTCTTGGAAGGACATTCCGGAACTGATACTCACGTGGCTCCGCTGCCAAACGACCGGGCCATCTCAGCCTCTGACGACAAGACCTTGAGGATCTGGGACCTTGCCTCCGGGCAATGCACGCGGGTCTTGGAAGGGCATTCAGAAGCTGTCACCCACTTGGCGTCGCTGCCAAACGATTGCGTCATCTCGGCCTCCGACGACAGAACTCTGCGGCTCTGGGACCTTGCCACCGGGCAATGCAGGCGTGTCCTCGAAGGTCACTCGAGCTCCGTCACCCAGGTCGTCGCGCTGCCAAACGACCGCGCCCTCTCCACATCTCGCGACAACAGCCTGAGGCTCTGGGACCTCGCGTCCGGTAAGACGTTGGCATCCTTTACAACCGATGACGCCATAAAGGACCTTGCAACAACCGATAGCGGAGACTTCGCGGTTGTCGGCGACCATCGTGGTCGTGTGATGTCGTTTCGGATCCAATCAAGCGTTTAATGAATTCCGCCAGATCGAGAGGGAGTGCCGATCACGATCGGACCTAGAATACCTGAAGCCCCGGTCCGCCTCGCTCCAACAAACCTCCTTTTTCGAGGGGCTAAATCGCTTTATTGATTGCCACCGATCTAAATGGTTGCCAATTTGAGACACTCAATCGAGGATAGAGCCTACTGTAGCAGCCAAGGCGTCCATAGCGGAGTTATCGAGGTATGCGCTCGGGCAGTCGAATGATCGCGCTTTCGATCCGGAACATGCTCGGGCAACACCGCGACGTGTTTTCGATCATCGATCCCAGCGAGACGCGGCAGCAGATTTTGGTGCGCCTGTCAGGAGATGGCGCGGACAACAATAAGTACCTGGAACAGATCCGAGAGCTCATAGATGGTAGTCAAATTCTTGTCCCGCGAAACATTCGACTGGATAGGGACGCCGCGAATTTCCTGACACTTAGAGGACATTCAAGCGGGATCACCCACGTCGCGGTGCTGCCAAACGGCCGAGCCATCTCAGCCTCATACGACAACACCTTACGGGTTTGGGACCTCGTCTCCGGCGAATGCGCGCGTGTCCTCGAAGGCCATTCCGATTGGGTCAGGCACGTAGCGGCACTGCCGAAAGATCGCGCCATCTCGGCTTCTCACGACAATACCGCGCGGCTGTGGGACCTCGCCACCGGTCAATGCATGCGCGTCCTTGAAGGACATTCAAGTTGGGTCACGCACGTGGTGGCGGTTCCAAACGATCGCGCCATCACGACTGGTATCGATGGTACCCTACGGCTGTGGGATCTCGCCACTGCTCAATGCACGCGCATCCTCAAAGGACATTCAAGTTGGGTCACACACGTCGCGATGCTGCCAAATGACCAGGCCATCTCGGCGTCCGAGGACAAGACTCTTCGGCTTTGGGATCTCGCCACCGGGCAATGTATGTGTGTTCTCGAAGGTCACTTGGGAGAAGTTACCCACTTCGTGGCGTTGCCAAATGACTGCATCATCTCCGCCTCTGACGACAAGACCCTTCGGATCTGGGACCTCGCCACCGGGCAATGCACGCGCGTTCTCGAAGGGCATACCTTTTGGGTCAGGCATGTCGCGGCGCTGCCAAATGATCGCGCCATCTCGGCTTCCGCCGATAACACACTGCGGCTCTGGGATCTCGCCGGTGGGAAATGCGTGCGCGTCCTCGAAGGACATTCTGGCTGGGTCAATTGTGTTGCGGCGCTGCCCAGCGACCGCGCCATCTCTGCCTCTCACGATAAGACCCTCCGGTTCTGGGACCTCGTCACCGGGCAATGTACGCACGTCTTCGAAGGTCATTCCGCTTCCATCACTCACGTCGAGGCGCTGCCAAACGACCGGACAATCTCGACCTCCACAGACAGCACCCTGCGGCTATGGGACCTCGCCTCAGGGCAATGCACGCGCGTACTCGAAAGTCATTCTGGGTCCGTACTTTCTATAGCGGCGTTGCCGAACAACCGTGCCATTTCGGCCTCCGAGGACCAGAGCCTTCGGCTCTGGGACCTCGCGTCGGGGCAATGCATGCGCATACTCGAAGGGCATTCCGACAAAGTCACACACGTCGCTCCGCTGCCAAACGACCGTGCGATCTCAGCTTCTGACGACAAGACGCTGCGGCTCTGGGCCCTCACCACAGGCCAATGCACGCGCGTCTTCGAAGGACATTCGAACCGCTTCACCCACGTCGAGGCGCTGCCAAGCGACCGGGCAATCTCCGCCTCTGTCGAGGGTGGCCTTTGGCTCTGGGACATTGCCACCGGGCAATGCACGCGCTTACTCGAAGGACACTCAAGCCCCATCAGCCATCTCGCGGTGCTGCCTAACAACCACGTCATCTCGTCATCCTACGACAAGACCCTGCGACTCTGGGACCTCGCGTCGGGGCAATGCACGCACGTCCTCAAAGGGCATTCCGACCCCGTCACTCACGTGGCTCCGCTGCCAAACGGCCGCGCCATCTCAGCCTCCGACGACAGCGCCTTGAGGCTCTGGGACCTCGCGTCGGGGCGATGCACCTGCGTCTTCGAAGGACATTCCGGCTCCGTCACTCACGTCGCTCCGCTGCCAAACGACCAGGCCATCTCAGCCTCTGATGACAAGACCCTGAGGCTTTGGGACCTCGCCACCGGGCGATGCAAGCTCATCTTCGAAGGTCATTCCAATCGGGTCTCCCACGTCGCGCCACTGCCAAGCCACCGCGCCATGTCGGTATCATGGGATGCCACCCTGAGGCTCTGGGACCTCCTATCGGGCAGATCATTGGCGTCCTTCACCAGCGATGACCCCATAGCACTCGCAACAACTGATAGCGGAGATTTCGTTGTTGCCGGCGATTTTCGTGGCCGCGTGATGTGTTTTCGGACCAAATTAAGCATTTGAGGAATTCAAACGAGAGGAGTTCCGGTTATGGCAGCGCATATTAAAGTCAATCTTGGAAATTCGAATGGAACGATTTGGGTCGAAGCCGTCGATGTGGTCGCCGATCGCCCTCAAGGCCGCAACTCCGTCAGCGCGGGAACTGAGGTCGTCGCCAACCTCGCCAACGCTTTCGATCAATTCCGATGCGTATTCGAAATTGCTCAGACTCAACTTACAAAAATGCAAGAGACGGCGGACGAGACCACGTTGGAACTCTCAGCGAAGCTCACGACCAACGGAAATCTTCTGATCGTCCAAGGATCCGCGGAAGGCGCGATCAAGGTAACGATGAAGTGGAAGAAACCCGCAGGCGAAACAAAGGCTGCTTGAAATGGCGGCCGATCTGCACGAGCGATTTCAGGTCGCCATTCTTGGCGACAACGGCGCACCCGTCGGCTCTGGACTCATCGTCGGCGACCGTCATGTGGTCACGTGTACGCACGTGGCCGCCCAGGCTACAACCGGCGAAAAAGACGCGGATCCTCGCACGGACGTCGACATCAAACTCCGCTTGATACCGTGGTTGGGCGGCGATCCGCTCCTGGCGCGACTACGAACTGATGCGTGGCGAGGAAAACACTCCGTTCCTGGCGATCGCGGCGTACGAGATTTGGCGCTGCTTGAATTGGCAGAGCCACTTTCTAAAGGGAAGGAATCGTGCGGAGTTTATCCTGGCAGGTGGACGCCGCGAAACGAGATGACCTTGTTCGCCTTTCCGAAAGCCCAGCCAGATGGAATCCTTTCAAATATCGTCGTTATCGGAGGCGTCGCGGACCATTGGATTCAAATCGATGCCGCACCTAACGCGCAATATCGGGTGCAAGGCGGCTTCAGCGGTTCACCTCTGTTTGATCCCGACACTGGCTGTGTCCACGGCCTCGTTGCGGAGGCCGACGCTGGCGAGGGACGAACCGGTTTCTTGATCCCTGGTAGAGCGATACTGGAATTCCTTGAAGGAGTTCCTGATCTTCGGGATTTCGCAGAGCAATTGCACGCTCGCGCCAAGGTCCGTGGCGCTCCTGACCTGCCCGAAAAGCTCACTCGCCGCGAGGCGCTCGTAAACGCGATCAGGTCATCTCTGGTTGATGAAACAAAATTGGTCGGACTGGTGGGCCTACGAGGGATGGGTGGAATCGGCAAATCTGTCGTCGCGCGTCTTCTCGCCGAAGATAGTTGGGTCCGCCGTCATTTCCATGATGGGATCGAATGGATCACGGTCGGAGAGAACAAGACGCCGCAGGACATCGAGGCTCTCCAGGCGGGCCTCTTGTCGCGCCTTGGCGGCCGAATTGAGCGCATGCAGTCATTGGACGGAATGCGACAGGGAATCGAGAGGGAACTTGTGAACCGCCGCATGCTGTTCATCGTAGATGACGTGTGGACGCCGTTCGCGGTCCAGGCCTTTCAATTTCGTGTCGATGGCTGTGCCGTTGTCTTCACGAGCCGCCGGCGCGCTGGATTTGATGAATGCGGCGTTAACGTCCGTGATGTTGAACTCCTGAGTGAGGGCGAGGCGAGCGAGCTCTTCAGGATGCATGCCAATCAGCCTGCTGATATTCAATTGTCCGCTGCGGTTGAAGGAATCTTGCAGCACTGCAATAGGCACGCGCTGGCGATCGTGGTGGCGGGCTCGATGCTTGCACAGTATCCATCTGAAGCCGATCTGATTCTCAAGCGATTCGACGAGGCCAACGTCGAGGAAATTGTGGCGTCGGTACCGAGCTATCGGCGATCTCAGTCCTTTCCTAGTCAGGAAACCAGTATCTTCCAGATCATTTCGGTATCTTTCGACTTTCTGAACGATGCGGAGCGAGAGTTTCTGCAGCGACTCGCAATCTTTCCCGAAGACATACCCATCCCGCTCGCCGCCGTCGAGATTCTTGCTGGCAAGTTGGTTGATCGCCTTGCGTGCAGGCGGGTCATAGCTCGACTGGATGACGCAGCACTTCTCGCGTTTCACTTGGATCGAGGAAATACCGAGCGCTCGACGATTACGATGCATGACCTACAACGGGACTTCGTAAGATATCTGAACAAGACTCCGGAGACCGATCATCGCGCGATGGTCGGCGAATTGGAAGCACGATTTGGCGGTCGCCTCTTCGCGGACAATGATTTGCCCGGCGCTGATTATTTTCGTCGCTTTATGGTTCTGCATCTTATTGGAGCGGCCAGGCAAGACGACCTTTTTGATATGCTTATCAATCCTGACTGGATCGAACATCGCTTGCGATCAGGCGATCAGGTCTTTGACTTAATCGCGGATTACGATCGCGCTATATCTAGCGAGGGGTAAATTTGAAGCGCAATCGGAAAATAGCGAACGCGATCCGTCACGCGCTCGATCGCAATACGGATGTATTCGCGGCATATCCAAAATTCATACGCGAGCATCTGATCGCCCGTCTCGACAGGGATGTCGCCACGCAGATCCACCAATATGCCGATGAACTATCTATGGAACTGATTCGGCGTGGCCGCCGTTGTGCCCAAAATTGGCGCATACCAGAGAGACGAAGCATGTCTCAAGGTATGCATCGGTCACAATCACTCAATTTCGAGTGTCGCCGCACTTCCAAACGAGCGCGCCATTTCGGCAGCCTGTGATTCAACCTTACGGGTATGGGATCTTTTGTCGGGGCAATGCACGCGCGTTCTCGAAGGGCATTCCACCGCAGTTAACCACGTCGTTGCGCTGTCAAACGACCGCGCCATTTCAGGCTCTAACGACAGAACCCTGCGACTCTGGAACCTTGCCACAGGGCAATGCACGCATGTTCTCGAAGGGCATTCCGGTTGGGTCAGTCGCATAGCCGCGCTGCCAAACGACCGCGCGATCTCGGCCTCTTACGACAAGACACTGCGGCTCTGGGACCTCTCTACAGGGCAATGCTTGCGCGTCCTCGAAGGTCACCCACACCGCGTCGAGGACGTTTCGGCGCTTCCAAACGACCATGCCATTTCGGCATCGAGCGACGGGAGCCTGCGGCTCTGGGATCTCGCCACAGGGCGATGCACGCGCATCCTCGAAGGGCATTCCAGTTGGGTCAATCACGTAGCAGTGCAGCCAAACGACTACGCGATCTCAGCGTCAGGCGACATGACCTTACGGGTCTGGGACCTCGCTGCTGGGCAGTGCACGCGTGTCCTCAAAGGACACACAAGCTTCGTCAATCACGTGGCGGCGCTGCCGTACGACCGCGCTGTCTCGGCCTCAAGCGACAAGACCCTGCGGCTCTGGAACCTCGCCACGGGCCAATGCACGCGCATCCTCGAAGGTCATTCAGAATCCGTTACCAACGTTGTCGTGCTGCCTGATGATCGCGTCGTATCAAGCTCCAACGATAGGACCTTGCGGCTCTGGGACCTCGCCACAGGTCAATGCGCGCGTGTTTTCCGAGGCCATTCAGGCGCAGTCACCCGCGTTGTAGCACTGGCAAACGATCGCCTTATCTCCGCCTCGGCCATCACCGACAACACCATGCGGCTTTGGGACCTCGGCCCGGGCCAAAGCACGCGCGTTCTCGAAGGACATTCAAGTTCCGTTCAGCATGTCGCTATGCTGCAAAACGATCGCGCCATCTCGGTCTCCGAGGACAAGACACTTCGACTGTGGGACCTCGCTTCCGGACAATGCATTCGGGCCTTCGAAGGGCATTCCGGCTCCGTCAACTTCGTCGCGGCGTTGACAAATGACCGCATCATTTCGGCGTCTAGGGACGGGACCCTGAGGCTCTGGGACCTTTCCTCTGGGCAATGCATGCACGTTTTCCGAGGTCATTCAGGCGCCGCAGTCACTCATGTCGTCGCGCTTTCAAATGAATCCGCCATCTCGATCTCTAACGATAAGACCATGGGGCTTTGGGATCTCACCTCCGGCCAATTAATACGCACCCTCAAAGGACATACACGCCATATTAGGTATGTTGCTGCGCTGCCGAACGATTGCGCCATCTCGGCCTCTGTCGACAGGACACTGCGGCTCTGGGACCTCGCCACTGGCCAATGCACAGGCACCCTTGAAGGACACAACGACACTGTCATACACGTCGCGGCGCTGCCAAACGATCGCGCTATCTCGGCTTCGAGCGACAGGACCTTGCGACTTTGGGACCTCGCTCGCGGGCATTGCATCCAAGTCCTTGAGGGCCATTCCGAGGCGGTCTTGTTTGTTACGCCGCTGCCAAACAACCGTGCCATTTCGGCTTCGAGCGACAGGACCTTGCGACTCTGGGACCTCGCTACCGGCCATTGCACCCGAGTCCTTCACGGACATTCTGAGCCGGTCTTGTTTGTCACGGCGCTGCCAAACAACCGAGCCATCTCAGCCTCCCCCGACGGTACCGTGCGGCTTTGGGACCTATCGTCGGGACATTTTATTGGAATGATCGTTGGAGATTCACCTGTCAATTGCTGTGAAATTTCACCACTTGGTATATCGGGGATTTGCGGTCATGCCGATGGCAGAGTTGCCGTTTTTGATTTGGCGTAACTCGCCGAGATCTGAGGTCAGGTCACCGGAGGGCCGTTGAGGCGTCGGCTCTATCGCCGCAGGTGAGCCTTTGCTAAAGTTTGCAGCCATATGCGGTCATTCGCAGATCAGTTGTTATGGAAGAAGTAGGCCCAGTGGCCTACCCTGCAAATCAGCGGCTCCTAAACACCTCAATTGATTCAGCCAGCCAGCGGCGCCGCCCCAACGGCGCCTTGGCACCGCGCAACTTTTCGAGCGCTGGTCTCGCGCTTGCGGGTCGTTGGACCGGTACAGAGAAATTCTTGGTAAGCTGCAAACCTTCCTCGACTCAGGCGCTGGAGTTCCAATCTGAGCGGCGCTCTTATTGGCTGAACACTCACCAGACCCGGGCGGCCTATCGATCAACCTCGCGCCGAATTGCGACATGAGAGCAAACTCCCATAGGCTAAGTGCAGCGCGGTGATAACCATTTCTGTCGAGGGCCATAAACCAGGTTAGGCTAATTGGATACTGAAGAACTTCGTAGAATTACAACGCATGCACGAAGTGCGCGCATGATCAGTCACTTTCTAAACAGAGCCCACAACGCGGCCCGCTGACGACGGATCGGAACTCGATCACTTCAAAAGACAACTACCGCATCGCACCAAATCATCCGTCTGAGAGTTGCGCTCACAGCCTCACTTGAATACTCTTTCAACCCTAGATTTATTGCAAGATGCATTTTGTCCGCGGCTAGTTTGGCAGGCTTCGATGGACCGGTGGTTGTTTATCATAAGTGATCTGCACATTAGTGTAGGAGATCTTGACGATTTTGACCCAGAGCTTGAAGGGCACTTGGTCGACTTCCTCAGTTCACTTTGCGATCGGCTAGAACCAGTCGAGCTTATTCTCAACGGCGATTTTCTCGACTTTGTGCAAGCTCCGCCGTGGTCGGGCAATGATCTTGAATCAGCGACAAGCGCTGACATTCCTTTGTGCTTTACCGAAGAGCAGTCAGTTCTAAAGCTTTCTGCCATTCAAGCAGCGCACGGACGAACCTTCGACGCTTTGAGGAAATTCTTATCGGCCAATGAGAACAACATCTTGGTGATATTGCCCGGCAACCATGATCCGGATTTCTTCTGGCTAGTGATTCAGGATCGATTCAAAGCTGCCGTTCAACCTACCAGTGGTTCGGACCGGGTACATTTCTGTTTAGACCGCTCCTATCGGCCGGCAGGATGCCCCTGGCTTTGGATCGAACATGGACATCAGCTTGATCCTGTAAACTCATTCTTCGTCGGGGACGAAGAATTTTGGAGTGAGCAGAGACCACCAATCCTTACGGACGCTTTTGGAAAGACGCGATTGTTAGAGTGCACCGGCTCGCGGTTCTTAATTCGGTACCTCAATGGAATTGACGCACGGTATCCATACGTTGACAACGTCAAGCCATTCTCTCGCTTCATAAAGATCTTCGGCGTTGCTGCTTTGACGCCCGGGCGCGGTCCCTTAGACGCCGCAATCGCTGTAACTAAAATGTTAGGTTATCTTGCGGGGACAGCGATTACGCGGCCTGTCGATTTGCTCGGTCTCGAAGACGAGAATGGCGATACCGTTCCTCACGCGCTCACGACCTGGATCATGGAAGCGTCGGACGCCGAACGCCAACAGCTGGGGGAAGCACTCCGGCAGCGCGGGTTTACCCTTCGCGTACCCCTCGAGGCATTGCTTGATCGCAATGACGAGCTGGCGCGACTGGTCGACTTCCTAGCCGACAACAGCGATCTAGTTGAGAAACTTGGCGAAAAGAACGCAGCGTTGCTTGGCGAACAGGAGGGTACTCTCACGCTAAAACGAGGCTTTACTGCCAACGAGACCGAAGATCTTTACCGTGGCGCCAGGCGCGTAGCCTCCGGGGAAATAACAACCGTGGTCATGGGTCACACGCACGAGGCAATGGAGCGGACTAATTCATTTACCTACTTTAATACGGGCTCTTGGACTCGTTATTATCGTTTCGCCAAACATGAGCCGACTGCCGCCTGGAACATGTTACGAGAACGATCCTATGAACGGTTCCCATTTCATCTTCGCTACGTAGTCGTGAAGCCCGGCACTTCATTCGCGACCATGGAGACTTGGTTTGAGAGATCTAAGACGTGAAAACAATTAGAGTCGAGATCAAGGGTAGCGAACGTGAACTTAAGGTAGTTTGGAGCGACGAGTCACGATTTCCATCCTACTTCATTAATCGGAAGTTGGTCGATGATTGCGCGCATGATATCCGACGGGTACTCCGCGAGTTGGTCAATACTGCGCTGGAAGGCAAGCTAGACAGTTGTGGTCCGATCCTTAAGAGGTTGGCCGATCAAGGCGCACATCTAAAAGATGCGCTTTTCGCGAAGACTGGCGGAGAGGGGGATCCTAAGAGGATACGAAGCTATTTCGACGAATTTCGGGATCATTCGAAGTTGCGGTTTGTTGTATCGGATGACGTTTTCGTACCTTGGGGTTTGATCTACTCTGCCGATCCGCGTCAGCTGCCTGATGTCTTGCCGCTCGATACAGACAATGCCTGGGAAACCTATGGCGCGTTCTGGAATCTCAGCCACCAAATATCGACGGTGTATCACAGAATACCGCCAGATGCCGCAGGAGGAAAGCTTAACGCTTCACCTCTCGAAATGATTCGACTGGTACACCCCGAAACTTTGGCCGCCGCAACAGAATGCCTTTCTGGCTCGCCTGAAGAAAGCTTTATAGACTGGTTGAACGAATTTTCTGGCGAACCTTTGACAACCTCGAACGAACTTAGTGAGGAGTGGCGGAAGAAAGGGTCGAAGACCGGCCTGCTCTATTTCTACTGCCACGCGAGTGCAAGTCTGCTGGCACTGGGCAAGGAAGAAAAGATAAAGGCATCTCGGCTTTTTCTTATGCTCACGGATGTGGAACGCGAACTCGGTAGTTCTGGTTGCTTGGTACTCTTAAATGGCTGTTCCACCGCCACCGGCTCCGAGTCGGGCGAATTTGTTCAGGCTACAGCTCGCAATGGTCTCTGCGGATTTGTCGGCACCGAAGCAGACGTCCCAGACATATTCGCATTACGTTTTAGCATTTCTTTGCTTCGCTTGCTGTTTCGTCAAGGCCTACCCCTTGGGGAAGCAATGCAGTTGCTGTATCGGGCTCACTTTCCGCTCAGCCTCCTTTATGGTCTTTATGCCCTACCGAACTTTAAGATGAAGAAGGAGCAAGCTCCCGACATTGTGTCGCAGCAGCCGAAGAACTTTTCTTTTTCGCAGGTCGGGACTAATCGACTGAAGGTCGGTCATGGCAGTTGAGATAGAAAGCGGCTGGCCTGAATCGCCCTATAAGGGACTTGGGTTTTACACCGAGGAAGACGCTCCACTCTTCGCGGGGCGCGATTCGGACATTGTTCGTTGCGCTGAGCGATTGGCCGAATGGAGCAGCCGCGTCCTTCTTCTGCACGGGTCTACAGGCTGCGGCAAATCTTCGTTCCTCCGCGCAGGCCTCATCCCACATCTCGAAGGCAGAAATACTGGAATTGAGTTTGCTCGGATAGGAGTTGGCGTAAACCATCCTGCCTTGATGATACGTTCGACCTCCGAGCCTCTTCCGAAGATCGCCAATGCCCTCTACCAGTTCGCTGCGCGCGACATAACGCTCACGACCCCTGATGGCCCATTCAATCTCAACCTACGAGCATCGCTTCCAGACCCCAATGAACAAGATGCCTCTTCGTTCGTGCGACAGTATGGCAACGACCCCCATGCACTCTTAATGGTCTTAGAGGGAGTGGCTCGGCTTATTCCCGAGACCATTGTTTTGATAATTGATCAGGGCGAGGAAGTGCTCACGGTCAACAGAAGCGGCGAACTGCATGAACGAAGCAATAGTTTTTTTCAATTCTTGTCCGGCTTCACAGATTCTCAGATAGACGTGAAGCTTGTGATCGCCTTGAGAACCGAGTACCTGGGTCGCTTCGCTTCGCGACTGAGGAACGGCCTTCGTGACAAACGAGTCACCGAGTACTTCCTCGACGAACTCAGCGTCCTCCAAATCAAGGAAGCTATACTTCACCCAACGTCTACTATCCCTTTGGGACGCATTGGCTCGCCTCACGACAAGTATCTATTTACCTTCGATGACAGGGTCGTGGATGCTATTATCAATCAGCTCGACAGGGCTGCTGGCGGAAAACTTACAGCCGTACAGATAGTTTGCGGAGCGCTGTACGATCTAGTCAGAGGGCGCCCGGGCTCACGCAAGATAACGTTTGGTGATCTTGACAGCATTGGCGGCGTCGAGGGTGCTATCGAACGCTTTTTAGATAAGAATCTAATCGAGTGCGCCGAGGCCGAGCACCTTTCTTTCGAAAAGTACGAGGAAGAAATTGTTTTATGGAAGAAGGCTTTGTGCAAGTTCGCGTTGCTGCAGCCTGATGGCACGGTCACGACCGATATTAGGAATCAAGAAATCTTCGAGCGTGAGCTAAAAGCGGCATCCCTTTCGTTCAAAGCTACCACGGAGAAGCTTCTCAATGCCCGCGTGCTGCGCGAGACAAACGTTGTCGACGTGCAATCCGGTTCACTCGTACGCTGCTTTGGCTTGGGTCATGACACGTTGGGCCTAGTGTTACGAAACTGGAAAGTCCGTCACGACCGCAATGCTGGCTATGCGCCGGTAGACTCTACTCCGACTGGCTTTGATGAGGAAACGACGGCGCTCACAGCAGGAACAGCCCTGTGTCTCTCCGGCTCTGGCTATCGCGCTGTTGCCTTTCAAATTGGCGTTGTGTGGCGCCTGTACGAAGCTGGGTTACTGCGTCGATTAACTCGGATTTCGGGTGTGTCTGGCGGTTCGATAGTCGCGGGCTTTCTCGCATTAAAATGGAAATCCTTGAGCTTCCGGCCAGAGAGTTTGGCGCACGAATTTATACCTCGATTTGTTTCGCCACTGCGTGTTTTGGTCAGCAATACTATTGATAGCAGCGCTATCGTGGGCGGCTTATTGCTTCCTGGTGGCAGTGGAATCGATCGTGTAGCCCGTGCATTCGATGAATATCTGTTTAGCGGCGCCACCCTTCAGGACATGCCTGACGAGCCCCGCTTCATATTTAGTGCCACGAATGTTCAATCAGGAGCAGTATGGCGATTTGCCAAGCCGTATATGGGTGACTACCGGGTCGGCGAAGTGAGCATGCCGCGGGTGCCTTTAGCTCACGCCATCGCTGCGTCTGCGGCACTTCCACCTATGCTGTCACCATTTATATTGAAGTTGCCGCCTAACGCATACACTCCAGGAAAGGGCTTTGATCTACAAGCGGAAGCTTTCAAGTCAGAAGTCGTGCTAACTGACGGTGGGGTCATTGACAGGCTTGCGCTCGAAACTACGTGGAAGTCGACCGCAACTATTCTCGTGAGTGATGGGGGCCTGAAGCTTCAAGCAGAAGCGACCCCGCATTTAGATTGGGCGCGCCATTCGGCGCGGGTTCTCAGTTTGATCGATCATCAAGTACGCGCCCTGCGCAAACGACAGCTCATCGAATCATTCATATCGGGCGTTCGCAAAGGAGCTTATTGGGGGATCGAAACCGATATTTCAGACTACGATCTTGGTGATGCTCTTCCTCATCCAATCGAACGTGTGAAAGAGTTCACCGAAGTACCCGTTCGTTATCAGGCCTTGGACAATCTTTTGCAGGAAAGACTTATCAATTGGGGTTACGCGGTCTGCGACGCGGCAGTGCGTAAACACGTTGAACCAACTCTCAGGAGACCAATATTTCCGTATCCCTCCGCCCGATAAGCTTCAACGACGCGCAGTCAGGCGCATCGCATCGTATCCCTCCGCCAAAGGCCGTCTTGTTTGAGTGACGCGAGGGCTGCAGGTCCTAGGGGTAATCCTAGGAGAAGCACTATGACGATTTCGCGGGCAGAGGTTATTACATCGGTCGAGCGGCGGCGCCGGTGGTCGCAGGATGAGAAGGAACGGCTTGTTGCAGCATCGATCGAGCCCGGAGCCAGTGTTTCCGAGGTGGCTCGGATGGCCGGCCTTCATGTGAGCCAGCTGTTCAGGTGGCGCAAAGAGCTTTGCAAGCATGGTGAAGCGAGTACAGCGCCGTTCGTGCCGGTCGAGATTGGGCCGTCTGCGCCGCCGCGGGAGGTGGCCGAAGTGCCATTGACGACGACGGCGGCGCGTCGACGGAAGAGCCAGGGCATCATCGAGATTGATCTTGGTAGCGGGCACCGCATCCGGGTCGATGGCGACGTTGATGGAGACGCGCTACGTCGCGTTCTCGATGCTCTGGTACGCCGATGATCCCGGTTCCGACGGGCGCGAGTGTGGCTGGCGACAGGCTACACGGACATGCGCCGAGGCTTTCCGTCGTTGGCACTCCAAGTGCAGGAGGTGCTGCGCAAGGACCCGCTCAGCGGTCATCTGTTCGTGTTCCGCGGTCGCCGAAGCGATCTTGTGAAGGTGATCTGGCACGATGGCCAGGGGGCATGCCTGTTCACCAAAAGGCTCGAGAGAGGAAGGTTCATCTGGCCATCGGTTGCGGGCGAAGCAGTGACGATCTCACCGGCGCAGATGAGCTATCTGTTGTCCGGAATCGATTGGCGCAACCCTCAAGAAGCGCTGCGACCAACGCGGGTCGGATAGCCGTTTTACTGTTTGAATCTGCAACGTGATCTGATTCAATGGCTTCATGATATCGAAGCCGGACGACCTTCCATCGGACCTCGTGAGTGCCCTGGCGGCGCTGCAGGCCGAGCGTGAGGCGAGGCTGCAAGCCGAGGCGGTAGCTGCCAGTGCGCGGGCGGAGCTGTCGGCCAACGAGGCGCTGATCGCGCACCTCGAGCTGCGGATCGAGAAGCTCAAGCGCGAACTGTACGGGCAGCGCTCCGAGCGCACGGCGCGGCTGATCGAGAAATTGGAATTGGAGCTCGAAGAACTCGTCACCACGGCGAGCGAGGATGAGCTTGCCGCACGTACCGCCGCGGCGAAAACCCAGGCCGTGCGCGCCTTCACACGCAAGCGGCCGGTGCGCAAGCCGTGGCCGGACGACATCGAACGCGAGCGCGTCGTCATCGAGGCCCCGACGAGCTGTGCATGCTGCGGCGGATCGCGCCTGGCGAAGCTGGGCGAGGATGTGACCGAGACGCTGGAGGAGATCCCGCGCCGGTTCAAGCTGATCGAGACGGTGCGGGAAAAGTTCACCTGCCGCGATTGCGAGAAGATCAGCCAGCCGCCGGCGCCGTTCCACGCGACGCCGCGCGGCTTCATCGGCCCGCAATTGCTGGCGACGATCCTGTTCGACAAGTTCGGCATGCATATCCCGCTCAATCGCCAGAGCGTGCGCTTCAAGGCTGAGAAGGTTGATTTGCCGCTGTCGACGCTGGCCGACCAGGTCGGCCACGGAACCTTCGCCGTCATGCCGCTGTTCCAGCTGATCGAGCGGCATGTGCTGTCGGCCGAGCGCCTTCATGGCGACGACACCACCATCCGCATCTTGGCCAAGGGCAAGTGCACGACCGGGCGAATCTGGACCTATGTGCGGGATGACCGGCCCTACGGTGGGCCTGCGCCGGCGGCGGCGGTCTATTACGCCTCGAGCGACCGACGAGGTGAGCATCCGCAGAAGCATCTGGCCGCCTTCACCGGCGTCCTGCAAGCCGACTGCTACAATGGCTTCGAGCCGCTGTTCGACCCGCAGAAGAAGGTGTTGCCGATCACGCCGGCATTTTGCTTCGCCCATGCGCGGCGGGGCTTCTTCGAGCTGGCCGATATCGAGAAAACCGCCCGGGACGGACAGAAAGGCAAACCGGTCTCCCCGATCGCGCTGGAGGCGGTCAGGCGGCTGGACGCCCTGTTCGAGATCGAGCGCGCCATCAATGGCCGCAGTGCCGACGAGCGGCGTGCCGTGCGCCAGGAGAGAAGCAAGCCGCTGCTCGACGACATGCACGCCTGGCTGCTCCGCGAGCGAGAAACCCTATCGCGCTCCTCCGAGGTCCTGAAGCCTATGAATTACATGCTCAGGCGCTGGGACGACTTCGCCCGCTTCCTCGACGATGGCAGGATCTGCCTCAGCAACAACGCCGCCGAAAGAGCGTTGCGCGGCATCGCCTTGGGAAGGCGCAACTGGACCT
>Ga0307499_10000320_pt1 | contig 17684 bp, 13 predicted proteins | sample 13_S_MG_FD_201363 | JGI IMG/M metagenome (GOLD analysis project Ga0307499, IMG submission 201363) | Soil microbial communities from Populus trichocarpa stands in riparian zone in the Pacific Northwest, United States - 13_S | ecosystem: Environmental > Terrestrial > Soil > Riparian zone > Trees... | reverse complement strand
ACCTGTTCGAACAGTTCGCCGACCCGGCCCAGGTCCCGGTCGGCCGGGCCGCGCTCGGCCGTAGCTACCGGGACTTCACCGCCGCCAACGAGTACCGCCCGGCGTGGACCTGGGTGGCGCTGCGTGGCGACCGGGTGGTCGCCCGCGCCGCCTGGTGGGGCGGCCCCACCGACGACGCCCCGTGCTGCCTGGACTGGTTCGACCTGTCCGAGCCGGCCGCCGGCGTCGCGCTGCTGCGGGCCGCCGGGCTGCGCTACGAGTACTACCTGCCGCTGCCGCCGGGCTGGCGGAACCTGCCGGCGGTCCGGGCCGCCGCCCAGCTGCGGATCGACGCGGCCATCGGCAGCGGCATGCGCCCGCTGGTGGAACGCTTCCACTACCGCTGGACACCGGCCAACGGGCTACCGCCGCGCCCGGGCCGGCTCCGCTACGCACCCGAGCCGGACGACGCGGTGATCCTGGACGCGCTGCGCCGGATGGAACACGGCAGCCTGGACGCGCACTCGCGGGCGGCGATCGCGGCGCACGGCATCGACGAGGCGGCCAAGGAGGACCTGAAGACCCTGCACTGGTTCCCGTCGCCGCGGGACTGGTGGCGGCTGGCGTATACGCCCGGCGGTGAGCTGGTCGGGCTGACCATCCCGGCCCGCAACTACGCCGACCCGGTGGTCGGCCTGATCGGCGTGGTGCCCGAGCAGCGCGGCCACGGCTACGGCTACGACCTGCTGGTGGAGTGCACACACCTGCTGGTCGAGGCCGGCGCGGACCGGGTGGTCGCCGCGACCGACCAGACGAACACGCCGATGGCGGCGGCGTTCGCCAGGGCCGGCTACCCGATCGACCGCGAGCTGGTCTTCCTGGAGTGACCCGACGCCGGGTATCCGTCCCCGCCGCGGCAAGACGCAACCGCGGCGGGGACGGCAGGAGGTGGAATCGCCCGGACTCGACGCCACCGTCCGATCAGTGCCGGCGCCTACTCCCAGGACGCCGACTGACGGGTCTGTGTACTGCTCACCTGCATGCCGGGAACGGTAGGCACCGGGTCTGACAACCGGCTGAGAATCGGCTTACGCACCGCGTGGCCGGGCCCGGCCGGCCGGCAGCGGCTGGAACGGCGCCGGGGTGACGCCGATCTCGGCCATCCGGGTGGCGTAGTCCCGGTACCGGCGGCGGGCCTCGCCGTGCCGGCCCGCGGCCCGCAGCGTCTGCACCAGCTGCCGGTGCGCCGGCTCGTCGTACGGGTCGTGGCCGAGCAGTTGGCGCAGGTGGTGCTCGCGCTGGTCGACGTCGCCGGTGCGGCGGATCAGCGCCCGCAGCACCGCGATGTGCGTGGTCCGGGCCAGGTCGCGCAGCCCCTCGGCCCACTCGTCGTACGGGTCCTCGGGCAGGAAGTCCCCGGTGTACGCGGCCTCGGCGGCAGCCAGCAGGCCGCGCGCGGCCTGATCGTCGCCGCGGTCGGCGGCCTGCGCGGTGGCCGCCGCGGTCAGGAACGCGTCCACGTCCAGCTCGACCATGCTCAGGTCGAGGGTGACCGTGTGCCGGTCGGCCAGGATCGGCCCGGCGTCCGGACTGCCGTCCGGCTCGGCCGGGTCCGGGGTGAGCACGGTCCGCAGGGTGGACAGCAGCACCGAGAGCCGGTTCGCGGTCCGGTCGGACGGGTCGTCCGGCCAGAGCAGGTTGACCAGCCGCTCCCGGGTCGCCGGCCGGCCGCGATGGGTCACCAGGATCTTGAACAGGTCCCGGGCCTTCTTCGACCGCCACTCCGCGGACGGGATCGGCTGGCCGCCGCGCAGCACCCGGAACTCACCCAGCGTGCGCACCGCGATCGGCGGCCGCGGCGCCGGCACCGCCAGCGCGCCGGCCACCCCGGTGTCCAGCCGCACGCCGAGTTCGGTCAGGTCGCGGGTGGCCGCGTCGACGGCGGCCCGGCCGGACGGGCCGGCCAGCCGGGCGGTGAGCAGCCGCACCCGGGCGTCGCCGACCGGGTCGCCCAGTTCGGCCCAGACCGCGGCCGCCTCGTCCAGCAGGCCGGCCGCGGCGACCGGCTCCGGCGCGGCCAGCACGGCCAGCTCCAGCGCCTCGGCCAGCCCGGCCTGGTCGCGGCGGGCGCCGGCGGCGGCCCGGGCGGCGGCCGCGTCCCGGCCGGCCGCGCCGCGGTCGCCGGCCTGCAGCGCCACCCAGCCGCGGGCCAGCAGCGCCGGCACCGTGCCGGTGCCGGAGGCCAGCCGCACCGCCCGGCCGGCCAGCGCGGCCGCGGCGGCCAGGTCGTCGGCGGCGGTGGCGCGGGCCAGCGCGGCCAGCGCGAGCACCTGGATCGCCCGGATCCCGGCGGCGTCCGCCGCCCGCAGCGCCTCGGCCAGTACGGCCTGCGCCTGGCCCGGCTCGCCGCGCCGGCAGTGCACGTCGCCGCGCACGATCAGGCCGAAGGCGACGTCCATCGACGGGCCGATGTCCTGCCACTGCTGCTGGCTGACCTCCAGGTCGGCCAGTGCCTGGTCGAACTCGCCGATCCGGGCCCGGGTCCGGGCCCGGATCGTGCAGCACATCGGCTCGTAGCCGATCACGCCGAAGTCCTGGCCGAGCTGCAGCGCGGCCTCGGCCTCGGCGATCGCCTCGACCGGGGCGCCTTCCTCGGACAGGTAGGACGCCCGGCTGATCTGCAGGCCGAGCTGCAGCACGTGGTCGCCGATCTGCGCGGCCAGCCGGAGTGCGTACCGGTGGTGCAGGTCGTGGGTGGCCCGGTCACCGTCCTGGGCGGCGATGAACGCGAGCGCGGTGTGGCTGCGGGCGGACACGGCCGGATCGGCCAGCCGCTCGGCCGCCTCGGCGGCCCGGGCCGCGGTGGCCCGGGCCCGCTCGGCCGCCCCGGCGGCCCGCAACCAGACCGCCGCGCTGCAGAACAGCATCGTCTCCGGGCCGGTGCCGGGTGCCTCGACGCCGGCCCGCTCGAACGTCTCGATCGCCTCGGCCAGCCGGCCGGTGACGTAGTACAGCTGGCCGAGCCGCTGCGCCAGCGCCGGTTCCAGCGGCCCGGTGCCGGCCGCGACGCGCAGCAGCGCCAGCGCGTCCAGCCAGTCGCCATGCAGGTGGCTGGCGTAACCGAGGACGACCAGCAGACCCGGATCGGGACCGCGCAGGTCCAGCGCGCGGGCGGCGGCGAGCACGGTCGCCGCCTCGCCGTCGGCGAGCAGCTGCATGCCGTTCGCCACCAGCAGCCGCTCGGCGGCGGGGGCGTCGCCGGCCAGCGTCAGGTGCCGCAGCGCCTGGGCGTACTCGGCGCGGCCGGCCCGGTACCCGGCGGCGCCGCGGTGCGCCGCCCGGGCGGCCGGTGCGCCGGCCTCGGGCCGGCCGGTGACCAGCTGGCGGGCCACCTCCTCCGGCACCGACCAGAGCGGGCTGCCCGGCCCGCTCGGCCGCAGCAGCCCGCGTTCGGCCAGCGCCGGCAGCAGGGTGGCCGCCGCCGGGTGGCCGAGCGCGAGGCACATCGGCACGTCGACCTGGCCGAGCAGGGCGGCGGTGCCGAGCAGCCGGCGGCCCGGCTCCGGCTCGGTCGCCAGCACCTCGCTGGCCAGCCGGGTCAGCACGCCGGGGGTACCACCGGCCAGCTCCGGCAGCGCGGCCACCCCGCCGGACCGCAGCAGCGCGGCGGCCAGCCGGACCGCCGCCGGCCGGCCCGCGGTCAGCGCGGTGACCCGGGCCACCAGCCCCGGCTCGGCCTCGCGCAGCGTCGCGCGCAGGAACGCGGCCACCTCGGCCGGCGTCCAGGCGAGCAGGTCCGGGCCCAGTTCGGCGGCCGGGCCGGGGCGCAGCGGCACGACCACGCCCGGCCGGGTGATCAACACCAGCCGGAGCTCCACCGGCGCCTGCGCGCACAGGCCGGTGATCAGGGCGACCGCGTCGCCGCCGGGCGGCAGTTCGTGCAGGCCGTCCAGCACCAGCACCAGCCCGCCGGCGGCGCCGGCCAGCTGGGTGGCCAGCAGCCGGCACATCCCGTCGACGACCGCACCCACCCGGATCCGGCGCGGCCGGCCGGCCGCGCTCGCGCCGGTGGAGACGAGCAGGCTGGGCAGCTCCGGCAGCTGCCGCCGGGCGGCCTGCAGGATCCGGTTGGCCAGCTGCGGGGCGGCCGCGTCGGCCGGTTCCAGGGTCAGCCAGCAGGCGTCCCGCCGGCCCGCCCAGGCGGCCACCGCGGCGGACTTTCCCCAGCCCGGACCGGCCGTGACCAGCACCGGCCGGCCCGGCGCCGCGGCGTCCAGCGCGGCGGCCAGCGCCGGCCGGTCCAGCCAGGTACCGAGTGCGGCGGGCTGGTTTCCGGGCAGGCCGGAGCCAGCTCCAGCGGCGACCGGGACGCCCTGCACCTCAACATTGTCAAGCCATCGCGGCCTCGGCCGCGCGGTGAGCAGCAACAGATCACTCCGGGCACTCCGATCGGGCGGCCGCCGGTGGCGGGCCGCCCGATGCGTCGGACGTAGGGACTAACTGTTCTCGCTGGGCTCGCAGTCACGGTCGGCCACCGAATCCGCGGCCGAATCCGCCAGGGACTCGTCGGCGGGCTCGTCGGCGGGGCGGAGGGTCACGCCGCTGGTACCGCAGGTCGGGTCCATCGCATCGTCGCGGGCGTCCGGCTCGGGCAGCCGCTGCAGCGCGGCGAGGTCCGTGGTGGCCGGGGCCGCCGGCTCGGTCACGGGGTGGTTCTGGGTGGTGGTCATGGCTGTGCCTTTCTTCGTCACCGGGTTGTGGTGCACGCCGGGTTGGCGTGCGCGTCGGAGGATGGGACCGTCCAGGACCGCCGGCCGCCGTGCCGCAGCCGGAGCAGGAAGGCCAGTGCGCCGGCCAGGCCGACGCCGTAGTCGGCGACCACGGCCTGCCCGGTCTCGTCCGGGACCAGCAGCCGGCCGTCGCGCCGGACCGCGCGGGCGACCAGTACCCGGGCGACGTCCTCGGCCTGGCCCAGGTAGGCCGGCTCGCCGAGCGCGTCGGCCAGGTCGAGCAGGAGCTGACCGACGCCGGCCAGCCCGTGGCAGGCGGCCGTGTTCAGCCGGGCCCGCTCCCGGTAGCCGGCCGCGGCGGCGGCCCGGGCCAGCGCCAGGTACCGCTCGTCGCCGGCGGCCAGGCCGGCCCGGAGCAGGAACGTGCCGACCCCGGTGGACCCGGTGCACCAGCCGGCGCCCTCGGCCGCGGCGCCCGGCTCGGCCGGCCAGTACGCCGCGTCGCCGGCCCGGACGGCCAGCCCGGCCAGCGTGCTGGCGGCCCGCTCGGCCAGCTCGGTGTACGCGCCCGCCTCGGCCGGGCCGATCGCGGCGCCGGCGGCGAGCAGGAACGCGCCCACCCCGGCGGTGCCGTGCGCGAAACCGAGGTAGGTGCGGCCGGCCAGCGTGGACCGCAGCCCGATCGGGATCGGCCAGCTCACCTGGGCGCCGTCCAGCCGGGCCGCGCGCACCAGCCGGTCGGCCGCGGCCCGCGCCGTGCCGGCGAACCGCTCGTCCCCGCTGGCCTGCCACAGGTGCAGGTGGGTGAGGCCGGCGCCGGCCACCCCGTGCGCCACGTCCGGGTTGGGCCAGTCCACCGGCGTCCGGGCGGCCAGGTCGAGCGCGACGCCGGCCAGCCGCGGATCGACCAGCAGCCGGGCCGCGTCGTGCAGCGCCCACGCCGTGCCGGACCGGCCGAAGTAGAGCCCGGGCAGCAGCCGCTCCCGCGGCAGCCGGCGCTCGATCCAGCCGGCCACCGCCGCGACGACCGCCCTGGCCCGGCCCGGGTCGGCCACGTACGGCGCGCCCCGGACCAGGGTGTGCAGCACGCCCGCCGCGCCGTGCTGCACGGCGCACGGGTCGGTGGTGGCGCCGAACCGGCCGGCCGGCCAGTACCGCCGCTCCCCCGGCCGCGGCCCGACGAGCAGCCAGGCCAGGCCGTCCTGGATCAGCCGGTCGACCGTGTCCAGGTCCGGGCGGCGCGGGGTGAGGGTCCGCGGCCGGGGCCGGTCCAGGTACCGCTGCACCCGGTCCAGCCGCCACCGGCTGCCCGGGGCCTGCCGGAGCAGCCCGAGCACCGGCTCGGCCAACCGGCTGGCCAACGGCCGGTCCGCCGCGGTGGCCAGCCAGGCCTGCACCCGGTCCTGCACCGGCCGGCCGGCCGGCTCGTCGTCGGCCAGCACCGGATCGGTGCCGACGGCGAGCAGGAACAGCAGCGCACCCAGCCCGTACAGGTCCGCCGCGGGCTCGACGGTGACGGTGCGCTCGGCTTCCGAGCGGTGCTCCGGTGGCGTGTAGCCGGGAGTGCCGACCGGGTAGACCACGGCGCCGTTCCGGGCGGCGTGGTCGACGTCGATCAGCCAGAGTTCGCCGGCCGGGTCGACGATGATGTTGTTCGGCGAGACGTCGACCAGCACCAGGCCGGCGCGGTGCGCCGCGTCGATCAGCCGGACCAGCCGGCGGGCCAGCGCCAGCCCCGCGTCCACCGGGACGCCGGCGGCCGCCCGCTCGGCCACCCACTGCCGCAGCGTCACCCCGGGCACCGGCTCGCGGACCAGGAACACGTGCTCGCCGCCCTCCACCACGGCGATCAGCCGCGGCACCAGGCCGAGCGGGTGCAGTCGCCGCAGCAGCCCGGCCTCGTGCCGCAGCCGGTCCCGGCCGTCCCAGCCGGACGGGTCGGTGTCGATGTACGCCCGGGCCTGCTTGACCACCACCGGCGCGCCGGTCCGCTCGTCCCGGCCCTCGTACACGCCGCCGCGGCTGGAGTGCCGGATCGCCGCCAGCACCAGGTACCGCCCGTCGATCAGCACCGCCCGCGGGCCCACCGACGCCGTCCGCACTGCTGCCCCCGGCATCGCCGGCACCGGCCCGCCCGGTTCCCGCCCGGGCCGCGCGGGCCGCGCGGGCCGCGCGGGCCGTGCGGGCCGCGCGGGCCGCGCCCGGGGCGGAAGCGCCGGGACCGGGAGCGCCGGCGCGGCCAGTGCGGTCGGGACCGGGGCGCCGGGCGGCACCGGCTCCGCCGACCGCGGCCCACCCCCCGGTGGGGCCGCGGCCGGCAGGCTCGGGAAGGGCGGCAGGCCCGGGACGGCCGGCGCGCCAGGGAAGGCCGGTGGCGCCCAGGCGGGCGGGGTGAACCAGCCCTCGCGGCGGTCCTCCTCCGGCCGGCCGGCCGGATCGACGATCACCGGCAGGTAGCGGCCGTCGTCGTCGAGCATCGTGGTGGCGGTGAAGCCGCCGTACCGGTAGTGCACCAGGCTGCCCGGCCGGTACCGCCGGTCGGAGAGGATCTCCGGGCCGGCCAGATCCGCGGTGACCCGGTCGAGCTCGGCGGCGAGCCGGCGGAAGTGCCCGTCGTCATCCGGGTAGACGGTGAGGAACTTGCCGGCGCTGCCCCGCGGGCAGCCGGCCGAGGTGAGCCAGCGGACGTTGGCCAGGGTGGCCGCGAACTTGAACGTGCACCGCTGCGGCACCAGCACCGGCAGTACCCGGGCCAGCACGGTGGCCGCGGTGGCCGGCGTCGCCGACACGTGCAGCTTCCAGCCCTGCCGGCGCAGCACGCCGCCGGCCGGCCGCAGTACGCACCACATCCCGCCGACCCGCACCGACCAGCCGCCGGACAGCGAGACCGCGTCGCCGGCCAGCGCCACCAACGATTCCCGGCCGGCCGGGGTGACCCCGGCCAGCACCGCATGATCCGCATGGGCGTTCACGAGAGCCCCCGTCTGACGCCAGGTCGAAGGTGACGCCCGGCCGCTCGCGCAGCCGCCGCCTCTCGCTTCGAGCACTGTTGGGTGACTGACCGTAGGTGAGTCACCGCCCGGTGATGCCGCTACCCAACCGGACGCTACACACGCCGATACGAGTTGGCAGACACTCGAACTGATACACGACTGCTATGCCTGCCAACCGCGTCCAGACCACCGCCAAAAACCGTGAACATGCAGGTCAGCCCGCTAAACCAGGCATGCTATGCGATCAGCTGTGGACAGTGCGCATAGCTGCCGCCGGATACCGGCCGCCGACGGCCGCGCCGGCCGCCGGCACGGCCTCGACAGCAGCCCGACCGCCATCACCAAGAGTGATCGACCGGGGTGCGCTACCGCACTGCGACGACGTGGCGGGCACCGGTGCCGCTCAGCCACCGAGATGCTCGGCGGCGACCCGCTTCGGCACCACCATCCGCCAGGCGTCGACAACCAGCTCGGATAACTCGTCCGGCTCGATCGCGGCCAGCCGGACCTGCACCCACTGATACCGCTCGTCCGACTTCGCCGGCGGGAAGAACTTCGCCGGCTCGGCCGCGATCAGCGCGGCCCGCTCGTCCCGCGGGTAGCCGAAGCCCATCGACTGCTCGTCCCGGGAGATCGCCACGTAGACGATCCGGCGGACCCGGAACTTGACCTGGTCGCGGACCAGCGCCTCCTCGGTACGCGGCAGCGCGAGCGCCACCCGGCGGACATCCTCAACGGTCACCATGCCCGGCACCGTACGGGCCGGGTCTGACAAATCCGGCCCGCCGGGCGTCACCGGCCCGGGATACGGTCGGCGTCCCACGGCTGGTCGAGGAGATGGCGTGTTCGGCGAGCGGATACGGGCGCACCGGCAACAGCCCGGCCCGGCCCCGGAGCAGGCGGCCGGCGGCACCGGCGGCCGGGCGGTGCCGCGGTGAGCGACCACCCGCCGGGCCGGCCGCGGCCGGCGCAACTGCCCGCCGACATCCCCGGCTTCACCGGTCGCGCCGGGCAACTGCGCCAGCTGGACGCGCTGCTCGATCGGGCCGCCACCGCACCGGCAGCCGCCACCGCGTCGACGGCCGCCACCGCCCCGGCGACCGGCACCACGCCGGCGACCGGCACCGCACCGGCGATCGGCACCGCGCCGGCGATTGCCAGCATTGCCGGCACCGCCGGCGCCGGGAAGACCGCGCTCGCCGTGCACTGGGCGCACCGCGTCGCCACCGCCTTCCCGGACGGCCAGCTGTACGCGAACCTGCGCGGCTCCGACCCGGGGCGGCCAGCGGTCGAGCCGGCCGCCGCGCTGGGCGGTTTCCTGGCCGCGCTGGGCGTGCCGGCGCGGCGGCTGCCGGCCGACGTGGCCGCGCGGTCGGCGCTGTTCCGGGACCGGCTGGCCGGCCGGCGGATCCTCGTCCTGCTGGACAACGCCCGCGACGCCGAGCAGATCCGGCCGCTGCTGCCGGGCACCGCCGGCAGCCTGGCCCTGATCACCAGCCGCGCGCACCTGAACCAGCCCGCCGGCGCCGCCGTGACCGTCGGCCTACTGTCCACAATGGAGGCTTACGACCTGCTGGCCGGCCGGCTCGGCGGCGACCGGGTGGCCGCCGAACCGGCCGCGGTGGCCGAGATCTCCGACCGGGCCGCCGGGTTGCCGCTGGCGCTGGGGCTGGTGGCCGCGCACGCCGCGACCTACCCGGCCCGCACGCTGGCCGGCCTCGCCGCCGAACTGGCCGATGCCGCCGGCCGGCTCGGCGCACCGTCCACTTCGGACCCGGTGGCCGACGTAAAGGCGGTGTTCTCCTGGTCGTGCCGGACGTTGAGCGACGGCGCGGCCCGGCTGTTCCAGCTGTTCGCCCTGCATCCGGACGCTGACCTCTCGGCCCCGGCCGCCGCCAGCCTGGCCGGCGTCCATAGTGGACAGTTGCTGGCCGAGCTGGCCGCGGCCCAACTGCTCACCGAGCACTCCCCGGGCCGGTACACCAGCCACGACCTGCTCCGCGGGTACGCCATCGAACTCGCCCGCGGCGGCGAGCCGGCCGGCCCGGCGCGGCGACCGGACCGCTCGCCGTGATCGACCGGGCGCCGGCCGGGTGACCCGGCCGGCTGCCCCGGCGGTCAGCCGCGGACGGTGAAGGATCGGGTCAGGTCGGCGGTGGAGCTGTCGCCGGCGTAGAGGTCGATGGTGCCGGGCTCGACCACGAACCGGCCGCGGTTGTCGTAGAAGCCGAAGTCGTCCTTGTCGACGGTGAAGCTGACCGTCCGGCGCGCCCCCGGCGCCAGCGTCACCCGCTGGAACCCGCGCAGCCGGCGGACCGGCTGGGAGACGCTGGCCACCGGGTCATGCAGGTAGAGCTGGACGACGTCGTCGCCGGCCCGGCTGCCGGTGTTGGTCACGTCCACCGAGGCGGTCAGCCGGCCGTTGGCGGACACGCTCGGCGCGCTGAGGCGCAGGTTGCTGACCGCGAACGTGGTGTAGCTGAGCCCGAAGCCGAACTGGTAGAAGGGGTCGCACGCGGCCAGGTCGCGGTAGCGCGAGTTGTACTTGGAGCCCGCGTCGCAGGGCCGTCCGGTCGGCTCGTGGTTGTAGTAGATCGGCACCTGACCGAGCGTGCGCGGGAACGACACCGGCAGCTTGCCGCCCGGATTCACGTTGCCGAACAGCACGTCGGCGACCGCGTTCCCGGCCTCGGTGCCGGGGAACCAGGCCTCCAGGATGGCCGGTGCCGCAGCGTCCACAGCGGACAGGGTCAGCGGCCGGCCGTTGAACAGCACGACCACGAACGGCTTACCGGTGGCCTTGATCGCGTCGATCAGCTCCTGCTGCTTGCCCGGCAGGTCGATCTCGGTGCGCGCGGCGGCCTCACCGCTCTGCCCGCGGCTCTCGCCCAGCGCCAGCACCACCTGGTCGGCGGCCCGCGCCGCGGCGACCGCGGCCGGGAATCCGGCGTCCGAGCCACACTCGTCGGCCGGGGTGTTGTCCGGCGGGTCCCGGTCCAGGATCGTGCAGCCGGGGGTGAACGTGGTGCGCGGGTTCTGCGCCTTGAGTCCGGTGTAGACGGACACCGCGTCGGCGTCCCGGCCCTGGCCCCACCACGGGCCGAGCATGTCGTGCTGATCGTCGCCGAGCGGGCCGATCACGGCGGTCGACCTGGTCGGGTCGAGCGGCAGCGCGTTGCCGGCGTTCTTCAACAGCACCATCGACTTCGCCGCCGCGGTCCGGGCCGCGGCGCGGTCGGCCGGGGTGACGAAGCTGCCCGGGTCGACGGCCTTGGCCTGATCCACGTACGGGTGGTCGAACAGGCCGGCGCGGAACTTCACCCGCAGGATCCGGCGCACCGCGTCGTCCAGCCGGGCCATCGGGATCCGGCCCTGGGCCAGCAACTGCTTGCCGTAGTCGCGGATGTTCGTGCTGACCATTTCCGAGTCGGTGCCGGCGTTCAGCGCGGCCGCCCCGGCGCCCGGGCCGTCAGCCGCCACGCCATGCCCGCACGGACCCTCGTCCGGCGTCTTCGGCGGGCAGGCGCGCAGTTCGGCGACCGCGGTGTAGTCGCTCTCCACGAACCCGTCGAAGCCCCACTCGCCCTTGAGGATCTCGGTCTCGGTCTCGTGGTCGGCGCAGCCGGGGACGCCGTTGATCGCGTTGAACGAGCACATCGCGGTGTCCGCGCCGGCGTCGATCGCGGCCTTGAACGGCGGCAGGTAGACGTTGCGCAGCCGCGCCTCGGACATGTCGGTGGTGTTGTACTCGCGGCCGCCCTCGGGCTGCCCGTACGCGGCGAAGTGCTTGACGCTGGTGACCACCTTGTCCGGAGCCGAGTAGTCCCGGCCCTGCGCGCCGGTCACCCGGGCGGCGGCCAGCACCGAGCCGAGGTACGGATCCTCGCCGGCGCCCTCGGCGATCCGGCCCCACCGCGGCTCGTGCGAGACATCCACCATCGGGCCGTAGATCTGCTTGATCCCGACGGTGGCCGACTCACGCGCGGCCACCGTCTCGTCCGCGGTCACCACGGACGGGTCGAAGCTGCTGGCCGCCCCCAGCGGCGCCGGGAAGATCGTCCGGTAGCCGTGGATCGTGTCGTAGGCGAACAGGATCGGGATGTGCAGCCGGGACTGCTCCACCGCGACGTGCTGGAAGTGGTTGATCCGGGCCGGGTCGACCAGGCTGAACACCGAGCCGACGCCGGCCTTCGCGTCCGCGTCGGTGATCTGGCCGTCGGACAGCAGCTGTACCTGCTGCAGCTTCTCGGTCACGGTCATCTGCCGGAGCAGACTGTTGATCTTGGACTCGACGCCGCGGTCGGCCGGCCGGCTGGCCGCACCGCCGCCGGGGGCGGCCACCGCGCTGCTGCCGATCACCGAGGTGACCGCCACCAGCGTCGCTCCGATCAGCGCCAACCGACCTCGACGTCCCATGGCGCGCGCCTCCTGCCGGATCGCGGCTGGGCCAGCCGCACTCAGCGGCTCCGTGCCCAAGAGCTCCGATCTGCAAACGTTCGCTGCCTACTGAACCGTGCGAGTGCCGGCGTCCTGTATCAGTGGTTCGACTGACCACCGCACATCCCCGCGGTTTTTGTCGGTGGCCTGGGGCAGGATCTGGCCATGACCCAGATAGCCCAGCTTGACCTGGCCATATTCGACGCGGCGGACATCGAGAAGGTCGGCTCGTTCTACGCGGAGCTGACCGGGTGGGACGTCGTCCGGAAGGACTCCGACCGGTTCGGGGTGCGGAGTCCGAATGGCCAGGAGATCGAGTTCCAACGCGCGCCCGACCACGTCGCGCCGCGGTGGCCCGGCCAGGAGCGCCCGCAGCAGTTCCACCTCGACCTGCAGGTCAGCGATCACCAGGCAGCGGCCGAGCGGGCCGTCGGTCTGGGCGCCACCCGGCTGGCCGACGGCCCGAGCTGGATCACGCTGGCCGACCCCGCCGGCCACCCGTTCGACCTGTGCCAGAAGGACGGCGTCGGCCCGGTGCTGGACCTGTTCGCGGTCACCATCGACGCCCCCGACGCCTCCGGGCTGGCCCGCTTCTACGCCGATATCGCCGGCATGGAGGTCAGCTACGACGGCCCCGAGGGCGCGCTGATCACCGGCGGCGGCCGGAGCCTGATGTTCCAGCAGATCAGCGACTACAACCCACCCCGCTGGCCGGATCCGGCCCACCCGCAGCAGGCCCATCTCGACCTTCTCGTCCGCGACGTCGACCCCGCCGAAGCCCGGGTCCTGGAGCTGGGCGCGTCCCGGCTGGACGCCGGCGGCGAACAGTTCCGGGTCTACACCGATCCGGCCGGGCACCCGTTCTGCCTGATCTGGTAGGCCGCACCGGCTAGGCCGGCCAGCCCCGGAGCCGGTGTCCGCGGGCCGACACCTACGCTCAGGCACATGCAGGTCGACCTGGTTGCCATCGTTGTCGAGGACTACGACCCGGCCATCAGGTTCTTCGTCGGCATCCTCGGTTTCGACCTGGTCGAGGACTCGCCGTCGCTGACGAACGACGGCCGGCCGAAGCGATGGGTGGTCGTCCGGCCGCCCGGCGGGCAGACCGGCATCCTGCTCGCCCGCGCGGACGGGGAGCAGCAGGCCGCCGCGGTCGGCAACCAGGTTGCCGGCCGCGTCGGGTTCTTCCTGCGGGTGGACGACTTCGACGCCAGCTACGAACGGATGAACGCTGCCGGTGTGCAGTTCGCGACCTCGCCGCGCACCGAGCCGTACGGACGGGTGGCGGTGTTCCTCGACATCGCCGGCAACCGGTGGGACCTACTCGGCCCGGCCTGACCGCCGCATTCGACCCACCCCACAAGCCAGCACTTCGGTGGCCCGATCCGCGGTGCGGCCGCGGGCGATCGGGTCACCAGGTCACGAAGGCGGCCTGAGTCCGGATCGCTGGCCCGAGCCGGCCGTCGCGCAGCGTGAAGATCGTCCGGAACTCCGAGGTGTTGTCCCCGTCGCGCAGGCCCTCGATCAGCACCTCCGTTCCGGTGCGGTCCCAGTGCGCGGTAAAGAACGTCACTGCGCCACCCGGTGGGTGGGGGATCGACACCTGGTCGACCTTGCGTAGCGTCGCCGGGTCGTAGCCGGTGATCCGCATCGTGCGGCCGCAGACCGAATCCGACGTGAGCACGGCCGCGGGCGGGCGGAAGTCGAAGGCGATAAGGCGGCAGCCGGCCGGCGGAGGCAGCGGGATGGACGAGGTGTCGACCCGCTCCGGGTCGATCCGGACCAGGTAGAACTTCTGGTGGTCGGGGCGCTCGAGGTTGTCCAGGACCGCCCAGCGGCCGTCGCCGCTCAGCGAGACAACGTTGATCATGGCACGTGCGCCGCGCAACGGCCCGGACAGCGGGTAACTATGGAGCTGCCGGCTGGACAGGTCGTAGGTGAGCAGGACCAGCCGCGGGCAATTGCCCTCGTTCGCCGGCGGCTGGCCAGGCGGGGCCGCGATCGCGGCCGCGACGCCGCCGGCGATCACCGACGAGGTGAGCAGGTAGCCGGCCGGCCACGGCTGCCGGATCTCGCCGGTGGCGACCGAGACCAGCACGGACGTGCGGTCGACGCAGTGCGAGTTTGCCACGTCCCGTCCGACCAGCGCCCACCGCCGGTCTCCGCTGAGGCCATCCACGGTGAGCGCCGGAGCGAGCCGCCGCACCGGCTTCCCGGTGGAGACCGAGAACGTCCAGGCGTACTGCGTCTGGGTGGCCGGGCGGGCCGGCGGCAGCAGCCCGACGAACTGGTCCGGCGGCAGGGCGGCGGTCGCCGGCGGGGTGGGCCTGGGGCTCGGGTGGGTGCCGGCCACCAGCGCGGTCGTGCCCAGCACCGCGGCGGCCACGGCCGCCGCGGCGGTCGAGACGAGGCCGGCGGTGGCGCGGCGGCGCCGCCGGCGGACCGCGGCCAGTACCGCGCGGTCCGGCTCGCGCCCGCCGGCGTACCGGGCGGACAGCCGCTCGAACTCCCCGCGCAGCCGGTCGTCGAGGTCAGTCATGGTCGGATCCCTCCCGTACCTGGTAGGACTCGCGCAGCCGGTCCAGGCCGCGCGAGGTCAGCCCCTTCACCGTGCCGACCCGGCAGCCCATCGCCTCGGCGGTCTGTGCCTCGGACCAGTCGAGCAGGTACCGGGCCACGACCGCGGTCCGCTGCCGGGGCGACAGCGCCTGCAGCGCGGTGAGCAGTTCGTCCCGCTCGCCGAGGTCGGGCTCCCCGGCCGCGGTGCCGGTGCCGCCGGCCTGGCTGGCGACCCGGCGCAGCGAGCGCCGTTCGGCGGCCCGGCGGCGGTGATGCGAGCGGACCGCGTTGAGCACGGCCCGCAACAGGTACGAGCCGAACGCGGCCGGCTCGCGCAGCACCGACCGCCGGGCCGCGCACCGGATGAACGCGTCCTGCACGACGTCCTCGGCCAGCGCCGGGTCGCCGGTGAGGGCGACCGCGAAGGCCCGGGCCGCCTGGACGTGCGCCCGGTACAGCGTGGCCACTTCGTCGTCGGTCACCGGCAACTCCTCACAACGCACCCGCTGAAGCCCGCTCAGGTCGCTGACAGACGCACGGCGGACCGGAAAAGGTTGCCGGCGCGGGCCAACCCGCGGCGGCGCCGGAAGCCTGCGGGTGGGCTGGAAGCTGGCGCCTGGTCGGGGGCTATGTAAAACTCTTAGCGTGTCAGAATTGCGACTGACGCTGGCGGTGGTCCAGGTGCTCCGGGCGTTCCTCGACGACGTCGGCCAGCCACGGTACGGGTACGACCTGATGCGGCAGACCGGGTTCCCGTCCGGGAAGCTGTATCCGATCTTGAGCCGGCTGCACCGGGCGGGCTGGCTGGTCCGCGAGAACGAGGGCGTCGATCCGGCCGCCGAGGGCCGGCCGGCGCGGGTGGTCTACCGGCTCAGCCCGGACGGCGCCGCCGCCGCCCGGGGCGAACTGGCCGCGCTCGCCGAGCAACTACGCCCGCCCGAACCGGTCCGGCCGATCCGCCGGCTGCGCCCGCAGGGCAGGTCGGCGTGAGCGGCGCGGCGATCCTGCTCGGTGTGCTGGCCGGGGTGGTGGGCGTGGTCATCGGCGACCTGGCCAGTTCGGAGATCCGCGGCCGCCTCGACCGCATCCCGTACCGGCTGATCCAGTTCGCGGCCCGCCGGCTGGACGAAACGTCCCGGGCCGACGCCACCGCCGAGTGGACCGCGGAACTGCGCGCGGTGCTGCGCCAGCACGCGGCCGACACGGTCCCGCTGGCCCGGCTGCTGATCGGCACCCGCTTCGCGCTGGGCGTCGTCCGGGCCGCCCGGACCATCGACCGCGACCTGCGGTCGGTAGTGAAGCCGCCAGCCGGCCCGACCGGCACCGGCCTGGCGACCACGCTGGCGGAGGTCGCCCGCACCGCCAGCAGCCTCCGCTCAGCCGCCCCACCGCTGGTGACCGACCTCGTCGACGCTGAACTCGCCCGCATGTCCGCCCTGGTCACCCAGCTGCACGCCGGCTGCGCCACGTACTCCGGCGAAGACCAGGACTGGCTACTCGCCCTGGCCCGCAACACAAGAACCTCGCTGGACGCCACCAGCATCACCACCACCGACCACACCGGCCTCCGGTACGACGGCAGCTTCTGGGCCAGCGACCTCGCCCAGCGCTACCTGCTGACCCAGCGGCAGATCATCGCCAGCGGGGTCCCGGTCCGGCGGCTGTTCATCCTCGACCGCCCGGAGCTGGCACACGACACCGCCCTGGCCCGGCTCTGCCGGCACCAGACCCAGCTGGGCATCCAGATACGCCTGCTGGCCCCGGCCGAGGTACCACCGGACCGCCTCGGCCAGCTGACCGACTTCATCATCTTCGACCACGCGCTCGCCTACGAGACGCTCGGCCCCGCCCACCCGACCCGATGCACCGACCGCGACCACGCCATCAGCACCCGGCTCTACCTCGACCCCACCCAGATCGCCGACCGCGCCCGCCTCTTCCACGACCTGTGGCAGGCCGCCACACCCCCAACCACCCGACAGCACCGCCCGGAACCAGGAGCGTGAGCGTTGGGACCGATCCGCGGTATCTGGCGACGCGGGAAGAAGCGATGGGTCGGGCGCCGCGGCGATCGTCGAGGCCGCCACCGCTGACGACCGGAGGACCTACGACGGCAACCTCGCGGGCACCGGCGGGTCGGGGAGGGCCCAGTGCGGGTAGGTCGTCCAGCCGAGGAGGCGGCGGCCGGGCTGGGCCCCGAGGGTGCCTTCGGGGATGAACCGGCTGCCGGTGACGACGTGGGCCAGGCCGTCGACGGCTGGCCCGAACCGGCCGGTGAGGCCGGCCGACTCGGTCGCCTCGGCGACCCGGGCGACCGCGGCGACCTGCGTCTCGACCGGGCAGAAGCTGAGGTAGAAGATCGCCTGCCGCCAGGCGTACGCCACGTTCTTGATCATCTGGAGCTGGGCGGGCCAGCCCGGCGCCCGCCGCGTCTGCCGGCGGACCAGCCAACTGAACGTACGGTCGGCGAGGTCCGGGGCCAGCTCGCGCAGCTCGTCGCCGAGGTCGAGGGCGGCGACCAGCACGGCCAGGTTCTGCGTGGTGAGGATCTGGCTCTGCTCCAGCAGCGTGCCGCGGGCCGCCACGTGCGATCCGCCCACCGTCCAGCGCTGCGCCTCCCGCGCGCGGGCGGCGCAGACGGCCGCGAAGTCGTCCGCGGTCTCCCGGCCCCAGCGCCGGGGCGGCCCGGGCGGCGGCGGGCAGGTCGTAGTACCGGGCGTACAGGGTGTGCCGGCGAGCACGTTGCGCGTCGAGGTCGAAGCGGTGTACCCGTAGGGTGACCGAGTCTTCAGTCACGTCGCGTACCTCGACCCGCTCAAGCCGCTCGACGTCGGCTGGGTCGGGCACGTAGGCGGTGCGGGCCGGGCAGCGACTACTGCACCGGATCGCGCCACCAGAGCCCGCCGTAGACGTCGGCGGCGAAAAGCTTGTTGTTGCTGGCGGTCATTCCGACCACGTTGTACGCGTGACCGATACGCGTCCAGGA
>Ga0307499_10000319_pt1 | contig 17708 bp, 15 predicted proteins | sample 13_S_MG_FD_201363 | JGI IMG/M metagenome (GOLD analysis project Ga0307499, IMG submission 201363) | Soil microbial communities from Populus trichocarpa stands in riparian zone in the Pacific Northwest, United States - 13_S | ecosystem: Environmental > Terrestrial > Soil > Riparian zone > Trees... | reverse complement strand
CCGTGCCGCAGCCCGTCGACACCAGTTGCGACGTGGTCATCATGGGGGCTGGCTACACTGGCCTCTCGGCTGCGATCACGCTGGCGCGGGCCGGACGCTCGGTGCAGGTCTTCGATCGGCAAAAGCCAGGCGAGGGCGCCTCATCGCGCAATGGCGGCATCACCAGCGGCAATCTGCGGCCGAGCTTCGCCGAGATGACCAAGCGTTTCGGCCAAGCACGCGCGACCGCGATCCTGGCCGAGGCCAAGCTCGCGCGCGAGGACCTCTACCGCTTCCTCGCCGAGGAGAACATCGACTGCGATTTCAAGCTGGTCGGGCGTTTTGCCGGCGCGGCCGCGCCGGGTGACTATGACGGCCTCGCACGTGAAGCCGATCTGCTGCACAAGACGCTCGGCATCGAAGCCTATGCGGTGCAGCGCAGCGGGCAGCGCGAACTGATCGGCACCGACTATTATCATGGCGGCAACGTCCGCATGGACATCGGCGGGCTGCATCCGGCGAAATTCCATGCCGAGATGCTGCGCCTCGCTCTCGCGGCGGGCGCGAAGGTGCATGGCGAGACGGCGATCCTCGGTATCCGCACCGAGCGGACGGGCTACGAGGTCGCGACTGCCCGCGGCACCGTGCAAGCCGGCCACGTCATCGTCGGCACCAACGGCTATACCGACGCCGCCGATCGCTGGCTCCGCCAACGCCTCGTGCCCGTGCGCAGCCGCATCATCGCGACGGTGCCGCTCTCGGCCAATCTGATGGGCGAGTTGATGCCCGCCCGCATGATGTACTCCGAGACGCGCCGGCTCCATTACTACTATCGCCCGTCGCCTGATGGCACGCGCATCCTGTTCGGCGGCCGTGACGGCACGATCGCAGGTGACGCGGATTGGCCGACCAGACATTTGAAGATCGCGCTTGCCGATATTTTCCCGCAACTGGCGAACGTGGAGCTCGACCATAGCTGGTTCGGCTATGTGGCGATGAACCGCGACATGGTTCCGCGTATCTTCAGCCGGCGCGGTCTGCGCTATGCGGCAGGCTATTGCGGCTCGGGTGTCGTCTGGGCGCGCTGGGCGGGGCAAAAGGCTGCCCTGCAGGTGCTCGGCGACCAGGCGGGCCAATCGGCACTCGATTTCCGCCCACCTAAATTCGTGCCGCTCCTGAACGGCAAGGCGTGGTTCATGCCCGCGGTCGTCGGCTGGATGGCGCTGCAGGACCGGCTTGCGTCGCGTAAGGCAGGGTAGCGCGCCGAGGCGTTTTCCGGATCAGCTCTCCGCCCGTCGCGGGAAGATCAGCATATTATCGGGCTTGAAGCCGAGCGCGACCGGAGAACCCAGCGCCGGCAAATCGTGCAGGTCCGGATTCGGCGCCATCGCGATCAGGATCGCGCCGCCGCCGATATCGACGTGATAGTAAGTAACCGCTCCGGTATAGACCATGTGGGCGAGCGTGCCCGGGATGACACTGCGATCGACCAGACCGGTGGGATCGACCACGACCTTCTCGGGCCGGATGACCAGATCGACGGCGTCACCGGCCGCGATCCCGGCGCCGCTCGGTACCGTCACGACGTGGCCCGATGCGATCGTCACGCGCGTGAGCGCGCCGTCGATCGAGTTCACCTGGCCGCTCACCGAATTGGTGAAGCCGATGAAGTCCGAGACGAAGCGGCTGCGGGGGCGCTCATAAACCTCGGACGGCGTGCCGATCTGGACGATCCGCCCCTCATCCATCACGACGATCCGGTCGGACAGCGTCAGCGCCTCCTCCTGGTCGTGGGTGACGAAGATGGTGGTGACGCCGACCTGGCGCTGGAGCTGCTTGATCTCGACCTGCATCTGTTCGCGCAATTTCTTGTCGAGCGCGGCCAGCGGCTCATCGAGCAGCAGCACGCTGGGCTTGGTCACGATGGCGCGCGCCAGCGCGATGCGCTGGCGCTGGCCGCCGGATAATTCGGACGGACGCCGATCGCCGAACGCGGCAAGCCTTACCTGTGCCATTGCCGCATCGACCTGTCGGCGCACCTCGGCGGCGGGAAGCCGACGCATGTTCAGGCCGAAGGCCACGTTCTCGAAAACCGTCATGTGCGGGAACAGGGCGTAATTCTGGAACACCATGCCGAGATTGCGCTTCCACGGCGCCAGGCCGTTGACCAGCGTCGGGCCGATGCGGATCTCGCCCGCATCGGGATTTTCGAGCCCTGCGACCATGCGCAGCGTGGTGGTCTTCCCGCAGCCGCTCGGCCCGAGGAGACACACCATTTCGCCGGGTTCGACCGCCAGCGAGACACTTCGTACCGCCGGCACCTCGCCGTACCATTTCTTCACACCGGCGAGGCTTACGCCCGCGGCATCGGCGGCGGTAGACATGCTCATCTGACGCTGGCCATCAAGACTTGAGGGTACGGTCGATCATCGACTTCAGACGCGGCATCTCGGCGCCCATTTTGACGAAGTCGGGATGGACGAGCTTGGTCAACGCGTCCTCGGACGAGACGATGGCGGGGTTCGACTTCAGCGCCTCGGGCACCTTCACCCGCGTGCTGGCAGGCGAATAGAAGCCGCGCTCGACCCAGGCGAGCTGGCACTCGTCCGAAAGCCATGTGTTGAGATAGCGTTGCGTCAGTTCGCTCACCTTCGGCGAGAAGCCGGCGCAGACCTGCATGTGGCCGGTCCATTGCACGCCGCCTTCCTTCGGGATTGTGAAGGCGACGTTCTTGCCCTGCGATTTGGCCATCGCGGTCCAGGAGCCCCAATGCGGCGCAAGCCACATCTCGCCGCGGCTGACGAGGTCTTCCTCTGCTGTGGGCGAGTTCACCCAGGCGCCGATGTTCTCCTTGTAGGGTGCCCACGCCTTGATGCCGGCCTCGATATCCGGCCCCTTGCCGGTCACGACTCCGGCCATGATGTAGGCGTCGTAATAGACGTCCCACATCGACACGCGGCCCTTGTATTTCGGGTTCCACAGATCGGTCCAGGATTTCGGCTCCTCGACCTTGTCCGGGTTGTACATGATCCCCCAGGGCGACAGGTGGAACGGGATGCCGAAGCCGCCCGGCGTGGTCAAGCCGGCTGGCAACGTCGAAATATTGGGAACGAAGGCGGGGTCGAAACGGTCCCACATCTTGTCGTTGATGCCGCGCTGCGCGAACAGGTCGTTCACCATGGCGCCGCTGACGACTGGATTGCTGCGCTGGGCCAGCATTTTCGGATAGGCGACGGCGTTCGAAGCGGCCTCGAACGCGATCTCGGTCTTCGGATGTGTCTTCTTGAGCAGCGGCAGCGTCACGTCCTTGAGGATTTCCGGCACCACGCCCGGCTGGGACAGGATGGTGAGCTGGGCGACCTCGTCGCTGGTCGCTTGCGCGAGCGCTTCGGCGAACTGCCCGAAGGCAACGCCGCCCGCGCCCATCGCGACCAGGCCGCGCAGGACCGTACGGCGGCTGGCATGGCGGTCGAAGGCGCGCAGGATGTTGTCGGTCTCGTCTTGGCTCATGGGAATTCCCTTTGTTTCAGGTCGAAGGACGTGGTTCGGGTCAGGAGAATTGCTTCCCCAGCCCGACGAGCTTTTCGATGATCAGGATTGCGATCGACGTGATGACGAGCAGCACCGTCGAGATGGCGGCGATGGTCGGATCGAGGCTGAACTCGCTATAATTGTACATCTCGAGCGGCAGCGTCATCAGCCCGGGTCCGACCAGGAACATCGAAACCGTGAACTCGTCGAACGAGATGATCAGCGAGAATGTCGCGCCGGCAAGCAGGCCGGGTCGTAGCAGCGGAAGGATGACATACCGGAAGGTCTGCCAGCGGTTTGCGCCGAGTGTGTAGGCCGCCTCGTGCAGCGACTTGTCGATCTCGAACAGCGTCGCGAGCGAGGTCCTCAGGATGTACGGGAAGATCAGCACCGTATGGGCGAGCGCCAGGCCCCATACGCTGCGCAGCAGCCCGAGCGGACTCAGCATCAGCGCCATGGCGGCGCCGAACACGATCGCGGGGAAGATCAGCGGCGTCATGAACAGCAGGAGCAGCGTCTCGCGGCCGGGAAACTGAAAGCGCACGAAGCCGATCGCCGACAGGATACCTATCACCATCGCGATCGCGGTCGAGATGCAGGCGATCATCGCGCTGTTGAGGAAGGCCGAGCCGAATTCCCGGCGCGCCAGGATATTGCCGAACCAGCGCAGCGAGAAGCCATGCGGCGGAAAGGTGAGCGAGACATCTGTGCTGAAGGCGAGCGGCACCACGATGACGATCGGCAATGCGAGGAAGAGCAGGATGAGAAGGACGTAGGCCTTCAAAGCACGCTCGCCGGTGAGTATCTGCGTCGGGTTCATGCCATGCTTCCCTCAACGGCGCGAATGGCGGCGCAGGAACAGGCCGTAGAGCAGGAGCACGATGAGCGTGCCCGCGGTCAGCACCATCGCGACGGCGGCGCCTGTCGGCCAATCCACCAGCACGACCATCTGTTCGTGAATGGTGACGGCGAGCACGGCGACCTGGCCGCGCCCGAGCATGACCGGGGTCACATAGGCCCCCACCGTGAGGCAGAACACGATGACCGAGCCCGACGCGATACCCTGGACCGAGAGCGGCAGCGTGATCTTGAGAAAGTTGCGCACCGGGCTGGCGCCGAGCACGGCGGCGGCCTCGGCATAGCCGGGGTCGATCTTGCCGAGCACGGTCGCGATCGACAGCACCATGAACGGGATCAGGATGTGAACCATCCCGACCACGACGCTCCAGAAACTCTGCATCAGGCGCAGCGGCTCGGTCACGATTCCGAGCCCGACCAACAGCGCGTTGATCAATCCCTCATTGCCCAGGATGATGGTCCAGCCGATCGTGCGCACGATGATGCTGACCATCAGAGGCGAGATCACCGCCAGGAATACCAGGTGCTTCCAACGTGAATTGGACCGCGCCAGGAACCAGGCGACCGGATAGCTCAGCACCGCCGTGATCAGCGTCACGACCAGCGCCAACGAAAAGGTGCGCAGCGTGATCCGCAGGAAATACGGATCGGTCAGCGCGGTTGCGTAATTGGCGAAGGTGAGGGCGGTGGGATCGGGAAACCGGTCCTGGAACGAGATGGCCAGCATCTTCAGGAACGGCCAGACCAGCCCGATCCCGAGCAGCGCAACGGCCGGCGCCAGCAAGGCGACGAGCGCGGCTACGCGTGCGAGATCGGCGCGAGCCCGCGGGCGCCGCTCGATCCCGTCCGTGATGCCCGCAATCGCAACCGCCATTAGCTCGCCTCGTTTTCGTTCCGGTCAATCGGCCCTGTCCCGAAGGACGCCGGGCGTGGTGTCAGGCGGCATGGTCTCGCGCCCATTCAACGACCTGCGCATGGGTCGCGAACCAGACGTCGCCCTTGGCCTTGGCGTGCCGGATCAACTCTTCCAGAATCCAGATGCGCGAGCGATAGCCCGAAATATGCGGATGCATCGTCAACTGGAACACGCCGCCATCTTCCCAGGCGGCGTCCAGTTCGCGGCGGAAGATGTCGAACACGTCGGTCGGCGGGGTGTGGGGCCGCAGCGACTGGAAACGGTGCATCATGAAATAGACCGCGTCGTCGCGCACCCACTCGACCGGAAATTCGATGACGCCGGACGGCTCGCCTTCGAGCAAGAGCTCATAGCAATCCTCGTCTGCCATCAGGGATGAATCATAGAGCAGGCCGAGTTCCTTTTCGATCTTCAGCGTCGAGGGACTGAAATCCCACGAGGGAGTGCGCAGGCCGACCGGCCGCACGCCGGTGATTTGTTCGAGCGTGTCGGTGGCACGAAACATCAGGTCGCGTTCGGCGGCATAGGGCAGCACCGAATTGAGCTCGTGGATCCAGCCATGGATGCCGATTTCGTGGCCTTCGGCCACGACGCGGCGCTGCTCATCGGGATGCAGCAATGCCGCGACGGCCGGCACGTAAAAGGTCGCCGGCACGTCGTATTTTTTCAGCATCGCCAGGATGCGCGGGACGCCGACGCGGGCGCCATATTCGCCCCATGCCATGCGGCCGATGGATTTGCCGCCCTCCCGCAACTCATTGGTCTCATGGTCGCTGTCAAACGAGAACGCGACGGCACAGCGCGCGCCGTTCTTCCAGGTGGCGGGACGCAATGGACGTCCTGCGCGCACCTGATTCACAAGGCCGCGCCAATGCGGCTCCGGCCATTCCCATGGTTGCATATCGGCAGTCTCGTTCATGTATCCCTCGTCTGCGGGCTGCGAAGCCCGATGTTCAATTGATCCATTGGCCGCCATCGACATCCACCACCTCGCCGGTGATGAAGTTCGGCTCGACCGTGGCCAGGAAGGCCACCACCACCGCGATGTCCTCCGGCGTACCGATCCGGGCGAGCGGAATCGTCGCCGTAATTGCGTCGCGGTGCGCCGTGATCAGCGCCTGGGTCAGACGTGTTTCGATCGAGCCTGGACAGACCGCGTTGACCGACACGTAAGGCGCAAGCTCCTTGGCCAGGCCGCGCGTCAGCCCGAGGATGCCGGCCTTGGAGGCGCAATAGGCGAACTTGCTCACTGCGGACGGCGCGCCACCTGTCGTCGCACTCACGGACGAGATGTTGATGATACGGCCGCGCCGGCGCTCGACCATGCCGGGGGCGACAGCCTTGCACCAGTTGAAGCAGCCCTTGAGATTGATCGCCATGGTGCGGTCCCACTCCGCCTCGGAAATCTCGAGGATGGGTTTCGGCGCCGACACGCCGGCATTGTTGACCAGCACGTCGATCCGGCCCCAGCGCGCAATCACGGCAGCGGCAAGTCGATGAACGGCGGCGTGGTCGCTGACATCGCCTGGCGCGCTCATGGTGGCGACGCCGAGCGCTGCCAGTGCCGACGTCGCGTCTTCAAGTTCTGCGCTGTCGAGATCCGACAGTGCGACGCGAAAGCCGCGCTTCGCCATTTCGGTCGCGGATGCGAGTCCGATGCCGCGCGCGGCCCCGGTGACGATCGCCACCGGCAGGTCCTGTGCCATGATGGTCAGACCCTCCTCATTCCCGATCAGGGCCCCCCCGGCCAACGCGCTGTGGCTTCCGGGGACCCTCTGCAATTAGTGTTGCGTGTCTGGTGATTTCTGTAAAGATCATTTCATAAGCTCCGCAAAGACATTTCATGAGCAGCAGAACGCCGCGTGCGGAGGCTTAAATCGAAGCGGGAAAGTTGCGATGGCTCTTCTGGAGCGGCTGGAAGTCGAACAGGCCCATCTGACGGCGAGCGAGCGTCAGATTGCGCAATACCTGATCTCGCATTATCCGCAGGCGATCCTGGGGTCCGCCTCGTCGATCGGACGGGCGACCAAGATCAGCGCGGCAACCGTTGTGCGCTTCTTTGCCAAGCTCGGCTACGAGAGCTTCGCTGAAGCGCAGGAGGAGATCCGCCGCGAGGTCGCGTTGAAGCTTAATTCACCCATGGACCGCATGGCCATTGTGGACACCAACGCTACCTCGACGGAGGCGTTTCTCGCGCGCTTCCACGCCCTGGAAGTGGACAACATCAAGGCTACATTCCAGCAGATCGATACCGGCAACTTCGAAGCGCTGATCGATTGCATTCTGGCAACCAAGGGCAGGATCTACATTCTCGGCGAGAAAAACAGCCATCCGGTCGCGTTCCTGATGTGGGCGCATCTCAATATTTGCCTCGACAATGTTGTGCTCGTCGACACCGGGGAGGCGATGGTGGCAGACAGGTTGCTGTGGGCAAAGGCAGGGGATCTTTTGATCTGCGTGAGCGTTCGCCGCTACTCGCCGAACGGCTTGCGGGCGGCGCAATATTTTCGCTCGATCGGCGCCGACGTCGCGGTGTTGACCGACAACGCGTTGTCACCGCTGATGCCCCACGCCACGTTCCGGTTGCTGGTGCAGACCGCCAGTGTTTCAGTCTTCGATTCCTACACCGCGATGGTGAGCGTCGCAGGCGCCATCGCCGGTGTTGTGGCGCGTCTGCGGAGGAACGAACTTTATGCCACGTTGAAGCGCGGGGAAGACCTTTGGTCGCGCTTCGGTACTTTTCTCGGATAATTCTGTTTCATGTAGGCGAGAAGGGCTTCCCCGAGGATTAATGTCGCGCTGACGATCAGCATCGGTGGCACGGCTTTCCCCAGTATGCTCATCTCAATAAACCGCAGGTGCGACGACCCAAAGCAGATCGACGGTTTCCTGACCCTCGCACCAGGCGCGGTGCAGTCTCGTCGCCTCGAACGCAAACGAGTCGCCGGGCCCAATCATATGGACGACGCCGTCGAGCTCGAGTGCCAGCGTGCCTGACATCACGATGCCGCATTTCGCGCCGCTCTCGTTGCGGCTTGCCTCGCCCCACGCGCCGCCCGGCCTGATTTCGATACGCATCATCTGGATGCCCGCGACTTCGTCAGGCGAGAGAAGCTCCTTGCGCATGCCTTTCGGTCCAAGATCGAGCGTGCGGCGGGCGCTCGCGCGCACCACGGCGTCTTCCTGCCTGGACGTCGGCACGTCAAACAGCCAACCAACCGGCATATCCAGGGCCGTGCAGATCTGGCGCAGCGAACGAAGCGACGGTGTCGTAAGCCCGCGTTCGATCTGACTGAGGAGCCCGACAGATATGTCGGCGCGCTCCGCCACGTACTGCAGTGAGAACCGTTTGATGGTTCGCCTGAGCCTCAGCTTCCGTCCGAGACCCTCGTCGCGGTCCGTATCCGAGGTCGGCTCGATTTCTGCATGATCTGACATTTGGTCCTCCCGACAGCGAATATACCGCATCTATGCTCGGATTGAAAATTTCAATAATCTTTTTTAGTAGGGTTGCAAAGATCGGCCCGTTATGTTTACAAATAATACATAAACGAGGTTCCTATGCGCGTTGGTATCGAAGTCGGGGGTACATTCACCGATCTGGTCGCGGTGGATGGGAGCAGAGTCGAAGTCATCAAGGTGCCGAGCACGCCGGCCAGTCCGGACAAGGGCGCCTTTGCTTCGCTCGAAGCCGCCGGCCTCGATCCCGCCGTCGTTACTGATCTCGTTCACGGCTCGACGGTCGCAACCAACGCCATCCTGGAGCGTAAAGGTGCCCGCGTTGCATTCGTGACGACGCGTGGATTTCGCGACATCCTGTTTTTCCAGCGTCACGATCGCCGCAACATTTATGACCTGCGTTACGCCAAGCCGTTGCCGCCGGTTCGGCGCAGGGATTGCTTCGAGATCACCGAGCGGCTCGATTCTGCGGGTGCGGTCGTTACAGCGCTCGATGAAGCCGAGGTTGCGTCGGCGCTTGTGCCCGCGCTCAAGGCCGGAGGGTATGAAGCGGTCGCGATCTGCCTGCTCTCCGCCTACACCTCGCCGGTCCACGAGGCGCGGCTGAGGCAACTCATCTCGGCCGGGTTGCCGGGGCTTCGGGTCGCATGCTCGCACGACATTGCGCGCGAATTCCGCGAGTTCGAGCGCGCCTCGACGACGGTTCTGTCGGCTTACGTGCAACCCGTGATCGACGGCTATCTCGATCGGTTCGAGGCAACGTTGGCTGCCGCCGGTTTCAAGGGCGCCTTCAGCGTCATGCAATCGAACGGTGGACGCATGCCGGCCGCCGCGATGCGAAAGAACTCGATTGCGGCGCTGTTCAGCGGCCCGGCCGCGGGCGTCGTGGGGGCGATCAGGCAGGCTGAACGCTCGGGACGCAAGAACCTGATCACCTTCGACATGGGCGGCACTTCGACGGACGTCTGTCTTGTGGTGGAGGGTGTTCCGTCTGTTTCGCCTGAAACCGAGGTTGATGGCCTGCCGATCAGGACTCCGGTGCTCGACATTGTGAGCGTTGGCGCCGGTGGCGGTTCGCTGGTGTGGATCGACGACGGCGGCATGCTGCGGGTTGGTCCACGGAGTGCGGGCGCGATGCCGGGGCCGGCCTGCTATGGCCGTGGCGGCACGGAGCCGACAGTGACCGACGCGCATCTTGTGCGTGGCACGATCCGGCCAGAAGCGTTTCTCGGCGGAACCATGCATCTCGACGCCGACAAGGCGCACAAGGCATTTGAGCCGATCGCAAATCAGCTTGGGCTTTCGGTTCGCGATGCCGCCGCCGCCGCGATCCGGCTCGCCGTTGCCAACATCGTTCGCGCGATTCAGTTGGTCTCCACGGAGCGTGGCCATGATCCGCGCAGTTATGTTCTGTTGCCCTTTGGCGGTGCGGGTCCTCTGCTCGCGGCGGAGATCGCCGAGGAGTTGGGCATCACGGAGATTCTGGTTCCTCCGAATCCGGGCGTCATCTCCGCCCTCGGCCTGCTCTCGGCGGATTACGTGAAGGTGTCGGGCGTGACCCGCCGCACCGGTCTTGGCGAGGCCGCTCCCGGCATGCTGGCTGACGAATTTGGTCGCTTCCGAAAGGGCGCCGAGGCCGAGTTTCGTCAGCTCGGGCTGAACGGCGACCTGGATTTCGACCTCACCGCCGACATGCGTTTCGTTGGCCAGGCCTTCGAAATCCCGGTACCGATCGACACCGCGGCTTTGTCTCGGCTCAGTGCATCCGATCTTGCTGCCGATTTCGACGCCGCGCACCGGCGGATCTATTTTCATGGTGGCGAGCCCGGCCGCAAGGTCGAGATCGTCAGCCTTCGTTTCGGTGTGCGTCGTCGGCTTGAGACGTTGCCCGAGTTTCGTGAGCGTCCTGCCCGACTTGCCGGCCCGGGCAGCATCGAGGTGTGGACCCCCGCCGGAGCTATCAAGGCGAAGCTGGTCGATGCCGCGTCAATCGCACCCGGTCAGTCCGTTGATGGCGGCGCGCTTGTCGAAGGTTACAGTTCGACCTTGTGGCTTCCCCCGGCCTGGCGTGCTGTCCGCGACAAGGCCGGCAATGTCATCGTAAACCGGATTTCCGCATGAGTATTCCTGTCGAAACCCTTGATCCCGTCGACTACGCGGTCATCAGCCAATCGCTCATCGCGGCGGCCCGCGAGATGGGCGCCAAGCTGATCCGCTCAGCCTACTCAACTGTCTTGCGAGAAGCCCGCGACGGTTCGGCGGCGCTGCTTGACGATGGCGGCAACACCATCGCCCAGGCTGAATTGATTCCCATGCAGCTTGGCACGATCGGGCAGGTCTTCCAGCCCGCGCTTGCGCTGTATCCGAAGGAAACCCTCTCCGAGGGCGATTTCTTCGTGATGAATGATCCGTATTCGGGTGGCCAGCACCTTCAGGACGTCTTTTTCTTTCATCCGATCTTCTTCGAAGGCAAGGTTCTGGGTTTTTCGGCTTCGGTCGCGCATCATCTCGACATCTCTGGCGGCGATCCCGGCCTCAACACGGCTGCCACTGACGTTTATTCCGAAGGGCTCATTATCCCGCCGGTGAAGCTCAACATGGCGCGCGATTGGAACGGCGGCGCGTTCCAGCGCATTCTGCGCGCCAACGTTCGGGTTCCGCATCAGACCATGGGCGATTTCGACGCCCAGGTCGCTGCGAACGCCATTGGTGCGGCGCGCATCGTCGAACTCGCCGAGCGCTATGGTGCAAACAAGTTGAAGGCCGTCATGGCGGCGTTGCTCGACTACTCCGAGACCCGGATGCGGGCCGCGATCGGGGAGGTGCCGGACGGCGTCTATTACGGCGAGGATGCCATCGACGACGACGGCATTACTGACGCGCCGCTGCCGGTGAAGGCGAAGGTCACCGTGAAAGGCGACAGTATCGAGATTGATTTTGCCGGCACCGCCGCGCAGGTGCGTCGCAATCTGAATGCGCCATTCGCCGCCACGATCTCTGCAGCCTTGTCCTGCGTGAAGGGCGTTCTGACAAGCCCTGACATACCGTTCAATGCCGGAGCTGCGCGGCCGATCACGGTGAAGGCCCCGAAGGGCAGCTTGCTTAACCCGAATCATCCGGCGCCGGTCCGGGCGCGAATGGAAGCAAGCTTCCGGGCCTGGAACGCGGTCATGAAGGCGTTGTCTCAGGCTGTGCCCGACAAGGTCATCGCCTGCGGTTACGATACGACTACGGTCGGCGTGCTTTCGCAGCTCGGTGACAACGGCTGGTCGGTGTATCTCGAGATTTTTGGCGGTGGCTACGGTGCGGCAATCGATTCGGACGGATGCGATGCGGTCGACTCGCCGCTGTCAAACTGTTCGAACACGCCGATCGAAGCGCTCGACCAGGACTTTCCATTCTTCCGCGTCATTGAATACGCCATGACGCAGGATAGTTGCGGCGTCGGCCAGAGCCGCGGAGGCCTCGGCTTCCTGCGCCGCTACGAAATTCTGAAGGAGGGCGTTCGTTTTTCGCTCTACAGCGACCGGTTCAAGCGCCCTCCCGAAGGGCTGTTTGGAGGCGGCGAAGGCACCACGGGCTATTGTGAAATCAAGCGCGGCGGAAAGACCATTCCGCTGAAATCAAAGTATGCGATCGATCTGATACCCGGCGATATTGTTACCCTTGCCGTTGGCGGCGGTGGCGGCTTCGGCGATCCCTCGAAGCGTTCGCTCGAACGTTTGCGCGAGGATCAGGCCGATGGGATTATCTCGGCTGCGCGCGCCGCAAGCTGGGCCGCTTCCAAAATAGCGGCGGAGTGACGGTCCCGATGGTCTCTTCCGCCGCAAGCGAGTCGGGGCGCAATGGCGGGCAAGTCATTCCTGGTCAATGCAATCCCTCCGAGATGCCGACGACAACCGGTGTAGCCGCTGGCCGCATAGGATTGGCAGGATGACCCAACCACTCACCCACCTGTTTAGCCCGCTGACGCTTCGTGGGGTGACGCTTCCGAACCGGATCGTCATCTCGCCGATGCAACAATACCGTGCAGAACCGGACGGCTTGCCGAACGCGTTTCACCGCCAGCATTATGGTCGTCTGTCGCTCGGCGGGCCGGGCCTTCTATTCACGGAAGCGCTTGCTGTGACGGCTGCGGGCCGGGTCACGAATTCCGATCTCGGCATCTGGTCGAACAACCATGTGCCGGCGCTTGCCGCGCTGGTTGCCGAAATCGAGGGCTTCGGTGCGATCCCGGCAACGCAACTGATTCATGCGGGCCGCAAGGGCAGCGTCTCGCGACCCTGGGAAGGCTATTCGCCGCTTGATGCGGCAACGGCCGCGAAGGGCAACGCTCCCTGGACAACGTTCTCGGCGAGCGCCATTCCGGCCAATCGCGGCTGGCATGTGCCGGAGGCGCTCGATGCCGACGGGATCAAGCGCCTGCTCGACGACTACATGGCGGCGGCGGCGCGGGCCGCGCAAGCTGGCTTCCGCGTCCTCAACATTCATGCCGCACATGGTTACTTGCTTCACAGCTTCCTCTCGCCCCTCGCCAATCACCGTAACGACAATTGGGGCGGCGACTTCGCTGGGCGTACACGTCTGCTCTTGCAGGTGGTGGGCGCAGTTCGCTCGACTTGGCCATCCGACCGGCCGCTCATGGTGCGCCTCTCCTGTGTCGATGACGAGCCGGCAGGCTGGACGCTCGATGATTCCGTGGCCCTGGCGTCGCTTCTGAAAGAAGCAGGCGCGGATGTCGTGGATTGCTCTTCAGGCGGACTCGGAGAACGGACGACGACCAAGATGGTCCGCCGTCCCGAAGGCTATCAGGTCCCCTATGCCGCGCGGATCCGCACCGAGGCAAGCGTGCCGACGATGGCGGTCGGACTCATCACGACGCCGGCTTTTGCAGATTCGGTGGTGCGCGAAGGCCGCGCCGATCTGGTGGCGATCGGCCGCGAGGCGCTGCACAACCCGCATTGGCCGTTACATGCTGCCCGCGCCCTGGGCCGGGATGAACGTTTCGAACGCTGGCCTCCATCATGGGGTTGGTGGCTCGAGAAACGAGCACGGGCCGCGGCCCTGGCTGAAACTTCAACCGATGCGACTGGAGGGTAAACGTATGATGGATCGCAGACGTGTTCTGACCGGAGTGGCGGCGGCTCCCCTGGTTCTCGCGGCGCCCGCTTTTATCCGGCGCGCCAACGCGCAGAGCGTTGTCGACGTGGCGGGTGTTTACTCCCTGTCAGGAACTTTCGCGAATGTCGGATCCGGCCTGAACGACGGAAGCAAGTGGGCCATCGAGCAATACGGCAGCGCAGCCGGCAACAAGCTGAACTACGTTCTGCTCGACGATCGCGGCGATGCCGGCGAGGCGGTTCGCAAGGTTCAGGAGGCGATGACCCAGCGCGGCATCAAGCACGTCATCGGCTGTACCAATTCGGCGATCGCTCTGGCGGTCCAGAAAGAAGTCTACGCCCGCAAGGGCATCTACATCAATGAAGCGGGTGCCGATGAAGTAACCGGCAAGGACTGCAACAAATCGAGCTTTCGCTGGCCTGTGGCCTGCTACAGCGCGGTCAACGCTACCGTACGGCCGCTGATCGACAAATTCCCGAAGGCCAAACGCTGGTACACGATAACAGGCCAATACGTCTTCGGCGACAGCCTGCTGTCGAACTGCAAGGACGTGTTCAAGGAGAAGGGCATCGAGCACGTCGGCAATAGCTATCACTCGCTCTCTGACCGGGAATATTCCGGCTATATCGCCACCGCGATGGCGCAGAGTCCCGACGTCCTGGCGATCTGCAATTTCGGAAACCAGACCCTAGACGTTGTACGGCAAGCGATCAGCTACGGCATGAAACGCAACACCAAGATTCTCGCGGTGTGGTCCACCGGGCTAGATCAATTCCAGGCGCTCGGGCCGGAAAATTGCGAGGACATCTATTTCGGCGCGAACTTCTGGCACGGCGTCGACACGCCGGGCAGCCGGCGCGTGGCCGAAATCGTCAAGCAGAAGACCGGCGATGTTCCGAATTACCTGCAGGCATGCGGATATGCGGTCTCGCAAATTCTCATTGAGGGCATCAACAAGGCGAATTCGACGGATGTTCCCGCTATCGTCAAGGCGCTCGAAGGTCTGAGCTACGAGGGTCCCACCGGCACTGAGATGATCCGCCCCGAAGATCATCAGGTCGTGAAGGACTATTATCTGATGCTCGGAAAGGCGAAGGGCGCGATGAAGGACAAGAACGATCTCTGTGACGTCGTCGCGGCTACCAAAGCGCTTCCGCCGCCGGAGAAGACCGGCTGCCAGATGGCAGCCTCGCTTTGAGCCGGACATAGTTCAACCGATGTCAGCCCAGCTTCTCCTGTTCCAGGTTTTGAACGGCGTTGGCATCGGTATGATCTATTTTCTGCTGTCGGTGGGCCTTACGCTGATCTTCGGGCTGATGCGTTTCGTGAACTTCGCGCACGGGGCTTTTTATCTCGTGGCCGCCTATATCGCCTACGCGGTCGTGATCTGGACTGGAAGTTTCTGGTGGGCGCTATTGCTCGGCCCGGCCATCGTTGCGGTTCTCGCGCTCGTTATCGAACGGCTTCTGCTTCGGCATACTTACTCGCTTCCGCACGAGGCACAGATTCTCATCACCTTTGCGGTGGCGTTGTTTCTGCAAGAGATGGTGATCCTGATCTTCACGCCGCTCGGTCACAACGTACCGGTACCTCCAGCGCTTTCCGGGGTGTTGTTTCTTGGGCCGTATGTCTATCCAGCCTATCGATTGGCGGTGGTTGGCGTCGCGGCGCTGGTGGCGATCATGCTCTGGATCGCGATCGAGCGAACCAAGATGGGCTCGATCCTGCGGGCCGGCTCGGAAAGCGCCGAAATGGTCGGCTTGCTTGGCATCAATGTCGACCGCGTCTTCATGGCGACCTTCGCACTCGGCGCCGCGCTGGCCGGTCTCGCGGGTGTCCTTGTCGCGCCGCTTCGAGGCGTCGAGCCGTTCATGAGCGCCGAAGCGCTGGGAATCGCCTTTGTGGTCGTCGTTGTGGGCGGCCTCGGAACGCTGTCCGGCGCACTGGTCGGCGGGATTTTGATCGGGCTCGTGCAATCCATCATGAGCACACTCTGGCCTGAAGGCGCGCAATTGATGATCTATGCCTCGATGGCGCTGGTCATCCTTATCCGTCCAACCGGCCTGCTGGGGCGGATCTGATGCACGCAACAGAACGCTTCCCAAATCTGGCGACAGCCATCGTGCTCGCGGCACTTGTGGTTCTGCCGTTCACCGTGCCCGCCACGCTCGCGAGCCAAATCGCGATATTCGCAACCGGCGCGCTCTCCGTCGTGCTCCTGCTCGGCGCTGTCGGCCTGCTGTCGTTCGGGCAGGGTCTTTATCTCGGCGTCGGCGCCTATGTCTGCGGCATCCTTGTCCGCGACGCCGGAATCGGCCTCATTCCGGCACTCCTGGTGGCATCGCTTTCGGGGGCGGTGTTGGCGGGACTCCTGGGAAGCGTGATCGTGCGCCGGCATGGTGTTTATTTTGTCATGCTGACGCTTGCCTTTGCCCAGATGGGCTATTTCGTCGTGCTTGCTTTCAAGAGTGTGACTGGCGGGGAGAATGGCCTTTCCGGCTTGCCCCGGCAGTTCGATATTCTTGGGTTGTCGATCGCCGACCCGCTGTCGATGTACGGATTCATGGCTGGTGCGTTCTTCCTCGTTTTCCTGCTTGTTCAGCGGGTCATCGCCTCGCCGTTTGGAAGCGTGCTCGCGGCCATCCGTGAGAACGAGCCGCGCAGTGAGGCACTCGGCTATCCGGTGGCCCGTTACAAGACGGCAGCGGTCGCGCTCGCGGGCGGGATCGCCGGGCTCGCCGGCGGTCTCCACGTCATCTTTCTCGGCTTCGTGCCGCCCAGCGACATCGAACTCGAAATGAGCCAGCGCCTCCTTGTGATCGCGCTGATCGGCGGGATCGGATCGCCGGGAGGCGCGCTGATCGGTTCGGCATTCTACACGATCGTCTCTGAAGCCCTGTCCGAGATCTGGCCACGCTGGATGGCGCTGATCGCGCTGTTGCTGATCGGCCTCGTTTTGTTTCTGCCGGGCGGTCTGTGGAGCGCAGGACGTCGTATCTCGGCATTGTTCGAGCGGAAAATCGCTCATGACTGACCCGATCCTCATCGCGGATTCCATCGATGTCCGGTTCGGAGATTTCCAGGCCCTGTCGGGCTTCTCGCTGTCCGTTCAGCCCGGAACGATCCACGCCCTCATCGGACCGAATGGCGCTGGCAAGACCACCTTGTTCAATGCGCTGACCGGTGCCCGCAAGCCGAGCGGCGGCCGCATCGTGTTCGACGGCCACGCCGTTACGCGCACCTCGGTGCATCGCCGGGTCCATTACGGCATGAGCCGGTCATTTCAGGTCACGGCGCTGTTCGCCGCATTGACGGTTGCCGAAAATCTCCGGCTCGCCGTGCAGGCGCGGTATGCGTCCGAGGGCTGGATATTCTGGCGCAGTCCCCATCGCCGGCACGATATCCGCGATGAGGTCGATGCATTGCTGGCCGAGACATTCCTGACCGATCGTGCCGACACCCGGACCGGCGACCTGTCGCATGGTGGGCAGCGTTCTCTCGAAATCGGCATGGCACTGGCCGGCCGCCCCAAACTCATCTTCCTCGACGAGCCTCTCGCGGGAATGGGAATCGATGATGTCCACCGTACCAAGGGACTGATCGACTCCCTCAGAAGCCGCATGGCTGTGCTTCTGATCGAGCACAATATGAGCGTCGTGCTTGATATTTCCGATCGCATCACGGTGATGGCCGCCGGCCGCAAGATAGCCGAGGACATACCGGCGAAGATCCGAACCGACCCTGCCGTTCGAACCGCGTATCTCGGGAGTACGGCATGATGGACGCTCCGATACTTTCGGTCGCCGGCCTCCATGGTTGGTACGGCAAGAGCCACGTCCTGCAG
>Ga0307499_10000317_pt1 | contig 17749 bp, 13 predicted proteins | sample 13_S_MG_FD_201363 | JGI IMG/M metagenome (GOLD analysis project Ga0307499, IMG submission 201363) | Soil microbial communities from Populus trichocarpa stands in riparian zone in the Pacific Northwest, United States - 13_S | ecosystem: Environmental > Terrestrial > Soil > Riparian zone > Trees... | reverse complement strand
ACGAGGTCACCCTGGGTCCGTTCGTTGAAGGCCGGTTCGTTCGGGGTGTCGGGGTCGAGGTGCGCGGTGATCCCGGAGCTGCACTGTGCGGTGTGGAAGTTGAGCAGGCCCTTGGCGAGGCGTTCGGCATAGCGCGGCTGGCTGTAGGCGCTGTTGCGGTTGGTGGTGGTGCGTGAACCGTAGGTGGCGAGCGATTCCGGGCCGAGCGGGCCGAGCAGGCGCAGATAGTGGATCTGTTCGCCCTGCGGGCTGAGGTGGGTCGCGTTGGTCGCCGAGGCGACGTTGCCGAGCAGCGAGGTGAGCTCGTTCTTGTATTGGCCGAGGCCGGAGACGATCGGGTTGAGGTTGCGCAGGAAGGGGTCGAGCGAGCGCAGCAGGATGGGGAAGTCGCTGCGCAGGAACTGGCGGAGGGAGCCGAGGCCCTGCGGCGCGCGGTCGATCGCCGTTTCCAAGCCTTCGAAGAAGCCCTTGGCCTGCGGCGCCAGGCGCGAGAAGGCGATCAGAGTCGGCGAGAGCTGTTCGGCCGCGGGCACGAGCTGGCGGAACAGCGGGTCCGAGTTGAGAGCAAAGGCTTTCAGCCGGTTGAAGGTCAGGCGCTGCTCGTCCTCGAAGGTCGGGAAGGCGCGGAACAGGGCTTCGATGTCCCGGCTGCGCGCCGCGGTCGTACTGAAGACCGCGTTCGAGTTGCGGATCAGCGTGGCGAGCTGGCCTTCGCGACCGCGCAGCGCACGGAAGGTGGTGGCGCCGTTGCGGAAGAGCTGCTGGACCGCACGGCGTTGCGTGTCGAGCAGGCGGAAGACGTGGTCGAATTCGGTGAAGAACGGGTCGAGCTCGGCGAACGCGGTGGAGAGCGATTGCCCGGCGCCGCTGATCGCGAGAGCCCCTTCCTGCATCCATTCCTGGAACGCCGCCCTCGTCCGCGCGTCGAAGGTGCGGAAGATCTCGTCGAGCTGCACCGATTCGGCGACGTTCGCGCGGGCCAAAGTGCCGCCGTCGTGCAGCTTCGGGCCTTCGGAGTCGCCGGGGGCGAGTTCGACGTAGGTCTCGCCGAGCAGCGTCTTGGTGCGCAGGATCGCCCGCGTCCCCAGCGGCAGGGGCGCGTACTTGTCTTCGATGTCGACCGTCGCGGTCGCCTGCTTGCCGTCGGGCGACTCTTCGATGCTCTGGACTTTCCCGACCGAGACGCCGGAGACGCGCACGTCGGACAGTTCGGCGAGCTGGGTGGCCTCCTGGAAGGGGATCTTGATCTCGTATGGCTTCGCCTTGAACGGCGTCGGGCCGCCGAAGGTGATCCAGAGGAAGACCAGGATGCCGAAGCAGGACAGGGCGAAGCCGGCGATGACCAGGAGCTGAGCGGTGCTGGGGGCTTTCTTGCTCATTCTTTTGCTTCCGGTCCGCAGAACACGGTCGGCAGGGACGGATCGGCCGGGACGGTCGGGAGTTCTTTCGGGCTCGGGATGCGGACGCCCTGCAGCAGGGTCCTCAGGTACGGCTTCAGTTGGCTGATGCTGCCGTCGGGCAGCTTGCGCGGGGCGGTGATGCTGTAGGCGAGGTAGGAGGCGTTGCAGGAGAGGGGCGCGACACCTCTGGCGATCGGGCCGCCGCCGTCGGTGAGGTTGAAGGTCGCGTTGATGTTGTGGTTCAGCCAGGGCAGGTAGAAGAGGTAGCTCTGCTTGCCCTTCGGCTTGTAGGCGAGCTCGTTGAGGAAGCTGTTGAAGGCGCCGAGCGAGGTGCCGAATTCATCCACCGAGGCGTTGAGGCCCGAGGCGCCTTCGTTGAGATGGGTGAGGACCGGCCGGATCTGGCGGGTGAAGGGCCGGATCTGGTCGCGGATCGGGGCGGTGGTCTGCTTGAACAGCTGCTCGTTGGCCTTGAACGCCGGCACCGAGGCCTGCGCCTGGGGGATCAGGCCGAGGAGCGCTGGGCGGGAAGCGTCGGTGAAGCGCTGGGAGGCGGACAGCGCCGAGTGCAGGGCGGTCAGGGTGGAGGGGAACTCGACCAGCGATTCCTGGATCGCCTGCTGCTGGTGGGCGAAGTTGCCGAGCGCGTCCTTGGAGGAGGTGACGAACCGTTCGAGCTCGGAGTCGTGACGGCCGAGTTCGGTCGTCAGCAGGCCGAAGTCGTGGATCACCCGGGCGAGGGCGACGCGGCGCAGGGCGACCGCTTTGTTGAGCTGAGCGATGTAGTGGGAGAAGGGCTGCAGACGGCGGAACGCGCCGGAGAGCTGCCTGCCGCGACCGCCGATCCCCTGCGCGCCGCCGGCCAGCAGGAGCTGCAGGTACTGCTGGGTGTCGGTGTCGAGGGCCGAGAGGAAGGCTTCGAACTGGATGCTCGGTTCGGTCCGCGAGAGCGGGAAGCGGTAGCCGTCTTCGACCCGCTTGGGGCCGCTGCCGGGCGAGATCTCGACGGTCATGTCGTTGAGGTTGGTTTTCGGCCGCAACAGCAGCGTCGCGTCGGGATGGATCAGCCGCATGTACTTGGGCTCGATGTCCATGCCGACGACCGCGTGGCCGTCTTCGAGGTCGACCGAGCTGATCTTCCCGACCTGGATGCCGGCGATCACCACCGCCTGGCCCTGGCCAGGCGTGACCGCCTGCGCGTCACTGAAGTCGGCCGAGATGTGGGAGAAGTCTTCGCCGACGAGAGGGGCCCACGAGGGCAGCGAGGCCTTCTGCTGGGTGAAGATGTAGAGCGTCATCACGATCGCGAGCAGGATGAGGACCGCGATCGCGATCGTGTCTTTGCCGCGACCGCGAGCCTGCCGGCTGAGCGTGGTGCGGAAGTGCTTCCAGCGGCTGACGCCCGGCTGGCGCTCGGTCATGGGTTCACCGCCGTGAATTGAGCCGGGCCGACCTGCCCGGGCGAGCCGTTCACATCCGGAACCGGCTGCGTCGAGCAGCGCACTTCCGGCTTCTTCGGCGGGCGACCGCCGAGCTGCGGCTGCACGCCGATCGGCGGTTCGACGACGTTCGCCCAGTCCTGTTTGTCGGTGCTCAGGTTGCCCGACGGGTTTTCGAGCTTGACCAGCGTGTCGCCGCCGCCGGCCTGGACCCTGAGGTAGGGGCCGTTGCCGTCGAAGTTCTGCTGCGCGCCGGCGAAGTCGGCCAGATAGTAGAAGAACTCGCGGTAGTTGGGGCCGGTTTCGAAGCTGTCGTGGATCGTCTCGTTGCCGGTCGGCACGAAGACCTTGCTGGTGCAGAGGCTGATCCGGTTGATCTGCGGGATCGTGTTAGCCGCGCCGGCGTGCGCCGCGCCTGCGAGGTAGGGGGTCGCTTCGCGCAACAGCCTCGCCACCCCGCCCAGCTCCTTGCCCGAGAGCAGTGGCCCCGCCTGTTCGAGCCACGGTTCACCGGCGGAGATCAGCGCCGGCAGCTCGGCGACGGCCGGGCGGAACTCGATCGCCCAGGCGCGGAGCGGCGGCAGGGTGCGGTTGAGGCTGATGAGCGAGCGGCGGCCCTCCTGCAGCGTCGGCGCCAGGCGGTGCACCGTGGTCGAGAGGTTGTTCGACTGCGCGGCGAGCGCGCCGGTGAAGGTGTCGAAGTTGACGATCAGGCCCTGCAGGTCGGCCTCGCGGCGGGCCAGCGCGCCGAAGGCGCGCCCCGCGCCGGCGACGAGGCGCGAGAGGTCGCCCGGGCTCGTGCCGAGGAGGGCGTTGGTCACCTGGGCGCTGTAGCGGCCGGCTTCGCCGCCGTATTTGAGCGCCCCGTTGAGGCCTTCGGCGCCGGTCTTTCCTTTCACCTCGGGAAGCTGGGTGGCGTCTTCGGCCGCGGTCGGCTTGTGGGTCAGAGCTTCGCCGTAGCTCTCCAGGAGACGGCTGAGATCGGCCCTCACCGGAGACTGCAGCGCGGTCAGGATCTGGTCGAGCTGGATCGCGGTCGAGGTGTGGCTGACCGGGATCGTCCCGTCGCTTTCCATTTCCGGCGCACTCGGGCTGCCGGGGTTGAGGTCGACGAAGAAGTTGCCCTCGAGGAAGATCCGCGGCTTGATCTCGGCGAAGGCATCGTCGTGGACCGGACGGCCCTTGCCTTCGACGGTGAAGGTGACCTTGGCGTTGTTCCCGTCACGACTGACCGCGATCACTTTGCCGATGTCCACCCCGGCGATCCGCACGGGCGAGTTGGTGGAGATGTTGACCCCGTTGGAGAAGGTGGCGTTGAGCGTGTACCCGTAGCCAGTGAAGGGGATGTGTTTGGTGAAGGCCAGGTAGGGACCGACCGTGAAGAGGAGGATGAAGGCGACCGCGATCATCGCGTTGCTGGGCCGCCACTTGATGCGGCTATCGTTGGCCCCGGCCCTGGTGTCGCGCTCAGGCAGGCGTCCCATCAGCCTTCGCCCCTCGTCGTCTTGGCCCAGAGCTTGGGCGAGTGGCCGATGATCGTCTGGCCCGGCACGTAGTGCTCGTTGCCGGCTTCGCAGACGCCTTCCTGACCGGTCCTCGGGTAGGGGTTGAAGTGGAGGTGGTTGGAGCCCTCGGGCCCGTTGGCGGGCGCGGAGGCGGGCCGGGACTCGGCGTTGGCGCCGTCCGGCGCCTCGAAGGTGATCGCGCTGAGCCAGTTGGCTTTGCCGTTGGATTCGCTGAAGGCATCGGCGAGGTTCGTCGCGGCGATGCTGAGGTACTGACAGGTGACCTGCGCCGGTGCGACGTGCTTGATCGCCGGCGCCAGCAGTTCGTTCGTGTCGGCCAGCAGTTCGAGCCCGTTGAAGACGCCCGGCTCGTTCTGGAAGTCGAGCAGCGCGTCCGCCGTCGGCGGCAGCTGGTTGAACAGCACCGGCGAGCGGTTGAGGGCGGGGATCCCAGCCCGCAGCGCGGCGTTGATCGTCGGCGAGGTTTCGCCGAGCGCCTTGGCCCCCGGCTTGAACGCAGTGAAGAATCGCCCGGCGTCGCGGAAGAACGGACGCAGCGCCGGCAGGTCGGCGGTCAGCGCGTCGAGCGTCGGGGGGCCTTTGACGATCGTTTCCTGGATGTAGGGGCGCGAGACGCGGGCAAAGGCGGCAAAGGTACGGTCGAGGGCGACGAACATGCTCGCCTGCTGCTCGGCGACTGGGGCGACGGTCGCCGAGAGGTCCTCGAGCGCTCTCCAGAAGCCGCCGAGGTTGGTGCTCGGGTCAACCAGGGTGCGCAGCACCGGCTGGCTGCTTTCCGCCAGCAGGCGGAGCGAGCCGAGGGCGTTGTTGATCTGCGGCCCGCGGCCGGCGAAGGCGTTGCCGAAGCCGGCGTTGTTGCGCTGGATCGCCGTGCGGGTCTTCTCGTCGAACATGTCGAAGAACTGGTCGATGTCGACCGGTTCCGGCCGCGCGGCGGAGAGCGGGATCGTTTGCCCCGCCTTGAGGCCCTTGGAGGAGTTGCCCGGGACGATCTGCAGGTACTTGAGGCCGAGCGGCGATTTCGGCCGGATGATCATCGTCGAGTTGGCCGGGATCGGTTCGGCGCTTTTGTCGAGGCTGAGGCTGAGTTCGGCGACGACGCGGCCGTTGCTCAGCTGGACCGGCTTGACTTCCTTGACCACGCCGATCCGCGAGCCGCCGATCCGCACCTCGTTGTTTTTGACCAGGGCGTTCGCGTTCGGGACCTGCGCCTTGAGATCGTAGGTCGAGACGAAGGGAAGGCCGTTGTTGGCGTTGTAGGCGAGGAAGACGGCGACGATCACGACCAGCACGGTGACCGTCCCGACGATCGCCGGGCTGCTTGCCACTCCCTGTATTCCGCCGCGGTTTCTCATGGTCCAAGGAGGTAGTCGAGGAGGGCACGGCGAGGCGTCCTCGCCTTGGCGGCGGCGCCCAGCTGTTCGCTTTCGCCGAGGCCGGAGGCTTCGGGGGCCGGCGCTGGCTTCGCCTGACTCGGCGCGATCGCCGTCGGCGCGGCCGGTGCAGTCGAGCTGGAGGTGCCGCCGGTGAAGTCTGCGAGGCCTTCCCGCAGGCGCTGGTAGAGGCGGATCGCGTCCGCCTCGGAGCTGGTGGCGCTCGAGCCGGGTCCGTGGAAGTTGGCCGAGCAGCCCGAGGTCGGCGCGGTCACGTAGTCGATGCAGTTGGTCAGGGCGGTCAAGGCGCGCGTGAAATGCCCGTACTTGTCGAATTCGTTGTTCCCGTCGAAGCCGTGGTCCTTGCGCGTGCTGACGAGGAAATCGGCCAGTTCGGAGACCGGCGTGGCGCCGCTGCGGCCGAGGTCGCGGATCTTCTCGACCACCGGGTCGGCTTCGCGGATCGTCGGGCCCGCCACTTCTCCGTTCGCACCGAGCGACTTGAGCGAGACGGTCGAGGCAGCGGCGAACGGGGTCAGCGCCCTGGTCGCCTTGGTCAGCGCGGGAGCGGCCTTGGCCAGGGCTTCGGAGACGGGGGTGCCGGCCGTCGAGAAGGATTCGAAGCTCGCCATCGTCTGGCGCAGCTCACGCAGGAAACCGGGCAGCTTCTGCAGCGAGGCTTCCACCGAGGCGCCCTTTTCCGCGCTCGCCTGGCCGGCCGCACCGGCGTTGGTGAAGAAGCCGGCGACCTCGCGGCGGTCGCGCGAGAGCGGCTCGAGGATCTGTTCGGAGTCGGCGGAGAGCTGCGCCAGCTGGTCGCGCTGGGCGTTGAGGATGCCGAAGACGCGATCGATGTCCCGCAGCACTGGATTCGCCCGCTTGACGATTTCCTCGACGTCCTGGCCGCGCGCCGCGAAGCCGACGCCGAGTTCGTTGAGGATCAGGCGGAAGCGCTGAGCATAGGTCAGCTGGTTGATGTTGTTGATCAGATCGGGGTCGACGCTGGTGCTGTTGTTCTCGAACGGCAGCAGGTACTGGCCCGCTCCCGGTTCCCCGTCGCCGATCTTCTTCAGCGCCGGCGCCGGCTTGGAGCCAGGCGCGCGCGGCAGGGTCGGCCGGCAGTCGACGAACTTCTCGCCGATCAGCGACTGCGGCCGGATCAGGCAGCTCGCGTCGCTGCGGAAGTCCTGGAAGCCGGGGTCGCTGATCTTCATCGCGATCACCGCTTTGCCCGGTACGGCGATCGGCTTGCCGTTCTTGTAGCCGTCGACCTCGCCGGGCATGGTCACGCCGACCGACTCGATTTCGCCTACGTTGGCGCCGGCGACGCGGACCTGCTCGCCGGCGACCATGAAGCCGCCGCTGTCGAAGATGCCGCGGACTACGTAGCCGTTGCCTCCGCCGCCGCTCGAGAGCAGCACGATGACGACCACGATCGCGGCGACCAGCCCTCCTGCAAGCAGCCATTTCCTCATCGCGCCCCCGTGTCCCCTGGGTCGCATTCCGAGGGGCTCACAGCGGAGCCCGCGAAGGGTGGGTTGACGTAGGGATTGGAGCCGTCGGAGGCGGGCTGGGTGCCGCCGCCGGGGCAGGGGCGCCGCACGCCGGCCGAGCTGCCGTAGGCGGCGTACTGTTCGCTCGGCTTGATCGGTTCGAGCTCGCCGCTGCTGTTGCGCTTGAAGATGTTGAAGACGAGCTGGGCGCGGGCGTAGTGCCCGTTTCCGTCGTAGTAGCCGGCGATCTGGCCGAGCTTGCCGAAGCCGTTGAAGATGTCGGGCGTGTAGCTGCGGGCGAAGTCGAGGCTGGGTTGGAAGGCTTCGATCCCCTGCTCGGCGTGCGGGAAGGCCTTGGCGGCGCGTTCCTGGACGAGGGGCAGGAAGCCGAGCTCTTCCACCGTGTCGTTGGCGAAGCCCTTGCGGCTGGTGGAGAGACGGAAGTTCTTGAACACGGGCACGGCCTTGGAGAGCACCGGCCGCAGGCCGCTCAGGAACGAAGCGAGGTTCTTCGTCGCGGGCTTTGCCGTTTCGACCAGCGGGTCGAGGTCGTCGAGGGCGGCGCGCAGGTTGACGAAGGTGGTGTTCGTCTGGCGCATGAACGGCGGCAACGCCCGCAGCGTCTCGTCGAGCGCTCGGTTCTCGCTTGCGATCGCGCCGAAGGCGGTGCTGGCATGGGAGATCGCGCTGGAGAGCTGGCTGCCCCGCTCGGCGACCGCGGTGGAGAGCTTGCTCGAGCTGACGACGAAGCGTTCGAGCAGGTTCTGGTCGGCGTTGAGTTCGCCGACGAACGCGGTCGTGCGGTTGAGCGCCGGGCCGAAGTACTTGAAGGTTTCGTTGGCGTCCTGGCCACGTTCGGAGAACTGTTCGGCGTTGCCGCGGATGAACTGACCGAGGGCGCGGCGAACGGGGTTCGGGAAGGTGTTGAGGAACTGGTCGAGGTCGACCTCGGTGGTGGTCGAGCCGAGCCCCAGCGTGGCGCCTTCTTCCAGCGGCGGGTTGTTGTTCGGGCCGGGGCTGATCGAGATGTAGTGGTTGGCCACGCCGGACAGCGAGGTGGCGCGGATCACGGCCGTGGTGCCCTCGTGCAGCTCCTGTTCGGAGCTGATCTCTATTTCCGCCAGGTTGTCGTCGGTGAGCCCGATGCTTTCGACCGATCCGACCGGCTGGCCGCCGACCAGGACCTGGTTGTCGGGCACGAGCTGCGCCGCGTTCTGGAAGACGAGCTTGTACTTGTGGCCGCCCCCGCCGCCCAGGATGATGACGCCGAGGACGATCACCACGACCGCCAGCGCCGCCACGACCGCAACGCGGGCGGGCGTGACTCCCCGGGCTTTCGCCGGCCCTTTCTCCTCGCCTAAGGGATTAGAAGCCACAGATCGTCGCCTGCGTTTCCCCCGCCTCCATACAGGGGACAAGCTGCCGAATCGTATCCGAGCGGTCAGCCGCCAAGCGCGCGGCGCGCCTGCCTTAACTCGAAGTCAACGCGCTGCAAACCACGCTTTAGGAGCGGCTCAGACGTTGAGCCGCGGCAGGACCCGGTCCAAGGGCCGCGGCAACCACCAGACGCGGTCTCCGAGCAGCAGCATCAACGCCGGCAGGAGGACGATCCGGACCACCGTCGCGTCGAGCAGGACGGCGACGGTCAGGCCGATGCCGAGCTGGCTGATCGTCGCGATCGAGGCACCGGCGAAGGCGACGAAGACCGCCATCATGATCGCCGCCGCGCCGGTGATCACCCGCGCGGTCCGTTCGAGGCCGAACTCGATCGCCGCCGCGTTCCCCGCGCCGCGGTCATAGCGCTCGCGCATCCGCACGAGGAGGAAGACCGCGTAGTCGATGGAGAGGCCGAAGACGACGCCGAAGATCGCCGTCGCGCCCACCGCGTCGACGTAGCTGCGGCCGCCCAACGGCCAGTCCGCGGGCAGGTTGAAGAGCAGCGTGAGGATGCCGAAGGCAACCCCCACGGTGGCCAGGTTGAGCCCGACGGCGATCGCCGCCAAGGGAAGCGCCCGCAGCACGAGGACGAGGACGAGGAAGGTGGCGATCGCGATCGCGGCGACGACGAAGGGGATGCGCGCGCGGGTGACGCGACTGTAATCGTTGAGCAGCGCCGGGCCGCCGGCGACGCCGGTTTCGAGGCCCGCTTCGCGGCCGAGCGCCACCGCGTCCTCGTCGAGCGTCTTGTTGAGCGCGATCGAGCCCGGCGTGTTGAACGTGTAACGCGGGATCACCAGCATCGCCGCCGCCTGGCCGCCGCCGCTCAGGTCGACCACTTCTGCCGCCCGCTCGCGCGAGCTCCGCCTGGCGCCGTCGAGGGCGGAGAGGACGAAGTAGCCCGAGTTGAACAGGCCGGGCGTTTCGCGGCGCACTCGGCGGGCTTTGCGCTTCAGCGAGGCCGAGCTCGTGAGCACCTGGACGGTGGCGCGGCGCAGGCCCGTCTGCAGGGGACGGGATTCGCTGTAGCCGCGGGCGAGGTTCTCTTCCAAGGCGGTCGCGCCGCCGCGCAGCTGGGCGATCCCGCTCGCCAGCGCGGTGGCGCCGGCGCCCAGGCGAGCGACCCCGTTTTCCAGGCTGCCCGCCGCACGGGCCAGCCGGGCCGAGCCGTGGGCGAGCCTTTTCCCTGCTCCCTGGAGCTTTTGCAACCCGTCGGAGAGCCGTTTCGCACCGTTGGTCAGGCGCTTTATCAGCACCACGCCGGAGACCAGCCAGTCGGTCACCTGCTTCGCTTCTTCGGCGTCTTCGACCAGCGTCGTCTGCAAGGCTCCCAGCTCCGCGGGCAGGCCGGCGTATTCAGGCGCGTAGGCGTCGCCGGTGGCGGGATCGGTGCCGCTCACTGCCGCCAGCGCCTGCTGGACCGCCGCCAGCGCCACGCCGAAGTTCGGGTCGGTCTTGCCGCTGGTCATCGCTTCGAGCTGGGCGAGCGCCGTCTTCAGCTGCGCTTCGGCTTCTTCGGCGGGGGGCTGCAGCTTCGGCACGGTTCGTTTCGACACCTCGTTGAGCGATTTCTGCAGGCGCCGCGAGCGCGGCAGGGCGTTGCGGCTCAGGTTGGGGGTGAGGCTCTGCAGCGCGAACTTGACGTTGAGGCCGGCGATCGCCGCCTTGTGCTGGGCACCGGCGAGGCGGCGCGTGCCTTCGGCGAAGATCCGCAGGGCGCCGACCGCGCGTTTGCTGCCGGCTTCCGCCTGCCCCAAGCCGGCGGCCAGCGCCGCCGCGCCGCGCTGAGCCCGACCAGAGCCCTCGGCCAGGAGGCCGGCGCCGAAGCTCGCCTTGGCGATGCCACCGCGCAGCAGGGCGACGCCCGACGCCGCCCTGCCCAGGTTGCGGCCGAGGCGCCCGAGCTGCGCCAGGGGTCCGGTTTCGCCTCCGGTGGCGAGCAGGCCGGCGGCCTGGCGCAGCGGCGCCACCGCTTTCGAGATCTGGGCCGGGCCGACGACGGCTTGGACGCCTGGCTGGGCGGCGATCCGGTGTTGCCAGTGGCTCAGTATCGCCAGCCGACCCGGTTCGGTGACCGAGCCGTCCTTGGTGGCGGCGACGACGACGAAGGGGGCGTCGTAGCCGGGGCCGATCGAGCGCTCGATCAGTTCGAAGTCCTTCCTGATCGGATCGTCGCGCCCGAGCTGCGTCTGGCTCGGCGGGCCCGTCTTCAGGCCTACCGCCGGGGCGGCGAGCAGCAGCACGACCGCGCCGATCGCGATCGCAACCGGCGCCGGGCGCCGCAGGGCAGCACCGACCAGCGCCATCAGGCGCGAACGACCCTCTCCCGGCGTCGAGCCGATTCGCCAGCGATCGACGTTGCCGCCCAGCAGGGTGAGGACCGCCGGGCCGACGACGACCGCGACGAGGACGCTGAGCGCAACGACCAGCAGCAGGGTGGCCGCCAGCGAGCCCAGCAGGGAGCCGGGCACGATGAAGAACGCCACCAGCATCGAGAGCATCAGCGTGCTGCCGGCGAAGATCGTCGTGCGGCCCGCGGTGCGCCGCGTGGCCCGCGCCGCATCGCGTGGCGACACCCCCTCCGCCAGCTCTTCGCGGAAGCGGGAGACCATCAGCAGGGCGTAGTCGACTCCCAGCGCCAGGCCCATCATCGTGCAGACCGTGAGCGCGAAGGCATCGACGCTGAACCAGTTGGTGAGGATCGCCAGCAGGCCCCGCGAGCTAATCACGGTGGCGGCGCCGAAGGCGAGGGGAATCCCGGCGGCCACTGGCGAGCGGAAGACGAGCAGCAGGACGACCAGGAGGATCGGCAGAGCGATCAACTCGCCGCGCTGGGTGGCGGAGATCGAGTCGTCCTGGATCGCCCGCGAGAGGGTCGCGTAGCCGGTCTGGGTCCAGCGCACCGGCGGCCTCACGTTCGCCGCCAGGATCTCGTTCAGGCCGGGGACTGTGTCGTTGACCGCCTCGCTGATCCCGACGTGGAAGTCGACGATGACGATCGCCTGCCGCGGTCCGGGACGAAGGCGCTGGACCGCTCCCCGATCCCATGGCGAGAGCGTCGTCACCGCAGGGCTGCTGCGGCGCAGGGCGCGGACGAGCTTCGGGCCCTGCCGTTCGAGCTGCGCGGACGGCCCCCGCAGGAGGACCACGAAAGGTGCGCTGTCGCCGAAGTGCTCGCGCAGCAGCGCCGTCGCCCGCTGCGAGGGCGTGCCGGGGATTTCCAGGCTCGTCGGGCTCAGCTTTCCCTCGACCCCGGCGCCGAGCGCACCGAGGACGATCAGGATGACGAGAGCAATCAGGAGCACGCGGCGCTCGCTGCGCCCTCCTTCCCTGCTCCTCCTCAAGGCCACCGTGCTAGTTTGCCTATCAGGGACCACGGAGGGGTACCGAAATGCGGAAGACTCTGTTAAGGGCGCTTGTAGTGCTCGCTGCAGTGGGTTTGATCGGAGCCGGCGCCGCTGAGGCGATCAAGCTGCGGATCGGCAACATCATCATCGTCGGCGACGGCGGCTTCACGCCGACCAAGCTGCCGAAGCACGAAAACGCGCCGATCAAGCTCTTCGGCCACGCGACGTTCAAGACGGTCGACGGCAGCCGCCCCTCGCCGCTGCGCACGCTGACGCTCGAATTCGACAAGCACGGCGCGGTCGAGACCCGCGGCCTGCCCAAGTGCAGCGAGGCCAGGCTCGTCGCGACCACCACTCCGCAGGCGCGCAAGCTCTGCCCCGGCTCGATCGTCGGCACCGGCTTCGGCACCGGCGTCGTCGAGCTGCCCGAACAGCGGCCGATCAAGGTCTCCTCGCCGCTGACCCTGTTCAACGGACCGGAGCTGCACGGCAACCCGAGCGTCATCGGCCACGCCCACATCGACTACCCCGGGCCCACGACCTACCTGGTCCAGGTCGAGATCCAGAAGGTCCACCACGGCCGCTACGGCTTCAAGACCGTCGCCAACTTCCCGAAAATCGTCAACGGCTACGGCTCGCCCACCTCGGGCCACCTGACGATCGGCCGCGAATGGAACTACCACGGCAAGCGCCTCAGCTACGCCAACGCGCACTGCGCCGACGGGCGCCTGCAGGCGAAGGCGGAGTTCAGCTTCGAAGACGGCAGCTTCGTCCAGGGAACGATCTTCAAGCCCTGCACCGTGCGCAAGTAGCGCAGGCGAAGGCGCGCTACCCTGGATGGATCGGGGGTGTTAAGGGGGCGATGATGCGAAAGCGGCTACTTGCGACGGTCATCTCACTGCTGGCCTGTGCAGCGCTGCTCGCCGCCTCCGCGGGCGCCTCGACGGTCCGCGTGGGAACGCTCGTCCTGCACGCCGACGGCGGCTTCGAGCCTCGCCTGCTGCCACGTCACGCCTACGCCCCGATCCACTTCCAGGGCTACGGCCAGATCAGGACCACCAACGGCACGGTGCCGCCGGCGTTGCAGCACATCAAGCTCGAATTCGACCGCGACGGCCACCTGACCACCACCGGCCTCCCCACCTGCAAGGTCTCGCAGCTGGAAGGGACGACCACGGCGGAGGCTCGCCGCCGCTGTCGTGACGCGATCGTCGGCAGCGGCCACATCGCCGCCGTCATCCCCTTCGCCGGGCTGGCGCAAGTCCGCATCAGCGTGCCGCTGACCCTCTTCAACGGCCCGCGCATAGGGGGGAGCCCGAGCGTCCTCGGACAGGCCCGGGCACCGTTCCCGCTCTCGGAGACCTACCTGATCGTCGCCCCGATCGAACGGGTCCATGGCGGCATCTACGGCTACCGGAGCGAATTCGACATCCCCTCGATAGCCGGGGGGCTGGGCTCGCTGACCCGGATCGACGCCAAGATCGGGCGCGAGTACAGGTTCAAGGGTCGCGAGCTCAGCTACGTCTCGGCCCGCTGCTCGGATTACATCCTGCAGACCCGCGGCGACTTCACCTTCGCCGACGGGACCGTGATCTACGGCAGCGCCTTCAAGACCTGCACGCCGCGGCCCTGACGCCTGAGGACCGCCTCTTCCTATACTTGCCGATCCCGGGCCGTTAGCTCAGTTGGTAGAGCAGGAGACTCTTAATCTCAAGGTCGTAGGTTCGAGCCCTACACGGCCCATCCCCCGCGCCTTCCGGGCTATCCGCCGAGCCCCGGCGCCGCGCCTCCGAGGCCACCGCCGATCGGGTTTTCGAGGCTTTCCTTGCTCGCCTTCCTCTGGGCCTTTGCCAGTTCCGTCTCCTGCTTGGTGATCTGCTTGCCGCGCTGGCGGTATTCGGTCAGCTGCTTTTCGATGTTCTTCGCTTCGGCTTTGGACCCGGCCTTGGCGACGACCTGCTTGGTCGTCTTGTCGCCCGCGGCGAATTCGCCGTTGAAGTACTGGTAGATGGCCAGGGTGCTGAGCGAGCCCAGGCTGGGGCTCTGTTCAGCGGCGAGCTTCTGCGACTTCGCCGCTTTTGCCACGTATTCTTCGGCGGCCAGCAGGCTGGGGGCGGATTCCGCCAGGCGGAAGAAGGTCCCCGCCATCAGCTGCGCCGCAATCGCATTCGGCTCTTCGGCCTGTTTCAGGTAGCGCTGCCAGGAGAGTTCGGCGGCCTGGAAATCTCTGACCGCTTCGGCGGTCACGGTCGGCGCTTCGCTTGCGAATTTCTGTTCGATCTGCGAGTTGCCGGCGTTGATCCGGGCCCGCGTCAGCGCCAGCAGCAGCTGTTCGTCGTTCGGATCCTTGACCAGGCGCGTTTCGATCCGTTCGGCCTGTTCGTGCAGCACTTCGGCGGCGTTGCCGGTCGAGCTCGAGCCGCCGAGCAGGTTGCCAAGGCTGAAGGGGCCGACGACGAGGAAGAGGCTCGCCCCCATGAGCAGGGCGAGGATCGCGTAGACGACGCGGATCACGTGTCTGCGTTTACCGCGGGTGTCGAAGAGCATTCGCCGCTCGCCGCTCGATGCCATTGCCAGCTATCTCTCCTGCGTAGATGGTTCGGCGCTGCCGCCCGTCGCCTTCGGCGTGCCAAAGGCCTTCGCCAGCAAGATACTCAACTCGTACAAAGCAAGCAGGGGAACCATCTCGATCAGCATCGAGACCGGGTCGACTCCGGGCAGCGCCGCGGCGACGATCGCGATCAACAGGTAGGCGTAGCGGCGGTTCGCCCTGAGCTGGGCGACGCTGACGATCCCCAGCCGGGTGACCGAGAGGATCGCCAGCGGGAGCTGGAAGACGATGCCGCAGGCGAGCAGCGTCGTGGAGAAGAAGCTGTAGTAGTCGCGGGCGCGCACCTGGACGTTGAACTGGCTGTCGTTGAAGCCGAGCAGGAACTTGACCGCGGCCGGCATCACGACGAAGTAGGCGAAGGCGATCCCGGCGCCGAAGAGCAGCGGCGCGATCAGCATGATCGGCAGCGCCACCCGCCGCTCGGCGTTGCTGAAGGCCGGCAGGACGAAGGCGTAGAGCTGGTAGAGCAGCACCGGCAGCGAGAGGATGATCGCGCCGTAGGCGGCGACGGTCAGGGTCGTGGTGAAGGGCTCGGTGACGCCGAAGGTGATCAGCTTCTTGTGCGCCGCGGGCAGCGGGCCGGAGGCGATTTCGAGCAGCAGATCGCTCTGCCAGAAGCAGAGCGCCAAGGCGACCGCGAACGCCGCGGCGCAGACGATCAGGCGATGGCGGAGCTCATCGAGGTGCTCGACGAGGCTGAGGCGGTCTTCGTGGGAGACCGGCCCGACGCGGCGGGGCATCCCGGACAGGCCTCAGGGTCGCTTGTGCGCGACCGCCTCGGCCTTCTCGTCCGCAACCGGACCGGGATCGCCCTGGGGGATCTCCCGCTGGCGCGGAGGCTCGTCGTCGTCGTTTTCGCCCGTGACCGAGCCTTTGAACTCGCGGATGCCCTTGCCGAGAGAGCGCCCGAGCTCCGGCAGGCGTTTGGGGCCGAAGACGATCAGGGCGATGATCAGGACGACCATGATCTCGAGGGGGCTGATGTTTCCGAGCATCGACCAATGGTAACGGGCGGCGGCCGTTGTCGGATCACATCGAATTGAGCGTCACGCCTACCCGATTCTGGGACTTTCTGCGAAGCTCGCGAAAAGTGCGGATGGAAACGTGCTCTTGCGTGTTCGATAGTCAGAGCATGCACAACGCGAGCCGCACAACGACGAGGACTGAGGCCGGCCTTCACGTCTGTCCCGAGTGCGGCTCGAGCCTCGTCCAGCCGACGCGCTGGGAGCAGACCTCCAAACGCGGGCACTGGCGCCTCTGGCGGCGCTGCCCCGAGTGCGAGTGGCGCTGCGACGGGGTCCACGGCGAGGGCGAGATCGACGCCTTCGACGAGGCGCTCGACAACGGCGCCGAGGAGCTTGCCGGGGAGCTGCAGGAGCTCGAGCGCGAGGGCATGCGGGAAATCGTCGAGGTCTTCGCGACCGCGCTTGCTTCCGACCTGATCGGTCCCGACGACTTCGCCTTGCGGGCTGCCTAACTGTAGCGCTGGACCACCCCGTCGGCGACCAGGTCGAAGAGCCTGCGCCTTTCCGCATCGAAACCCGCCGAGCCGAGCCTGCGCTTGCCTTCGGCGACCATCTCCAGCGCCCGCGTGCGCACCTGCCGCAGCGCCCCGGTCGCCTCGATCCGCTCGCAGAGAGACTCGGCGGCAGCCGGGTCGAGCCCGCGCAGATCCACCTCGCGGATTCCCGGATCCTGCTCCGCCGCCAGGATCAGGGGGAGGGTGACGGTCCCGTCGAGCAGGTCGGTGCCCCGCGCCTTGCCGGTGCGCTCGGGGGGCCCGGCGACGTCGAGCACGTCGTCGAGCAGCTGGAAGGCGAGGCCGATCGCGGCGCCGAAGCCGCCGAGCGGCTCCGTGTCGCAGCCGAGCAGGCAGGCGCATTCGAACAGGGCCGCCGTCTTCAGCCGGCAGCGCTCCAGGTAGCGCTCCTCCCCGATCCCGGTGTCGTAGGCGTCCTCGCGCTGGGCCAGCTCCCCCCTGGCGAGGGCGACGGAGGCCGAGGAGAGCAGCTCGATCGAGCGCGCGTCGCCGGCGGCAGCGAGCAGGGCGAAGGCGCGCGAGAACAGCAGGTCGCCGGTCGCCGTCGCCCGGTCGCGGCCCGAGACGGCGGCGACCGTCGGCCTTCCGCGCCGCAGCGGCGCTGCGTCGAGCACGTCGTCGTGGACCAGCGTCGCCATGTGGATCAGCTCGATCGCCGCCGCGGCCCGCACCGCCTCGGGCCCACCGTCTTCGCCGGCGCTGAGCAGGACCAGCATCGGTCGCAGCCGCTTGCCGCCCGCCTCCAGGGTCATCGCAGCATCGGCCGCCAGCGCCTCGCCGTGGCCCCGGGCCTGCTCCCTCAGCATCTCCTCGACTTCGCCGAGACGCGCCGGCAGCCAACGACTCGAGGCGTCGAGGACGGCCGTGACCGGGGGCGGTACGGCCGAGTGGCGGGTCACTCTGCGCCGCGGGCGACGCCGCTGTGGATTGCCAGGATCCCTCCGGCGGTCAGCAGCCAGCGGATCCGCTCGAAGCCGGCGGCGTCCATCTTCTGCGCCAGACCCGGGGGATCGGGAAAGCCACGCACGGACTCCGCCAGGTAGGAGTAGGCCTCCGGGTTTGGCGTCAGGCGGCCCAGGACCGGCACGATGCGGTCGAACCAGAGCGAGTAGAAGGTCGAGAACGGCGGCCGGCGAGGCTCGGTGAACTCGAGGATCACCAGCCTTCCACCGGGCTTGAGCACGCGCGCCATCTCGCGCAGGCCGCGGTCGCGGTCGGCGAAGTTGCGAACGCCGAAGCCGACGGTGAGGGCGTCGAAGCGAGCGTCGTCATAGGGCAGCGCCAGCGCGTCGGCCCACTCGAACCGCACCGATTCGGCGCCGGCACGAGCCGACTTCTCGCGCGCCAGATCCAGCATCGGCTCGGAGAAGTCGCAGCCGACGACGCTGCCGCCGGGCGAGACCCTGCGAGCCAGCTCGAAGGTCAGGTCGCCCGTGCCGCAGCAGACGTCGAGCACGGCGTCCCCCGGGCCCACCTCGGCCCGGTCGGCGGCGCGAACCCGCCACTCGTGATGCAGGCCCGCCGTCATCAGCGAGTTGAGCAGGTCGTAGCGACCGGCGATCCGGTCGAACATGCTTTGCACC
>Ga0307499_10000316_pt1 | contig 17772 bp, 12 predicted proteins | sample 13_S_MG_FD_201363 | JGI IMG/M metagenome (GOLD analysis project Ga0307499, IMG submission 201363) | Soil microbial communities from Populus trichocarpa stands in riparian zone in the Pacific Northwest, United States - 13_S | ecosystem: Environmental > Terrestrial > Soil > Riparian zone > Trees... | reverse complement strand
GGCCGCGGCCCGGGCGGCCGGCGCGCTGGTGCTGCTCAACGCGGCACCGGCCCGGCCACTGCCGGCCGACCTGCTGGGCCTGGTCGACCTGCTGGTGGTCAACGAGCACGAGGCCGCCGCGCTGGCCGGGCTGCCGGGGGCGGATCCGGACCAGGCGGCGCAGCGGCTGGTGCGGTCCGTCCCGGCCGTCGTGGTCACCCTCGGCGCGGCCGGCTCGCTCTACCGCACCGCCGGCGGCCACGCCGAGCGCGTTCCGGCGGTGCCGGCCCGGGTGCTGGACACCACCGGCGCCGGCGACACCTTCTGCGGGGTGCTCGCCGCGGAGCTGGCCGCCGGCCGCCCGGTCGGGCCGGCGATCCGGTGGGCCTCCGCGGCGGCGTCGCTGGCCGTCGAAGCGGCCGGCGCGGTTCCGTCCATTCCGGACCGGGCGGCCATCGCCGAGCGCCACGCCGCGCACTTCGGCGCGGGCGCGGAGCCGTGACCCCGCCGGGCCAGCCGGCAGGCCAGCCGCCGGACCAGCCGCCGGGCCAGCCCCCGGACCAGCCAGCAGGCCAGCCCCCGGACCAGCCGGCGGGCCAGCCGGCGGACCTGCTCCGGCCGCGGCCGCTGGACCTGCCCACGCCGGTGCCGCTGGGGCCGGGCGCGGAGCTGACCACATTGGACGAGGCGAAGATCCTGGCCGCGCCGGACGACCCGGCCCGGTGGGCGGCGTGGCGGGCGCAGCTGGAGCGGTGGCGGGCCGATGCGCGTCGCCGGCACGCCTACACCGGCGCCGAGTACGACGACCCGGCCCGGGCCTGGACCGCGGCGTGCTACGCGGTGGCCCTGGTCTGGCTGTGGGACGAGCTGCTCTACGACCCGGGCCGGAACGTGTTCACCCCGCAGCGGTTCCTGGCCGCGGCGGACCGGGACTTCGGCGGGGTGGACGCGGTGGTGCTCTGGCACGCGTACCCGGTGATCGGGTTGGACCCGCGCAACCAGTTCGACTACTACCGCCACGCGGGTGGGCTGGCCGAACTGGTCGCCGCGCTGCAGTCCCGCGGCGTGCGGGTGTTCTGCGACTACAACCCCTGGGACACCGGCACCGCCCGGCCCGGCCGCGGCGATGCCGAGGAACTGGCCGCTCTGGTGGCCGATGTCGGCTTCGACGGCGTCTTCCTGGACACGCTGAAGGAGGGCGACCCGACCCTGGTCCGCACGCTGCGGCGGGCCAACCCGGCGGTGGCACTGGAGGGCGAGTCCCGGCTGCCGCTGAACCGGGTGCCGGACCATGCGCTGTCCTGGGCGCAGTGGTTCGCCGACAGCGCCACGCCCGGTGTGCTGCGCGCACGCTGGTACGAGCAGCGGCACCAGATGCACCACACCCGGCGCTGGAACCGGGACCACAGCGACGAGCTGCAGTCCGCCTGGATCAACGGCGGCGGCATGCTCATCTGGGAGTCGGTGTTCGGCGCCTGGGTCGGCTGGAACGCCCGCGACCGCTCGACCCTGCGGGCCATGCTGACCGTGCAGCGCGCGGCCGGCCGGTTCCTGACCGCGGGCCGCTGGGTGCCGTTGGCCGACGTCGCGCCCGAGGCGACCGCGCACGGGGTGTACGCCAGCCGCTGGGAGCTCGCCGACTGTAGCCTGTGGACGGTGGTGAACCGGGCCAGCTCGGCCTGGGACGGCCCGCTGCTGCGACTCCCCCACCCTGCCAGCTCCCGCGGCGCAGGCTCTACCACCGCGGGCTCTACCACCGCAGGCACTGCCGGCGCCGACCCCGCGGGCGTAGCGGGGCCGGCCAGCGGCCGCTGGTACGACCTGCTCGCCGGCGGCGGCGCCGCGGTCACCGGCACCGCCGACGCCACGGTGGTGGCCGGCCGGCTGGCCGGGCGCGGGGTGGGCGCGCTGCTGCGGGTCCCGGCCGGTGCCGACCCGGGCCCGCTGCTGTCCACCAGCCTGGCCGACCTGCTCGCGGCGGCCCGGCGGCTCGACCACGACGACGACACGACCTTTCCCGACCGGCCGGCGCGCCGGCTGGCGGTGCCGCCGGCGCCGGCGGCGGCGGTGCCGGCCGGCGCGGCCCGGGTGCGGCCCGGCCGGCGCACCCTGCCGCTGCGCTACCGGCTGCGGGAGACCGGCATGTACGGCGGCGCGCCATACGTGGAGGCGTGGAAGCCGCTACCGCCCCGGCTGCACTGCGCCGTGCACGAGACCCGGGAGGTGAGCGTGCCGGCGATCGCCGTCGACCGGTACGAGGTGAGCAACGCCGAATACGCCCGGTTCCTGGCCGGCACCGGCTACGTCCCGGCCGTGCCGGCCCGGCACCTGGCGCACTGGGTGAATGGTGCGCCGCCGGCCGGTGCCCAGGACGCGCCGGTGACCTTTGTGGACCTGGCGGATGCCCGCGCGTACGCCCGCTGGCGCGGGGCCCGGCTACCCACCGAGGACGAGTGGCAGGCCGCCGCGGCCGACGGTGTGCTGGCCCGGCGCAGCCCGCTGGTGTGGAACTGGACCGAGAGCGAGCACACCGACGGGCGGGTCCGGTTCTGCCTGCTGAAGGGCGGCAGCTGGTTCCGGGCCGAGGGCTCGGAGTGGTACCTCGACGGCGGGCCGCAGCCGCCGGAAGTGAGCGTCAAGCTGATCCTGCCCGGCGGCGGCCTGGCCCGGTCCGCCTGCGTCGGCTTCCGCTGCGCGGTGGACCTGCCCGACGGAGCGGAAGGATGACCCGTGGATGAGCCGACCGGCCCGACCACAGTGGACAGTGTTGGCCCGGCCAGCACCGTGATCACAGTGGACAGTGACAGCCCAGCCGGCGCGACCACAGTGGACAGTGCGGCCAGTGCGGCTGCGCCGCTGACCGGGGTCCGGGTGCTGGAGGCGGCGACGCTGTTCGCCGGGCCGCTGGCGGCGACGTTCCTCGGCGACTTCGGCGCCGACGTGGTGAAGCTCGAACACCCGCGGCGCCCGGACGCCGCCCGCGGCCACGGGCCGGCGAAGGACGGCGTGGGGCTGTGGTGGAAGACGATCGGCCGGAACAAGCGAACGGTCGGCCTCGACCTGTCCCACCCGTCCGGCCGCGACCTGATGCTCGACCTGGTCGAGCGGGCCGATGTGCTGGTGGAGAACTTCCGGCCGGGCACGCTGGAGCGCTGGGGATTGGGCTGGGATGTGCTGCGCGGCCGCAATCCGCGGCTGGTGCTGGCCCGGGTGACCGCCTTCGGCCAGGACGGCCCGTACGCCGGACGCCCCGGCTTCGGCACGCTGGCGGAGGCGATGAGCGGGTTCGCGGCGATGACCGGTGAGCCGGACGGGCCGCCGACGCTGCCACCGTTCGGGCTCGCCGACGGGATCGCCGCGCTGGCCACCGCGTTCGCGGTGCTCGCGGCGCTGCGCGAGCGGGACCGCAGCGGTGCCGGCCAGGTGATCGACCTCGCCATCCTGGAGCCGATCGTGATGCTGCTCGGCGGCCAGATCACCGCGTACGACCAGCTCGGCATCGTGCCGGCGCGGACCGGCAACCGGTCGGTCAACAATGCCCCGCGCAACGTCTACCGGGCTCGGGACGGCCAGTGGCTGGCCGTCTCCACCAGCTCGCAGAGCATCGCCGAGCGGGTGCTGCGCCTCGTCGGCCGGCCCGAGGTGATCAGTGCGGAGTGGTTCGGCACCGGTTCCGGCCGGGCCGCGCACGCCGACCTGCTCGACGCGGCGGTGGGCGACTGGATCGCCGCCCGGGACAGCGCGGAGGTGATCGCCACGTTCGAGGCCGCGCAGGCGGCCGTCGCGCCGGTCTACGACGTGCGCGGGCTGCTGGCCGACCCGCAGGTGCGCGCCCGCGGCACGGTGCTCACCGTGGACGACGAGGAGCTCGGCCCGGTCCGGATGCAGAACGTGCTGTTCCGGCTGTCCCGCAGCCCGGGCCGGGTCCGCTGGGCCGGCCGGCCGCCGGGCGCCGACACCGACGCGGTCCTCACCGACCTGGGCATCGACCCGGTCGAGCAGGCCCGGCTCCGCACCGAAGGGATAGTCGGGTGACGGCCGGCTCGGCCGGGCGGGCCCGGCTGCGGGCCGAAGGGGTGGTCCGGTGACGGGCGGGCCGATCCGGCTGGCCCCGCTGTACGTGCCGGGTGACCGGCCGGACCGGTTCGGCACCGCGCTGGCCGCCGCCGGCGACGTGATCTGCGACCTGGAGGACGCGGTCGCACCTGCGGGCAAGGACGCTGCCCGGCGCGCCGTAGTGGCCTTCCTGGCCGGCCTGCCCGCCGCGGCTGGGCTGGCCGAGTTGTCCAAGACTGGGCCGGCCAAGGCTGGGCCGGCCAGGGCTGGGTCAGTCGCGGCTGGGCTGGCCGGGGCTACGGCTGGGTTGGCCGGGGCTGGGTTGGCCGGGGGCGTCGTCGAGGTCCGGGTGAATGCTCTCGAGTCGCCGTGGGGCGAGGCGGATCTGCGGGCCCTGGCCGGGCTGCCGGGGCTGGCCGCGGTCCGGCTGCCCAAGGTGGAGTCGGCCCGGACCGTGCACCGCAGCCTCGATCTGCTCGGCCCCGGCCCGGCGGTGCACTGCCTGGTGGAGACGGCCGCCGGGGTGGAGGCGGCGTTCGCCATCGCCGGCTCGTCGCCGCGGGTGGCCGGGATCGGGTTGGGCGAGGCGGACCTGATCAGCGACCTCGGCGTGGCGGACGAGTCCGGGTTGGGCTGGGCCCGGGGCCGGATCGTGGTGGCGGCCCGGGCGGCCGGCCTGCCGGCACCGCTGCTGTCCGCCTACCCGAATGTGTCCGATGTGGACGGACTGGCGGCGTCGTGCCGGCAGGGCAGCCGGTTGGGCTTCGTCGGGCGGGCCGCGATCCACCCCCGGCAGGTCCCGGTCATCGTCGCGGCGTTCGCACCCGACGAAGCCGCGCGGGCCGATGCCGCCGCGGTGCTGGCCGCCGTACAGGACGCCGCCCGGGCCGGCCGTGGCGTAGTGGTGCTGCCGGACGGGCGGATGGTCGATCCGGCGATGACCGGCCGGGCCAGGCGGGTACTCGCGATCGCCGCGGCGGTCGACCGGCACCAGGCCCGTGCCGCCGGCCGCCCGGGCTGACCAGCCGGCCCGCCGGCGTCGCCGGTCCGGAGCCGACCACGGTGGTGCCGGCGCGGAACCCGACCTGGGCGATCGGTCGGTCGGGTTGGCTGCGAACCCGGAACCGCACGTTGAACGGGCCTGCTGCGCCGCCCGGAGCAGGGGGCGGCGCGGCCAGCGGCGAGCGGCAAGTGGCCAGGAGTCAGCGGCCGGGGGTCACTGGTAGGTGATGTTGGAGGCGGTGAAGAAGCAGTTGGTGCTGTCCGGGCCGATCCCGTTCTTCGGCGGCTCGGCCCCGGTGTTGTTGCCGATGAACTTCTGGCAGACCACCACTCTCCGGTTGGGGTCGTTGACGATCGTGACGTTGGTGAACCGGGCCGTGTCGCCGAAGTTCGAGTTGATGCCGGCCAGCACGGAGCCGGGGGTGGTCACGACGACGCCGGTGATCACGACGTTCCGCCGGGTCTGCGTCGAGCAGTTCCCGCAGGACCGGTAGAGCTTGCCGAAGGTCGTCGCCTGGAAGTTGCGGATCGTCAGCGTGCCAGCGCCGTTGTGCTGGAACACCTTGTCCGCGGCACCGCGCGCCCCGCCGCCGTCCACCAGGTAGGTGTTCGAGGCCGAGTTGCCGCGGAAGGTCGCCGCGTCCTCGCCGACGTCCTCCCACCAGACGTTGCGCAGCGTGCACGGGCCGGCGCAGTGCACACCGTCACCGGCCGGCGCGCCGATGATCACGTTCGCCAGGGTGGCACCGGAGGCCAGGTTGAACATCGGGTCCTGGCTCTCGCTCTGGCCGCCGTTGCCGATGCAGCAGTACCGGCGCAGCCGGCCGTCCAGCGTTCCGGAGACCGGGATCGTGGCGGTCACGGTCACGTCGCCGGTCTTCGTCGGCCACGCGGCCAGCGCGGGACCGACCACGGCAGCGGTCGTCGCCGCCGCGGCGGTGGTGGGCCCGGTGCCGGCAGTGGCCGGCGCGGCCAGCAACCCGGTGGCGACGACGACGGCCGCGCCCGCGGCGAACCTGCGCAGCCGCGGTCGGCCGCGGGCCTGCCGGGCCGCTGGCGAATTCGAGGAATTCGATGGCAATTCGACCACGCCCTTTCACCGGAGGCGCGGCACCGCCGTCCTCCGATCGCATGACACGGCTTGCCGCCGGGAGCACGCCAGCCAGGCCGACCGAAAGCATCCCGCACCGCCACTTCCGGACGGCGGAGTTCCAGTCACGCCCGTGTCACGGAAGCTTTCTGATAATGCGACCCGGTCCGGAAGGTGTCAAACCGGGCCGGTATGCGGTACTCACGCCAACTGGTCGCGCTGGCCCGACATGCTCGACACCTGGTGGGCCGGCAGCACCGCCGCGGAGCGGCTTGCCGCCCCGGCGGTCGCGGCCTATGCCCGCGCGGCCTGGCGAGCGGCCCGGGAGATCGACCCCGACCCCGACACCGAGGCCGTGCGGGCCAGGCGCGCCCGCTCCACCGGGTCAGCGGCGGCACCGCCGCGATAGCCTCACCCGCCGGGCGATCCTTGCCCGGCGGACCCGCCGCTCGCGCTGGGCGGCCGCGGAACCACCGACCCACCCGGAGTGCGGCGGTCCGCGGCGGGAAAGGGAGCAGTCATGGGCAAGCTCATCATCTCGACCCAGCTGACGGTCGACGGGGTCATCACGACCGACAAGTGGTACATCCACGAGGGCGACCATGAGCCGGTGGGCTTCGATCAACTGGTCGCCGCCGAAGCTGTCCTGCTCGGCCGGAAAACCTTCGTGGGTCTCGCCGAATACTGGGCTCCGCTCAGCGGTGAGAAATGGGCCGACGAGATCAACCGGACGCCGAAATTCGTCGCGTCCAGGACGCTGACCGAGCCGCTCGGCTGGAATGCGACGCTCATCGGCGGCGACGTGGCCGACGGCGTGGCCAAGCTGAAAACACAACTCGACGGCGACCTGCTCATGTACGGCTGCGGCGGGCTGGCCCGTCATCTGGTCGAGCATGGCCTCGTCGACGAACTCCGGTTCTGGGTTCATCCGGCGGTCTGGGGGCCGGGCGAGCGACCGTTCCTCGACGGCGACCCTGTTCCGCTCCGGCTGGTGACCGCCACCCCGTACGACTCGGGCGTCACGCTGCTGCGCTACCAGCCGGCGGAGCGGCGGCACCAGGACTGACGGGTACACCGGCGGGGCCTCCCCGTGGTTGCCGGCCGGGCGGGGCCGTGAACCCGCTGGTTCGGCGGGTTGTTTGCGGCAGGGGCGGCGGTGGGTAGCGTGCGGCGGTGCGCAGCATCGCGATTCGGCGGGTTTCCCGGAAAATGGTGGGTACGGCCCGGCTGCGGGAGGGGCAGGCCGAGGCGATGAAGGCGGTGCTGCGGCGGGACACGCTCGCGGTCCTGCCGACCGGCACCGGCAAGACGCTGATCTACCAAGTGGCCGCGAAACTGATCAAGGGCGGCACGGTGGTGGTCTCGCCGACGATCGCGCTGCAGCACGACCAGCTCCGGGCGCTGCGCGCCGGCGGCGCCGCCGCCGAGCTGCTCAACGCGACCGTGCCGGCCGGCCGGCAACGCGCCACCCTGGCCGACTTCGCCGCCGGGCGGCTGGAGTTCCTGCTGCTGGCGCCGGAGCAGCTGGCCCGCGACGAGGTCGTGGCCGAGCTGCGCCGCGCGCCGCTCAAACTGTTCGTGGTGGACGAAGCGCACTGCGTGTCGGACTGGGGGCACGACTTCCGCCCCGACTATCTCGCGCTCGCGTCGGTGTTCCGCGCGCTCGGCCGCCCGCGCGTGCTGGCGCTCACCGCGACCGCGTCCCCCCGGTCGCGGCAGGAGATCGTGGACCGCCTCGGCATGGTCGACCCGGCGATCGTGGTGCGCGGCGCGGACCGGCCGAACATCTGGCTCGGCGTGGAGCTGTTCGGCTCGCCGGCGGCGAAGCAGGACCGGCTGCTGGCCGCGGTGCGGGCGGCGCTGCCCGGCCCGGGCATCGTCTACGCGGCGACACACCGCCGGTGCACCGAACTGGCGGCGCTGCTGCGCGAGTCCGGTGTGGACGCCGCGCACTACCACGGCGGCCTGGCCCGCCGCGCCCGCGAGCAGGCGCAGGACGCGTTCATGTCCGGCGGCATCCCGGTGATGGTGGCGACCAGCGCGTTCGGCATGGGGGTGGACAAGGCCAACGTCCGGTTCGTCTTCCACAGCGAGCCGCCGGACACCCTCGACGGCTTCTACCAGGAGATCGGGCGGGCCGGCCGGGACGCGCAGCGCGCCACCTCGACGCTGTTCTACCTGCCCGCCGACCTCGGCCTGGCGAAGTACTTCAGCTCCGGACGCGGACCCGCCGAGGCCGAGCTGAGCGCGGTGCTGGACGTGGTCCGCGCGCACGGCCCGCTGTCCCCGAAGGCGCTCGGGCAGGCCACCGGGATGTCCGACCGCCGGGTGACCACGGTGCTGAACGCGCTGGAGACGATCGACGCGGTCCGCCGCCGCGACGACCGGGCGGTGATCGCGGGCTCGGCGACCGGGCCGTCCAGCGAACTGGCCGGCCTCGCGGCGGAGCGCCGGGAGCGGTACCGGCTGTACGCCCAGTCGGCGGTGGACATGATGCGCACGTACGCCGAGACGACCGACTGCCGGCGCCGGATCATCCTCGAACTGCTCGGCGAGGACCACCCACGGCGGTGCGGCAACTGCGACAACTGCGACCGGGGCGACAGCGCCGACCAGCGGAACCGGCCGTTCCGGCTCGGCAGCCGGGTCCGGCATCCGGAGTGGGGCACCGGCACCGTGCAGCTCTACGAGGAGGACGACCGGGTGGTGGTCCTCTTCGACGAGGTCGGCTACAAGACCCTCGCGCTACCTGTCGTCGCCGCACACACCCTGCTGACCCCGGCCTGACAGCGCCGGCCGGGGCTGTGCCCCGGCCGACCGGGCCAGCCACGGGTGGACCCGGGGGCCTAGGGTCCTGGGGGTGCTTGCGCTGACCGTGACGCCGACACCGCCGCACGTGGTGCTGGCTGAGGTTGCTGACCCGGTGCCGTTGCCGAGTCAGGCGGTCGTCCGGGTGCGGGCGGTCTCGCTGAACCGGGGTGAGGTGAGCGACCTGGCGGGCCTGCCGGCCGGGTCGGTCCCCGGCTGGGATGCGGCCGGCGTGATCGAGCGGGCCGCCGCGGACGGCAGCGGACCGCCGGTGGGTTCCCGGGTGGTCGGCCTGGTCAAGCGCGGGGCGTGGGCCGAGTTGGCGGCCGTGCCGACCGCGATGCTGGCGCCGATCCCGGACCGGGTCCCGGACGCGCAGGCCGCGACACTGCCGACCGCGGGGCTGACGGCGCTGCGGTCACTGGAGGTCGCCGGCCTGGTGCTGGGCAAGCGGGTCCTGGTCACCGGCGCGACCGGCGGGGTGGGCCGGTTCGCTGTCCAGCTCGCCCACGCGAGTGGCGCGCAGGTGACCGCGCTGGTCCGGGACCTGGCCGCGGACGGGCTGCTGCGCCGGCTCGGCGCCGACCACGTGACGGCGCAGCTCGACGGTGACTTCGACCTGATCGTCGACGCCGTCGGCGGCGCCACCTTCGGGCTCGCGATCGAGCACGTCGCGGCACGCGGGATCGTGGTGAACCTCGCGACCCGGGACGACGAGGAGACCGTCACCTTTCGCGCGGCCCGGTTCGACCGGGCCCGCGGCGCCCGGATCTACACGCTGAACCTGCCGGACGAACTCGCCGCCCACGCCAGCGGCACCGCCGATCTGGCCCGCCTCTGCGCCCTGGTCGCCGACCGGCGCCTGGATGGCCAGATCGAACTGGACGAGTCCTGGCGCCGGGCCGCGCCGGCCCTCGTCGCGTTGATGCACCGCCACATCGGCGGCAAAGCCGTCCTGCACATCGACTGACTCAGCCACCCGGGCCGGCAAGGCGCCAGCGCGGGCCCGCCCTCCGGAAGTGCGGAGAGGCGGGCCCGCCCTCCGGAAGTGCTGAGGGCGGGCCCGCCTCGACGGTTGGTCCGTCGGCTCAGAACGAACCGGTGCCGTTCGGGGTACCCAGGCCCGACGGCCCGTCGTAGCCCGGCAGCCCGGTGCACAGGTAGTCCTCGCCGCAGAAGCCGTTGGAGCCGCCGACGACGTCGAACAGGTGCTGCCGGTGCGAGTAGAGGCGGGAGGCGTCGTCGACGTGCCGGCCGTTGCCGGCGAGGGCGTAGACGCCGGCGATGATCGGGGCGGAGGCGCTGGTGCCGCCGACGGTGATCCAGCCGTTGTCCGCGCCGAGACCGAAGGTGTCGTAGACGGCCAGGCCGGTCTCCGGGTCGGCCACCGCCGCGACGTCGGCCGTCGTGCGCATCTGGCAGTTCCGGTCGCGCTGCCAGCGCGGCTTGTCGAACCAGGCCGAGCAGCCGGAGCCGGCACCCGACCAGACCGTCTCGGACCACCCGCGGCGGTTGTGGGCACGGTTGAGGGTGGTGCCGCCGACGGCGGTCACGGTGCTCAGTACCGCCGGGAAGGAGGCGATGGTGAAGCCGAAGTCACCGGACGAGGCGGTGATCGGCACCCCGGGGTGGTCGTAGCTGGCGGCGACGTCGTCGATGCCGTTGAACTCGCTGGCGCCGTAGCTGTTGGACACCTCGGTGGCGCCGAGCCGGACCGCGGTGTCGACCGCGGCGGCCAGCGACTCCAGCAGGTTGTCGTCGCCCTCGACCAGCAGGATGTGGCACTTCGGGCAGACCGCCGACACCATCTGGATGTCCAGCGCGATCTCCACGCCCCAGCCCACGTCCGGCTCGGGCAGCGGCGCCGCGGCACCGCGCTGGTTCACCTTGCGGAAGCAGCCGTTCGCGGTGGTACAGGCCGGCAGCCCGAACGTCTTGCGGTAGACGGCGAGGTCGGCCTCGGCGTTCGGGTTGTCGAAGGCGTCCACGATCGCGACGGTCTGGCCGGCGCCGCGGGTGCGGTACGGCAGGTTGTAGGCCGAGGCGAGGTCGGCCGGGCCGTAGCCGGCCGGCGGCGGCACCGCCGACGGGGCAGCGGAGCGCGACGTGGCCGCCGACCGGCCGGAGCGGAACTCGGCGAAGCAACGGGCCCGGCCGGCCGGTGCGTCCGCGCAGGCCGACCGGGTCGCTCCGGACCCGGTCGGCAGCGGGGCGCCGGTCGGTGCCGGTGCGGCGCCGGCCGGGGCGGCCAGCCCGGCGATGGCCACGGCCGCGACGGCGACCGCCAGCCGGGTATTTCGCACCTGCCACCGTGACCTGCGGCGATCGCCCACATGATCAGGATCGCCGAAGCCTGGAGCTGCGACAGCGCGGTCAGGTGCGAGGAACGGGGCCAGCGACCGTCGGCGTCTGCTGGGTCGGATCATGCTGTCCTCCGGGCGGGTCATGCGGCGCCGACCGTGTAGGCGCGGATGACGGTCTGGGTGATGGCGTTGCCCGCGGCGTCGGTGGCGTGCACGCGGGTGGAGACGAAGCCGGCGGCCGGCGCGGTGAACACCGCGTCGAACCGGCCGCCGCCGGTGGCGGTGACCGCGGCGGTGGTCCAGCTGGCGCCGTCGTCGAAGGACACCTCGACACCGGCCCCGGTCACCGCGACGTCCGGTGCGCCCTGCGTCGGCGCGACCGAGATACCCAGGTGGTTGACGCCACCGGGGACCCGACCGGTCAGGTCCACCGGCGCGGCGTAGTCGAGCCGGAGCAGCGGCAGCACCGCACAGTCACCCGGCGGCAGGCTGCCGTCGGCCAGCGGCGAGCAGAGCCAGCTGGCCGGCGCCGTCCGCCCGGCCGGCCGGCCGGACGTGAACGTCCACTCGGTCTGCGACCGGGTGTCCTGGGTGTACCAGGGCGCGGTCCGGGTCGCGTCGAAGAGCAGCCGGTAGGTGGCGGTGGCCGCCGGCACGACGATCGTGGTGTCGACGGTGTCGGCCTCGTCCTGGATCAGCGTGCCGTCCCGGAACAGCCGCATCCGGCTCGTCGCCGCCACCGGGCCGGACGCGCCGACAGCGAAGTCGACGAACCCGAAGTGGCCGGGCACGGTGTCGGCGACCGGGGTCAGGAAGATGCCGACCGAGTCGCCCTGCCGGCAGGCCGGGCAGACGAACGCGAACGGGCCCAGGCCGGTGTCGAAGTCCAACCCCGGCCGCAGCACCGGCCGGGCCATCTCGACGGTCAGTTCCGTGCCGGCGGTGTACCGGCGGAAACCGTCGAAGAACTCGGCGGCGAAGATGAGGACCGGATTGTCCGGGTCACTGAAGTCCTGCACCGCCACGCCGACGTAGTCCTGCAGCCAGAGCACGTCCGACTGGCCCCTGACGTACTCGACGCGCTCGCCGGGCACGGTGACCGGAGTCAGCAACCCGGCGAGGAAGTCGACCCAGGGCGCGACGGCCATCCGGACCGAGGCTGCCTCCCGCTGGCCATCGGCGTGGTAGCGCGCGTGCACCGTGGTGAGCTCGGCCGGCGTCACCTGGTACGTCTGCGACGGCGGGATCTGACCGGTGGCACCGAACTGCAGGTCGTAGCTGTACGGTGCCGGCTCGCCGGCCGGCGAGGAGACGTGGAAGCGGGTGCTGAAGTTCAACTGGCCGAACCGCGCCGCCGGGCCGGGCGCCACCCGGACGTCGAAGCCCTCGCCGAAGTCGAGGCCGGTCGCGACGATCAGCCCGTTGGCGTCGGTCCGACCCCAGTCGACGCCGGCGGCGTCGACCACGCCGGCGCGCGGCGTGTGCACCGCCAGCGGCACGGTCGCGGACCGCATGTCGACGGCCAGCGTCTGGGCCCGGCTCAGCTGATAGTCGGTGATGTTCACGACCCGGTCCACGACGGTGTCGCCGACCAGATCGAAGGTGTGCAGGAGCAGGCCGTAGTGCCCGGTGGGCACGCTGATCCGGGCCTCGCCGTCGACGACGAACGGGAAGCCGTTGACCTTCCGCACGTCGTCGGTGTTGACCACGGCCAGGTCGCCGAACGGCGCCGGCTGGCCATCCCCGCCGGTGACCGTGACCCGCAGCGTGACCATCGGGAAGTGCGGCTGCACCGGCGGGCTCGCGGCGGCACCGGCATACCGGATGCCGGTCAGCCCGGCGAACATCCCGCCGATCGGCCAGTGCGCCGGCGCGTCCGCGCGGACCTGCGCGGCCAGCGCCGCGCCGAACGCGCGGGCCGAGGCGGGCGTGAGGTATCCGTCGACCGTGTTGCCCTGGGTGCGGGTCACGGTGACCCCCGGCACGGCGTGGTGCGCGGCGCCGGCCCGGTAGGTCAGCCGCAGCGGCAGCTGGCTGGTCGCGGCGGTGTAGCCGGCCCTGGTCAGCTGGGTCACGTCGAACAGCGCCGGGTCGAGCACCCGACCCAGGTACGGCGAGACCACCGCCGGGAAGACGAAGAGATCGCCGTTGCGCCGCTCGGTGCGGAACGAGCCGGTGAGGCCGTGCCGGTCCCGGGCCAGGAAGGCCGCGGTCTGCCGGCCGTCCGGGGTGGCGTGGACCTGGACCCAGTCGCCGGTCACCAGCGGGACCAGGGTCGCCCCCGGCGCGGTCGCCGACCGGCTCGCCGGCGGCGCGGCGGAGGCCGGACTGAGCCCGGGGACGGCCAGCCCGAGCGCGGCCAACAGCGGAACCAGCGTGCGGGCCAGGGCCCGGCGGGGCGGCCGTTCGTGCGGGCGGAATTGGATAACTCGTGTCATGGCCGCTCCTGTGGCTGCGACCGGCCGGACGGTCCGGGGTCGCACAGGTCCAACGGAAGGGACCGCCGGGCGGGTTTAGCGCGATCAACGCCCCATTCGCGAAGTTGCCCGTTCGGGCAGTGTTCGGCTGGGCGGTAGCGAACCAGCCCCCAAATCCAGTGGACGGTCGGGCCGGCGGCCGATCATGCTCGCCCGGTGTCTCAGCCACTGCCCGGCGGCCTGGTCCTGCGCACCGCCCGGCCCGCCGACCTCGACCAGATCACCGCCCTCCTCACGGAGCGCTCCGATGCCGATGACGCGGCCGACCACCGGCTCGTCGTCGAGGACCCGGACGCGGGCTGGGAGTCCTGCGCGGTGGTGGTCGACGGCGACCGGGTCGTGTCCACCGCCACGCTGCTGGACGAGACGCTGATCCTCGGCGGGCTGCCGATTCCGGCCGGCCAGGTGGAGCTGGTCGCCACCGACCGGGCGCACGAAGGGCGCGGCCTGGTCCGGGCGCTCATGGGCTGGGCACACGAGCGCTCGGCGCGGCGCGGTCACCTGGCGCAGGTGATGATCGGCATTCCGTACTTCTACCGGCTGTTCGGCTACCAGTACTCGATCGTGCTGCCACAGGCCCGCGCCGTGCGGACCGTCCCGCCGCTGCCCGCCGGGCACGCCGTGCGCCTGGCCGGCCCCGCCGACATCGCGGCGATGGTCAGCCTCCAGGACGCCACCCAGCAGGCGTACGACCTGAGCATGCCGCACTCCGCGGCCTGCTGGCGCTGGCTGATGGCCCGCGACGGGAGCATCCAGCTGCTGGTCGAACGCGACGGCGCCGCGGTGGCGACCGGCCTGATCACCCCGCCCGACGACGACGTGGTGCTCGGCGAGGTGGCCGCCGCCGACCCGGCCGGGGCGCATGCGCTGCTGGCCCATGCCGCGACCCGGACCGACGGCGGTGACCTCGCGGTCAAGGAACGTCCCGGCTGCGTCGGCGGGGAGGCGCTGGAGCCCTTCCTGGCGCCGCCGTCGCGGCTGGCCGAGCGCTACTACATCCGCGTACCGGAAATCGCCACGCTGCTGGAACACCTGCGGCCGGTGCTGTCCGCCCGGCTCGCCGCCTCCGACCTGGCCGGCGACAGCGGCGAGGCCGTCGTGTCGTTCTTCCGCGAGCACGTCCGGCTGCCGTACGCCAACGGCGCGGTGGGCGCGGTGCAGACCGGTGGCCGCATGCAGGCGCCGGGCGTCGTCGGCGGCGCCGGCGTGGCCCCGGACATGATCGGCCCCTTGCTGTTCGGCCCGGACGGCATCGGCGGCCTGGCCGAGCGGAACCCGGACGTCTACCCGGGCCGGAACGACGAGCTGATGCGGACGCTGTTCCCGCCGGTGACCGCCGACCTGCTCACGTTCTACCTGCCGTAGCTGCCGTAGCTGCCGCACCGCCGCGCCGCCTACCTGCCGTAACCTCCGGCCGGGCTGGCGGCACCCGGACCGTCGTCGGCGGCGGGGCCGAGCAGGTCGTGGTCGGTGAGGCAGGCGAGGACGTCGTCGGCGCCGGGCAGCGCGAGCTCGACGTAAAGCTCGTAGGCGAGCTGCCAGTGCCGGCGGGCCCGCTCCTGGTCCCCGGTCGCCTGGTAGATGGCACCGAGGTTGTGGTGCGCGCACGCCTGCTCGTGCCGGTTGCCGATCTCGAGCGCCACCGCGAGCGCGGCGGCATGCTCGCGGGCGGCCTGCTGGGTGTCGCCGACCGCGCGCAGCGACTCGGCCAGGGCGTTGCCCACCTCGGCCTCGCCGACCCGCTCCCCCAGCGCGCGGAAGGCGGCGAGCGCCTGCCGCTGGTGCACCACGGCCAGCTCCGGACGGCCCTGCGCGCGGTAGGCGACACCGAGGTTGCCCAGCGCCCGGGCCTCGTTCGTGCGGTCGCCGAGTTCGCGGAAGACGGCCAGCACCTGCCGGTCGTGCTCGACGGCCAGGTCGGAGCGGCCCTGCAGGTGGTGCGCGACGCCGAGCACGCCCAGCGCGCGGGCCTCCGCCTGGCGGTCGCCGACCTGCCGGGCCAGCGCGAGCGCCTGCCGCAGGTAGTCGATGCACCGGTCCAGCTGGACCTGCCGGGAGTAGACCACCGCCAGGTCGCAGCGGGCCCGGGACTCCGCGGCGCCGTCGCCGAGCCGCTGGGCCGCCCGCAGCGCGTGCCCGTGCACTGTCAGCGCGTCGGGGTAGTGCCCGCCGCTGTCCAGGTACCGGAACAGCGTGCTGGCCAGCACGACGACCTGCTCCGGCGAGCCGTGCGCGGCGGTCCCGACCAGGTTGGCGCGCTCGGCGTCCAGCCAGGCCTGCGCGGCGGCCAGGTCGGCGAGCTCCGGTGCCGGCGTGCCCGGGTCGGGCACCGGCGGCCGGCGGTGCCGCTCGGCCGGGTGCAGCGCGTCCATCGCGGCGGCCGCGGTGGCGACGTAGTAGCCGTACAGCCGGGCCAGCGCCGCGCGCCGGTCCGCCTCGGCCTCGTCGCGGCGAGCCAGCTCGGCGGCGTACACCCGGAGCAGGTCGTGCATGCCGAACCGGCCCGCCGCGCCGGCCTGCACGAGGTGGGCGCGGCTGAGCCGGCCCAGCGCCCGGCGGGCCGCGGCCAGGCTGGTGCCGGTGAGCGCGGCCACCGCGTAGCCGTCGACGTCGGCGCCCGGATGCAGGCCGAGCAGCCGGAACGCGCGCCGGTCCGTGGCCGGCAGGCGCTGGTACGACCAGGAGAACACGCTGCGTACGGCGGTGTGCGGGTCGCCGCCGGCGTCGAGCAGGTCCAGCCGCTGCCGCTGGTCGGCGAGCTCGTCGACCAGCTCCGTGAGCGTGCTGCCCGGCCGGCTGGTGGCCAGCTCGGCGGCGACCCGCAGCGCCAGCGGAAGCCGCCCGCACTGGGCCGCGAGCGCCGCGGCGGCCGCCGGCTCGGCGTCCACCCGCGGACCGACCAGCCGGCGCAGCAACGCCCGTGCGTCCGCGGGCGGCAGCAGGTCGAGGTCGATCCGGTGCGCGCCGTCCCTGGCCACCAGGCCGGCGAGCGAGTCCCGGCTGGTGACCAGGACCAGGCCGGGCCCGGTGCCGGGCAGCAGCGGCCGGACCTGCTCGACCGAGCCCGCGTTGTCCAGCAGCACCAGCACCCGGCGGCCGGCGATCTCGGCGCGGTACCGGGCGGTCCGCTCGGCCCGGTCCAGCGGTACGTCCGCGGCGGGCACGCCGAGCGCCCGCAGCAGCGCGGCGAGCGCGTCGGCCGGCGGCATCGGCTGGTCGGCGTCGTACCCGCGCAGGTTCACGTACAGCTGGCCGTCCGGGAACCGGTCCGCGACCCGGTGCGCCCAGCGGACCGCGAGCGCCGTCTTGCCCACCCCGGCGGTGCCGGACACCGCCGAGATGACCACCGCGGCCGGCTCGGCCGCGCCGGTGAGCCGGTCCAGCTCGGCCAGGTCGGCCGCCCGGCCGGTGAACGCGGCCACGTCGGCCGGGAGATGCGCCGGCGCCGACCCGGCCCGGGCGGCCGGTACCGGCCGGCGGCGCCGCTCGTCGACCCGGTCCCGGGCGGTGGCGAGCGCGCCCTGCTCGGCCGGCGTCGCACCGAGCAGCTGTGCCAGCACGTCGAACCGGTCGGTCGGCGGCAACACCTGGCCGGCGAAGTACCCGCCGACGATGCCCAGCGACCAGCCGGTCTTCGCGGCGATCTCCCGGTAGGTCAGCTCCGCCTCGCCCGACTGCCGGGCGTGCCGCCGGCGCAGTGTGCGCAACGCCTCCGCCAGCTCGGCTCCGGTGCCGACACCCGCGGCCAGCTCGGCGACGGGCTGCACCGGCCCACCCAGCGCGTCCTGCCCGCTGGCCACAGCCCCTGCCTCCGCACTGTCGCAGCCTTGGGGCAAGCGTAGGTCAGGCATTCGACGGGCTGCCACCGGGTGCGGTGGCCGGCACGGAGCCGGCCGGCACGGCGGCGGCCGGCGCGGCGGCGATCGACCTCAGCGGCTGGGCGGCACCAGCTCCGGCGGCAGCCAGCTGTACAGGTCGTGCGGGTCGGGTCGGCTGTCCCGGAAGATCCGGTCCCCCGCGCTGCGCAGGTCCAGCGGGTGCGCGATCCGATCGCCGA
>Ga0307499_10000315_pt1 | contig 17818 bp, 18 predicted proteins | sample 13_S_MG_FD_201363 | JGI IMG/M metagenome (GOLD analysis project Ga0307499, IMG submission 201363) | Soil microbial communities from Populus trichocarpa stands in riparian zone in the Pacific Northwest, United States - 13_S | ecosystem: Environmental > Terrestrial > Soil > Riparian zone > Trees... | reverse complement strand
CGGCGCCGCAGCGGCCGTCGTACTGCCGGCCGGGATGGCCGCGGCAGCGCCCGGCGCCGCCGCGACCCGGCCGGCCGCCGCCTGTTCCTGGCGGCTGGACACCCGCCTGCCGATCCCGACCGGCATGGCCGAGGCCACGATCACGGCCACCGACGGGGTCGCCGACTTCGCCGGAATAGCCGCGAACCGCAGCGTCGACGATCTGTTCCACGCCGTGGTCTGGCGCGGTGGGCGGGTCTCGCTGCTGCCCACCCCGCTCGGGGCCGGCAGCATGGCGTTCGGCATGAACCGGCGGGGCGACGTGGTCGGCGTGATCCAGCCGGCCGACTTCGGCCCGAGCCAGCCGGTGCTGTGGCGCGACGGCCAGGTGATCCGGCTCGGCGTCGCGGCGCCGGACATCTCGGCCAACCCGCGGGACATCAACGACGCCGGCCTGATCGTCGGTGAGGCGTTCGTGCCCAGCGAGGACAACCGGGCCATCGCCTGGTCGGCCGATACGCCGAGCAAGTTCAGCTACGTCGCGGCACCGGCGATCCCGAGCTTCCTCACCGCCGCTACCGAGGCCGACCTGGTGGCCGGCTCCTACACCGGCACCGCGACAGGCGGGTTCATCCCGAGCGTCCCGGCGGTCGGCACCGTCGCGGCCGGCCTGCACCCGATCGGCCTGCCGGCCGGTGCGAACAGCGGGCAGGTGGTGGCCGCCGGCGGCGCATACCTGGCCGGTACGACCAGCCTGACCGGCGAGATCGAGGCGCACGCGACGATCTGGCAGGGCGAGATGCCGGAGTTGCTGTCCAAGGAGGACTCCGTCGCGGTCGGGGTCAACGCGCAGGGCACCGCGATCGGCTACAAGACCGCCACGCTGGGCCGGGCCCTGGTCTGGACCGCTGGTGTCGAGCAGGCGCTGCCGATCCTCTCGCCCGGGCCGTCGATCACCTCGGCGTCCGCCATGGTGATCACGGACGGCAACGCGATCGGCGGGTCGGTCACCTCGACGACGTCGGCGAGCCGGCCGGTGGTCTGGCACTGCCGGTAGGCACCGGCGCGGCGGCGCCGCCGGTCGACACCGGCGGTCGTGCCGGGTGTGGGCGGGAGCCCGCGGGCGGTCGGCCCGCGGGCTCCCTCCATTGTGGATGGTGGGGTTGCGCCCGTCCGGTCAGGACGGGTTGAAGGTGGCCTCGATCTCGGTGGCCAGCGCGTCGGCAGCGGTGCCGAACTCCTTGCTGCTCTTGTCTCCGGTCGCGGCCAGCCGGTCCAGGTCGGCCAGCACCTTGGTGCGCTGTGAGTTGCCCAGCCAGGGCGCCTGGTCGAACGCCCGCACCAGCGCGGTCCGGGTCTGGCGCAGCGTCAGGTCGGCGCCGCCACCGTCCTGATTGGACAGCGCGCCGGCCTCGTCGTGCAGCGCGATCACCCGTAGTCCGGCCGCCGCTTCCCGGGCGTCCGACCGCACCGCGGTCACCCGGTCGGCCACCGATGGGGCGGTGCTCCGTCCAATCAGGACTCCGCCGAACAGGCCGGCCAGCAGAGCCACGGCAGCCGCGGCGATCAGCCGGCGGCGCCGGCGGGCCGGCGGGATGTAGAGGGCCATACCGTCAGTCCCGTCCGATCACGATGGTGGTGGGCTCGCCGGCGGCGGCCAGCGTCCCGACGGCGTCCACAATGGATGGTGGGGTCGGGGCGGCCAGCTGCAGCAGCCGCGGCCCGCTGATCAGCCAGGCGGACGGCTCGACGGTGACCGGGCCGACCCGGCGGGTGCGCCGGCCCAGCGCGGCGGCCAGCGCGGCCGCCGGGTCGCCGGCCAGCGGCACGGTCTCCCCGGCCACGTCGATGACCAGGTCGGCGTACCGGTCGAACAGTGCCACCCGGCCGCCCCGTCCGGTGTCGGCGGCCAGCCAGAACTGGCCGTGCCGGGCCGGCGCCGGGTAGCCCCGGCCGGCCGCGGCCCGCGCCGCCTCGGTATCGGTGGCCGGCTGCCGGCCGGGCAGCGCGCCGGCGGTCAGCCCGACCGCGCCGGTCACCATCACCCGCACCGAACTGCGCGCGGCCACCTGCTCGACCCGTACCTCCAGGCCGGCGGCGGCGGCTCCGGCGGCGATCGCCTCGGCCTCCGCCTCGGCCACCAGCCGCTGCGTGTCGGCCGCGGTCGGGGCGGTGAACGTGCGCTCCCGCTCCACCCGGACCAGCGAGAGCGCGTCCCCGATCGCGCTGATCACCTCGGCGTTCGGCGGGATCACGAGCTCCAGGCCCATCGCGGTCGCGACCGCCCGGCCCAGCGCACCGGCCCCGCCGCCGACCGCGACCAGCACCGGCCGTTCCAGGTGGTGTTCCCTGCTGACGGCCGCGACCAGGTCACCGACCGCCTGGGTGGCGGCCTGCAGCATCCGCCGGGCCACCTCCGGGGCGGCCAGCCGCAGCTGCGCGCCGGCGACCGCGAACGCGGCCAGCGCGGCGTCCCGATCCCCGCGGGCGTAGTCGTCCGGTTCGACCAGGCCGAGCGCGTTCGCCGCGCAGGTGATGGTCAGCGCCACCGGCCGGCCGTCCGGCAACCGCAGCGCCAGGTAGTCGGCCGGGTCACCGGGCCGCGGCGCGACCAGTTCGGCGCCGGCCCCGGCGAAGTCCGCGGCGGTCAGGAAGCACGCGTACGGCAGGCCGGCGATGTGCGCGCTGCGCGGGCCGACGCCGTAGACCCGGTTCCGCCGGGCCCGCAGCATCGAGCCGCCGGCCACCCCGAACACCCGCACGTCCAGCGCCCGGATCGCGGTGGCGTGGCTGGCCACCTGCACGTACGACAGCGCCGGCCGGCCGCGCCGGATCGCGGCCACGTTCGTCGAGGTGCCGCCGACCTCCAGGATCACCCCGTCACCGATCCGGGACGAGCGCAGCGCGCCGGCCACCGAGGCGGCCGGGCCGGAGTACAGAGTGCGGGCCGGCGCCCGGCGGAACCCGGCCAGGTCGGTCGCGCCGGCATCGCCGCGCATCACCATCACCGGCGTCCGGATCCCGGCCGCGATCACCCCGGCGCTGACCACCTCGGCGGTACGCAGCGCGATCGGCACGATCGACGCGTTCAGCGCCGCCGTCACCGCCCGCATCTCCAGCCCGTACAGCCCGGTCAGCTCGGCGGACGTGGTCACCGGCAGGCCCGCCTCGGCCGCGGCGGTGGCGACCACGGCCTCGTTGGTCTCGTCGTCCGGGGCGAACGCCTCGGCCACCGCGATCGCCGCCGCGCCACCCTCGGCGAGCCGTTTCACCGCCGCGGCGGCGGTCGCCCGGTCCAGCCCGTGGGTGACGTCCAGGAACTCGGTGACGGTGTCCAGCCGGTGCCCGTCGGCCAGCTCGATCCGCGGCACCACCGTCCGTCGGCGGGCCTTGGCGAGATCCGGCGCGCGGCCCATGCCGACCATGCCGACCACCGCGACATCGCCCTCCAGCAGCGCGTTCACCGCCTGCGTGGTCGAGTGCGTGACCAGGTCCACCTGGTCGGCGCCGACGGCGGCAGCCAGCCGGCCGACCACCTCCACCACGCCGGCCGCCACCCCGTCCGGGTGATCGTGCGTAGTCGGCACGATGGCCTGGCCGGCCAGCCCGCCGGCGGCCAGGTCGTACGCGACGGCCTTGGTGAACGTGCCGCCGACGTCAACCCCGACCCGGACCGTCACGGTCAGCCGTCAGCGTCGGCGGACGCACGCACCGGCTTGGTCGGCCCGCCCTGGTCGGCCGGCCGGCCCTGGCGGTCCGGGCCGTTCGGGCTGTCCGGGCCGTTCAGGCCGGCCTGGCTGTCCGGGCCGTTCGGGCCGGCCTGGCCGGTCGGGGCTGTTGGCGCGACCGGGGCGCGGTGCCGGCGCGGCCGGAGCACGAACACGTACAGCGCGCCGAGCAGGTACACCGCCGACAGCGCGCCCTGCGCCAGCATCGTCTCCCGGCTCGGCCAGTATCCGGCCGACTGGGCCACGAAGATCGGCGCCCGCGGCCAGCCGGGCCACCGGGTCAGCGACACCACGTCCGCTTCCTGCAGCGCCCGGATCGCGTTGCCGAGCAGCGCCACCGAAGTGATCATCAGCAACACCACCGCGGTGCCCAGGAACGCCTTGATCGGCAGCCGCCGGCCCAACCGCAGGATCAGCCAGGCCGCGATCACCAGCGCGACGATGCCGAGCCCGAGCCCGAGCGCGATGTAGCCGCCCAGCCCAGGGCCGAACGAGAGCAGCGCCTGGTAGAACAGCGCGGTCTCGAACCCCTCCCGGTAGACCGCGGTGAAGCCGACCAGCAGCAGCGCCGTGGTGGAGCCGACCGAGACGGCCGTCCAGACCCGGGCCCGCAGGAACTCCAGCCAGCGTTTCTGCTCCAGCCGGGCGACCAGCCAGAACGAGACGTAGAACAGCACCGCGACCGCGACCAGCGCGGTCACTGCCTCCAGTACCTCCCGGCCGACCGGCAGTGCCGACAGCACCGTCCGCAGCAGCAGGAAGGTCACCACCGAGGCGACCCCGGCGGCAGCCATGCCGAGCAGGATCGGCCGGCGGTACTGCGTCGCCTTCGCCTTCTCCAGGTACCCGAGCAGCACCGAGATCAGCAGGACGGCCTCCAGGCCTTCCCGAAAGATGATCACGAATGACTGGCCGGCGATCACCGCTGGCGCCCCGACGCCCACGTCGGTCAGCTTGCGCTCGGCCTGGTCGATCAGGCCGCGCAGCTCGACAATGTTGGTCCGGATCTCGTCCACCGGCGCCCCGGACGAGATCAGCCCGCGGATCTCGGCGAACTTGGTCTCCGCGTCCGTGGTCAGCCGGGCATCGGCGATCCGCAGCGGGATCTCGACCAGTTCGAAGTGGTTCAGGTAGCCGGTACGGGCCTCGGTCAGCGCGGGCCCGGCCTGCCCGTCCTTCATCAGCGTCAGCGTGCGGTCGATCGAGCCGCGGACCACGTCCAGCTGCTTGATCGCGTCGGCGGTGGAGACGGACGGGGCGGCGCCGGCCGCGAGCGCCGTGCCGCCGATGCCACCGACCAGCACGAACCCGGCCAGCACGAACCCGGCCAGCACCAGCAGGGCCAGCCGGAGGGCCCGGACCAGGCCGGCCCTCATCCCGGGTACTTCGCCAGGTAGTCGGCTATCGCCGTGGTCACCCCGGTGGCGCCCTGGGCCACCTTGGCGGTGTCGCCGGCCGCGGCGCCGGTGCTGATCAGCGCGAAACTGTCCTCGAAGGCTAGGTACGCGTTCTGGTCGTTGGCCTTGATCGTGCCCTCGATCTTCTGCCAGATCGGCTCGATCTGCTCGGCCAGGCTGGTGGCCTGCTCCTTGGTGCCACCGGCCGCGACGATCTGCGCGACCACAACGGCGATCTGGCGCAGTCCGTCAGCGGTCGCCGAGGGGGCGGTGGTGATCGACTCTGGCGCCGGAGCGGTGGTGGTGGCGCCGCCGCTGGGGGAGTCTGAATCGCTGGAACAGCCGACCGCCAACACCGAGAACGCGGCCGCCACCACGGCCACCCGGAATCCCCGCATCTCGCCTCCTTCGCCGGACGGATCGCCCCGTCCTGCTGTTAGGTTTGCCTAACCTAACACCACGTCATCGCTACCGAACAGAACGTCCGCACTGGTGCCTGGCCTGGGCGTTCTGGCCGTTCTGGCCGGACTGGCCGGAGCGGGCGGCGCCGTGGCCGGGACCGGCCGGCGGGGCCTGACCAGGTGCGCTCCGGACGGCTGGGACCGGAAGCCGGTGCCGACCCGCCGCCCGGCCGGCGCCGTGCCGGCCCGGATTGCGGGCGCCTGGCCGGCCAGGCGGCTGGGGGTTCCTGGAGTTGCCGCCGCCCAGACGGTCACGGAGGATGCCCACATGGTCACGGCCGTTCTGCTCGATGCGTTCTGGCCGGGTCGGCGGGGCGACCAGTTCGACCAGTCCTGTCCGGCGCCCCGCCGTGGCGCAACACCGGCCGGCTGACGCCCGGCCTGCCCATCCCGCCTGTCCCGCACCTTCCGCACATTCCCGCGCAGTCCGCGCTGACAGGCGCGCAATCTAGCCAACTCGACGAAGGGGATGATCATGTCTGCGACCGACGAGTACCTGGAGAACAACGCCCGTTACGTGGAGTCCTTTCCTGGGCCGCTGCCGCTCGTGCCGTCCCGCAGCGTCCTGGTGATCGCCTGCATGGACGCCCGGCTGAACGTATACGAGATCCTCGGGCTCGGCCCCGGCGAGGCGCACGTGATGCGCAATGCCGGCGGGGTGGTGACCGACGACGCGATCCGCTCGCTGGCGGTCAGCCAGCGCCTTCTCGGCACCCGCGAGGTGATCCTGATCCACCACACCGACTGCGGCATGCTCACCTTCTCCGACGACGAGTTCCGCCGCGCCATCCAGGCCGACACCGGCATCAAGCCGCCGTGGGCCGCCGAGGCCTTCCCCGACCTCGCCGAGGACGTCCGTCAATCGATCGCCCGGATCACCGCGAGCCCCTTCGTTCCGGTCAAGGACTCCGTCCGCGGCTTCGTCTTCGACGTGTCCACCGGCAAGCTGGACGAGGTCAGCTAACCGCGGTTCAGACGGTGCCGGGCTGGCCGTCGTCGGTGACGACGGGCAGCCCGGCCGCGTGCCAGGCTTCCATCCCACCAGCCAGGTTCACCGTCTCCCAGCCCGCGCCGGCCAGCGCCGACGCGACCATCGCCGACCGCCCACCCAGGTGGCAGACGCAGACGATCTTCTGATCGGCCGGCAGCCTGGTCGCCTCCTCCGCCAGTCGCGACATCGGCAGGTGGATCGCACCCGGCGCATGCCCGGCCGCCCACTCGTGGTCTTCCCGGACATCCAGCAGCAGCGCCCCGCCGCGTACCAGGTCCGCCGCCGCCGCCACCGAAACCTCATCAACAGGCCGTTGAGTCACCACCCGAGCCTACGACCTGCCCGCACCCCGCAAACGCAGGGTTCCGGCCGCCGGCGATCCGCCCAGGTCCAACCGACCGGGGGCGGTGGCTTCGCTCCAGCCACCGCCCCCGGTCGGTCCACAACCGGCCGGCTATCGCCCCCGCTGCCGCCGCGGCCGCACCGGATGCCCGGCCCGACTCGGCCAGTACGGTGGCGGGTCGATCCGCGGGTCGGTCGTCTGATGCCGCTGCGCGGGCTCCATCGCGTCGATCTCGACCAGGCGCTGCCCGTCGACGTCTGCCAACTCCTGAATTACCGCCCTGATGGCCGCGAGGACCGAAGCCATCGCCAGGGCAAGCCCATCGCGACCACGACGGGTGTTCTGGTGGTACCGGACATGGTGCAGCCGCGAGTCTCGAATTGCCCGGCATTCCTCGGCGTTTTCCAGTTGAGCGCAGTCGTTGGTCAGCAATACTTCGTATTGGCGACGGCGTGCGTCGGGTAGCAGGAATAGATCATCCTTGCCCTTCCAGCCAAGGTCTTCGATGTGGTCTACCTGATGGCCGGGCAGCAGTTGCCGGAGCGGTCCCAGAAACTGCGTCGGTACGTCCTCGTCGAGGAGTAACCGCATGGCATCACGCCGCCGTCGACGGGCGGTACCCGTCGACATACAGGTCGAAGTCGAGAGCGCCGTGGGCGATGTCCGGGTCTACCGTCGGGTAGATGCTGGCGACCTCGGCGGCCGTCATGCCGTCCGCCAGCAATGAGGAGACCAGGTCGTAGGGCACCCGGGTGCCCTCGATCACCGGATACCCGCCGCGCACCCCAGGGTCGATCGACACGCCCGGTTTCGGCTTCAACAGCGGCACGACTTCGCGACCGCGTGGGCCTTGGAACGAGCCGAGAATATCGAGCATCTCGGCGATCACGTGCTGCCCGGGCTGCTCGGTCAGATCGACGGCTTCCTCGTCAGACGCACGCCACGCGACGCCACGGCCGACGGCGACGAGTTGGTATGCCGAGATGTGCTCGATCTCACCGATTCTGCGCAGGCTCCGGACCGCTTTACGGACCCGCTGCAGCGGCACGTCCTGGCCGCGTAGATAGACGAAGGTCCGTAGTGCGAGTACGTCCCGAAAGGAATAGTAGACCCGGGCCCGCGGCTCGTGATACTTCGGTGCCAGTAACGGGCCCTCGCTGGACCGAGCCGACCGCCAGTACGCCAACTGTCGCACCGACCCACCACTCAACGCCGCCGCCAGAACGGCCGAATACGCCATGTTCACCCCTCCCACCTGCAGACTAGCCCATTGTCGGGGGTCGGAGTCGCGACACGCATGCGGTTTTCGGTCGATCGTGGCAGGGCAGTGCTTCGCTGACCAATCAATTGAACAATTTGCGATAAGTGAAGGTCTGTCAGTGGTCGAAATTCCGTTAACTGTCCACCCGTTGATCCAGGATGGTTTGACGAAGCAGAGTCGTCAGGTCATCCTGACGGGTATGGGAATGTGGGAGTGGTCCGAGCGCGATCTGGTCCGGGCCGTGGCGCGGAACGGCCTCCGGCGCCGCATCGCCGAGCAGCAGTGACCACGGCCGGCGACCCGTCCGACCTGCCGGGCCTGCTGACCGTCTGGGTGGACGGCAGCAGCCGGCAGGTCTGGCAACGGGCGAAGGCCCGGGCCGAGGCGGACGGTGACGCCGCCGCGGCCCGGGCCGCCGACCGGGCGCTGGCCCGGCTGCCCGAGGTCACCGCGCTGGACGCGCTGCGGGCCAATGCGGAGCTGGTCGGCCGGCTGACCGCGGACCGCTGGGTGGCCATGCGGGCCGCCCGCGAGCAGGGCGCCAGCTGGGAGCAGATCGGCCGGGCGCTGGGCATCTCCCGGCAGTCCGCCTGGGAGTTCGTCCAGCGCAAGGCGGCCGAGCATGGCGGGTAGCTACCCGGCGAGCAGCGCGTCCAGCTTCTGGTAGCCCTCGATCACGCCGGACTCCATCCCGCTGGCGATGATCGCGTCCCGGGTCGCCATGTTGTCCACAACGGACAGTGCGGTGACCCGGGTGCGGCCGTTGCCGAGGTCTTCGAAGGTCATCGTCTCCAGCGCGACGCCGTCCGGCATGCCCTCCCAGGTGAAGGTCTGCACCAGGCGCTGGGCCGGCCGCACCTCGTGGAACGAGCCGTAGAACGCGGCGATCTCCTCGCCCTCGCGCCAGGCCGCGTACCGGTAGCTGCCGCCGGTCTGGGCGTCCCAGGAGCTGATCCGCATCTCGGTGTCGTTCGGGCCGAGCCAGCGGGCGACCAGCTCCCGGTCGGTCCAGGCGCGGAAGACCCGGTCCGGCGGGGCGTCGAACTCGCGGACGATGCTGATCGTCGGCAGGTCCGGGTTGGCCTCGATGGTGGTCTCGGGCTTGGTGGTCGTGGTCATGACGCCGCTCCTCCGTGCTGGTTGGGTGTGCTCTGGGTGTCGTCCATGCTGGCCAGCACGGCGTCGAGGCGGCGGAACCGCTCCTCGGCCTGCCGGCGGTACCGTTCGATCCACTTGGTCATCAGGTCGAATACCTCCGCTTCGAGGTGGCAGGGTCGGCGCTGCGCGTCCCGGCTGCGGGTGACCAGCCCGGCGTCCGTCAGCACCTTCAGGTGCTTGGAGACGGCCTGCATCGACACGTCGTACGGTTCGGCCAGTTGCCCGACCGTCGCGTCTCCCACCGCGAGCCGGGCGACGATGTCGCGCCGGGTGGGATCCGCCAAGGCCGCGAACACCCGGGAAAGCCGATCCTCCGCCATCTCTGGCTCCTCGTTCCTCAACCGATCGGTTGATTAGGAACCGTAGGCTGACCGGCAACCGTTGTCAACCACATGGTTGAGGACGGATGCCGTCAGCGCGCGGCACCGATGGCGCAAGCCGGCGCTCGTACGCTGTCGGCCGCTGCCGGAGCGGAGGAGCCGTGGTGAGCCAGCACCATCCTGAGTGGACAGCCGATCCGTCCGAAGTGGACGGTGCGGCGGCGACGTTCGCGCGGCTGCCGCGGCTGCCGGAGGTGGGGCGGGTCGGGACGGCGGTGCTCGGGGTACCGCTGGAGTCCGGGGCGTCGCGCCGGCCGGGGGCGCGGTTCGGGCCGGCGGCGGTCCGGGCCGCGTCCCGGCTGCTGCGGGCGGACGATCCGCAGCCGGGCGTGCAGCCGTGGCCGCCGCAGCCGGCGGCCGACGCCGGAGACATCGCCGCGCCCGACGCCGAGCGGGTCAGCGCGGCCGCCGGGCAGGTTCTCGACCGGGCCGAGCGGCTGATCGCGATCGGCGGTGACCACACGATCGTGTCGCCGCTGCTGCGGGCGATGCACCAGCGGCACGGCCCGCTGGCGCTGATCCACTTCGACGCGCACCTGGACACCTGGGACACCGCGATGGCCACCCGGCACACCCACGGCGTCCCGTTCCGCCCGGCGATCGAGGCGGGCCTGCTCGACCGCTACTGCTCCGCGCACGTCGGCAGCCGCGGTTCCCGGTACGACACCCCCGAGCTGAGCGAGGATCGCGAGCTCGGCTACCCGACGGTCAGCGCCGAGGACATCGCCCGGGACGGGGTGGACCGGGCGATCGACCGGCTCCGCGAGCGGGTCGGCGCGCTGCCGATCTACCTCTCGATCGACATCGACGTGCTCGACCCGGCACACGCCCCCGGCACCGCCAGCCCCGAGCCCGGCGGCCTGACCACCCGCGAGCTACAGCTGCTCCTGCGCGGCCTCGGCGACCTGCCGATCGTCGGCGCCGACATCATCGAGGTCAGCCCCGCGCACGACCACGCCGGCCTGACCGCACTCGCCGCCGCCAACACCGGCTACGAACTCCTGGCCCTCTTCGCCCGCATCCCCCGCTGACCTCAGCCAGGCCCGCCGGGCCTGCCGCTAAGCGGCGTGGCCGACCGGCAGAAGCTCCGCTTCGGCGATTTCGAACTCGACCGCCTCGGAGGCCACAACGGGCATCCGGACGCGGACCAGCCGGCGTCCGTTCATGCCGATCGGACCACGTTCCTCGATCACCTCGACTTCGACGTCCGTGTTGCCCAGGCGATAGAGAGCGTGGTCTCCCTCCCGGAAGACATGCTCACTGGTCACGACCACGACGGTACTGGCCTCCACGACTGCCTACCAGGGTGCGGCACAAATGATGTCGGTCAGAGCGGCGTGCATGGCACGGTCGATGCCGGCCGCCAGCTGGTCGGTGGCGCTCCGCCAGATCCGGAATGTGGGCAGGTCGGGGCGAGTGCCCCGGGCCAGCGGGTCGGAGTTGATCCCGGCGGAAATCTTGATGCGCGATCGCGTTGCGCCATGCGTTGAGCTGGTCCAGCCGGCGGCGCCGGACCGCAAACTCGGCCCCGAGGGCGTCGACCGCCGGCCAGAAAGCCAGACCGAATCGGCCGAAGTCGTCGCCCAGCGTTCCGGATGTCGCGTTCTGCCGGTCGAGCTTCCGAGCGACGGTCAGGGCCAGATGCATCGCTGGTCGATACGGGGGTGGCGCGGCGGCGACGGCGACGTCCGCGCAGAGCCCGTGTAGATCCCGGCAGAAGCGCTGGAATTGCGAGGCCAGTTGAACGACGAGTGCGTGGTTGATCTGGCGGGTTGCCGTTCGCCGGCCTGGGCCGGTGCCGCCGATAGCGTGATGTGCGGCAAGCAGTTCGTCGATCTCCGCCTGGCCGATCGTTCGCCAGCGAGTCAATGATGGTGAGGCGCGATACGCGGCGCCCGGCGACATGGCTGTGAGGGTCCTTCCGGTCAGGTCTGCATAGCGTTCGCTCCGTGACGGTAGGGATTGTCCTTGTCGGATAGGCGAAGCGGTGGCCGCCGCTCCGGGGTGTCCGGCCGTTGACCATGCGATTGCGCACGCTGCAGCTGGCGGCGGGCGAGGCCGCTACTCGCGGGCTGCGGCCAGGTCTAGGGGGCGGTGGCGGAGGAGGGTGGTGGCGGGGAGCAGGCTGGCCAGCAGGGCGACGGTGAGGCAGATGAGGCTCGCGGCGGCGCCGAGGGACCAGGGGATGGCGACGTGCACGACCGGGGCGGCGTGCGCCAGCGCGTGCCGGACGCCGAAGGCGACAGTGAGGGTGACGCCGGCGGCGAAGAGGATGCCGATGGCGGCGACCAGGGCGGCCTCGGCGCCGATGGAGCGCAGGATCTGGCGGCGGGTGGCGCCGGTGAGGCGGAGCGCGGCGAGCTCCGGGGCGCGGTCGCGGGTGGCCATGACGAGCGTGTTCGCGATCGCGATCGTGGTGTAGACCAGCGCCATGCCGAGGACGGCGATCAGCGCGTTGCGGTTGAGCCGGGCCTGCTCCTCGCTTTCCGCGGAGAGGAAGTCGGCGGTCGGCGTGACCTGGCCGCCACCGGTCGCGGCCACCGCGGCGATCGGGGCCAGTGGCGCGCCCGGTTGCAGTCGCAAGTAGACAGTGCTGGCCACCGGATGCGCGGTGTGCGCGGCGCGCAGTCCGGCCGGCAGCAGTGCGGTCTGTTCGGTGTCGATCTGGCTGGCCAGGATGGCCACCACCCGCAGGTCGGCCGGCGTCGAGTCGGCCAGCCAGAGGTGCACCCGGTCGCCCACGTGCCACCGGCCCGGTGGCAGCGCGACCGTGTCGGTGCCGGTCAGGTCGGCCAGGTCGCCGGCCACGACCGGCAGCGCCAGCACGCCGGCCAGGTCCGGGCCGGGGACGTACCTGGCTGACCAGTCCTCCGGCGCGTCGTCGCCCTGCGGCAGGTACACGGTGGTGTCGGTGGCCGGCACGGCGGCGGTCACGCCGGGCGCGGTGCCCAGCGCGGCGATGGTCGAGTCGGCCAGCCCGCCCGGGCCAGCCGTGATGATGGCCGGCGCGACGATCCGGGCCTGGATCGCCGCCTGCTCGGTGTGCAGCAGGCTGTTGATGCCGGTCAGGCTGGCGGTGGCGAACCCGACGGTGACCAGCACCGGGGCGGCGGTGGCGGCGGTCCGGCGCACCGCGGTCAGCGCGCTGTGCCGGGCCAGCAGCCCGGTCGGCCCGGCCAGCGGCGCCAGCGGGGCGGTGAGCAGCCAGGCCAGCGGCGGGATGAGCACCGGCGCGAGCATGCCGAACGCGGTCACCAGCAGCATCGTGATCGGCAGGAACAGCACCACGATGTCGGTGCTGTGCGCGTGCGTGATCAGCAACAGCAGCGGTACCGCACCGGCGAGCGCGAGCAGCCCGACCAGCCAGCGGCCGGCCGTCATGGCCCGCCGGTCCACCGCCGCCGCGCGCAGCGCCTCCACCGGCCGGACCCGGGCGGCCCGGCGGGCCGCCAGCCAGGCGCCGCCGACCGCGACCAGCAGCCCGGCCCCGAACGCCGCCGCCACCGGCCAGAAGATGAAGTGCGCGGTGAAGCTCTCCGGGGTGATGTCGTGCCGGGTCAGCCAGCCGACGAACGCCTGCGCGACCGGCGTGGCCAGCGCGCCGCCGGTCAGCCCGGCGAGCACGCCGACCACCGCCGCCTCGCCCAGCACCAGCCGGCGGACCTGCCGCGGGGTCGCGCCGGCCGTCCGCAGCAGCCCGAACTCGCGCCGCCGGGCGGCCACCGCGTAGCCGAAGGTGCCGGCCACGACGAAGACCGAGACGAAGCCGGCCACCCCCGCGGTGCTGCCGAGCAGCGCGATCGCGCCGACCAGCTGGTCCTCGTCCGGGGCCGGTTCGGCGCCGTGCCGCTGTGCCCCGGTCAGCACCCGGACCGGCTCGGTACCGACGACGGCCCGGACCCGGGCCGCCAGGTCGCCGGCTCCGATCAGCGCGACGGCGGACACCCGCCCGCCGGCCAGCGCCGCGGCGGTCTGATCGGTCAGGTAGAACGCGGGCAGCGCGTCGGTCGCCAGCACGCCGCTGACCGTGACCGGGCGCGGCCCGGCGGCGGTGTGCAGGGTGAGCCGGTCGCCGGGGTGGTGCGTGGTCGGCGCGGTCAGCACCACATCGTCCGGGCCGCGCGGTGCGCCGCCGGCGACCCAGCGGTACGGGTGCAGTGCCGCCGCCGACCACGGGTGTGCGGTGTCGCCCGGGGCGCCGGCGGTGCTGGCCGGGCCGGCGTAGTCGACCAGCACCGAAGCGTCCAGTGTGGACAGTCGATCGACCAGGCCGGCCGGCACGGCCCGGGACTCCACGGTCCGGGCCGTCTCGGTCTCCGCGTCCTCGCCGCTGCCGAAGTGGACGGTGATCGAGTCGGCGCCGGCCACGACCACGTCGGCGGTGCCGAACCAGCGCACCGGGTGGTCCCGGCCGATCGTGCTGGCCAGCGTCAGCGCCATCGCGGCCAGCAGCGTGACGCCCAGGCTGAGCGCGATGAACGTCCCGATCAGGCTGGCCTTGCGGGCCCGTACGGTGTGCCAGGCCAGCGCGATCATGCCCGCGCCCCGGCCAGCTCGAAGCCGGTCATCCGGGCCGCCACCGACTGCGCGGTCGGGTCGTGCAGTTCGTCCGCGATCGCGCCGTCGGCCAGGAACACCACCCGGTCGGCGTACGCGGCCGTCACCGGGTCGTGCGTGACCATGATGACCGTCTGTCCACTGTGGTCGACCAGGCCGCGGATAAGGGTGAGCACCTCCCGGCCGGTGCTGGAGTCCAGCGCGCCGGTCGGCTCGTCCGCGAACAGCACCTCCGGTTTGGTCACCAGTGCGCGGGCGATCGCGACCCGCTGCTGCTGCCCGCCGGACAGCTCGGCCGGACGGTGCCGGGCCCGGTCGGCCAGCCCGACCGAGCTGAGCACCGCGCGGACGTCCCGTTTGGACGGTCGCTGGCCGGCGAGCCGCAGCGGTAGCGCCACGTTCAGCTCCGCGGTCAGCGACGGCAGCAGGTTGAACGACTGGAACACGAACCCGACCCGGCCCCGCCGCAGCAACGTCAGCTTGGTCTCGCTCAGCCCGCGCAGGCTCTGCCCGGCCAGGAACACCTCACCGGAGGTCGGCTTGTCCAGCCCCGCCGCGCATTGCAGCAGCGTCGACTTCCCCGACCCGGACGGCCCCATCACCGCCGTGAAGGTGCCCGACCCGAAGGCGATCGTGACCCCGTCCAGCGCCCGTACCGCCGCTGCCCGCCCGCCATAGACCTTCGTCACCGCATCGAGTGCGACCGCGTCTGCCATGCCTACCAGCACACCAGTGAAACGTGCCCGGATCAGGCCCGCTGCCCGCCCTCCCGGCCCTGGTGCTGCCCCCAGGGAGCAGTTCGGGAAGCCCGCAGCCGGGCTGCCCCGGCCGGTCAGCGGCTCAGGTCCCCGGGCCCGTCAGCCGCGCTGCCCCGGCCGGTCAGCGGCTCAGGTCGCGGTGGACAGATCGGGTCGGGCGGTGCGCGGGATGCCGGCGATGGTGTACGCCTCGTCGGCGTCCAGGGACTCGCGGTCGAGCAGCCGCCGGGCCAGCCGGTCGAGCTGGTCGCGGTGCTCGTGCAGGGTCTGCACGGCGATGCCGTAGCACTCGTCGACGATCTTGCGGATCTCGCTGTCGATCAGCTCGCGGGTGGCCGGCGAGGGGCCGTTGCCGTCCAGGCCGAAGGGCTGCTCCTGGCCGTCCGGGGGCAGCACCGTGATCGGGCCGATGCGTTCGGACATACCCCAGCGGGCGACCATCTGGCGGGCGATCCGGCTGACCTGGTCGAGGTCGGACTCGGCCCCGGTGGTGACCTCGCCGTAGATCATCTCTTCGGCGGCCCGGCCGCCGAGGGCGCCGGCGATCCGGCCGCGCAGGTACTTCTCCGAATAGCTGTAGCGGTCGATCTCCGGGCTCTGCAGGGTGACGCCGAGGGCGTGCCCGCGCGGCACGATGGAGATCTTCCGGACCGGGTCGGCGCCGGGGGTGAGCATGCCCAGCAGCGCGTGCCCGGATTCGTGGTAAGCGGTGCGCTCCTTCTCCTCGGCGGTCATCGTGATCGACCGCGGCGCGCCCAGCACCACCTTCTCCAGCGCGTCGGTGAACTCGGCCATCCGCAGCTGCGACTCGCCGCGCCGGGCGGTCAGCAGCGCCGCCTCGTTGACCAGGTTGCGCAGCTCGGCGCCGACCATGCCGACGGTGGTCGCGGCCAGCGCGGCCAGGTCGACGTCCGGGCCGAGCGGGACGTGCCGGGTGTGCACTTCCAGGATCATCCGCCGGCCGGTCTGGTCCGGCGGGCTGATCGCGACCCGGCGGTCGAACCGGCCCGGCCGCAGCAGCGCCGAGTCCAGGATCTCCGGCCGGTTCGTGGCGGCCAGCACGACCACGCCCTCGGTGCCGGTGAAGCCGTCCATCTCGGTGAGGATCTGGTTGAGCGTCTGCTCCCGCTCGTCCACGCCGCCGACGCTGAGCCCGCCGCGGGTCCGGCCGATCGCGTCCAGCTCGTCGATGAACATGATCGCCGGGGCGGCCTTCTTCGCGGTGTCGAACAGGTCCCGCACCCGGGACGCGCCGACGCCGACGATCATCTCGATGAACTCGGACGCCGAGATGAAGAAGAACGGCACCCCGGCCTCGCCGGCCACCGCCCGGGCCAGCAGCGTCTTGCCGGTGCCGGGCGGGCCGGAGAGCAGCACGCCCTTCGGGATCGTCGCGCCGACCCGGCGGTACTTCTCCGGCGAGCGGAGGAAGTCGACGACCTCGCTGACCTCGTTCTTCACCTCGTCGATGCCGGCGACGTCGGCGAACGTGGCACGCGGCCCGGATTCCGGCTCGTACCGCTTCGCCCGGGACCGGCCGATGCCGCCGAGCCCGGCTGCGCCGCGCCGGAAGAACCAGATCATCAGGCCGAGGAACAGGATGGTCGGGCCGAAGCCGACCAGGATCGACTGCCAGATCGGCACCCGGTCCGCCGGGTTGGCGTTCACCGTGACGTTCTTGGCCAGCAGCAGGTCGATCAGCCCGTCGTCGGCGAATGCCGGCCGCTGGGTGGTGAACTTGGTGACCTGGTCGGTCTTCTCGTCGCCCGGCGGGTAGGCCACCGCGGCCCGGAACTGGCCGTCGATCGTGTCGCCGGTGGAGGTGATCTCGGCGACGTTGCCGGCCTGCGCCTGCTGCCGGAAGAAGGTGTACGAGACCGTCGTCCGCTGTGGGCTGAGCAGCAGGCTGGCGAACGCGTAGTTGACCACCAGCGCGAGCGCGATCACCCACCAGAGCCGGCGCAGGATGCGCATCCAGTCCGGCCGGCCGGACTTGCCGTTGGACGGGGCCGGCGGCGCGCCCTCCACCCGCCAGGGCCGGCGCTCCTCGCTCCGGTGCTGGTCGGAATCCGGCCCGCGCGGCGGCGCCTCGGGCGCCGGCACCCGCGCGGACGCGTCCGCCAGCCCGGACTCGCCGGCCGGGCCGCGCGGCACTTTCGGCGCTCCCGGCATGTTGCCAGCATTCCACTCGCCGTCTGGCCCCGGCACGTCTGGCCTCCCGTCGCTACCGCTGTGCTACCCGCCGCTACCCGGTCATCGGGATGCGCAGGTGGACTGTGCCGCGAAGATCCAACCAGGCCGCGTCCGGCCCGCGGACCAGCCGCAGCACCACCTCCGCGCAGCTCGGGCAGCGTGCCACCAGGCCCGGCGCCGGGCCGTACACCCGCAGCGCGGCGACCGGGTGCTCCGCCCCGCAGCCCGCGCACCGGCCGGTGGCCGTGGTCAGGTCCAGCGCGAACAGCTCGCGCAGCGGCCCGGCCAGCGCGTTGCCGTCGGTGTAGCTGCTGTCGGTCATGCCTCAGCTCCCTCCGAAACGCTCGGTCCTGATCCGGGACGGGTCGTGGCCGAGGTCGACCAGGATGTTCGCCGCGGTCTCCACGAAGCCGGTCGGCCCGCAGACGAAGCAGGCCGGCCGCCGCGCCGGCGACCAGCCGGCCGACCGCAGCAGGGCCGGGTCCAGCCGCCCTGGCGGCCGCGGCCAGCCGGGCGGCACCGCCCGGGTGTACGCGTACCCCACCTCGACACCCGCGTCCCCCGCTCCGCCCGAGCCGGCCGGGCCGGCCGGCCCTCCAGCCAGGCTGCCGG
>Ga0307499_10000314_pt1 | contig 17867 bp, 17 predicted proteins | sample 13_S_MG_FD_201363 | JGI IMG/M metagenome (GOLD analysis project Ga0307499, IMG submission 201363) | Soil microbial communities from Populus trichocarpa stands in riparian zone in the Pacific Northwest, United States - 13_S | ecosystem: Environmental > Terrestrial > Soil > Riparian zone > Trees... | reverse complement strand
GAGCCGGCGAGTTGCTGGGTCGCGGAAGCAACCGTTTGAACATTTACCGATGCCTGCTCGGCGCGGGCCGCAACCGCTTCGGCAAGCCCGCGGCCGCGTTCGGCAACCCGCGCCAGTTCCTCGGCGCTGCGGCCCATTTCCTCGGCGCGCCCGCCGACGCCCGTAATCACGCCGTGCATGCCCTGCTCGAAGCGGCTGGCGAGCTCGGACATCATGCGCTGGCGATCCGCCTCGGCTGCGCCATGTTGCGCCGCGGCTTCCTGCTCCATGCGGCGAACGGCCAGTGCGTTTTCGCGGAACACTTCGACAGCCCGCGCCATGCGGCCGATCTCATCGCGCGACTCGCCACCCGGGATAGCCTCGTCGAGTTCGCCCGCGGCAAGCGATTGCATCCTGTCCGTCATGCGGCGGATCGGGCCGGAGAGGCTGGCGCCGATCAGCCATGCCAGCACGGCGCCCAAAAGCAGCGCACCGGCCGCGCTCAAGATCACCGTCTGCTGCGTGTGCTGAACCGCCGCCGCGGTCTTCTCACCCTGTTCGGCGCGCACTGCGCCAAGCTTCGTACTGATCTTGCTGACCTGCTCGTCGATCGCGGCGCCGGCTTTTACCAGATCGGCTTGCTTCGCGCGCAGATCGCCTGCAACCTTGACAACCTCGTCCAGCGCAGCCGCGTCAGCGACGACCGCTGTCTTCAGCGCTGTGACCAGTGATTTCAATTTGGTTTCTGCCGTGCCGGCAATTTCGGCCTCGGTGTCGACGATTGCGAGCTGGACGTTCCCCAGCGCGAGTTTTGCATCGTCGGCGTCCGCCGTCGACAGCGTGTTCCCATAGCGCATTACCGTGATGCGCAACGCATCGACGACGGCGGCGAGCCGCATCGGGTTGATGAGCCGTCCCGGATCGGATCGGTTGGCAAGGGCGACCTGGATACCGCCGACATTAAGCCCTGCGACGGCGCCATGGGCGTCGGTTTTTGTCGTCGCCGCACGCAGCCGGTCGACGGCCTCCGTCGCGGCCGCGAAAGAAGACCGGTAGGTCTCCAGCGATGTCCGCACCGGGCCGACGCCCTCCGCGATGGTGGGCAACGTGCCGAACTGTCGTTCGATCTGATCCGTCAGCTGGCCGACGCGCGCGATCGCCTGCGTCGCGGCATCCCTGTCGCCGAGGTTCCAGGTCCGGATGAATTTTTCGACCGCGCCGTTGGCGCTGAGCAACGCGGCGCGCACCTGCGACATGCCGGCGTCTCCAGCGGCGCTGGTCACGAGCTCGTTCACGGTTCCGCCGATTCGCTCGACCTGAACCATGGCAAAGCCACCGAGAAGAACAAGGAAGCTCAACACCAGCGCGAAGCCGCCAAATACCCGCGGACGGACACCGATCCAGGACATCATCGAAGGCACTCTCATTGTATTCCCGAAATTTTCTAACGAGTGGACCGAATAGCGGCGATCAGATCCTTGCCGAAACGCTTCTCGAATTCCTGGTCGAGCGGCTTGAGCGCGTCGAGGAAGGGCTGGCGGTCAATCTTCTCGATTACCTCCATGCCGCCTTTGCGCACCTGTTCGAGCCTTGGGGCGTCGAGCTCGGCCTGCCAGGTCACCTCAGCCGCCGCCTTGGCGGCCGCGATCAGCACGGCCTGGTCGTCCGGATCGAGTTGTTCGAACATCGCGCGATTGGCGACGAAGGCGATCGGTGCGAAGAAATGCCCGGTAAGCGTGAGGTGTTTCTGAACTTCGTAAAACCGGCTGTTGGCGATCGTCGGCACCGGATTTTCCTGACCGTCCAGCCGCCCGTCCTTCAGCGCGGCGTACACCAGCGGGAATTCCATCGGCACCACTTCCGCGCCCAGCGCTTTGAAGGTCATCAGATAGACCTCGTTCGGGATAACGCGGATCTTGAGGCCCTTGAGGTCGGCGGGCGCCCGAATCGGCTGTCTGGAATTGGTGATGTTGCGAAAGCCTTGCTTGCCCAACGCCAGCAACGTCAGCCCTTTGTCGGCGAATTTGGCGGCGATCGCCGTCCCGATCGGACCTTGCGCGACCGCCTTTGCATGCGCCACGTCACGAAACAGGAAGGGAACGTCGAACACACCCAGTTCGGGAACGACCGAGCTGACAACCCCGCCGGAGATCACCGCCATGTCGATGGCGCCGGATCGGGTCGCGGCAAGCACCACGTTTTCGCTGCCGAGGGCGCCGTTCCCGCGGTAATCGACCACTAGACGCTTGCCGGACAGCGCCAGCAGTTTCTGACGAAACTCTTCCGAGCCGAATTGCTGCGGAGCCTGCGCCTGCGAGTTGAATGCGACCGAGACCAACCGGGAGGAAGCGGCAGCCGGATACGACGACAGCGACGCTGCAATCATCGATCCCGCCATACAAAATCGTCTCAACTGTCTGCGCATGTCACACCACCGCTCTGGCTGTAATCGCAGACGTATCAAACAATTATGGTTAAGGCGTTAAGGAGCGCCTTCAACAGGAGAGGCGATCCTTTGCAAGACGGGCAATGCCAAATACTTCTGGACGTAGTTCCGGCGTTGAAACTACAACCGGGAATAATTAGCAGCGCCTGCGTGCGTGTTCCGTTTTCGTGCACGCGCCATACGGTGCCTATCGACCTGCTAAGCCTTGCCTTCCCACTTCGCCGGCCGCTTCTCCGCAAACGACGCCAGCCCCTCCGACGCCTCGTTGGTCTGGCGTCTCTCCGAATGCATCCGCACCAGCCGCGCATAGGCTTCGTCGTCAACGGCCATGCCGCCGAACGAGCTTTCCATCGCCAGCGCCTTGGTTTCCGCGAGCGCCGCGGGACCGTTGGCGAGCAGCTGTTCCACCACCTTTCCGCCGGCCGCCTCCAGTTCGGCCAGCGGCACCACCTCATGCACCAGGCCGATCCGCCGCGCCTCCTCCGCGCCAAACCGCTCGCCGGTCAGCGCGTAGCGGCGAACCTGCCTCACACCGATGGCGTCGCAGAGTTGCGGGATGATGATCGCCGCCGTCAGGCCCCAGCGCACTTCGGTGATCGAGAACAGCGCATTGTCGGCGGCGACCACGACGTCGCACGCCGAGATCACGCCGGTGCCGCCGCCGAAACAGCCGCCCTGCACCAGCGCCACCGTCGGGATCGGCAGCGTGTTCAGCCGCTGCACGGCTTCGAACGTCGCGCGCGACACCGCCTCGTTCTCTTCCGTCGATTTGGGCCGCACGCCGTTGATCCATTTCAGATCGGCGCCGGCCTGGAAATGCTTGCCGTTGCCCCTGAGCACCACGACGCGGAGACTGGGCTTCTTGCCCAAATCATCCATCGCCGCGAGCACGCCGTTGATCAGCCCGGCGTCATAGGCATTGTTCACTTCGGGACGATTCAACGTCACCGTGGCGACGCCACGCGCGTCGAGATCCCACAAAACCGGATTGGCGGTCATTCAGCGGCCCTTTCGTTCGGCATGCTTTTCATGCCGGACCATAGGCCGGGATCGCAGGCGTTGTCACCGCCGCCGGCCTATCGGCGGCCGCGCTTCATATCTGCCCTATCGGCCAGGGAAGTCCGCCTTGGCCCGATCGCCTCGAATTGCGCCTTCTGCTCGTCATTCAGCGTCGCATAGAAATCGTCGAGCGCCGTGCGCACGAGCCTGACCTGCTCCAGCATGACGCCGAGCCGCTTGCCGACGGCGGTGAGCCGCGCCGGCGGCGTGGCCGCCTCGTCGATCCGGCACGACGTGGCCAGCACTTCGGCCGCCTTGGCGCTGGCGTCCTGCAGCGCGGCGAGCTTGGGCTTCTGCGCATCGGTCGGATGCAGCCGTACCTCGATCTCCTCGGCCGGCCATTGCAGGGCGGAGGATTGCGCGACGTCGCAGGGCCGCGCCAACGACCTGCTGCGGCGACGCTCGGTCTTCCGCTCCTGATCTTCGGCGACCGCGTTAAGCCGAGCCTTCTGCTCGTCGTTCAGCAAGCCGTAAAACTTGTCCAGCGCCGGCTGCACGGTCGCGACACCTGATATCATCGCCTCGAGGCGCTGCTGCATCAAGGCGAGCCGGCCGGACGCCGTCAGCGCGACCGTGGCCGGGCACGCCGCCTTGATCTTCTGCGCTGACGTCACCGATGCGTTGGCGAGATCGTCCAGCGCTGCGCGTTGCGGCTCGGTCGGCTCGATCGCCTGCGCGATCAGGTCGATCGGGAGGCCGGCGATTTCGCGGCTGTCCTCGCCGCACAACAGCGCCAGCCGGTCCGGCCCGGCGCCGGGGGAACCGCGCGGCGGCAGGTAGCCCGCCAGACCCTGATAGTCGTAAGGGCCAAACAGGCCGGCATAAATGTCGTCATAACCATAGTACCAGAACGGGGCGCCAACGCGCGGTCCCCACAGCGCGTAGTCATAGATGTCGAAATAGGCGAACGGCCAGAACAGCGGGCCGACCCAACCATATCCGCCATTGCCATGCCGCCACCAGCCGCCGCCTCTGGACCGCCCGTATTGCCACCCGGCCAGCGCCGCGCCCGCGGTGATGCTGGCTCGCATCGCGGGACGATGCAGCGCTGTGGTGTGGCGATAGCTGCGGGCGAGTGCGCGCGAGTTCATCGCTCGGCCGCGGCCCGCAAAATTCACGCGTTGCGCGGAGAACGAACGGTGCGCGGAGAATGAACGGCGTGAAGAGAACGAACGATGGGCGGAGAATGAACGATGGCCGGAGAAGGAACGGAAATGCGCCGCCCTGCCGTGAAAATGGCCGCCGCCATGATGACGCCCGCCGAAATGGTGTCCGCCGCCACCATGATGGCCACCGCCATGATGACCGCCGCCGCGGCCACCACCGTGACCGCCTCCATGACCGCCGCCGCCTCTCGCGATGGCAAAGTCCGCCACCGACAGCGCGGTCGCGAAAACAATGACAGCAATTCCCAGTCCGAATTTCGACATGGCATGTCCGATCATTGCCAGGCTACAAGCTTGACGGTGCGGGGATGAACGTCGACTGAACGACAAGGTTTCTCGCACGACCAAGGCCGCGCCCGCCGCAACCCGCCCTGTGCGGCAAGCCGGTTGCGTCCGGCCAAGGCTTGTGAAAACTAGCAACGCCTTTCCCTCCCAGCAGGATTTCCACCCATGCGGATTTGCGTTTTCGGTGCGGGCGCCGTCGGCAGCCATTTTGCGGTGCGGCTCGCACTGGCAGGACATGACGTTTCCTGCGTGATGCGAGGCGCGCATCTGGATGCCGTGAAAGCCAACGGGATGACGCTGCGGGTTGGAAATGGCGAGTTCAAGGCGAAGGTGAGCGCATCGAGCGATCCGGCCGCGCTGGGCCGGCAGGACGCCGTCATCTGCACGCTGAAGGCCACAGGCCTCCCCAGCCTCGCGGAAGGGCTGCAGCCGCTGCTCGGCGAGGAGACCGCCGTGGTGTTCGCGCAGAACGGCGTTCCCTGGTGGTACGATATCGGGCTCGCGCCAAGTCATCCGCCGGTGCCGGATCTGGCCTTCCTCGATCCCGGCGGACGCCTGCGCGCCGCGATCCCGAAACAGCTTATCGTCGGCGGCGTGGTATTTTCGTCCAATGAAGTCGTAGCCCCCGGCGTGGTCGCCAACCTTTCGCCCGAACGCAACCGGCTCCTGATCGGCGAATGCGACGACCGCGCCAGCGAACGGGTCGCGCGGTTGCGGGCGGCGCTGAACGAAGCTTTGATCGAGTCGCCCGAGGTGACGCAGATCCGGGAGACGATCTGGTCAAAACTCCTGACCAACATGTCGATGTCGGTGCTGTGCCTGTTGACCGGGCTGACCGCGCGCGCCGTGCGTGACGATGCTGATCTGGCCGACATCGTTCCGCGCCTGCTCGACGAGGCCAACAGCATTGCGCAGAGCTGCTTCCCCGAGGTCCGACGCGTCACGCGTACCGGCCCCGCACCGGACCACAAGCCTTCGATCCTGCAGGATTACGAGCTCGGCCGCGCCATGGAGATCGACGTGCTGGTCCGCGCCCCCGCCGCCTTCGCGCGCGCGGCCGGACTGTCGACGCCGACGCTCGACATGATGGCGGCGCTCGCGATCAGGCAGGCGCGCAGCAAGGGGCTGTATCGGGGCTAGCGCGGTTGACCGCGCATGCGGTATTCCGTTCGGAAAACTTTTCGCCGGCAGAGGGATCGGGTACATCCACAATGATGATCGGATGTCTCGCAAGGCCTGGCAGATGAAAAAGGCGAAGAACGCAGTCCAGCCGGGGGCCCCCGCCCTCGAGAAGGGGCTGGATCTGCTCGAAGCGCTCGCGGCGGAATCGCGCGGCCTGAGCCAGAAGCAGCTGGCAGAACGCGTCGGCCGCTCGGTCGGCGAAATATTCCGGATGCTCGTCGCACTGGAACGGCGGGGTTATGTCACGCGCGATCCGGCGACGGGCGAATATACCCTGACGCTAAGACTATTCCGGATCGCGTCGCAATATCCGCCCACAGAACGACTGCTGAAGGCTGCGCTCCCGGTCATGGAGCAACTCGCCAGCCGGGTCCAGCTATCGTGTCATCTGACCGTCCTGCATGGCGAGCAGTTCATGGTGATCGCGCGGATCGAGCCGGAATGGCTGATGGGCTGGTCGGTCAAAGTCGGCGCCGTGTTTCCTCTCACCCAGCAATATGCGTCGGCCAAGGTACTGGCAGCGTTTCAGCTCGAAGGCAGACGCCAGGAACTCGCCGGTGTCATCGCCGAACAGGATCGCGTCAGCGGCAAGAAGGCCCTCGCGGCACTGGACAGGATTTCGGCCGAAGGCGGAAACTTTTCCAATGATGACGGCTACACGCGCATTCTCGCCTATAGCTGCCCTATCATCGAAGCATCCGGACGCGCGGTCGCGGCGCTGACCGTGCCGCTCGTGCGCCAGGACAAGATCCCCGCCGGCGAAGCGGCCACGATCGCGAGCGAACTCCGCAACGCGGCGAAGATCGTGTCAGAAAGAATCGGCGCCAGCGCTGGCGGCTGAATCACCCGGCCGTTATTCCGTCATCCACCACCCAGGCGGCACCGTTGACATGTGAAGCGCCCTCGGACGCCAGAAACGCCACAACATCGGCAATGTTTTCGGGCTTGCCGTAGCGCGCTGAGCCTGCGCGCTTGAAGTCCTGCGCATTGCGGCTGGCCTGATCATTCAGCTCGCGGATCATGCGTGACTCGATCGGTCCTGGCAGGATCGCATTGACCCTGATGCGTGTCCCCGCTACCTCCAGCGCCGCCGTCCGGGTCAAGCCCAGCACCGCATGTTTGGAAGCGACATATCCCGACAATCCCGCGCGCCCCCGGATCGCGGAGGTCGACGCGGTATTGACGATCGTGCCCCATCCCCGCGGGATCATCCTCGCCAGCACATACTTCAAGCCGAGAAAAACGCCCTTCACATTCACCTGCATCAGGCGATCGAAGACGTCATCCGGATATTCATGCAGCGGGACTACGACACCTTCGATCCCGGCATTGTTGGCGAATATGCCGATCGGCCCTAACCCGGCTTCGACCGTATCGACGAAGCCCGCGCTCTGCTGCGGACTGGAAACATCGGCCCGGATCGCCATCGCCTTGCAGCCAACCGCCTCCACCAGATGCGCGGTCTGCTCCGCCGCAGCTTGATCGATATCGACGATCGCGATGGCCCTGCAATTCCGGGCCAGCCGCAACGCGATGGCACGGCCGATATCGCCGCCGCCGCCGGTGACAAGCGCCACCGGGCGGCCCCCATCGTCAGCCGCGGTCATGACTTCAGGAAATCGCAGCCGCCCTCTTCCAGCGGCCGCCAGGCCTCGCTCGGCGGAATGGTCTGGATCAGCTTGTAGTAGTCCCACGGATATTTGGATTCGTCGGGCTTCTTCACTTCGAACAGATACATGTTGTGAAGCTTGCGGCCGTCGGAACGAACCGATCCCTTCCCGAACAGGGGATCATCCGTCGGCAGCTTCTTCATCTCCTGCACAACGGCCTTTCCGTCGCTGGATGCGCCGAGTGCGTCGACAGATTTCAGGTAATGGAGCGTCGCGGCATAGACGCCCGCCTGCATGGCGGTCGGATATCGATTGTTGTTACGCGGGGCGAAGCGCTTGGCCCACGCACGCGTGCCGTCGTTGAGGTCCCAATAGAATGACTCGGTAAATTGAAGCCCCTGCGCAACCTTCAGCCCGAGAGAATGCACGTCGCTGAGATAAAGCACGGTCGCCACGACGCGCTGGCCGCCCTGCGGAATGCCGAACTCGACGGACTGCTTGATGGAATTGATGGTGTCGCCGCCGGCATTGATCAGGCCGACGATCTGCGCTTTCGAGGCTTGCGCCTGTAGCAGGAACGAGGAGAAGTCCTGGCTGTTGATCGGCGTACGGACCCCGCCGACCACCGTGCCGCCGGACTTCTGGACCACGCTCTTCACTTCCGCTTCCATCGCGTGTCCGAAGGCGTAGTCGGCCGTCAGGGTGTACCAGCTCTTGCCGCCACTGGCGACCACCGCTCGCGCGGTGCCGTTGGACAGCGCATAGGTGTCGTAGCTCCAATGCACGAGGTTCGGTGAGCAGGCCTTGCCTGTCAGATCGGAGGAAGACGCCCCCGAGACCAGAATGACCTTGTTGGCCTGTTGCACGATATTGCGAACGGCGAGCGCCACCGACGAATTTGGCACGTCGATAATGGCTTCGACGTTGTTGCGCTCGATCCATTCCCGGGCGAGATTGGCGCCGAGGTCGGCCTTGTTCATATGATCGCCGCTCACGACCTCGATCTGCCGCTTCAACTTGTGCGGCCCGGCGAGGAAATCCTCGACGGCCATCTTGGCAGCGGCAACGGACCCGGGACCGGTGATGTCGGCATACAGGCTCGACATATCTGTCAGCACGCCGATGCGCAGCGGCACGGCGTCGTCCGCCCGCGCCACTGCAAACCCGCTCGCGCTTAGCGCTATTGTCGCGATACCGGCCAGTATCCGGCGGCGGCTTGGCGGAAAAAGCTTGTCCATGGTCGAAGCCTCCCTTTGTCTGGCCCGGGCTCTTTGTCCCGGTGCCGGTTGTTTGCCGTCCGCGCGCCTCCGGCGTGCGGGTCGGTCGCGTTACGGAATGAGCCGCTCGATCAGTCGCCTGTCTTCGACCTCGAAGCCGCCGCCGTAGACGTCGGACACCATGAAGTGCGCGCCCAGTATCTCCGGTTCGAGGTCCGCGATCGGATCGTATTCGCAAGGATGAAGCGCCATGGTGCAGCGTCCCGGCACCGGCGCCGAGTATTTCAGCGGCGTGCGTCGGTAGGCGATGTCGGCATAGGCCGTTTCCAGGCGCTCGGGATGTGGCAGGCGGCGCACGTGAATTTCGCCGGCAGGCAGCTCCGCGCCGTCGACGATGCGAACGACCGGCGCGGCCGGGTCCGGCGTGAAGCTGAAATCCGCCAGCGGAATGCCGCGACGTCTGACCCAGCCGGCAATCGATCCGTCGGCGCGTTCATCGAAGGCGTAATGGGTATCCTTCTTGGTATATCCAAAGACCTCGCGGCCTGCGCAGATGCCCATCGGGTCGCTGCAGTACATGAAGATGTGAGTCTCGCTGAACAAGCCCTTGTACCGAACCGGCACGGTAATCATGAGATCGAACATCTGGCCGGCATGCACCGCCATTGAATGGCCCGGCGACAGCATGAACCGAAAGGCAACGCGATCGCTGGCGATCTCGAAGGGCGTTTCCGCAAGCAGCTTCGCAACTTTTGCCGGCTTCACCCGCGTCATGATCTCCACCGTCCGCAGCGTGCATCCCCACTCGACGGGATAGGCCGGCGAATACGGCGGATTGACGCCGCTGTTCGGCTTGAGCTTGTAGTCACCGAACATTCGGCGCTTCGGGTCGTCTACATCGGTCATTGCATTCTTTCTCTGTATGATGGCCGGGCTCGCTGCGGCATGGCTCAACGCATCGCGCCCGCCTGCGCATTCCGCATCAGCACTTTTTGCTGGTCGCCCATGACATGGGCGTGGAACGCCACGGCCGCGTCGGACAGATCGCGGTCCGGGGCATATTCGGGTTCGAAATTGCCGAACCGGTCGACACCGCGAACGAGCGTTGCACTGTCGCGCGTTCCCACGACCTGCCGAACGAGGGTCGGAAGGTAGCGAATGGCGAAGCCAATCCGGCGCTTTGCCGAAGGGTTGGGATCCGATCCATGAATCAGGCGAACGTGATGGAGGGACATCTCGCCTGGCTGGAGCGAGAGCATCACGGCGGTATCGCCATCGACGTCCACCGCGATCTCCTGGCCGCGTGTCAGCAGATTGTTCGCCGCGAACGTATCGCGGTGCGCGACCTGCTCGAGTTTGTGCGTGTCCGGAATGACGCGCATGGCGCCGTTCTCGGCCGTGCTCTCGGAAAGCGCGACCCAGGCCGTGACGATGTCTGCGGGGTCCAGCCCCCAATAGGTGGAATCCTGATGCCACGACACGAAGCCGGGATCTCGGGCCTCCTTGATGAAGAACGTACTGCTCCAGCACAGAATATCGGGGCCGATCACGCCTTCGACCGCGTCGAGGATCGCGGGATGCCGGATCAGGCCGTCCAGCCAGGTGAACAGCAGATGGCTTTTGTGGCGCATCGAGCCCTTGAGCACGCCATGCAGATTCTCATGCGTTTCGAGGCAGAGGCGAAGCCTTTCGGCCTCTGCAACGGGCATCACCCTGATCGGCGCGTAGTAGCCGTGCTCGCGGTAGTGAGCGGTTGCGGCCTCGGGAAGCCCTCCCATCTTTTCCTCATTTCATATATGTTTTTTATATTCCATATATGAAATTGAATTCCGGGCGCGAGTCAAGTGCCAACGGACGCCGCCCGGCTCCGAAAAGCGAACACCAAGGGGGTTGCCTGCGCGCCGCGACGCGGGGGCTGTCAACGCCAATGCTCGACATGAATGGCCGCGCACCATCTGCCAGGCGCGCGGCACGGGTTTTATAAGGGCTCGACGATCTGCGTGATGCGAAGCCCGATCAGGTCGCCTGCAGTCCCAGCCGCTTGAACAGCTTGCGGTCGGCTTCGTCCTCGGGATTGCCGGCCGTCAGCAGGGTGTCGCCGACGAAAATCGAATTTGCGCCGGCAAAGAAGCAAAGCGCCTGCATCTCGTCGGTCATGGCCGAGCGGCCAGCCGACAGGCGGACATATGATTTCGGCATCATGATGCGCGCCAGTGCTACGATCCGGACAAACTCGATCGGCGCGATCGGAGCGGCTTCCGCCAGCGGCGTACCGGCGATCGGAATCAGCATGTTGATCGGAACGCTTTCCGGCGGCTCGGCGAGATTTGCGAGCGTGACCAGCATGTCGACACGATCGGTTTCTTGCTCTCCCATGCCGAGAATGCCGCCGCAACACACTTTCATGCCGGATTGCCGGACATTCTCCAACGTGTCGAGACGATCGGTAAAATTGCGCGTCGAGATCACCTGCGGGTAATAGCGCGCCGACGTATCGATATTGTGGTTGTAATAGTCGAGCCCCGCCGCGCTGAGGCGGTCCGACTGATCGCGGTCCAGCATTCCCAGCGTCATGCAGGTCTCGAGCCCGAGCGCTTTCACCGCGCCGATCATTTCGACGACGGCATCCATGTCCCTCGGCTTTGGATTGCGCCACGCCGCACCCATGCAGTAGCGCGTTGCGCCGCCGTCCCGCGCCTTCCGCGCCTCGGCGACGACCCTTTCGACATCCATCAGCTTCGAGGCGGCAAGCCCCGTCGAATGATGCGAGGACTGGCTGCAATAGCCGCAGTCTTCCGGGCAGCCGCCGGTCTTGATATTGAGCAGCTTGCTGAGTTGCACGCGGTTGGGGTCGAAATGCCGGCGGTGAATGGTTTGCGCCTCGAACAGCAGATCGTTGAACGGCATTTGGTAGAGCGACCACGCCGCCTCGCTCGTCCACGCTCGCGCATCCGCAAGTAGCGCCGTCAAGGCCGTTTCATCCCGCACTTCGAGCATCCTTCAATTCTCCGATCCTGATTGCCCCGCGGCGCGTCATCGCACGCTTACATTGCCGATACCAGCTGCACCCGCCGTGCTGGTAAAAAATTGATCGCTGGCGCAAACCGGCATTGACCGCACCGCAGTGGTCGTATCACTCTCGACGGCGTTCAAGAAAAAGAAACAAGCGGGGAACCAAAATGCACGTCAAGGGCAAGGTCTGCGTCGTCACGGGCGCTGCGAGCGGCATCGGCGAAGCGGTGGCGCGCGCCTATGCGGAGGCCGGCGCGCGCGGTGTCGTCGTCGCCGATCTCAAGACTTCGCGCGACAAGCTGGCCAAGGTGGCCGGCGATATCGACGGATTGCCGATCACGGCCGATGTCGGGCTGGAAGAAGACATCAAGGCGCTGATCGCCGCGGCCGAAGACAAATACGGACCGGTCGACGTGTTCTTCTCCAATGCCGGCCTCTCGCGCAAGGGACAGGAGACCGCCTCCGATGCCGATTGGGACGTGAGCTGGCGCGTCCATGTCATGAGCCATGTGTTCGCGGCGCGTGCGCTGGTGCCGGGCATGCTCGCGCGGGGTTCCGGCTATCTGCTCAACACCGCTTCTGCCGCGGGCCTGCTGGCGTCGCTGAATTCGATGCCGTATGGCGTGACAAAAAATGCGGCGGTCGCGCTCGCCGAGCATCTCGCCATTCAATATGGCGACCGCGGCATCCGCGTGTCCGTGCTGTGCCCGCAATCGGTACAGACCGGTATGACGACGCCCGGGCCGAGCGCCGCAAGAGTCGACGGCGTGCTGCAGTCGCCGGAAGTGGCGCGCATGGTGATCGAGGCGATGGCGGAAGAACGCTTTCTCATTTTGTCCCACCCGCAAGTCGCTGAATACATGCAGCGCAAAGCGTCAAGCCGCGACCGCTGGCTGACAGGCATGCGGCGGCTGCGCGACAAGATCTACGGCGCACCGCAATCAGCCTGAGGATTTCGGCGCAAACGGCGCCAATAATCCGTCGTATTTCTTCACGCCCGGCGACGCGTAGGAACCGCGCCGGGACGTCGTGAGCTTCAAGCCCGCCAGCGCCTCGGCCTGCTTCACCGCGGCCGCCACGCCATCGACGACAGGCACATCAAATTTCCGCGACAGTTTCTGTGCGAGATCGGCCATCCCGGCGCAGCCCAGCACGATCGCCTCCGCGCCCTTGTCGAGCGCGCGGGCAATCTCGGCTTCCAGTTTCGCCTCCGCGCCCGAGCCGGGCTTTTCGAGATCGAGCACCGCGACGTCGCAGGCGGTGACATCAGCCCTTTCCGCAAAACCGTAGCGGCGGACCAGTTCCTGCAGCGGCACGATCGAGCGCGGCAGCGTGGTCACGATGGCGATGCGTTTTGCGATCTGCCCCGCCGTCACCAACGCCGCCTCGCAGATGCCAACCACCGGGAAGCGCGCCGCAGTTCGCGCGGCGTCGAGGCCGGTGTCGTCGAAACAGGCGACGATCGCCGCATCGGCATCCGGGGCATCCATCAGCGCCTGGATCAGGCCGGGCACCGCGAACGCCTCGTCGTAATAGCCCTCGATCGAAACCGGCCCCATCGCCGACGTCGCGGCTGAGATTTCCGTGCCGGGCGCGGCGACGGCGCGCGCAGCGGCGCCAATCGTTTCGGTCATCGAGGCGGTCGTGTTCGGATTGACGATCAGGATTTTTGTCATGGGCGCATCGTAGTGGCTATGACGCGCAGCGCAACTCCATCATCCTTCGTCCCTGCTAGCCAATAATCCGATCTACCCACGCCACGAACGCGTCCAGCGCCTCGTCCATCACCTCGCGATCATTCCGCCCCGAACTCTTCAGCACATGGAAGGAATGATCGGCGCCCTCGAGCAAATGCAGCGTTGCCCGCGAGCCAAGGCTCTTGACGACAGGCTCGAGCAGACCCAATTCCGCGAGCGAATCGCGCTTGCCCTGCAGGAACAGCATCGGGATTTTCACATCAGTGAGATGCCTGGCGCGGTCGCTGGAGGGTTTGCCGGCCGGATGCAAGGGAAAACCGAGGAATGCCAGCCCGCGCACACCGGGCAAGGGTGAAAGCGCCTGCGCCTGCGAGGTCATACGTCCGCCGAACGACCGGCCGCCCGCGATCAGCGGCAGTGCGGGACAGCGCCGCCCGGCTTCCGCCACCGCGGCACGAACAGCGGCATGCGCAACCGGAGGCGCATCGGGCCGCTTGCTGCCTTTTTCCATGTAGGGAAATTGATAACGAAGCGTCGCAATGCCGCGCCCGGCGAGACCGCCTGCAACCGTTTCCATCGAGGCATGGGTCATGCCGGCGCCTGCCCCATGCGCGAACACATAACACGCGCGGGATTGCGGCGGCTGGATCAGCAAGGCGGAAACCTCACCCGGACCAACCTCAATTCGGAGCGATTGCGCGTTTACGGCGTTCATGTGATCCGACCGGCACCATTGGCATGACCGGAACAGTATAGTGGAAACAGCCCGGCGAAAGCGAACCTGCCTGGAACGGCCGTGGCCGAAAGAGCCACGGCCGGAAATATCCGTGCAGAACGGGCGTCAGACCGCGGAGAGGAAATCGCGTTTCAGCCCCATCTGTTCCGCAAACGGCCGTTCGTCCGCCAGCGCGCGCTGGAACGCTGCGGTTGCCGCGATCTCGCGCAGATATCCGGCAAGATTCGGATACCGCGCAGAATCGATTTCAAAGCCGAGATATTGATAGACGATAAAGTTCGACACGATCGCGATGTCCGCCAGCGTCATGGCATCGCCAACCAGAAATTTTCCCGTAATCTGACTGTCGAGATAGCCGAGGATTTTCGGCTGCACGTTGGTCAGAACGTCGTTCACCACCGCCTTGTCAGTCGGGACATTTCGGATGTTCGGTCCGACGACCGTCTGGGCGAACAGCGGATGCACCACATGCCGGAAGATGGTGCCGCCGGCATAGGCGTCGAACCACAGCACGCGGGCATAGTCTCTGACGTCCGCGGGCAAAATCGGCGGCGAGGGCCGCTTCCTTTCGAGGTAGAGGCAGATGGCGGTCGAGTCGGCGAGCGTAAAATCTCCGTCCTGCATGACCGGGATCAGTCCGGTCGGACTGAGCGTGCCCCAATTGGCAGGCGGATTGCCGGGCATGACCGGAATCACCACTTCGAACTTGTAGTCGATCTCCTTCAGGATCGCGGTGACGATCGTCTTTCTTGTATGAACGGAAAGCGGAACACCGTGAATCGTAAGCATGTTCACTCCTGCTGAGGTTGGCCGCTGGCCGGAATCCGGCACAGCAGTTCTGGTGGCCGGAACGCGCGCGCGTTCCGGATTCGGTGGTTTCAGGGAAATGAAAAGAAGCTAGGCGGCCGGCCTTATCGGGAACTGGATCTCCACCAGCGCGCCGTCAAAGCCGGGAGGCCCGGTAATCGGCTCCAGGAATACTTCGCGGCACGGACCGGCAATCTGGTAGTTGTTGGCTTCGATCCAGGTGCCGACCGCACCGAAGGAGGTGTGGCTTTCCGTGTTGGTGCCCGGCCGGACGAGGGTCGCCATGGTCTCCACCGCCGGCAATTCGCTGGCGCGCAGCAAATAGTCGCCGCTCAGGCGGACGCCGGCATTGGACGGCCGGGTCAGCGAGAATCCGATCTCGAGATTGAACTTGTCGTCGTCGTGATCGTTGCGCGCGACCACGATCAGTTTGTCGCGCAGCGCCGGCCTGATCTGCCGCGCGCCGTCCTCGGCGACGAGGCGGACCATGCGGACCACCTCGTCCATGTCGGCGCACGAACAATGCAGCGACAGAAACGGCGTCGGCTCGACCGATTTGAGGATGACGTCGAAACCTTCGGTGCCGCCGTGGCGGTCGATTTGCGCGATGCGGGATTCGATATGGCGCAGCCGCGTCTCCTCCTCGCGCAACGACCGCTCTACCTCGGCCCGCTTCAGCGTCAGCATGGCCCGCAGTTCGGTTGGCGAGATCTCATCCTTCAGCAGCGGCCCGATCTGCTCGAGCGACAGGCCGAGCTCCTTCAGCGCGAGAATGCCGTTCAGCCGCGGCAATTGCCGGATGCTGTAGTAGCGATAGCCGGTCTGGGCATCGATATGGGCGGGCTGCAGCAGTCCGAGCTGGTCGTAGAACCGCAACTGCCTGCTCGATACCTGCGCGATCTGGGCGAATTCACCGATCCGGAACATCAAAATTCTCTCAGCTTGCGATGAAGGCTTGCAGGTCGCGGGTCACCCGATCGCGCTCGGTGAGCACGATGCCGTGCGAAGCATCAGGATATTCGATCAACCGCGCCTGGGCGATCCCTTCGGCGGTCGCCTTTCCGATCGCGAACGGCACCGGAATATCGGCAGTGCCGTGCAGCACGAGTGTCGGCACCTTGACCGCGGCGAGTTCGGACCGGAAATCGGTTTTGGCGAAGGCATCGACGCAGGCCGTGGTCGCGACCACACCAGCCTGCATCGCCATGGCAAGCGCCGAATCGATCATTTCCTGGGTCACCGCATTGGTTGCCGGCCGCTTGGCGTCAAGAAACACGTCGCTTAGCAGGCCCGCCAGATACGTCCTGCGATCCCCCTGCACGCCATGCTTGATCCCCTCGAAGACGGCGCCGTCGATCCCGATCGGATTGTTCGCCGTCTTCAGCAGGTAATGCGCGGCTCCGCCGACCAGTCCGGCCTTCGCGACGTTGCGTCCGTTATGCCGCGAGAAATAGCGTACCACCTCTCCGCCACCCATCGAATAGCCGACGAGTGTCGCGTCGCGCACGCCGGTATGCTCGATCACATCGGCGAGATCGTCGGCAAACGTGTCGAAATCGTAGCCGCCCGCTGGCTGATCCGAACGGCCGAATCCGCGGCGGTCATAGGTGACGACGCGGAAACCGGCGCTTGAAAGCCGCGCGGCCTGATAGTCCCAGATATCGGCGTTCAGCGGCCATGCATGGGTCATCACGACGGCGCGACCGAAACCTCCGGTATCCTTTACAAAGAGGCCGATGCCGTCCCGGGTCTTGATCTCAAAGGTACGACCCTGGGCGACATGCGGCAAAGAGACAGCGGTGGTGGCGGCAACGGCGCCAAGGGAAAGATGAAGAAAGCTGCGACGGGTGGTCATGGGCAGGCTCCTCTGTTTCGAGGAGCGCGTTATGCGGGTTTGACGCGACGTCAAAGTCAAGCAGCTTTTTCATACCTGCCTGCGCCGCAAGACCGGCAAGCAACACTGACAAGCAATGCTGGCTGGTAATTCCTGGGCATATTTCAACGGAGTAACCCGAAATGGATCGATGCGATTTCCGGAGCGCTTTAAAATGCCGTGATCGGCGCGACATCATGCGCGGAGTTGGGTTTCCGGATCGTGGACAGGTCTTTAGCGCCACTATAAGGTGGCATCATATTGAATCGCACGCCGAGGGTGATTCGCCTTTCGGCGTTTTTTGATAGCAGGCTGGTGCTGCGCGCTAGCAGCGCGGATTTCGGGAAGGGGCGGGCCATGCGGGGCAAGAGCATTGCGAAAATTGTGATCGCGCTGGCGATCGTCGCCGTCGTTTACAGCGCCAAGGACGATATCGCCAAGCTCTGGCAAGATCTGCATGTGCAGATCGTGGAGCATCCCACGCCGAAGAAGACCGTCTGGCTCGACCAGGGCGTCAGCAAAAAAGATCTGAGCTGGTTCTATCACGCCGACCAGGGAACGCGGACCTTCGGCTTCCCCTATGACTGGTTCATGGCGCTGGAGCAGCCGACGATTTCGTGGGTGCCGTTCAGCAAGGTCGGCCTGTTCAGCGACACCGCCTATCTCGACCGTTATGGCTTCATTCCGGATACCATCATCCCCGGCAAGGAGGCGCTTCCGATCGGGTTCGCGAAAGGCACACCGATGCTCGATTCGACGGGCGCGATCTGGCGCAACCCGCGCACCAAGAAGGAGATG
>Ga0307499_10000312_pt1 | contig 18001 bp, 13 predicted proteins | sample 13_S_MG_FD_201363 | JGI IMG/M metagenome (GOLD analysis project Ga0307499, IMG submission 201363) | Soil microbial communities from Populus trichocarpa stands in riparian zone in the Pacific Northwest, United States - 13_S | ecosystem: Environmental > Terrestrial > Soil > Riparian zone > Trees... | reverse complement strand
CAGCCCATCACCGCACCGACCCGCAACGCGCCGAGATCGCTCGCCACGAACAGCCCAGCCATCACCACACCACCACCCACAACCCCGCGACATCCCCGAGCACCAACAGCCGGACAGCCATCACCGCACCTCCGCCTGCAACGCGGCGAGGTCGCTGATCCGCTCGTCCGGCTGCACGCCCAGGTACTCGCGCAGCACCGCCGGGTGGTGCTCGATTTCCGCCGGCGGGCCGCTGGCGATGACCTGCCCCTGCGCCAGCACGTGGATGTGGTCGGCGAGGCTGAGCACCAACCGGAAGTTGTGCTCCACCAGCAGGACGGTGCCGCCGGCGTAGCGGATGCGGCGGATCAGTCCGGCCAGCGTGTCGATCTCGGCCTCGTCCAGCCCGGACGCCGCCTCGTCGAGCAGCAGCAGCTTGGGGTGGGCCACCAGGGCGCAGGCCACCTCGAGCAGCCGCCGGGTGCCCAGCGGCAGCGCTGCGGCGTCCGCGTCGGCCAGGTCGGCGATGCCGACCAGTTCGAGGGCGTGCCGGGCCTCGCGCAGGTCCGCCGCACGCACCCGCCGGTAGCCGGGCAGCCGCAACACGGCCGAGACGAGCGACCGGTACGGCATCATGTACCGGCCCACGGCGACGGCCTCGAGCACGCTCAGCCCGGCCGGCACGATCGGCGTCTGGAACGTGCGCGCCACACCGGCCCGGGCGACGAGGTGCGGCCGGCGCCCGGGTTCGCGGCCGCCGACAGTGATCGAGCCGGCGTCGGCGCCGTAGAAGCCGCCGATGACGTTCAGCAGCGTGGTCTTGCCCGATCCGTTCGGCCCAATCAATGCGGTCACCTGACCCGGCACCGCGGACAGCGACACGTCGCGGAGTGCCTGCAGGCCGCTGAACCGCTTGCTGATTCCGTGCACGGCCAGCTCCGCCCCGCCGATCGCGTCCACTGCCCCGGCCCCCCGCGATACCGACGCCTCCCCCGGCTCCCGCTGCTCCCGCTGCTCCCCCGGCCGCGGTACCGGCGCCTCCCGCTGGGCTCCCGGCTCCCGCTGGGCCCGCTGATCCCCCGGCTGCCCTAGCGGCGCCTCCTGCTGGGCTCCCGGCTCCCGCTGCGCCCGCTGATCCCCCGGCTGCCGGCGGCGGAGTAGCTGCGTGCCGCGGCGGCCGAGGCGGCGCATGATGCCGGCCAGCCCTTCGGCGAGGAGCACGCCGCCGATGATGAGGAACGCGCCGTACACGACCAGTGCGTACTTCTGGAACGAGGTGGACTCCATCGGCCCGAACTGCATGATGGCGGCTCCGACCAGCGCGCCGTAGACGCTCGCCGAGCCGCCCAGGATGGAGGCGGCGAGGATGCTCACCGCGAGCGAGAAGTCGAAGGCCGTCGGTGAGATGTAGTGGTCGAGGTTGGCGAACAGGGTGCCGGCCACGCCGGCGGGCACGCTGCCCATGGCGTAGGCGGTGAGCTTGAGCCGGTAGACCGAGATGCCGGTCGAGGCGGCGAGCACCGGGCTCTGCCGCAGCACCCGGAACGCGGCGCCGTGCCGGGACGTGACGAGGTTGCGCAGGACCAGGAACCACAGCACGGTCACCGCGGTGACGAACAGGTAGTAGTCCGGGCCGGCGAGTTCCCGGCCGAAGAGCGTTGGGAAGCCGAGGCCGACCAGGCCGATCCGGCCGCCGGTCTGGTCCGGGAACATCGCGATCAGGTCGGGGACGAGCAGCACGAGGAAGAACGACGTCATCGCGAGCGACCAGCTGCCCAGCCGCAACCCGGGGATGCCGGTGATCAGCCCGACGACCAGCGCGGCCGCCGCGGACGCCAGCAGTTGCAGCAGGATATCGGTGTGCCCGTGGGTGCCGAGGTACCCGGAGAGGTAGGCGCCCACCGCGTAGACGGCCGCCTGGCCGAGCGCCAGCTCGCCGGCGTAGCCCAGGCTGAGGTTGAGCCCGCTGACCAGCAGCGCGAGGATGCAGGTCAGCTCGATCTGCCGCTGGGTGCTGAGGTCCAGGCCCAGCTGCGGCAGCCCGACCAGCACAACGGCTAGCACCGCCGGCAGCAGCCACCCGGGCAGGCGGCGAATCGTCGGCAGCATCAGACCATCCGCTCCTGGGCGCGGCCGAACAGGCCGGCGGGCCGGGCGAGCAGGATCAGCAGCAGCACGCCGAAGATCGTCAGGTTGACGTAGGTGCTGCCGAAGTAGCGGGCCGCGTACTGCTCGGTCAGCCCGATCGCGAACCCGCCGACCACACCGCCGCCGATGCTGCCGAACCCGCCGAGGGCGAGCGCCACGAAGCCCTTCAGCGCCAGCGCCGAACCGAGGGTGGCGACCGCGAACGTCCTGGGCCCCACCACCGGGCCGACCGCGCCGGCCAGCACACCGGAGACGGCGAAGGCACCCAGGGTCAGCATCCGCACGTTGATGCCGCGCAGCGCGGCCGCCTCGCGGTCTTCGGCCATCGCGAGCACGGCCAGCCCGGTCATGCTGTGCCGGCTGTAGTAGATGAGCCCGATGGCGAGCACGATCGCCACCACGATCAGCACCACCTCGACCGGCAGCACCCGGCCGCCGAACAGGGTCCACACGGTGGTGTCGGCCTGGCCCTTGCCGCTGAAGAAGGGGACGGTCAGCGGCTGGCTGCCCCAGATGAGCTGACTCGCCCCGTTGATCAGGGTCGCGACGCCGACCGTGGTGACCAGCTGTGCCTCGGTGCCGCGGACGGTCCGGATGGCGAACCGCTCCTCGGCCACCGCGACCACGCCGACCGCCCCCGCCGCCAGCAGGAACACCGCCAGCACCGGCCATTGCGCGACGGCCAGCCCCCAGTACGCCAGGAACGTGCCGAGCATCAGCAGCTGGGCGTGGGCGAAGTTGAACGTCCCGGACGCGGTGAACACGATGTTGTAGCCGAGCGCGACGAGCGCGTAGACGGCCCCCAGCGAGAGCCCGCCCCAGATCAGGGTCACCCGGATCCTCCCTGGTGCGACTACAGGTCGGGCCACTCTAGCCCACCAACCAAGCGCTTGCTATGCAGTGGCATGGAGATCCTCTGACACCTGGGCGCCAGCCGAGCGCGTTCCCGCCGGCCCCGCCGACCGCGCTGACCGCGCTGACCGCGCTGACCGCGCTGACCGCGCCGATGCTGGTTGTCGGCCGCTCAGCTTGTCGGCCGCCCAGCGTCGCTATCGCAACGCTGCCGCGGGGGCGCCACGGTCCCGCTGTCGCCGCCGCCCGCCGGGCAACGGTCCCCTCCGCATCCTGGGATCGCATCGCTGCGGCCGCCGCCCACCGCGTCCAACGGGCCCGCCACGACGATCCCCTCCGCATCCTGGATCGCATCGCCGCGGCCGCCGCCCACAGCGTCCGACGGGCCCGCCACGACGATCTCCTCCGCATCCTGGATCGCATCGCCGCGGCCGCCGCCCACAGCGTCCAACGGGCCCGCCACGACGATCCCCTCCGCATCCTGGATCGCAACGCTGCGGCCGCCGCCCACAGCGTCCAACGGGCCCGCCACGACGATCCCCTCCGCATCCTGGATCGCAACGCTGCGGCCGCCGCCCACAGCGTCCAACGGGCCCGCCACGACGATCCCCTCCGCATCCTGGATCGCAACGCTGCGGCCGCCGCCCACTGCGTCCGACGGGCCCGCTTCACATTCCGGTAACGCCGCCTTGACCAGGCAACCCGGGACCCCTACCTTCCCAACCAAGCGCTTGCTAACTGAGGAGAAGCTGACATGCGTCATCGACGGGCCGTGGTGGCCGCCCTCGGCAGCTCGCTGCTGCTGCTGGCCGCGGCATGCAGTTCCGACCAGACCAACTCCGCCAGCGGCAGCGGCGGCGACACCGTCCGGGTGATGGTGAGCGCCGGGCTCAGCAGGCAGGGCACGCTCGGCCGCAACGCCGCCATGACCGTGCAGGCGGTGAAGGCGTCGGCCGCGGTGCTGAACAAGGCCGGCGGCATCAACGGCAAGCAGATCCAGGTGGACGTCGTCGACGACCAGGGCAACCCGACCACCGCGGTCACCAAGCTGCAAGAGGCGATCAACTCGGGCAAGAAGCCGCTGGCCTGGCTGGACAGCGGCCCGTCCAACCTGGCCGCGGCGACCCTGCCCATCCTGAACCAGAACAAGATCCTCTCGTTCAACATCGGGCCGACCAAGGACTCGTCCGACGCGTCGAAGCTGCCGTACAACTTCGACCTGTCGCCGTCGCCGACCACCTACGCGAAGGCGTTCTGCCCGTACGCCAAGCAGCAGGGCAGCACCAAGGTCGCGATCCTGTACGCCGACGACGCGTACGGCGGCGCGCTCGGTCCGGCGATCCAGAAGGACTGTGAAGCCGGCGGCGCGACGGTCACCGGCATCGACAAGTTCGACGACACCGCGCTGGACATGACCCCGCAGCTGCAGAAGCTGCAGGGCGGCAACCCGCAGACGCTCATCCTGGTCGGGTACGGCGCTCCGGTCGGCTACGTGCTCAAGGGCCTGACCAAGATCGGGTGGAACCTGCCGGTGCTCGGTGACATCGCCGTCGCCGCGACCGACATCGTGGTGAACCCGGCGCCGGCCGGCCTGCTCGGCACGCCCGAGGTCGCGAACCTGCGGATGGAGGTGTTCCAGAGCACCGTGCACCAGGACCCGGCCAAGCAGCCGCAGGCGCTGAACACGATGATCGGGGCACTGAAGGCACAGGGCGCCGTCCCGGCCTCGCTGGTGCTCGCCTACGACTACGACGGGCTGCAGCTGCTCGCCGCGGCGGCGAAGAAGGCGAACACGACCACCGACACCGCGGCGCTGGCCAAGGCCATCGAGGGGCTCGGTGCGGGCGAGGCGAACACCGGCGTGTTCGAGCGCTACTACTTCACCCCCGAGAACCACAGCCCGAACCAGCCGCCCGAGGCGTTCACCTTCGTCACGCCGTCCAAGCTGACCGACGGGCAGTTCGGCGCCCCCAGCAGCTGAGCTGCTCCTCCCCCGAGCGGCTGGTCGCTACCCAGCAGCCGACCCCGGCGCCTACGGTCGAGTCGGGACAGGCGAGTCGGGACAGGCGAGTGGGACCGTCGGGCGAGGACCGTCGGGTGCGGGCCGGGGCGCCCGCGTGGCGCCCCGGCCTTGGCCCGTTCCGGGGCCGCCGGGTCCGAAGTGGAGGGTCAGATGGACCTCGGGCCGGGCGCGCCGGCGATCGAGTTGGCCGCGGCGATCCGCGCCGGCCGGCTCGGCAGCCGCGAGCTGCTCGACTGCTACCTCGACCGCATCGAGCGGCTGGACGGACCGGTCAACAGCGTCGTCACGCTCGACGTCGAGCGGGCCCGGGCGCAGGCCGATCGCGCCGACGCCGAGCGGGCCCGCGGCGAGTCGCGCGGGCCGCTGCACGGCCTGCCGGTGACGATCAAGGACGCGCTCGAGACCGCCGGCCTCCGCTCGACCGGCGGTGCCACCGAGCTCGCGGCGCACCTCCCGGCGCGGGACGCCACCGCCGTGGCCCGGCTGCGCGCGGCCGGCGCGATCGTGTTCGGCAAGACCAACCTGCCGGCCTGGTCCGGTGACATGCAGACCTACAACGAACTGTTCGGCACCACCAGCAACCCGTGGGCGCCGCGGTGTTCACCGGGCGGATCGTCCGGCGGTGCCGCGGCGGCGGTGGCCTGCGGGTTCACGTCGTTCGAGCTCGGCACCGACATCGGCGGGTCGATCCGCATCCCGGCGCACCTGTGCGGCACGTTCGGGCTGCGGCCCAGCCACGGGCTGCTCCCGCAGGACGGCTACCTGGCCGGGCCGCGGCGCGGCCGCGCACCGCTGGACGTCAACGTCGTCGGGCCGATCGCCCGCGCGGCGGCCGACCTCGACCTGCTGCTGGACGTGCTGGCCGGGCCGGCTACCGGCGATGCCGCGGCCTGGACCCTCCGGCTGCCACCCGCGCCCGGCACCCCGCGGATCGGGCTCTGGCTCGACGACCCGTTCTGCCCCGTCGACACCGGGTACGTCGAGCTGCTGCGCACGCTCGCCGATCGGCTGAGCGACGCCGGGCTGCCGGTGTCCGACGCGCGCCCGCCGATATCGTTCGCCGAGTCCTTTGACACGTACTGGACGCTGCTGCGCGCCGCCAACGGGCTGAACGATCCCGGCGGCCCGCTCACCCACGCGGCCTGGCTGTCCGCGCACGAGGACCGGCTCCGGCAGCAGGCGGACTGGCACGAGTGGTTCGCCGGCGGGGCTGGCCCGGGTCGGCCCGATCAAGGCGCAGCGCGCGGGCGTGCTGCGGTCGACCCAGACCGCGGCGCACCTGGTCACGCTGCCGGCTTCGACGCGCTGCTCTGCCCGGTGCTCGCGGTGACCGGCTACCCGCACGACCACACCGGCAGCTACGCGACCCGCGAGGTGCTGGTGGACGGCCGGCCCCGGACGCACGTGGACGTCGCCCGCTGGACCGGTCTGGTCGGCGCGCTGGGGCTGCCGGTCGCGGTGGCGCCGGCCGGGCGGACCGCCGCCGGGCGGCCGGTGGGCGTGCAGGTGGTCGCCGCCCGCTGGCACGACCGGACCGCCACCCGGGTCGCCGCACTGATCGCCGAGGTCAGCGGCGGCTACCGCACCCCACCCGGCTTTGGCTGACCGCGTCGGCCCGCCGGGCGCGACGGGCGCGACGGGCGCTCAGGCGGTCAGGCCGCCGTCGACGACGAACTCCGCGCCGGTGGAGTAGCTGCTCGCGTCGCTGGCCAGGAACGCGGCGAGCGCGGCCACCTCGCCCGGCCGGCCCACCCGCGGCAGCGGCAGTCTGGCCACCATCCCGCCGCCGGCGCGCGCCTCGTCCGAGGCCATCGGGGTGTCGATCGCGCCGGGGCAGATGCAGTTCACCCGGATGCCCAGCGCGCCCAGCTCGCAGGCGGCCGAGCGGGTGGCTCCGCGCACGCCCCACTTCGAGGCGCTGTAGGCCAACCCGCCCGGGTAGCCGCGCAGTGCCGCCGTCGAGGCGACGTTCACGATCGAGCCGCCGCGGCGCATGGCCGGCAGCACCGCCTGCATGCCCAGGATCGCCCCGACCAGGTTCACCCCGAGGGTGTCGGCGAGCTCCTCCTCGGTCAGCGTGGCCAGCGGCGCCGGCACGTGCCGGCCGGCGTTGTTGACCAGCACGTCCAGCGCGCCGAACCGGTCCGTCGCGGTGTCGACCGCCTGCTGCCAGGACGCCCGGCTGCGCACGTCGAGCGGCACGCCGGCGGCGGCACCGCCCAACCCGCGCGCCACCGCGAGCGCACCGTCGGCGTCGAGGTCGCCCAGCACCACCTGGGCACCGAGCGAGGCGAACAGCCGTGCCTCCGCCGCCCCCTGCCCACCGGCCGCGCCGGTGATCAGCGCGACCTTGCCGGCGAGGTCGACCAGCGCATCCATGGTTCCCCCATCAGCCCACGGTGATCGTGCGGTACGCGAGCCGCCAGCGGCCGTCGACCCGGCGCAGCCGGTCGTCGTAGCGGCCGAGGCTCACCAGCCGCGGCACGGTGCTGGTGTCGGCGAAGAACATCCAGTAGCTGACCGCGGCGGCCGACTCGACGTCCACCGCGATGCTCGTGACCACGTGCCGCGTCGCCGTACCCGGGCCCTGCACACCGGCCGCGCGCCGGGCCCGCACGCCGGCGCCGATGTCGACCCGGCCGACGCGGCGATCGGCCGGTGCGCCGGCCGCCGGGTTGGCCGGCATCTCCCACCCCGCGTCCTCGGTGAACAGCTCCAGGTACTCCTCGATCGTGCCCGCGTCGGCCAGCTGGGCAACGCGGGCGAGCAGGCTGCGGATCTCTCCGTCGGCACCGGTGCTCATGCCACACCCGTGTTCATGCAACGACTCCCAGGCCCGAGGAACGCAGAGTCTGCGGGACCGGCCGGCCCGCGTCGAGCGCCCCTGCCAAGGAACGACAGTCTGCGGGACCTCGCCGCGTCCGTCGAGTCGGGCCGGCGGGCAGCTGGCGAACCGGAGAACGGACGACCCGACTGGCCGTTGCTGTCTGTTTCTGCAGGTCAAGCCGGGCAGTAGCGCCCTACGGGAGTCAATCGCAGGTCAGCTGTGGGGCGGCCCAGTCGGCGTGGTCGCTGTTGTTGCCGTCCCCGCCGTCGGTGACCACCAGCCGGACGAACGCGGCGCCGGTCAGGTCGGCGGTCAGCGTCCTGGCCGCGTCCTGCCAGGTGACCACGCCGCTGTCGGCGACCCTGGTGCCGTCCGCCCAGATCTCGAAGGTCACCGAGCCGGCCCGGTTGGCCCGCTTCTCGTCGTCCACACCGACGTCCACGGTCAGGTTGGTGCACCGGCCGGCGAGGTAGTAGAGCACCGTGCTCGGGCCGTGCACGCCCAGCCCCTTGGCGTACGGCACGCCGGCGATCGAGATCGGCCGGCCGTCCCGGGCGGCCTTCTCACCGTTGGACAGGTCGATCTCGACGGGTCCCCAGAAGTTCACCGCCTCCAGCCAGCGGGCATCGCTGAGCGCGCCGGTGCCGACCGGCGCGGAGCCCGGGATGACGAACTGGATCGGCGCCGCGATCGTGAACTTCCGGCCCTGCGCCACGTAGCTGCCGGTGATGGTCAGCTCGTACGTGCCGGGCGCGGCGTCGGCCGGCGGGGTGACCTGCCAGGCGCCGCGCAGCTCCTGATCGGTGCCCAGGCTGCCGCGGGCGACCGGCCGGTCCGGGTTCAGCGTCCAGGCCTTCGGCGCCGCGGCACCGGTCACCACCACCCGGTCCAGATCCGGGCCGAACGCGGTGTCGTTGCCGAACGTGATCGAGTTGCCGCCGGCCCGCAGGCCGACGTCCAGCGGGACCGCGACCGGCGCGGCGAAGCTGGTGCCGGTGACCGCGACCTCGACCGCGGGCCCGTCGTTCACCGAGACGAACAGGGACCGGGTGCCGCTGACCGCCGCGTAGATGGTCAGCCGGTAGCTGCCGGCCGCGGACGCGGCGATCCCGGTCAGCCGCACCGAGTTGGCCGGGCCGTTGCCGATGAAGCCCACCTTCTGCCCGCCCGAGCAGCCGGCGCAGGAGCTGATCCGGGCGGCGCCGGCCATCAGGTTGCCGGTCGCCTCGGCCTCGTAGGACACGCCCTGGTACCCGGTCGGGCCGGCCACCTCGACGGTGCCGCGCAGCGCCGCCTGCCGGCCGTGGTTGGTCAGCGCGCCGGACACGTCCACCGGCCGGCCGGGCACCACGTACTGGCCGGCCGCGCCCTGGCCCGGGCCGGTGGCGGCGGTCTCGAAGCTGGTCATCGGCGGGTACTTCGCCCACTGCGGGTCGGACCGGACCCGGAACAGCGCGGTGCCGTGCGCCGGCACGTACGCCCCGATGGTGCCGGCGGTCTCGGTCTCGGTCTTCGACCACAGGTCGCGGGCGACGTACCCGGGCCGGATCCGCAGCCCGGCGGCGGCCGCGGGCACGCTGATCCGGGTGCCGAACGCGTTCTCGTTGAACAGCGCGACCGCGGTGTCGCCGTTGGCCAGCGGCTTGGCGAACGCCCACCGGCCGGCGGAGTTGGCCACCACCCGGCCCTGGATGCCCAGCGGATCCTGGTCGATCGCGATGACGTCGCGGTTGAGCAGGATGTCGTAGGTCGCCTGGCTGGCGTTGCGCAGGTCGGAGCCGATCAGCAGCGGCGCGGACATGATCGACCAGAGGCTGAAGTGCGACCGGTACTCGGTGTCGGTCATGCCGCCATTGCCGACCTCGAGCATGTCCGGGTCGTTCCAGTGCCCGGGCCCGGCGGCGCTGGCCAGCACCGCGTTCTGCTTCAGCAGCGACAGCATCGAGGCCCAGTTGTCGCTGATGTCGCCGGTGGTGCGCCACAGGTGGCCGACGCCGGCGCCCCACTCCCAGGGGCGGTTCTGCCCCCACTCGCAGATGCTGAACACGATCGGCCGGCCGGTCCGCTTCAGCGCGTCCCGCATCGCCGGGTAGCGCTGCGTCGCCGGCACGTTCTGGTTGTTGCAGTTGTCGTACTTGAGGTAGTCGACGCCCCACTCGGCGAACGTCTGCGCGTCCACGTCCTCGAATCCCAGCCCGCCCGGGAAGCCGCCGGGGCCGTTGCAGGTCTTCGTGCCGGCGCTGGTGTAGATGCCGAACTTGAGGCCCTTGCTGTGCACGTAGTCGGCGACGAACTTGATGCCGTGCGGGAACCGGACCGGGTCGGGCACCAGCCGCTGGGTCTGCGGGTCGCGGGCCGGCAGCGCCCAGCAGTCGTCCACGTTCACGTACTGGTAGCCGGCGTCCTTCAGCCCCCTGGCCACGAACAGATCGGCGATACCGGTGACCAACTGCTCGTTGAAGGTGGCCGTGCAGTGCGTGGTGTTCCAGTTGTTGAAGCCCATCGGCGGGGTCAGCGCGAGCCCGTCGTCCAGCGCGTACGCCGGCCGCGGCGCCGCCGCCAGCACCCCGACCGCGACACCCGGCACCAGCGCGAACGCGGCGACCGCGGCGAGGAGCCGTCCCGGGAAGGTCCGCATGCGTGTCTCCCGTCAGGCCCGGGCACCCCCACCCGGCCCGGCAAAGATCCGACGTCTGAGCCCCCTTGTCGCACTAAACCACAGCAGGGCCGCAACCTCAATCAACCGGACAACCGGGCGCCCGCCGGACATCGCCGCCGACAGCGCCCCCGACAGCGCGGACGGCGATCGCACCCTGGCCGGGGCCAGGGACGAACGGAGCCGCTGGGGCTACGCAGCCAGGTCGGGCACCGGGGTACCCGCGGCCAGCACGGTGCGGTCGCGCCCGGCCGCCTTCGCCGCGTAGAGCGCCACGTCGGCCCGGGCGACGATTTCGTCGGATGTCTCGGTGCCGTCCCAGACTGCGATCCCGGCGGAGAACGTCTGCCCGGCCGGCGTGACCCGGCGCAGCCGCTCCAGCGCTTCGCAGGCCTGCTCGGCGGCAGCCGCGGGCAGCATCGCGATGAACTCCTCGCCGCCGTACCGGGCCAGCCGGTCGACCGCCCGCAGTTGGTCGGCCCAGGCCGCGGCGGCGCCCTTGAGCAGGCGGTCCCCGGCCGGGTGGCCGTACTCGTCGTTGAACCGCTTGAAGTGGTCCAGGTCGATCATCGCGACGGCCAGCGGGGCGCCGTCCCGCCGGGCGTGTTCGACCGCCAGCGGGAGCTCGCTGGCCCAGGCCCGGCGGTTCGGCAGGCCGGTCAGCTCGTCCACCCGGGCCAGCTGCCGCAACTGCCCGGCCTGCGCGTCGATCTCCCGCAGCAGCTGTCCCATCCGGCTGACGACCAGCAGGAACAGCGCCACCGAGCCGACCACGATGGGAAACCCGTCGGTGACCTCGATCTTGCCCTGGCCCACCTGGATGCCGAGGACGGCCGGCGCGATCAGCGACGCACCGGTCAGCGTGACGAGCAGCGGCCGGCTGAGCCGGCGCTCCCGGGCAGTGGCCTGCTGCTGCCCGAGCTCGCGGACCGACGGGTGCAGCGCGGCGACACCGAACAGGACGTACGCCACGAAGTAGTTCGTGGACATGATCCGGATGCCGGTCACGCCCGGTTCGAGCGCCAACTGGTTGATGACCGCCCAGGCGAGGTCGCCGCAGAGGAACACCATCAGCGACGCGGTGAGGAACCAGAACGAGCCGGACCGGGCGCCGCCGCCGAGCAGCATGCGGGTCATCATGGCGAGCAGGATGACGTCGCTGCCCGGGAAGGCGATCCCGGTCAGCTGGGTGAGCAGGCTGACATCGGGCTGGCCCACCGCCGGGCCGATGACGTACACCCAGGACAGCAACCCCACCCCGGTCGCGATCGTGGTGGCGTCCACCATGGCCGCCCAGTCCCGCCGGGCGGTCCGGTGCCAGACCAGGATGACCAGGCCGGCGACCAGGCACGGGTACATCAGGTAGTAGAAGATGATCGCCGCGGACGGCCAGGAGTCGTCGTGCAGCAGCCGGATGATCACCGCCTCGACGAACTGCCCGGTCGAGTTGAGGAAGATCCCGACCGCGAAGCACCACCACGCGCTCGCCGCGACCGGGCGGTACCGGCGGACGCCGACCACCACCGCGGCGACGGCGAGGTAGCCCATCGCCACCGCCCAGCCGGTCTGCGCCCAGGTTCCGTCCGGTACGAGGAAGTACCCGACGGCACCGAGCAGGGCGGCCGCCAGGTACGACCGCATCAGCAGCGTGCGCACGTCCGCCGTATCGGCAACCCGGGCACCGAGATGAGGCTTCGGCCGGCCACGAAGTCGCCCGGCGGCCCGAGCTGGCAGTGTCCGGGCCGACAGTGATCCGGGGGCGGGTCTGGGTCCGGGGCCGGGTCTGGGTGCGGGCGCTGGGGCGCCGGATCGAAGACAGTGGTCGACGGGTGTCTCAGCGGCGCAGCACCTCGGCCAGCGGGCGACGCGGCGTCGGCGGCGGCAGTGGCCCGGCGGGGCGACCCAGCCGCAGCAGCACCTGCGGGTAGCCAGGCAGCCGCAGTTCGTCCCGGACCCGCTCCCGCAGCCGGCCGATCTCCAGCGGCTGGTTGAGGTACGAGGCCGCGTACCCGGCGGCGCTGGCCACCAGCAGCAGCCCGTACAGCGCCTGCCCGGCGCGTAGCCAGTCGGCGGGGCGGTCGGCCGGGGTCACCAGCGCGACGACGGCCGGGTGCGACTCGGGCCGCGGCGCCGCCGCCGGGCCGCCCGGCCCGCCGCCGGTGAAGTCGCGCATCGGGAACTCCGCGGCGTGCCCGGCACCGGCCGTCGGCCCCAGCGCGGTCGGTGGCACGCCGGCCCGCAGCTGCCGGACCTGTCCGCCGACCCAACTGGCCAGCTCCGTCCGGAACGCCGTGTCGGCCTGCTGCTCGTGCTCGGCCGCCGCGACCAGCGCCGCCAGCCCGCGCCGCTCACCGGCGCCCTCCACCCACCGCAACGACATCCCTTCCGCGGCTGCCACGTCGGCCAGGGTGACCTGCAGCGGCACCGGCAGCGGGTCGTCGGTGAACGGACCGCGCACCGTCCGCCGCCGCCCCACCTCCGCGGACTGCCGCACCTCCGCCGCGGTCGGGACGTGCCGACCGGCACCGGCGACCAGCGCGGCCAGGTCCGGGCGGGCCGGATCCGGCAGCAGCGTCACGACCGGACGCAGACCCAGCCCGGCCACCGCCAGCCGCAGGCCGTACACCGCCGCGCCGACCCCGATCAGCAGTTGCCGGTCGGCCGGGTCGGCCACCGGCATCCGCCGCGACCGGTCGGCGTACACCTCGACGCCGTCCGGCCGGATCCGGAACGCCCACGGTTGGGCATTGTGATGGGACGGCGCCCGGGTCGCCGCCCGGACGATCGCCTCGGCGTGCTCAACCAGGCCCGCCTGCTCAACCAGGCCCGCCTGCTCAACCAGGCCCGCGTGCTCAACCAGCACAGCCTGCTCAACCAGGTCGGCTGACCTCGTCGTGTGTTCAGCCATTGTGGGCACCTCCATAGCGACGGGCGACCGATGCGCCCACGTCCGAGGCTGTCCCGGGCCGCGCTCGCCGGACAGAGGCCGACTGCCCCGCCAGCAGGGACCTCGGACCCGCCGACCCGGCGCGGGCCGACCCGCGTCCGGAGCGCAGCGGTGCGGCGGGACGAAGGTCCCGCCCGGGGCCCGGCTGCTGCCGACGTTCGGCACTGTGCCGCAGTGGGCCCGGCCGGGCAGCGTGAGTGCGGGAGGTGCCGCCGTGTTGAACGGAAAGCAGGTCGAACGGCCGGATCATTGCCGGCGGGCCGAGGCGGATCGACGGTTGGACGCGCTGGTTGCTGACGGCGCGGACGTCCGGGTGGACGTCCAGCGGATCGCGCGGAAGGTCGCCGCGCTGCACGCGGCCGCGCCGCGGTCGGCGGTGATCGACCGCGCGGGCCAACCGGAGACGCTGCGCCGCCAGTGGGATGACAACCTCGGCGTGCTGGTCGGCTACGCCGGCGGCCTGCTGGACGGGCCGACCCTGCAGCGGGTACACGACCGGGCACACCGGTACCTGATCGGCCGGATCCCGCTGCTGGACGACCGGATCCGGTCCGGCGCGATCGTCGAGGGCCACGGCGGTCTGCTGGCCGGGAACATCAGCTGCCCGCCGCAGCTCGACAACAGCCACCTCGACAACAGCCACCTCGACAGCGGCCAGCTCGACGACCTTGTGCGACACGGCGAGGGGCTGTGGCACGGCGAGGGGCTGTGGCACGGCGATGTGCTTGCCGATATCGGGTTGCTGGCGATGGATCTGGAGCGGCTCGGCGCGCCGGTCGAGGCCGCCGCGTTACTGGCTGACTACGGGCACGCGGCCGGCACCGACCACCCGGCCTCGCTGGCGCACTGGTACATCGCCTACCAGGCGGTCGCCCGCGGCGCGATCGCAACCTCCCGGCCCACCTGGTCCGGCCCGACCGCCGAACACACGGCGGAAGTCGGCCGGCTGCTCCGGCTGGCGGACCGGCACCTCGCCGCCGGCCGGGTCCGGCTCATCCTCGTCGGCGGCCTGCCCGGCACCGGCAAGTCCACCATCGCCGAGGCATTGTCCGGGCGGTACGGCTGGCCGGTCATCCGCAGCGACGCGATCCGCAGGCAACTCACCGGCCCGCCGGCGCCGCCCGGCCGGGGCAGCTACCGTCCAGAGTGGACCGGCGCGACCTACAGCACGCTGCTCGACCGGGCTGCCGGCCATCTCGGCCGCGGCCGGTCGATCCTGCTGGACGCCACCTGGGCCGACCCCATGCACCGGGCCGCCGCCGCCCGCCTCGCCCGGCGCACCGCCGCCGACCTGGTAGCGCTGAACTGCCAGGCCACACCACAGCTCGCGCTGGCCCGCATCGCCCACCGCCCCGCTGGCGGACGCGACCGCAGCGACGCGGACGCGGCCGCCTACCGGCACCTGGCCCAACACCTCGTACCGTGGCCTGACGCGACCGTGCTGGACACCCGCCGGCCGCTGCCCGAGACGCTCGCCGAGGCGCTGCGCGCCGTCAACCGCGACCCCACCAGGGCCGACCCGACCGGCGCCACCCAGCCCGGCCAGCCCTACCGGCACGAGCGCCGACCGGCCTGAAGCGCGACGACCGCTAGTCGGAGCTGCGCAGGCTGGCGATCGGCTTGTTCCTGGTCGCCTCGTACAGCTTCTTCGCGCCGAGCGGGGCGTACTGCTTGCGCTCGGCGGCGGTGAGCTCCCGGCCGATGCCGGAGTAGTAGGAGCCCAGCCACTCGAGCGCCCCGTCGCCGATGTCGTCATCGAGGTAGATGTTGCCGTTCGGGTCGCGGGAGAACCAGACATCGGCCGGGGCGTCGCGGCCGAGGATCGGTCGGGTGTAGGGGTTGTCCGCCTGGAAGCGGAAGCCGATCGTGAGCGGAAGATCCTTCACCGCGGTGTTGGCGAGCTTCGCCAGCGCCTTGGTACGCACGCCGGCGCCGTGCGCGGTGAAGCTGCCGAAGCCCAGGTTCGGGCCGCTCCACCGGCCGATGCTGGTGCTCGGCGCGGGCAGGGCGAGCAGGGTGCCCTCGCGCTCCGCGCTGGCGTGCAGGTCGGGTCGGATGCCGCGGGTGAAGGTCATGTCCTCCAGCAGCCAGGCCAGCGGGCTCGGGGCCCTGTACTTGGAGGTGGCCGCCCACACCTTGTTCTCATCGAGCAGGCGGAGGTAGCCGACGGTGAGGGCCCGCTGCAGACTCTGCGCCCGGGCCTGCAGCATCTGGTGGATGGCCTCCAGGGCGAACAGCCGGCTCAGCCGGTGTACGTCGTCGCCGCGGTCGATGCGGGCGCGGAACTCCCAGACCTCCGCCCGTTGTTGCACGGCGGTCTGCTGCCGGACGGCTCCGACGTAGGTATCGAGCAGGCTGCCGCTACCGGCCGAGCTCAGGACCGCCCGGGCGGTGGCCACGCTCTGCCCCATCGACTCCTGCTTGCCGATGAGCAACGGCTCGAAGGTCGAGGCCATGGCCACCTCGTAGCCCGCCGTGCACTCCTGCACGGCCGCGGTGTCGCCGAGCTCACGGCTGGCCGCCGCGACGAACAGCTGCTTCAGCGTGCCGCCCGAGCCGTAGACGATGTCGCTGATGACCTCGTGGGTGTTCTCGGTCATCGCCTCCAGGACCACCGCGAGCACGTGCACCGGCGGCGTGGACTCCTCGTCGCCGGTGGGCGCCGTCGCGCGCCAGCTCTCGAGCTGCTCGGCCTTGATCCGCCCGATCATGTCGAAGAGCGGATCGGCGCCGGTGAGGAACCCCCGCCTGGCCAGCGCGGCGCTCGCCGCCGACGGCGGGAAGGTGTCCGCGGTCGCGGCACCCGGTGCGTCAGCCGCGGATCGACCGGGCGTCCGGTCCGTGATCCACTGGCTCATCGCCCGGTTGCCGGCCGGCCCGAAGCGTTCCAGGCTGTCCAGCGTCTGCGCCGCCGATCGCGGCGAAGACCGCTCCCGGTCGGGTTGGACGGGTTGCTGACCTGGGCGGGCGAACTCGGTCACGCAGCCAACCTTCCGCCTCCGGTCCTGGTATCCCGCCGCACGTGCTGGCGCAGCTCCGCGACGCTATCCCGCCGGCCGGTGCCGAGCCGAGGCGTCGCGGCCTGATCAGCACGTTCGGGCGGTTTGCCGCGAGTAGGGAACTGGGTGCCGGGGCGGCCGTCACCATCAGCTGACGCACTTCCCGGGCGGGCCCCGTACCCAGCTCAGCTCAGCGGGCTCACTCCAGACGGGCTAGACATCTATGCTCTTTCTGGCAGACCTCGGGCATCCGGTCGCCGACCGGTGCCACCTACCACGTCCCTGGGAGGGGCCATGACGGAGATTCACCAATACCTCGCCGAAGAGGTTGCGGAGGACCTCGCCGACGGCATCATCACCCGGCGGGAGGCGCTGCGCCGGTTGGGCCTGCTCGGGGTGACCGGCGCCGCCGCGACCGGGCTGCTGGCCACCGGCGCGGCCGGTGAGGCGGCTGCCGCCGAGCCGAAGACCCCGGCCCATCAGGGCGGCCGGCCCAGCGCCGCGGAGACGACCTGGGCGCCCGTTGCCCGCGAGTCGATCACGTTCACCGGGCCGAACGGGCCGCTGATGGCCGCCTGGGCGGCCGCTGCCCAGCCGCGTGGCGGCGTGCTCGTCATCCATGAGAACCGCGGGCTGACCGAGCACATCCGCACGGTCGCCGGCCGGCTCGCCGCCAGCGGGTACTCCGCGCTGGCCCTGGACCTCCTCTCCGAAGAAGGCGGCACCGGGGCGTTCCCCGGTGAGGCCGAGGTGGCTGCGGCGCTCGGCCAGATCCCCCCGGAACGCTTCGACGCCGACATGAAGGCCAGCGTGACCGAGCTCAAGCGCCGGGTCCGCGGGAAGAAGCTGGCCGCGATCGGTTTCTGCTTCGGTGGCGGCATGGTGTGGCGGCTGCTCGCCGCCGGCGAGCCGCGGCTCGCCGCGGCCGCCCCCTTCTACGGACCGTTCCCGGCCGAGGGCAACCTCACCGGCTCCCGCGCGGCGGTGCTCGGCGTCTACGGCGGGCTCGACGCGCGGGTCGGCGCGACCCGGCCGGCGGCCAAGGCGGCACTCGAGGCGGCCCGCTTGAAGCACGAGCTCGTCACGTTCGCCGAGGCCGATCACGCCTTCTTCAACGACACCGGGGCCCGCTTCAACCCGCACGCCGCAACGGAGGTCTGGCGCCGAACACTGAACTGGTTCGACGCCGCCGACCACCACCACGACTGAGCCCGCGCCCGCGTCAACCCGCACGGCGAGCCCAGACCGGTACGCCGAGCCCGGACTGATACGCCGAGCCCGGACTGGTACGCCGAGCCCGGACCGGTACGCCGAGCCCAGACTGGTACGCCGAGCCCGGACTGGTGCATCAGGCCCGGGCTGCGGCTGCCGCTTCGACCCGCACGGCGAGCCCAGACCGATACGCCGAGCCCGGACTGGTACGCCGAGCCCGGACCGCTGTATCAGGCCCGGGCTACGGCTGCCGCTTCAATCCGCACGCCGAGCCCGGACCGGTGCATCCGGCCCGGGCTGCGGCTGCCGGCTGCCGTGAAACGATCCGGCGATGACGTGGACGGCGCCTACCCCGGAG
>Ga0307499_10000310_pt1 | contig 18023 bp, 12 predicted proteins | sample 13_S_MG_FD_201363 | JGI IMG/M metagenome (GOLD analysis project Ga0307499, IMG submission 201363) | Soil microbial communities from Populus trichocarpa stands in riparian zone in the Pacific Northwest, United States - 13_S | ecosystem: Environmental > Terrestrial > Soil > Riparian zone > Trees... | reverse complement strand
CGCGAGGCGGTGCTGGCCTACGTCCGGCTTCGCGGCCGGTAGCGGCCGGTCCGCCGGCCGGCGGTCGGCTCGGCGGCCGGCTCAGCGGCCGAAGTGGTCCGACCACCAGGAGCGCAGGGCCTCGTCGGTGCCGTTCTCGAGCACCGCCACGCCGGCGATGCGGTCGTCCTCGACGTCCCAGTAGAGCCCCGGGTCGCCGTCCGCGTCGAGCGTCCACAGCTCGCCGCCGCGCCAGCGGCCCTGGTCCACGTTGTCGGCGCCGATCGCCTGCACCAGCGCCGACCGCCAGGTGGCCATGCTGATCCCGTCCTTCAACTCGACCAGGTTGACCTCCTCGCCGGTCTTGAACGTGCAGGTCGCCCCGGTCACCTGGGCCAGCGTCGAGGCCTTGCAGGAAGTCATGTCGGGGTAGAACGGCCGCGCATACTTGCGCAGCGCGGAGGTGCCGAAGTAGCTGTCGTACTTGGTGTTGGCGCCGTTGACCAGCAGCCCGATCACCAGCAACAGCACCGCGCCCAGCACACCGGACCCGATCCACACCGCCCGCCGGGGGGACCGCCGCGGCGCCTGGTAGTACCCGGGCTGCTGCCCCTGGCCCGGCCGGTAGCCCGGCGGCCAGCCCGGCTGGGCATTCGGTGGCGGGCCGCCCGGCGGCCGGTAGCCGCCTGGTGGCTGCCCGGCGCCCGCGCCGTACGGGACGTTCCCGGCCGGCGGTCGGTACCCGGGCGCGGCTCCGAATCCTGCCGGCGGCGGGGTCGCGCCCGGCCGGTAGCCGGTCGCTCGCGGATCCGTCCCCGGCGGAGTCCGGCCACCCGGCGGCGGGCCGGTCTGTGCCGGCGGGGCGTAGCCAGGCGGGCTGACCGCGGCCGGCGGACTGGCGGCCGGCGGCGGGTACCCCGCTGCCGGGCTGGCACCACTCGACGAGCCGACCCCGGGCCTGGCCACACCCGACCAACCAGGCACCTCACCCGACGGCAGGTGCCCGACCGCCGGTCCACCACCCGACGCGTCAACCCCGGACCCAGCCACACCCGACCAGCCAGGCACCTCACCCGACGGCACGTACCCAACCGCCGGACTGCCCCCACTCGACGCGTCAACCCCGGACCCAGCCGCACCCGACCAACCAGGCACCTCACCCGACGGCACGTACCCAACCGCCGGACTGCCCCCACTCGACGGGTCAACTCCAGGCCCGGTCGGCCAGGCCGAACCCTGGCCGGCAGCCGCGTCGCCCGGCGGCGGATACCCGGCCGCGGGAACGGCGCCGCTCGTCGGGCCCGGCTCCGGCGTGGCAGGCCAGGCCGAACCCGCCGCCTGCTGCCCGGCCGGCTGCTCGTCCGGGGTAGCCCCACTCGATCCAGCCTGTCCGGGAGCGGCCGGCCAGGCCGAAGCCGCCTCAACTGGCGGCGAATAGCCGGCCGCGGGGACGGGACCACTCGACGAGGCCGACCGGGGTGCCGGCGGCCAGGCCGAACCGGCCGCGGCGCTCGACGGGTCGGTGCCGGGAGCGGCCGGCCAGGCCGCGGCGGTGTCGCTGGACGGCTGGTGGTCGGACGGGCCGGTCGGCGCCGAGGGGGTCGTGATCGGTAGGTAGACGGCGCCGGTGGCGACGGAGGTTTCGGGTTGGTCGAGGGTGGTGGGTGTGGTGTCGAGGGTTTCCTGGATGAGGCGGCCGACCAGGGGGATGCGGGAGGAGCCGCCGACGAGGTAGATGCCGGCTAGTTGGTGTGGGTTGAACCCGGCTTGGGCGATGGTGGTGGCCAGTAGGTCGACTGAGCGTTGCAGGTTGGGGCGGATCAGGTCTTCCAGTTCGGTGCGGGTCAGGTGGATGTCGGTGAACGGTGGTGGTAGTGCGATGTCGACGTGGGGGTGTCGGGAGAGGGCTTCCTTGGCGTCGCGGATGTCGGTGGCCAGCGCCCGCGCCGCCCGCCGACTCGCCGGATCCGACGGAGCCAGCAACCGCTGCCAGGCAACGGGATCGGCCTGCGCGGCCGGCGACTGTCCAATGTGGTCAAGAATCGCGTGGTCGAAGTCGAGGCCGCCGAGGTCGTCCAGCCCGGCCTCAGCGAGCACCTGGTAGCCGCCGCCGCGGCGCTGCACGACGGCCACGTCGAACGTGCCGCCGCCCAGGTCGTACACCGCCAACGCCGTGCCCTCGGCGAGCCCGTGCCCGGACACCGCGGCGAAGTGGGTAGCCGCGGCCACCGGCTCCGGAATCAACACCGGATCCTCAGCAAGCCCAGCCTGCCGACACGCCGTCACCAACGTCGACAACCGACGCCGACCCCACCGAGCCGGATGCGTCAACCGAACCTGATCAGCACGCCCACCCAACTGCCGACCAACCTCACCAGCAACCCGACCCAACACCGCCGCCACCACATCCACCACCGGCACCGACGACACACCCAACAACAACACACCCTCATCAATCCGCCGCTTCGGATTCGGCTCAAACCGCGACGGATCCAACCTCGCCTGACGATCAGCATCCCGACCAACCGCCAACACCCCGTCATCACCCAAAAACACCGACGACGGCACCACCGGCAACCCATCCACCGCCACCAACCGCGGCACCCCACCACCCACACCCAACGCCACCGCAGTATTCGACGTACCGAAGTCCACCGCGAGTACCCGCATTCTCGCCCCCTTCGGCCGGCCCGCCTCCGGCATCCTGCCATGCGGTCGCTGGCCCGATCCGGTGAACCCGACCGCTCCAGGACAGATCACGACAAGCGCTGGCAGACCATCTCAGGACGCCGTGGCAGGCTCGCCGCCGCCGGTCAGGAAGGATGACGCCGTGCGCCCGTACCGAATCTGCTTCATCTGCTCCGGCAACATCTGCCGCTCACCGACCGCCGAGATCGTCACCCGGCACCTGGCCGCCGCGGCCGGGCTGGCCGACCTGGTCGAGGTCGACAGTGCCGGCACCGGGCGCTGGCACGTCGGCGACGATGCCGACCCGCGGGCGCTGACCGCACTGCGCCGCCGCGGCTACCCGATCGGCCGGCACTGCGCCCGGCAGTTCCAGCCGGCCGATTTCGCCGAGCGTGACCTGGTGGTGGCGCTCGACTCCGGCCACCTCCGGGAACTGCGGCAACTGGCGCCGACCCGCGAGGCCGCCGCCGCGGTGCGGCTGCTCCGCTCGTTCGACCCGGCGGCCGACCCGACCGATCTGGACGTGCCGGACCCCTACTACGCCCGCGCCGCCGAGTTCGACTACGTGCTCGATCTGGTCGAGACCAGCTGCCGTGGTTTGCTGGCCGAGATCCGCGCGGATCTGCCTGCCTAGGCTGCCGCTCCACCCGGCCATCCGATCCGGAGTCGAGCGACCGGTCTAGACCATGTACAGCGGCGACGGCGAGCATCGGCCTATGGACGTCATCGAACGGGCCAGCGTGCTGCTCAGCTGTCGGGTCCACAAGGCTGAGCCGCACGGAGCCGCGATCACCGGCCGGACCTGGCGGATCACGCTGGCGGATGGCCGGGCGGTCTTCATGAAGTCGCAACCCGGCGCCCCGGCCGGGTTCTTCGCCGCCGAGGTGGCCGGACTGCGCTGGCTCGCCGCCGCCCCGGCCGGGCCACCGGTGCCGGCGGTGCTCGGCTCGGACCAGGAGACGCTGATCCTGCCCTGGATCAACGCCGGCACACCCAGCCCGGGCGGCGTCGAGCGACTCGGCCGGGAACTGGCCGCGCTGCACGCGGCCGGCGCGCCCGGCTTCGGCGCCGACTGGCCCGGCTGGATCGGTGCCGCCGAACTGGACAACCGGCCGTGGCCGGGCTGGCCGGACTTCTACGCGGCCGGCCGGCTGCAGCCCTACCTCCGCCTGCTGCGGGACGCCGGCGACCTGGACGTGGCCGGGGCAGCCGTCTTCGACCGGCTGGCCGACCGGCTGCCCTACCTGGCCGGCCCAGCTGAGCCGCCCGCCCGGATCCACGGTGACCTGTGGAGCGGCAACGTGCTGTGGGACCGCGACGGGCGAGCGTGGGTGATCGATCCGGCCGCGCACGGCGGGCACCGGGAGACCGATCTGGCCATGCTCGCGCTGTTCGGCGCAGCTGGGCTGGACCGGCTGCTGGCCGCCTACCACGAGACCGCTCCGCTGGCCGACGGCTGGCCGGACCGGGTCGGCCTGCACCAACTGCACCCCCTACTCGTCCACGCCGTGCTGTTCGGCGGCGGGTACCTGGAGCGGGCGATGACCCTCGCCCGCCGCTACGCCGGCTGACCCGGCACCCCGACATCAGCCCGCTCGTACCAAATGAGGGTTGCCACCGACAGGTTGGCGATATATCGTGAGCGCACACCGATACACTCAGAGGAGGAGAAGGATGAGTACCTTCGAACAGGCCGGGCGTGGCCCCTGGTGGGGGCCGCGCGGCGGCTACATGGCACACACGGAAGACAGCGGGCGCGGCCGCCGGCGTGGCCACGGCCACCGGCACGGCGGCCCAGGGGGCCCGGGCGGGCCGGGTGACTTCGGCCGGGAGCCACGCGGTGGCTTCGGCGGGTCCAGCGGCTTCGGCGGGTCGGGTGGCTGGGAGCCGCGCGGCTTCGGCCCCGGGTTCCGGCCACCGTTCCGCGGCGGCCGCCGGGCGGCCCGCGGTGACGTCCGCGCCTCGGTGCTGGCGCTGCTCGCCGAGCAGCCGATGCACGGCTACCAGATCATCAACGAGCTGGCCGAGCGCAGCCACGGCGCCTGGCGGCCCAGCCCCGGCTCGGTCTACCCGATCCTGCAGCAACTTCAGGACGAGGCACTGGTCCGGATCGAGGAGATCGACGGCCGGCGGGTGGTGCACCTGACCGACGTCGGCCGGGTCTACGTCGAGACGCACCAGGAGGAGCTTTCGGCGCCCTGGGAGGCCGTCGGCGGCCAGCCGGACGAGCAGACCTGGGAGCTGATGAACGCGGTGCGCGCCGTAACCGGAGCCGCCGCGCAGGTAGCCCAGGTCGGTGCCGCGGGCGACGTGCAGCGGGCCACCGAGATGCTCACCGACGTGCGACGCCGGCTCTACGGCATCCTCGCCGGCGACCCGGACGAGGCCGCACCGACCGAGCAGCCGGCTGACCCGCCGGCCGACCCGGCGGGCGACCAGGCCGAGTCGTGACCGACCCGGCGAGGGGCCCGGAGTGCCAACCCTGGGCCCCTCGCTCCCGGTAATTCGAATCTTTCTTCCATCCACAGGCGGTGGACGGAAGACCCGCTGGTCAGCGCGGGTGCGTGCGCCCGCAGCCGGTCGAGATCCACAGCTTTTCCACAGCGCCCGCACAAGCCAGCTGCCGCTCTCCACAACCCCATCCCCAACTTGATCCACAGCCTGGATCGACGGCCCGCCGCCCACTCCCTAGCCTTGGCCTGCGTGAAGTGGGCGGGCCATCCGTCGCCTTGCCTCCGGTCGAACATATGTTCGATAATGACACAGGATCGAACGGGCTGACGGAGGGTGGGATCGGCGTGGCTGTCGCCGACGATCGGGGGGTCGGGCCGGCGCCGGAGTTCGAACGGCAGCCGCCGCAAGACATTCAGGCGGAGCAGTCCGTGCTCGGCGGCATGCTGCTGTCCAAGGACGCGATCGCGGATGTGGTCGAGGTGCTGCGGTCGGCCGACTTCTACCGGCCGGCGCACCAGATCGTCTACGACACGATCCTCGATCTCTACGGCCGCGGCGAGCCCGCCGACCCGGTGACCGTCAGCGCCGAGCTGACCCGGTCCGGCCAGCTGATGCGGGTGGGCGGCGCGACCTACCTGCACACGCTGATCAGCTCGGTGCCCACCGCGGCGAACGCCGGCTACTACGCCGAGATCGTCGGCGAGCGGGCCGTGCTGCGCCGGCTGGTCGAGGCCGGCACCCGCATCGTCCAGCTCGGCTACGGCGCCGCCGCCGGTCAGGGCGGTGACGTCAACGAGGTGGTCGACCGCGCCCAGGCCGAGATCTACGACGTGACCGAGCGCCGGATGAGCGAAGACTACGTCCGCCTCGAACAGCTCCTGCAGGGCACGATGGACGAGATCGACGCGATCTCCTCCCGGGGCGGCGCCAGCGTCGGCGTCCCCACCGGCTTCGCCGAGCTCGACCAGATCACCAACGGCCTGCACGCCGGTCAGATGGTGGTGGTGGCCGCCCGGCCCGCGATCGGCAAGGCGCTCGCGCTCGAGACCCCACTGCCCACCCCGACCGGCTGGACCACGATGGGCGACGTGCGGGTCGGCGACCGACTGCTCGGCGCCGACGGCCGCCCCACGACCATCGTCGCCGCGACCGATGTCATGCACGGCCGGGCCTGCTACGAGGTCGAGTTCTCGGACGGCAGCGTGATCGTCGCCGACGCGCTGCACCAGTGGCGGACGACGTCCCGGGCGAGTCGCCGCGCCGCCACGGAACGGCGTCCGGCGACGCACTACCGGGCTCCGGACAGGCTCGGTCGGGTGGCCGTGGTGGCGAGCGTCGCCGCCGAGCAGGATCAGCGGGTCACCGTGCCCGAGTTCGTCTCCGAGGTCGGCGCGGAGTTCCGTAACGTCATACACACGGCGGCACGCCCGGTCGACGTCGCCGGCCGCGAGGCGCGCACCTCCAGCGGTCCGGAGCGGACCTATGCCTGGCATGCCCCGGTCTACTCCAGGCGCCAGCTTGCGCAGGTGCTGAACGATCGAGTGAGCCGACCCGTCGACGTTTGGCACGCTGCCGACCACGCGGAGATCGTCACCACCGAGAACATCCGCGCGACGCTGCGCCGCGCGTCAGCAGACCAGCGGCCGAACCACGCCGTTGCAGTCGCCGCACCGCTCGATCTGCCCGACGCCGACCTGCCGATCGACCCGTACCTGCTCGGCGCGTGGCTGGGCGACGGCCACTCGACCGGCCCTCGGATCACCTCCGCCGACCCCGAGATTCCCGACGAGATTCGCCGCCGTGGCTACGCCGTCAAGAACTCGGGCCGACTGCTCTACTCCATCGCCCTGCCACCGCCGCCTCCTCTCCCGGAGCGGCAGTGCCCGGTCTGCGGAGAGTCGTTCATTCCGCAGGCACTCGGTGTCCAGACGTGCGGACGGTCCTGCGGCGCCCGCTTCCGAGCGACCGGGGGCCTCGGCCAGGAGTACCGCTGCCGGCTGTGCGCCGGCCCGGCGCCCGGCGGCCAGATGTGCATGGCCTGCCTGTCCGGCCCGGGCACCGTGACCGGGCGGCTGCGAGGTCTGGGCGTGCTCGGCGACAAGCACATACCGCCGATGTACCTCCGCGCGTCAGAGGCGCAACGGCGGGACCTGCTCGCCGGCCTGCTCGACACCGACGGGTACGTGTCGGTGGCGGGCAGCGTGCAGTTCGCAGTCACGAACCAGCGGCTCGCGGAAGGGGCGCACGAACTGGCCCTGAGCCTCGGCTACCGGGCCAGGATGACCACGAAGCCGGTCCGGGGCCGGACCTCCGACTCATCGACCTGCTACCTGGTCACCTTCACGCCGACCGAGCCGGTGTTCAAGCTGTCCCGGAAGGCCGAGCGGTGCCGGACGTCGTCGCGCACCACGAAGGTCCGCTACATCACGGACGTCCGTCCGGTCGCCTCGGTACCGGTGCGCTGCGTCGAGGTGGACAACGTGGACCACCTGTATCTCGCTGGCCGGTCGATGATCCCGACGCACAATTCGACCCTCGGCCTGGACTTCGCGCGGTCGTGTTCGATCAAGCACGGGCTGACGTCGGTGATCTTCTCGCTGGAGATGAGCCGGTCGGAGATCACGATGCGGCTCCTCTCGGCGGAGGCGAAGGTCGCGCTGCACCACATGCGGTCCGGGCACATGAGCGACGACGACTGGGCCCGGCTGGCCCGGCGGATGGGCGAGGTCGCCGACGCTCCGCTCTACATCGACGACTCACCGAACCTGACGATGATGGAGATCCGGGCCAAGGCACGGCGGCTCCGGCAGCGGAACGACCTGCGGCTGGTGGTCATCGACTACCTGCAGCTGATGACCAGCGGCAAGCGGGTGGAGAGCCGCCAGCAGGAGGTGTCGGAGTTCTCCCGGTCACTGAAGCTGCTCGCCAAGGAGTTGGAGGTTCCGGTCGTCGGGATCAGCCAGCTGAACCGTGGCCCCGAACAACGCCAAGACAAAAAGCCAATGCTGTCCGACCTACGTGAGTCCGGCTGCCTCACCCGAGACACCACGCTGCTGCGCGCAGACACGGGCGCGCCCGTGTCGTTCGAGACCCTGCTCCGGGACGGCTGGGAGGGCGTGTCTGTGTGGTCCATGGATGCCCACCGGCGCCTGGTCGCGGCGCCGCTGACGAACGTCTTCTCGGCCGGAGTGAAAGAGACGTTCCGGCTCACCCTGGCGTCCGGCCGGACCGTCAAGGCGTCCGCCAACCACAAGTTCCTCACCCTCGCCGGCTGGCGCGCGCTGAGCGACATCACCGCCGGTGACCGGATCGCCGTCCCGCGCCGGGTACCGGCGCCCTCGTCAGCCGGGCTCGGCTGGTCGGTGCACCGGGTGGGCTTGCTCGCGCACCTGATCGGGGACGGCTGCGTGCTCGCCCGGCAGCCTCTGCACTACACCTCGCAAGACGAGGAGAATCTCGCCTTCGTCGAAGCCGCGGCCGCGGCGGAGTTCGGGATCACACCGCGCCGAGTGCGGCAGGGGAACTGGTCGCACACCTACCTGCCGGCGCCGTACCCGCTCACCCACGGCCGCCGCAATCCGGTCCACCAGTGGTTCCGCGACCTGGGCATCTCGGACCTCCGGTCTTACGAGAAGCGGCTGCCGGATGCCCTGTACGCCGCGGACGACGAGGAGATCAGGGTTTTTCTCCGGCATCTGTGGGCGACCGACGGCTGCGTGTTCGTGCCGGCCACGGCCTCGCGTAAGTCAAGCGCACGGGTGTACTACTCGACATCCAGCCGGGCGCTCGCCGACGGCGTGGCGCACCTACTCGGTCGGCTCGGCCTGGCCAGCCGAACCCGGCGGGTCGACTTTCGCCGCTCTGCCCGGCCCGGATACCACGTGACGGTCGCTGGATCGCGGGACATGCGCCGGTTCTGCGCGGAGGTAGGCGTACACGGAGCGCGCGGTCGCTCCGCCGCCGTGTATCTGCTGGCGAGCGCGTCCGTCGTGGTGAACACGAACGTCGACACGCTACCCGCCGAGGTCTGGCGATCGGTGCGCTCCGCGCGGATCCGGGCTGGCCTCACCGAGCGGCAGTTCCAGGCCGCGATCGGCACTCACTACTGCGGCTCGGCACTGTACCGGTCGGCACCGTCCCGGGACCGGCTGCTGCGGTGTGCCGAGGCTGTCGGTTCGGACGTGCTCCAGGTCGCAGCGACCGACGATGCGTTCTGGGATCAGGTGGTCGACGTCGAGCCGTTGGGCCCTCTGCCGGTCTTCGATGCAACTGTGCAGGGCACGCACAACTTCATCGCAGACGGCATCGTCGCGCACAACAGCATCGAGCAGGACGCTGACATGGTGCTGCTCCTGCACCGCGAGGACGCGTACGAACGCGAGTCGCCGCGGGCCGGTGAGGCCGACCTGATCCTGGCCAAGCACCGCAACGGGCCGACCGGGGTGGTGACCGTCGCCTTCCAGGGCCACTACAGCCGCTTCGTGGACATGGCGACCTGAGCCACTACCCTGCCTCGGCCCAGCCTGCCTCAGCCAACCCGGGGTCGGCGCACCCTGCCTCAGCCGACCCGGGGTCGGCCCGCCCGGCCTCGGCCCACCCTGGGTCAGGCGGCGCTGCGTCAGCCCAGGTTGGGCCAGCTCGGCTTTCGGCCGGCCGACCCTGGGCCAGGCCGGCTTGGGCCAGGCATGAAAGACCGAAGGGCCCGACCCGCGGTAGGTACCGCAGGCCGGGCCCTCAGGCGTACGACGTGCCTATTTGGCGGAGACGACCTCGACCGGAATGGTCGCGGTCACCTCCGGGTGCAGGGCGACGCTGACGCTGTGGCTGCCCAGCGACTTGATGTGGCCGGGCATCTGGATCCGGCGCCGGTCCAGCTGCGGGCCGCCGGCGGCCTTGACCGCGTCGGCGACGTCAGCGGCGGTGATCGAGCCGAACAGCCGGCCGCCGGCGCCGGCGCGGGCGATCATCCGAACGGTCAGCGACTGCAGCTGGCCGCGGATCTCCTTGGCGTGGCCGAGGTCGCGGATCTCCCGCGAGTCGCGAGCCCGCTTGATCGTGGCGACCTGCTTCTCGCCGCCCTTGGTCCAGGCCATCGCCAGACCACGCGGCACGAGGTAGTTGCGGCCGTAGCCGTCCTTGACCTCGATGACGTCGCCGGGCGAGCCGAGGCCGCCGACTTCCTGGGTGAGGATGAGCTTCACGGAGAACCCGACCTCCCTCAGCGCGCCGTGCTGGTGTAGGGCAGCAGCGCCATCTCGCGGCTGTTCTTCACTGCCGTGGCGACGTCCCGCTGGTGCTGGCTGCAGTTGCCGGTGACCCGGCGGGCCCGGATCTTGCCGCGGTCGGAGATGAACTTCCGCAGCAGGCCGGTGTCCTTGTAGTCGATGTACGCGGTCTTGTCCTTGCAGAATGCGCAGACCTTTTTCTTCGGCTTGCGCGCGGGAGGCTTGGCCATTCCTGATCTACTCCGTCTGTCTGTAATGGCGGTGGCCGCTTAGAACGGGGGCTCGTCGGAGTAACCGCCACCGGCCGCCGCGGCCGGGGCTGACGCCCACGGGTCGTCGGCCGGGCCGCTGCCGCCCGCAGGGGCGCCGGCGAAGCCGCTCCCGCCGCCGCTGCTGCCGCGAGCGCTCTTGTTCACCTTGGCCGTCGCGTACCGCAGCGAGGGGCCGATCTCGTCCACCTCTAGCTCGATCACAGTGCGCTTCTCGCCTTCTCTTGTCTCAAAGGAGCGCTGCTTCAGCCGGCCGCTGACGATCACCCGGGTGCCCCGGGTGAGCGATTCCGCGACGTGCTCGGCTGCCTGGCGCCAGATGTTGCAGCGGAGGAACAGCGCTTCGCCGTCCTTCCACTCGTTCGACTGGCGGTCGAAGGTGCGCGGTGTGGACGCCACGGTGAAGTTGGCCACGGCCGCGCCGCTCGGAGTGAACCGCAGCTCAGGATCGGCGGTGAGGTTGCCGACCACCGTAATGATCGTGTCGCCTGCCATGAGTATCGATCTCCGCTGTCCGGGCGGTGGCTAGCGGATGTCCGGCCGGATGACCTTGGTCCGCAGCACCGATTCGTTGAGGTTGAGCTGGCGGTCCAGTTCCTGCACCGTGGCCGGCTCGGCCTGCACGTCGACGACGGCGTAGATGCCCTCGACGCGCTTGTTGATCTCGTACGAGAGGCGGCGCCGGCCCCAGATGTCGACCTTCTCCACGCTGCCGCCGGAGCTGCGGACCACCGTGAGGAACTGGTCGAGGGATGGCGAGATGGTGCGTTCCTCAAGATCAGGATCGAGGATCACCATGAGTTCGTAGTGACGCACGGGTCACGAACCTCCTGTGGACTCAGGCGGCCACGGACCTTCCGTGGCAGGAGGGAAGCTGCTCACCGGCCGCGGACGGCACTGGCGAACCGACACAGGGTACACCGCGCCTCCGGTGCCAGGCCGGACGGGCCACCGCCCCGGCAGCCGCAACGACCGGGTCGGGGTCCGGTCAGGCGGCACCAGGGCGGTGGCCTACTGGTGACGCGGGCTGCCGGCAGCTATGACGCTGTGTGTACGCAAAGTCGCCCACCTGGCGGGTCGCGTGCCGGCACCCGGCGGTGGCCCGGCTGCGCCCGGACAGGCCTTAGGGTGGAACGCATGCTTATTGGGGCGCATGTCGATCCGGCCGACCCGCTGGCGGAGGCGGCGGCCCGGCAGGCCGATCTGGTCCAGTTCTTCCTGAGTGACCCACAGGGGTGGAAGGCACCGAAACCCCGGCCGGACGCCGACGCGCTGCGCGCCGCCGACGTCGGCATCTACATCCACGCGCCGTACCTGGTGAACGTGGCCACCACCACCAACAAGATCCGCATCCCGAGCCGGAAGATCATGGCCGAGCACGCCGCCGCGGCGGCCGCGCTCGGCGCCCGCGGCCTGATCGTGCACGCCGGCCATGTGAACGCCGGGGACGATCCGGAACAGGGCTTCCTCAACTGGCGCAAGGCGCTGGAGCGGACCGAGCACCCGCTGCCGATCCTGATCGAGAACACCGCCGGCGGGGAGAACGCGATGGGCCGCCGGCTGGACCGGCTCGCCCGGCTCTGGGACCAGGTCGGCGACTTCAACGTCGGCTTCTGCCTGGACACCTGCCATGCCCACGCCGGCGGTGAGGAGCTGTTCGGTGTGGTCGACCGGGTCAAGGCGATCACCGGCCGGATCGACCTGGTCCACGCCAACGACTCCCGCGACCCGTTCGGCTCCGGCGCCGACCGGCACGCCAACCTCACCACCGGCCAGATCGACGTGGAGGCGATCGTCGCGGTCTGCGCCGCGGCCGGCGCGCCGATCATCGTGGAGACCCCGGACGGGGCCGATGGCCAGGGCGCCGACATCACCCTGCTGCGCTCCCGCCTCCCGGCCTGACCGGCCCGGTCCCGCGCATGAGCGACCGCACCGGCAAGGACGGGACAGCCGAGGACGGGACAGCGGACAGCACGGCGTCGGCCGCCGCTGACGCTGAGCCGACCGATCCAGACGACGTCGAGCTGTTCACCCACCGCGCCCCGCCAGCCAGCACCGCGACAGCCACCACCGAACCAGCCGACGCCCCAGCCAGGACCAGGGCCGATCCAGCCGGGCCGGCGGCGGCGATCGGGAACTGGTTCCAGTGCCGGATGGCGATGGTGCGGCCGGAGACGGTGCTCTGGGTCGCGCTGGGGGTCACCGCGCTGACCATCTTCGGCAGCTACCTGATGAAGCGCCCGTGCCTGGGCCCGAGCTACAACGAGTTCGGCAACTCGGCGAACTTCTCGCTGCGGTACCAGAAGCTCTGCTACAGCGACATCCAGCAGCTCTGGACCGGCCGGGGCATCCGCGAACACACCTTTCCGTACCTGACCGGCCACTACCTGCCGGGCGAGCGGGGCGGCCAACTGGTCGGCGGGGCGATCGAGTATCCGGTGGTCACCGGGGTGTTCATGTGGCTGGCCGGGCTGGCCGCCAGCACCGACTCGGAGTACCTGCGCATCTCGATGCTGCTGCTGCTGCCGTTCGGGCTGCTCACCGCCGGCCTGCTGGCCCGGCTCGCCGGCTGGCGGGCGCTGATCTTCGCGGCCGCCCCGGCCCTGGTCCTCTACGGCTTGTACAACTGGGACTTCCTGGCCACCGCCTGCGTCGCCGGTGCCGTGCTGGCCTGGGCCCGGCAGCGGCCCGGGCTGGCCGCCGGGCTGCTCGGCCTCGGCACCGCGATCAAGATCTACCCCGGCTTCTTCGTGCTGCCGCTGCTGCTCGAACGGCTGGCCGCCCGGGACTACCGCGGCGCGACCAGGGTGACGGCCGCCGCGGGCGGCGCCTGGCTGGCGGTCAACCTGCCGATCCTGCTGAAGAACCCGGGCGGCTGGTGGGCCACGTACGAGTTCCAGGCGAACCGGGAAGCCGACCTGACCACGAACTCGATCTGGTACTGGGGCCTGCCGAAGATCACTACCAGCCAGCTCAACCACCTCACCCCGGTGCTGATCGGGCTGGCCTGGCTGGTCGCGCTGATCATCGGCTGGTGGCGCTCCCGGGAGCCGGCCGGCTACCCGTGGATCGCCGTCTCCGCCGCGATGCTGTGCGCGTTCCTGCTGTTCAACAAGGTGCACTCGCCCCAGTACACGCTCTGGGTGCTGCCGTTCTTCGTGTTGCTGCGGGTGCGCTGGGGCTGGTGGGTGGCCTATCTGGCGGCCGACCTGACCCTCTACATCGGGCTGTTCCGCTGGTACTACGACATCACCCTGGGCGGCGACCAGGGCGTCGCCAAGCAGGCGGCGATCGTCGGGGTGTGGGGCAAGGCCGTCCTGCTCGGCCTGCTCTACGTGCTGTTCCTGTGCTCCCAGCTCGCGTTCTCGCCGGATTCGTCGACCGCGGCGGCGGAGTCGGAATCGGAATCGGGCGGTCCGGCGGACCACGAATACACGACGTCGGGCGCCTCGTCCAGCACGCCGCCGGCCGGGTCGTCCGCCCCGGCCGCGCGGACCACGTCCAGCTCCGGGTGAAGGATGTCCCAGATCACCAGGCCGCAGTAGCCGAGCACGGCGGCGTCCCGCAGTAGCACGGCGAGCAGGAACCACTGGAAGTCGACGCCCTTGTCGCCGGTGCCGAGGAACCAGAGCAGCCGCGGCACCCAGAGCAGGCATTCGGTGGCCTGCCAGATCAGGTACGCCCGCCAGGACGGCCGGGCCAGCACCGCCAGCGGCACCAGCCACAGCGAGTACTGCGGCGACCAGACCTTGTTGGTCAGCAGGAACGCGGCGACGGTGAGGAACAGCACCTGCGCCAGCCGGGGCCGCCGCGGCGCCCGCAGTGCCAGCCAGAACACCGCGGCCAGCCCGATCAGGACGGCGACCGCGGCCAGCCCGTTCACCGCCGGCACCCCGGTCGGCCGGCCGGCGCGCCGGTCGATGACGTACCGGGCGGCGTACCAGAGCGTGTCGAAGTCGGCCGGCCGGGTCCGGTTCAGCTCGAAGAACCGGCGCCAGGACGTGCTGTACTGCAGCGCGATCGGCAGGTTGACCGCAGCCCAGGCGAGCAGCGCGCCGGTCGCGGCCCAGCCCCACGCAGTCAGCTTCCGGGTCCGGATACACAGCGCCAGCAGCGGCACCAGGAACAGCACCGGGTACAGCTTCGCCGCCGTGCCCAGGCCGATGAACACCCCGGACAGCGCGGGTCTGCGGCGTTGCCAGGCGACCATCGCCGCCCCGGCGAAGGCCACCGCGAGCAGGTCCCAGTTGGTGAACGCGTGCACGATCAGCAGCGGTGACAACGCGACCATCGCGGCGTCCCAGATCCGGCGCCGGGACAGCGCGGCGGTGCTCCAGGTGACCACCAGCATGCACAGCGCGAGCAGGATCGCGGTGACCGTGAAGTACGTCTGCACCGGCGACAGCACCGGCAGCAGCCCGCCCGAGTCGGTGCCGCCAGGCGCGGCCGCCGCGTCGTACTCCCGGCCGAGCCAGGCCGCGAGCGCCATGAAGCCGCCGGTCAGCACCGGGTACTCGACCGCGTGGTCGACGTACGGGACGGCGCCGGTGTTGAGCTGCTCCGAGTAGAACAGTGGGATCACGTCGGAATAGCAGAAGTGGGTGTACTGCAGGCCGTGTTGCCAGGCACCGCTCTGGCAGGGCGACTTCTGCACCCAGCCGAGCGCCAGCGTGCCGAGCGTGATCGCCAGCAGCACCCGCAGCGGGGTCCAGAACCGGCGCTGGCCGACCACCCCGTGCCGGCCCCACCGGCCGCCGATCGCCGAGCTGGCCACCCGGGCCACCGGGTCGGCCCGGGACGGCAACTCCTCGACGTCCACCTCGCCACTCATGCCCCGGAGCTTGTCATCCGCCGCCGCCACCGCCACCGCCGGGACGGGTCGGGGTGGGCGGCAGCGGCAGCCCGCTCGGTTCGGTCGGCGTCGGGGTCGGCGTGGGAGTCGGCGTCGGCGTCGGGGTGGGCGTGGGGGGCGGCGGTGGCTTGCTGGTCGTTTTCGGCGGCGGGGTGGTGCGCACCGGCGGCGGCGTGCTGCGTCGCGGCGGCGTCGCGGTGTTGGCCGGCGGCGGCCGCAGCCGCGGGTTCACCTGTACCGCGCTGGTCAGCGCCTGCGCGGGCTTGCCGGCCAGGTAGGCGTCCATGAACTTCTGCCAGGTCTTGCCGGGCAGCCCGGAGCCGTAGATGGCCCGGTTCAGATCGTTGCGGATCGGGCCGGGTAGATCCTGGCCGACCCAGACCGCGGCGCTGATCGTCGGGGTGTACCCGACCATCCACGCGTCGGAGTTGTCCGCGGTCTCGCCGAACTGCTGGGTGCCGGTCTTGCTGGCCGACTCCCGACCGCCGGCCAACCCGTCGTGCGACCACTCGGCGACCGGCTTCATCGCGTAGGTCACGTCGTTGGCCACCTTCGGGTCGAGCACCTGCTTGCGGCTGTCCTTGTGCTCGTACAGCACCTTGCCGGAGCCGTCGAGCACCTTCTGGACGAAGTAGGGCTGGTGCAGCTGACCGCCCGCGGCGAACACCCCGAACGAGACCGCCTGGTCGATCGGCCGCACCTCGTACCGGCCGATGCCGATGCTGCCGTCCGTCCGGCCGTCCTTCTGCAGGGTCGGCCGGCCGTTGTTGGTCTGCTTGACCGGCACGCCCATCTTGTGCGCGAGCTCGGCCACGTTGTCCGGGCCGATCTGGATGGCCATGTCGTAGAAGACCGTGTTGATCGACCGCTTCATCGCCTCCAGCACCGAGCACCGCGGGCACTGGGCGCCGTCGGAGTTGTGCACCTCGACCCCGTTGAACGTGCGCGGTGAGGAGCCGTTGTAGGTCTTGTAGACGCTGACCGGGTCGCTCGGGGCGTCGCCGTTGCCGCGCACGGTCTGTTCCAGCGCGGTCGCCAGGGTCAGCGGCTTGAACGAGGAACCCGGCGGCCGCCAGGCCTGCGCGTAGTCGTAGCCGTTGCCGACCGGGCCGCCGTAGTAGGCCAGCACCTTGCCGCTGGTCGGGTCGACCCCGACCAGCGCCTGCCGCAGCGCCTTCGGCTGGCCGGTGAACACCTCGCGGACCGCGGTGCCGGCCGCCGCCTGCGCGGTGTGGTCGATCGTGGTGATCACCTTCAGGCCCTTGGCGTTCAGCGCGGCCTCGTCGAAGCCGTTGCGCGCGAGTTCGTCCTTGACCTGCTGGACGACCAGCCCGATCGGCCCGGCCAGCTGCGGCTGACCGCCGGAGCTCCGGGGCCGGACCGCCGGGTACCTCAGCCGGTACGCCGCCGTCTGGTCCAGGTGGCCCATGCCGACCATGCCGTCGATCACGAACTGCCAGCGCGCCTTGGCCGCCTCGGGATGGTTCTGCGGGTCGTACAGCGCCGGCGACCGGATGCTGGACGCGAGCACCGCGCCCTCGGCCACCGACAGCTTGCTGACGTCCTTGCCGAAGTAGGTCTGCGCGGCGGCCTGGATGCCGTAGGCGCCGCGGCCGAAGTAGATCGTGTTCAGGTACCACTCGAGGATCTGGTCCTTGGAGTACTGGCGGTCGACCTTGATCGCGATCGCCAGTTCCTTGGTCTTGCGGGTGAGCGTCTTCTCCTGGGTGAGGAACGCGTTCTTCACGTATTGCTGGGTGATGCCGGAACCGCCCTGCAGTTCGCCGCCGTGCACGTTGTTCCAGGCCGCGCGCAGCACACCCTTGGCCGAGATGCCGGGATCGGTGTAGAAGGTGCGGTTCTCCGCGGCGATCACCGACCAGCGGACGTGCTCGGGCACCTGGGTGAGCTTCACGTCGGTCCGGTTCTGGGCGCCGATCTTGGCCATCAGCAGCCCGTCGGAGAACGTGATCGTCGAGATCTGGGACGTGGCCAGCTGGTTCGGCAGCGGCACCGCGACACTCACGTAGAGCGCGACGCCCAGGCCGATGAACAGCACCAGGAAGCCGGCCATGGTGCCGAGGATGATCCGGCGCCAGCGGCGCCGGCGCCGCTTCTTGTCGCCCGGCCCGCCCGCGCCGCCGGCGCCCGGGCCGCCGGGGCCGGTGCCGCCGGGGCCGCTCGGGCCGCCCGGGCCGGGCGGTTGACCCGGGCCGCCACCGCGCAACGCCTGGCGGGTGGCGGCCGCATCGGCCGGCAGCCCACCGTAACCACCGGCGGCCGCGCCGTAGCCGTCCGCGCCGGACCGGCCCGGCTGGCCGTAGTCACCCGGTCGGTCGTCCGGCCGTCCGGGCTGCTCACCGTACGGCGTCGCCCCCCGCGCTCCGGCCGGACGGTCCGATCGGCCCGGCGGCGGCCCGGACTGCCAGCCCCGGTAACCGCCCGGCCGCTGCCCGCCGGCCGCCCCGGCCGGGCGGCCCGCCGAGCCGCCAGCCCCAGCCGAGCGGCCGGTGCCGGGCCGCGCGCCCGGCTGGCCGGCCGGGCCGTCGCCGCGAC
>Ga0307499_10000309_pt1 | contig 18038 bp, 14 predicted proteins | sample 13_S_MG_FD_201363 | JGI IMG/M metagenome (GOLD analysis project Ga0307499, IMG submission 201363) | Soil microbial communities from Populus trichocarpa stands in riparian zone in the Pacific Northwest, United States - 13_S | ecosystem: Environmental > Terrestrial > Soil > Riparian zone > Trees... | reverse complement strand
CACGGCGACCTCCAGGCACCTTCAGCGTCTGCCGCCGCAGCCGGCCCCGCAAGGGCCGAACTACCCGTCGATGGCGGGAGCGTACCAAGCTGGATCGGGCGTCCTGTCTGAAGACCGGCATCGGGCGGGTGGGACTGACCGGGTTCGTGCCCCGCCATGCGCCGCCTCCGGCAGGGGTGAGCGGGCGGCGGCATTCGCCGAGCAGCTAGCCGATGTCCGGCACGCCGGCGGTGACTTTCGTCCACTACCGGCTGCGCCGGCCGGGTCATAGCGTCAACTCGGCCGCGGATCGCTGACGGGCGCGGTCGATGCAAGGGGATGGCAGCCTGGCCCGCCTGCCCGCGGGAAGCAGGCAGGCGGGCGGGCTGTCGAAACCGGGTACAGCGGTGCAGCGAGGTGGTGACTGCGCCCGATAGTCGTCCCGCGGCGAGGAAGCGGTGGTGGGCATGCGGCGCTGGACCTGGCGGGTGCGGTATCGCGGTGCCCTAGCGACGGACCGGTACCCACCGTTCACTCCCGCTGGGGTGCCGGACTACCCGGCGGTCCTCCGGGTCGCGGCGTACGCCGGCCTCATGACCGACGAATACCTGCCCTTCCGGCTGGGTCTCGGTGGCTACGAACCGGCGGGGACGTCCACTGTGCCGTGGGCTGCCGGGCCAGCGAGGCCAGGCGCGTGAGGCCAGGCACGGCGGCGAGGTCGACGGACGCACTGCCAGCCGGGCCGGCCGCCGCGGTGCTGCCGGAGGACGGGGCGCGGGTCACGTGCCGGTTGGAGGTGCGCGGCACCGTCCAGGGGGTGGGTTTCCGGCCGTTCGTCTACCGGTTGGCCAGCGGACTCGGGCTGGACGGCTCGGTCCGCAACGCCGGCGGCTGCGTGCTGGTCGAGGCGGCCGGCCCGAGCGCCGCGGTTTCCGAGCTGACCCGGCGGCTGCCCGCGGAGGCGCCGCCGCAGGCGCGGGTCACCGCCCTCGTCGTGTCCTATGTCGACGGTGCGGGGCCGGTGCCGGGCGCGGGCTTCGCGGTGGTCGACAGTGCCGACACGAGCGCCGCCGATCCGGCGGCCGACCTGGCCGGGGACCTGCCGCCGGACCTGGCGACCTGCGCCGCCTGCCGGCAGGAGCTGTTCGACCCGGCGAACCGGCGCTACCGGTATCCGTTCGTGAACTGCACGGACTGCGGGCCGCGGGCGACGATCGTGGACGACCTCCCGTACGACCGGGCCCGGACCACGATGCGGGGCTTCCCGCTGTGCCCGGCCTGTGCCGCGGAGTACGCCGACCCGGCCGACCGCCGTTTCCACGCCGAGCCGGTCGCCTGCGCCGACTGCGGGCCGCGACTGTCCTGGTTGGACGGTTCGGCGGTTGGCGGCGGGGCCGGCGAGCGGCTGTCCGGCGCGGCCGCACTGTCGGCGGCGGTCGCGGTGCTGCTGGCTGGCGGGATCGTCGCGGTCAAGGGGCTGGGCGGCTACCAGTTGGTCTGCGACGCCGCCGCGCCCGCCGCCGTGGCGGCGCTCCGGGAGCGTAAGCACCGGCCGGTCAAGCCGTTCGCGGTGATGGTCGCCGACCTGGCCGCCGCCCGGGCGCTGGCGGTGATCGACGACGTGCAGGCCGAGGTGCTGACCGGCCCGGCGCGGCCGGTGCTGCTCGCCCGGGCCCGGACCGGCGGCGACCCGGGCCGGGGCCCGCACGGGAGCCCGGACCGGGAGCCGGGCGCGAGCTCGGACCGGCAGTCGGACAGGAGCCCGGAACCGACGTTGCCGGCCGCCGGCGTCCATCCGGGCACCGGCGAGATCGGCATCCTGCTGCCGACCACGCCGCTGCACCACCTGCTGCTCGCCGACGCGGCCCGCCCGCTGGTCGTCACCAGCGGCAACCACGCGGACGAGCCGATCGCGATCGACGACGCCGAAGTGCTGCGCCGGCTGGCCGGGGTGGCGGACGGGTTCCTGCGGCATGACCGGCCGATCCGGTCCCGGTACGACGACTCGGTCAGCCGGGTGGTGGGCGGGCGGGAGCGGCTGATCCGGCGCGCCCGGGGGTATGCGCCGGCGTCGCTGCCGCTGCCGGTGCCCGCGGCGGAGCCGGTGCTGGCTGTCGGCGCGCAGCTCAAGCACACGTACGCGGTCGCGGTCGGCGACCGGGTGCTCGTCGGCCCGCACACCGGCGATCTGTCCGATGTGGACGCCTTCGACGCGTTCACCGGCAGCCTGGCGCAGCTGACCCGGCTCTACCGGGTCGAACCCGCCGTCGTGGCGCACGATCTGCATCCCAGCTACCTGTCCACCCAGTTCGCCGGCCGGTGGCCGGCCGAGTGCCGCATCGGCGTGCAGCATCACCACGCCCATGTCGCCTCCTGCGCGGCCGAGCACGGGCTCACCCGGGCGTTCCTCGGGGTCGCCTACGACGGGCTCGGTCTCGGCGACGATGGGACCCTGTGGGGTGGTGAGGTGCTCGCCGCCGACCTGCTGACCTACCGCCGGCTCGGCCGGTTCGGGCGGGCGCCGCTGCCCGGCGGTGAAGCGGCGATCCGGCACCCGGCCCGGATGGCGCTCGGCTATCTCTACGGCGCCGAGGCTGCCGGTGGGCCCGGCCCCGATCCGGAGCTGGTCGCGGCGTTCGCCGGGCGGCTGGACCCGCGCGAGGTCACGACGGTGCGGCGGATGATCGAGCGTGGGGTGCGCTGCCCGCGGGCGTCCAGCGCCGGCCGGCTGTTCGACGCGGCGGCCAGCATCCTGGGACTGCGCGACCAGGTCAGCTACGAGGGCGAGGCTGCGATCGCGCTCGAGGCCACCGCCTGGTCGGTGCTCGAGGCCGAACCCGCCGGGCCGGCCGCGCCCGCCGGGTTGTCCGAGCTGCCCTGGCGGCTGACCACAGTGGACGGCCTGGTGGTCTATGACCCGGTCCCGACGCTGGGAGCCCTGCTGGCCGGGGCGGCCGGCGGCACGCCGCCCGGGTGGCTGGCCGCGGCGTTTCACCGCACCCTGGCGGCGGTCACCGTCGCGCTGTGCGAGGCTGGCCGGCGGGCGACCGGGCTGCGGGTGGTCTGCCTGTCCGGCGGCGTGTTCGGCAACGTGCTGCTGACCGATCTGGTCAGCGGTGGGCTGCGGGCCGCCGGCTTCGAGGTGTACGGCAACGAGCGGGTGCCGGCGAACGACGGCGGGATCAGCTACGGCCAGGCGGCGGTCGCCGCCGCCCGGTTGGACCGGCGCTAGGAGGGTTACCACGATGTGCCTCGGAATTCCCGGGCGGGTGCTCGACCTCGACGAGTCCGGTGGTCTGCCGATAGGCACCGTCGACTTCGGCGGGGTGCGCAAGCAGGTCTGCCTGGCCTACGTGCCGCAGATCCGGGTCGGCGAGTACGTGATCGTCCACGTGGGATTCGCGATCAGCCAGGTGGACGAGGCCGAGGCGGCCCGCACCTTCGCGGTGCTGCGGGCGCTCGGTGACGTCCTGGCCGCCGAGCTGCAGCCCGACCGGGTGCCCGAAGCCGAACTGCGATCCGACCCGGTGCCCGAGCGGGTGTCCGAGCCGGGCGCGGCGCTGGGCGGGGGCGGTGTCCGGTGAAGTACCTCGACGAGTACCGCGACCCGGCGGTTGCCCGGCTGCTGCTGACCGAGATCCACGCGACCGCCACCAGGCCGTGGACGATCATGGAGGTCTGCGGCGGGCAGACCCACACGATCGTCCGGCAGGGCATCGACGAGCTGCTGCCCGCCGGGCTGCGGATGATCCACGGACCGGGCTGCCCGGTCTGTGTCACCCCGCTGGAGCTGGTGGACAAGGCGCTGGCCATCGCCGCGCGGCCGGAGGTGACGTTCACCAGCTACGGCGACATGCTGCGGGTGCCCGGCTCGGCCACCGACCTGCTCGCGCTCAAGGCCCGCGGCGCCGACGTGCGGGTGGTCTATTCGCCGATGGAGGCCGTCAAGCTGGCCGCCGAACTGCCGGACCGGCAGGTGGTGTTCTTCGGGGTGGGCTTCGAGACGACCGCGCCGGCGAACGCGACGGCCGTCCTGCAGGCGCACGCGCTGCGGCTGACCAACTTCAGCATGCTGGTCAGCCATGTCCTGGTGCCGCCGGCGATGACCGCGGTGCTCGACGCGCCGGCCAACCAGGTGCAGGCGTTCCTGGCCGCCGGCCACGTCTGCGCCGTGATGGGCTGGACCGAGTACGAGCCGATCGCCGCGTCCTACCGGGTGCCGATCGTGGTCACCGGGTTCGAGCCGCTGGACCTGCTGGAGGGCATCCTGATGGCTGTGCGCCAGCTCGAGACCGGCCGGGCCGAGGTGGAGAACCAGTACGTCCGCGCGGTCAACCGCACCGGCAACACGCACGCCCAGGACGCGATCCGGCGGGCCTTCCGGGTCACCGACCGCACCTGGCGCGGCATCGGCACCATCCCCACCAGCGGGCTGCGGCTCGCCCCGGAGCTCGCCGGCTACGACGCCGAGACCCGGTTCGGGGTCGCCGCGCTGACCGCGGCCGAACACCCGGACTGCATCGCCGGGCAGATCCTGCAGGGCACCCGGATCCCGACCGACTGTGCCGCCTACGGCAGCAGCTGCACACCCCGCCGGCCGCTGGGCGCCCCGATGGTGTCCACCGAGGGCACCTGCGCCGCCTTCTTCAACGCCGGCCGTGGCCGTACCGAACTGTCCACTGTGGAAGGAATCCGGTGACCACCCTCGATCCGGTCGCGGCCACCTGCCCGGCGCCGCTGGCCGAGGCCGAGCGGGTCCTGCTCGGTCACGGTTCCGGCGGGCAGCTGTCCGCCGACCTGCTGCGCGATGTGATCATCCCGGCGCTGGGCCCGGCGGCTCCGGCCGGGGCCCTGCAGGACGCGGCGCTGGTCGAGGTCGGCGGGCTGGAGCTGGTGCTGTCCACCGACTCGTTCGTGGTCAGCCCGGCGTTCTTCCCGGGCGGCGATATCGGCAGCCTGGCCGTGCACGGCACCATCAACGACGTGGCGATGCGCGGCGCCGAACCGCTCGGGCTGAGCCTCGCGCTGGTTGTCGAGGAAGGCTACGAGCTCGCCGACCTCCGCCGGGTGACCGGGTCCGTCGGCCGGGCTGCCGCCGCGGCGGGCGTTCCGGTCGTCACCGGCGACACCAAGGTGGTCGGCCGCGGCGCGGCCGACGGCATCTTCATCACCACCACCGGCCTCGGCCGCCGGCTGCCGGGCGCGGCGGTCGGTGCCGAATGTGGCCGGCCGGGCGACATCGTGCTGCTGTCCGGCCCGATCGGCCTGCACGGCACGACCATCATGAGCGTCCGGGAGGGGCTCGGCTTCGACTCCGATATCGCCTCGGACAGCCAGCCGCTGCACCGGCTGGTCCGCGCCATGATCGCGGCCGGCGGGGCCGACGTACACGTGCTGCGCGACCCGACCCGCGGCGGCGTGGCCTCCGCGCTGACCGAGCTCGCCGCGGCCTCCGGGGTCGGCGTGGAACTGGCGGAGACCGCGCTTCCGGTCCCGCCGACGGTCGCCGCCGCCTGCGACATCCTCGGCCTCGACGCACTGCACGTCGCCAACGAGGGGTGCCTCGTCGCGTTCGTCACTCCAGCCGCCGCCGGTGCGGTGCTGGCGGCGATGCGGGCGCTGCCGGAGGGGTCCGCCGCCGTGCGGGTGGGTCACGTCGTCGCCGAGCACCCGGGCCGGGTGGTCATGCGCACCGCGCTCGGTGCCCGCCGCATCGTGGACATGCTCATCGGCGAGCAGCTCCCCCGCATCTGCTGAACCCATATCCGCTGGGCCCAGCAGGCCGGCTGCGCCCGGCGGATGCGGGGCGCAGCCCGTTCACTACCAGGTGCCGTAGCCCTGCCGCAGGCTGTAGGTGTGCCGGGCGGTCTCCAGTACGTCGAGGTAGCCGACCCGGCCGTTGGCCCGGCGGCCCTCGACCGGGCCCGCGGCGGGTGTCGCGGGCGCGCCGAGGAGGCCGCGCATCTCGTCGATCGTGCCGAATTCCTTGCGGATCATCCAGTCGGCCAGGCCGTCCAGCAGCGTGCCGATGTGGCCGAGGCCGTGCCGGAGCAGGGCCGAGGCGGTCATCACCACGTCGGCGCCGGCGAGCAGGTAGGCGACCACGTCGCCGGACGTGTCGACCCCGGTGGTCGCGGCCAGCGAGGCCCGCACCTGGCTGCGCAGGATCGCGATCCAGGTGCGCGGCAGCCGCGCCTCGCCCCGGCTGGACAGGTCCAGGGTGGGTAGTACGGCGAGCAGCTCCGGGTCGATGTCCGGCTGCAGGAACCGGTTGAACAGCACCAGGCCGTCCGCGCCGGCCGCGTCCAGCCGGGTGGCGATCTCGCCGGTGGAGCTGAAGAACGGGCTCAGCTTGACCGCGACCGGGATCGTGACCACCGCCTTGACCATGCCGAGCACGTCGAGGTACCGCTGCTCGATGTCGCGGCCGGGTACCCGCGGGTCGCCGGGCACGTCGTAGATGTTCAGCTCGATCGCGGCCGCGCCGGCGTCCTGCATGGCCCGGGCGTAGTCGACCCAGCCGCCCGGGGTGACCCCGTTGATGCTGCCGATGACCGGCACCTCGACCGCGATCGCGGCGCGTTCCAGCAGGCTCAGGTAGCCGGTCGGGCCGACCGGTCCGTCGACCGCGGCCGGTGCCACCGGGAAGTAGGACAGCGCCTCGGCGAAGCTCTCGGCGCCGGCCGCGGCCACCCGCGCGGTCTCCGCTTCCTCCCGCCGCACCTGCTCCTCGAACAGCGAGAACAGGACGACCGCCCCGACCCCCGCGTCCGCCAGCCGGCGCACCCCATCCACGGTCCGCGACAGCGGCGAGGCCGAGGCGACCAGTGGGTTGCGCAACTGGAGCCCCATGTACCGAGTGGACAGATCCATCACGACCTCCGGACGCTGGTCGGCCGCCCGTCGGCGGGGTAGCTCGCCGCGCCGCGGGTGGCCATCTCCTCGTACACCGCCCAGCGTTGCCGGACGGCCTGCTCGGCCAGCGCGAGCAGCCGCTCGGCCTCGGCCGGGTTGGTGCTGCGGAGCGTGCGGTACCGCAGCTCCCGGTACATGTAGTCGGCGAGTGGGAGGCGCGGGCGGGGCGAGTCGAGCAGGAACGGGTTGCCGCCGACCGCGCGAACCTCCGGGTCGTACCGGATGAGCGGCCAGTACCCGCTGGCCACCGCCCGGTACTGCTGGTCGAGCCCGGCCCGCATGTCGATGCCGTGGGCGATGCAGTGGCTGTACGCGATGACCAGGGACGGCCCGTCGTACGCCTCGGCCTCCCGCAGCGCCCGCAGTGTCTGCTGTGGATCGGCGCCCATCGCGACCCGCGCGACGTAGACGTTGCCGTACGCGATCGCCTGCAGCGCCAGGTCCTTCTTCGGCACGGTCTTGCCGGCGGCGGCGAACTTCGCGACCGCGCCGAGCGGGGTCGCTTTCGACGCCTGCCCGCCGGTGTTGGAGTAGACCTCGGTGTCCAGCACCAGCACGTTGACGTTCCGGCCGCTGGCCAGCACGTGGTCGAGCCCGCCGGAGCCGATGTCGTAGGCCCAGCCGTCGCCACCGACGATCCAGACGCTGCGCCGCACCAGGTGATCCAGCACGCTGCGCAGGTCGGCGGCGGCCGGCCCGTCGAGGCCGTCGAGGCGGTGCCTCAGCTCGGTGACGCGCTGGCGCTGGGCGCCGAGCTCGGATTCCCGCCGCTGCGGCGCGCCCAGGGTCCGCGCCACCAGGTCAGGCCCGAGCGGATCGCGCAGCTCGGTCAGCCGGGCCTCGGCCAGGCCGTGGTGCAGGTCGGCGGTGAGCCCGAAGCCGAGGCCGAACTCGGCGTTGTCCTCGAACAGCGAGTTCGACCAGGCCGGGCCGCGGCCGGCGGCGTCCGTGGTCCACGGCGTGGTGGGCAGGTTGCCGCCGTAGATCGACGAGCAGCCGGTCGCGTTGGCGATCATCAGCCGGTCACCGAACAGCTGGGAGAGCACCTTCAGGTACGGCGTCTCGCCGCAGCCCGCGCAGGCGCCGGAGAACTCGAACAGCGGCAGCAGGTACTGGGTTCCACGTACCGTGCCGAAGTCCACTCTGGACCGGTCGTTGACCGGGATCGACTCGAAGAACGCGATGTTCTCCCGCTCGGCGGCGACGATCGGCTCGCGCTCGGCCAGGTTGATCGCCTTGCGGCCGGGGTCGGCCGGCGCCGGCATCGGGCAGGCCTCGACGCACAACCCGCAGCCGGTGCAGTCCTCGACGTAGACCTGCAGGGTGTACCGGGTGTCCGGGAGGCCGCGGGCCTCCAGCGGGGCGGACCGGAACCCGGCCGGCGCACCGTCCACAGTCGACTCGTCGTAGTACCGCGAGCGGATCACGCTGTGCGGGCAGACGAAGCTGCAGGTGCCGCACTGGATGCACAGGTCGGGGTCCCAGACGGCGACCAGGTCGGCGATGTTGCGCTTCTCGTAGGCGGTGGTGCCGCTGGGGTAGGTGCCGTCCACCGGCAGCGCGCTGACCGGCAGGTCGTCGCCGCGGCCGGCCATCATCTCGCCGGTGACGGTGCGGACGAACTCGGGCGCGTCCGCCGGTACCGGCAGCAGCCGGCCGCGGGTCGAGGTGGCCTGCTCGGGCACCGCGATCCGGTGCAGTTCGGCCACCGCGCGGTCCACCGCGGCGTGGTTGCGGGCGACGACGTCGTCACCGCGGCGGCCGTAGGTCTTCGTGATCGCCGCCTTGATCCGGCTGATCGCCTCGTCCGCCGGCAGCACGCCGGAGATCGCGAAGAAGCAGGTCTGCAGCACCGTGTTGGTCCGCCCCGGCAGGCCGGCGGCCGCGGCGACCCGCCCGGCGTCGATCGCGTACAGCACGATCCCCTTGGCCAGCACCTGTTCCTGCACCGGCCGGGGCAGCGCGTCCCAGACGTCCTCGGGCCGGTGCGGGCAGTCCAGCAGCAGGGTGGCGCCCGGCGCGGCCCGGCTGAGCACGTCGACCCGGTCGAGCAGGCCGAACTGGTGGCAGCCGACGAAGCTGGCCTGCCGCACCAGGTACGGAGCGCGGATCGGGGTCGGCCCGAAGCGCAGGTGCGACACGGTCTGCGAGCCGGACTTCTTGGAGTCGTAGACGAAGTAGCCCTGCGCGTGCAGGTGCCCGTCCGCACCGAGGATCTTGATGGTGTTCTTGTTGGCGCCGACGGTGCCGTCCGAACCGAGCCCGAAGAACACCGCGCGGACCGTGTCGGCCGGCTCGATGTCCAGGTCCGGGTCGTAGTCGATGCTGCTGCCGGACACGTCGTCGGTGATGCCGACGGTGAACCGCCGCCGCGGCTTGCCGCTGCTGAGCTCGGCGAAGATGCCGGCGACCATGCCCGGGGTGAACTCCTTGGACGACAGCCCGTACCGGCCACCGACGATCGTCGGCAGCGACCCGCCGGCACCGTCCATATGCGACTCGGACAGCACGGCGGTGACGTCGAGCAGCAGCGGCTCGCCGGCCGAGCCGGGCTCCTTGGTGCGGTCCAGCACGGCGATCCGGCGCGCGCTGGCCGGCATCGCGGCGAGCAGCTGCTCGGTCGGGAACGGCCGGTACAGCCGCACCTGCAGCACGCCGACGCGCTCGCCACGGCCGATCAGGTGGGTCACGGTCTCCCGGACCGTCTCCGCGCCGGAGCCCATCACCACGATCACCCGGTCGGCGTCTGGCGCGCCGGCGTAGTCGACGACGTGATACTGCCGGCCGGTCCGCCCGGCCAGCGCCGCCATCGCATCCTCGACCGCGCCCGGAACCCGCTCGTAGAACGGGTTCACCGTCTCCCGGGCCTGGAAGTAGACATCCGGGTTCTGCGCGGTGCCGCGGATGAACGGGTGGTCCGGCGACAGCGCCCGGCCGCGGTGCGCCCGGACCAGCTCGGCCGGCACCAGCGCGGCCAGGTCCGCATCGGACAGCAACTCAACGGTGTTCAGTTCGTGCGAGGTGCGGAAGCCGTCGAAGAAGTGCACGAACGGCACCCGGGTCGCCAGCGTCGCCGTCTGCGCCACCACGGCGAGGTCGTGCGCCTCCTGCGGCGACGCGGACGCCAGCAGCGCGAAGCCGGTCTGCCGCACCGCCATCACGTCGGAGTGGTCGCCGAAGATGGACAGTCCCTGCGCCGCCAGCGACCTGGCGGCGACGTGCAGCACGGTCGGCGTCAGCTCGCCGGCGATCTTGTACATGTTCGGGATCATCAGCAGCAGGCCCTGGGACGCGGTGAACGTGGTGGTCAGCGCTCCGCTCTGGAGCGCGCCGTGCAACGCACCGGCGGCGCCGCCCTCGCTCTGCATCTCCACCACGGTCGGCACCTGGCCCCAGATCGAGCGGCGGCCCTCGCTGGCCCACTGGTCGGCCAGCTCGGCCATCGGCGAGGACGGCGTGATCGGGTAGATGCAGCAGACCTCGTTCAGCCGGTAGGCGACCGACGCCGCGGCCTCGTTGCCGTCCACAGTGGAGCGCATCACTGGCCTCCGGACCGTTCGGGCACCATCTCGATTGCGTGCACCGGGCATTGGTCGAAGCAGGTCGCGCATCCGGTGCAGCGGTCGTAGTCGAACCGGTACCGGTGGCCCGGCCCGAGCTTGATGACCGCGTCCTCCGGGCAGGCGCCGAGGCAGCCGTCGCACTCGAAGCAGTTGCCGCAGGACAGACAGCGGCGGGCCTCGTACGTCGCCTGCGCCGCGGTCAGCCCGCCGACCACCTCGGTGAAACCGTCCACCCGGTCGGCGGGCGGCAGCTCCGGCTGGGACCGGCGCGGCGTGTCGCCGAAATACCACGGGTGCAGGTCATCGAACGACACCACCGCATGCTTCGGCGGCTCGAGCACCGGCTGCCCGCGCAGGTAGGCGTCGATATGCTTGGCTGCCTTCTTGCCATGCCCGACCCCGACCGTGACGGTCCGCTCGCTGGGCACCATGTCGCCGCCGGCGAAGACACCCGGGCACCCGGTCATCAGCGATGCCGACACGACCACGGTGCCGTCCCGGGTGAACTCCACCCCGGGTAGGTCGCGCAGGAACGCGCTGTCGGTGTCCTGGCCGACCGCGAGCACCACGGTGTCGGCAGCGAGCGTCTCGAACCGTCCGGTCGCATGTGGACGGCCGTCGGCGTCCAGTTCCATCACCTCGACGGTCAGCTCCGGCCCGTCGAACGCGGTGATCGTGCGCAGCCAGTTGATCCGGACGCCCTCCCGCTCGGCATCCGCCGCTTCCTCCTGGTGCGCCGGCATCTGCGCCCGGGTGCGCCGATAGACGATCATCGTTTCGTCCGCGCCGAGCCGGCGGGCCACCCGGGCGGCGTCCATCGCGGTGTTCCCACCGCCGTAGACCGCCACCCGCCGGCCGATCACCGGCCGGTCCCCGGCCGCCACATCGCGCAGGAACGACAGCGCGTCGACGATCCGGCCGGCGTCGCGGGCCGGGATGTCCACCCGCTTGGACAGGTGGGCGCCGGCCGCGACGAACACCGCGTCGAACCGGCCCGCCCGCTGCTCCGCGGCGAGATCCGTGACCCGGTGTCCGAGGGTGAAACGCACCCCGAGCGCGGCGATCCGGGCCACCTCGATGTCCAGCACGTCCCGGGGCAGCCGGTAGGCCGGGATGCCGAACCGCATCATTCCGCCCGGCTCCGGGCCGGCGTCGCGGACCTCGACCTCGTGCCCGACCCGGGCCAGCTGGTAGGCCGCGGACAGCCCGCTCGGCCCGGCGCCCACCACCAGCACCCGCTTGCCGGTCGGCGCCGCCGGCGGGTCGAACAGCCAGCCGCGCTCCAGCGCGAGGTCGCCGAGGAACCGCTCGACCGAGTGGATCGACACCGCGGTGTCCAATGTGGACCGATTGCAGACGCTCTCACACGGGTGGTAGCAGACCCGGCCATGGATCGCCGGGAACGGGTTGTCCCGCACCAGCTCGCGCCAGGCCTGCTCGTGCCGGCCGTCCATCGCGTGCGCCAGCCAGGCCTGGATGTTCTCCCCGGCCGGGCAGCCGGCGTTGCACGGCGGCAGCAGGTCCAGGTACACCGGCCGGCGGTCCCGCACCGGGCCGGACCGCGACCGCCCATGCGGCAGATCCGGCAACAGCGCCAGGTCGGGCCGCGGCGCGGTCATCCCGCAACTCCGGGCTTCGGCCAGCTGCGGCCACCGAGTCCTGATTCCATGACCCGACGCTAGCCCTGGCGGACCCGGCGGGCGCGGGTCGATGGTCCCGTCGCGGGCGGACCACCGGCTCTCCCCTACCCCGGCCGCAGCTCGGCGACGACGCGGTCCACCGCCGCGGCCACCGCGCCGGTCGGCGGTCTGCCGTCCGTCCAGCAGGTGCCCTCGATGCCGTAGACGACGATGCGCGCCGGCAGCCGGTCGAGTACCCGGGCCAGCTCGACCGCGTCGCCCAGGCTGATCGCGTGAGTGGACGCGGTCGCGATCGAGGCGGGCAGCGGCCGCGTGGTGACGTCGAGGATGTGCACGGTGCCGGGCGCGGCCCCGGTGCGCACCGCGTCGACCAGGGCCACCCGGTCGTCGGGCCGCCACAGTTCCAGCAGCGCGGTCAGGTCGCCAGCCAGCTCGGCGGTCGCGGCACCGGCACCGGCCGCCCGCAGCCGGCGCACGACGAGCAGGCCGGCGGCGTCGTCGCCGCGTTCGGTGCCGACGCCGACGACGAGCGTGGCGCTCACCGGCGGGTCAGCCGCAGGTCGAGGAAGTGGGTCGAGCACGAGATGCACGGGTCGTAGCTGCGGATCAGCTGCTCGCACCGGTGCCGCAGCGCCTCGTGCTCGAGGCCGTCGCCGGCGAGATCGACCTGCTGCTGGACGAGGCGGCGCAGGTCGGCCTCGATGCTGGGCTGGTTCTGCGCGGTCGGCGGGACGATCTGAATCTCGGTCAGCAGGCCGTCGGCGTCCAGCCGGTAGCGGTGGTAGAGCGTGCCGCGGGGCGCCTCGGTGCAGGCGTGCCCCTCGCCCGGCCGCGCCGGCACGTCGACGTAGGGCCGGTCCGGCGGTTCGTACCCCGCGATGATCCGCAGTGCTTCCTCGAACGCGTACAGCACCTCGACGCAGCGGACCAGGATGCTGGCGAAGATGTTCCGGCACTCCGGGCCGAGGCCGGCGTCGGCCGCGGCCTGCCGCACGGCCGCGGGGAGCCGGTCGTGGTTGAGGCTGTACCGGGCCAGCGGCCCGACAAGGTAGTCGCCGCGTTCGATCATCCGCCCGTGCAGCGCGGTCGAGTACGGGACGTGGATCTCCGCGATGTGCGCGCCGAACTCGGCCGGCGCGATGTCCAGGCCGGCGCCGGAGACCAGCCGCCCCTCGTTCATCGGGTACTCATCCGGGTGCCGCAGCGACACGAACTCGTAGTCCATGTCGGCGTCCGGGATGTCGAATGTGGACACCGCGGCCAGCAGGGTGAGTGTGTCGTCGCGGGCGCGGCGCAGCGGTTCGGCCAGCGCACGCAGCTCGGCCCGGCTGGGCGCGCGGTAGAAGCCGCCCAGCCGGACGTTGATCGGGTGGATCGGCCGGCCGCCGACCACCTCGACGATCTGGTTGCCGGCCTTCTTCAGCCGCAGCGCCAACTCGACCAGGTCGCGGTGGTGGGCGGCCATGTGCACGGCGCTGTCGTAGCCGAGGAAGTCCGGCGCGTGCAGCAGCGCGACGTGCAGCACGTGGCTCTCGATCCACTCGCCGCAGTAGAGCAGCCGGCGCAGCTCGCGGATCGGCCCGCCGACGGTGACCCCGCAGGCGTCCTCGATCGCGTGCGCCGCGCTCATCTGGTAGGCCACCGGGCAGATCCCGCAGATGCGCGCGGTGATGTCCACCGGCTCGTCGTACCGGCGGCCGCGCAGGAACGCCTCGAAGAACCGCGGCGGCTCGTAGATGGCCAGCCGCGTCTCGGTCACCCGGCCACCGTCCACAGTGACGTGCAGCGCGCCCTCGCCCTCGACCCGGGTCAGCGCCTCCACCGACAGCGAGAAGTGGTCGTCAAGCCCGAGCTTGTGGCTCATGTAGCTCACTCTCCCGGCGGAACGGCTCAGACGTGGCGTTGTATGTGCGCAGCACCCGCAGCAGGTCGGCCTCGGACGCGCCGAGCGCCAACCATTGCCGCGACAGCGACGCGGTGTTCGGGGTCTCCATCGGACCGAAACAGCCGTAGCAGCCGCGGTTGAAGGTCGGGCACAGCGCGCCGCAGCCGGCGTGCGTGACCGGCCCCAGGCACGGCGTGCCGTGGGCGACCATCACGCACGGGTTGCCACGCCGCTTGCACTCGGTGCAGACGCTCGCGGCCGAGATCCGCGGCGGTCGGCCGGCCAGGAACGCGCTGATCACCTCGAGCAGCTGCCGCCGGTCGATCGGGCAGCCGCGCAGCTCCAGGTCGACCGGGACGTGGTCGGCGATCGCAGTGGAGTGCTCCAGCGTGCTGATGTACTCCGGGTGCGCGTAGACGGCGGCGCGGAACTCGGCGACGTCGGCGAAATTGCGCAGCGCCTGGATGCCGCCGGCGGTCGCGCAGGCCCCGATCGTGACCAGCCGCCGGGACATCCGCCGCACCTCGCGGATCCGCTCGGCGTCGTCGGCCGTGGTGATCGAACCCTCCACAAGCGACAGGTCGTACGGCCCGTCCACGGTCGCGCTGGACGCCTCCAGGAAATAGGCGATCTCGACCCGCTCGGTGACCGCGAGCAACTCGTCCTCGCAGTCGAGCAGGGACAGCTGGCAGCCGTCACAGGACGCGAACTTCCACACCGCCAGGGTGGGCCGGCCTGATCCGCTCATGTCACAGCTCCCGAACCCGCATCAGGTCGCCGACCGCCGACCAGGGCAGCACCGGGCCGTCGGTGCAGATGTAGTACGGCCCGAGCACGCAGTGCCCGCAGAGGCCGACCATGCACTTCATGTTCCGTTCCAGCGACACCTGGATCCGGCCGGCGGGCAGGCCGAGGTCGGTCAGCGCGTCGGCGGCGAACCGCATCATCACCTCCGGCCCGCAGAGGTAGGCGACCGCGTTGCCCGGGTCGACGCCGAGCCGCCGGACCAGGCCCGGGACGACACCCACCTCCCCCGCCCAGCCGGCGCTGGCCCGATCCACAGTGACCTTGACCTCCAGGTCGAACCGGGCCCGCCAGGCGTGCAGCTCGTCGGAGTAGAGCAGGTCGGCCGGGGTGCGGCTGCCGTACAGCAGCACCATCCGGTCGAACTCGGCGCGGCGGGCGAGCACGGCGTAGATCGCCGGCCGCAGCGGGGCGAGGCCGAGGCCCCCGGCCACCACGACCACGTCCCTTCCGGTGGCCGCGGCGACGTCCCAGCCGGTGCCGAAAGGCCCGCGGACCCCGACCGTGTCGCCGGGACGGACCCGGGCCAACCCGGTGCTGACCGCGCCCGCCGCCCGGATCGTATGCCGGCGCACGCCGGGCACCGCCGGGTCACCGCTGACCGAGATCGGCACCTCGCCGAGCCCGAACAGCGACAGCATGTTCACCTGCCCCGGCAGGTACGGCGGCGCCGGACCGCGCACGGGGGCGAGGTCGACAGTGACCGTGTCGACCAGTTCCGGCGTGACGGCCAGGACCCGCCACGACCGCGGCACCAGGTCCTCCGCCGTCCCCGCCGCGGCCACCGCCGCGGCCGGGTCAGCGGTGGTCATGGCCGTAGAGGTCGAGCAGCCGCAGCCGGGTGGCCTGCAGCCGGTCGACGATCACCGGGATGAAGCGGGCGGCCAGCGCGTAACCGAGGACGGGGTCGGCGTCCATCTCGGCCCGCAGCCGGGCACCGTCGACGCGGATCGCGCTGACCGGGCCGACCGCGACCGCGTCGAAGTGCCACCGGTACGGCGGCACCAGCCAGGACCACCCGACCACGTCCCCCGCCTGCAGCGTCTCCAGCAGCGCCGGCGGGCGGTCGGCGGCGTGCACCTCGAGCGCGACCCGGCCGGCGGTGAGCGCGTAGAACACGCCGGCCGGCTCGCCCTCGCGGCCCAGCACCTGGCCCGGGTCCGCGTCCAGCCGGCTGACCAGTGGCGCCACCGCGGCCACCACCTCGTCGGCCAGGTCGACGAAGAACGGGTGCGCGGCCAGCTCGGCGGCGGGCGAGACGGTCATCGCGACCCACCACCCTGGCAATTGCCGGTGCCATCCACCACGTCGCCCCCCAGCACTTCCCCGAGCATGTCGGCGAGCCTGCTGGCGGGCTCGTCGGGTGGGGCCGCGGTTGCCCGGATGGCCGCCGCCTCTTCGGTGATGTCGATCCCGACCGGGCACCAGGCGATGCACCGTCCACACCCGACACACCCGGACGTACCGAACTGGCTGACCCAGGTGCCCAGCTTGTGGGTCATCCACTGCCGGTACCGGGACGGGGTCGATGACCGCACCGGCCCGCCGCCATGCAGGTGGGAGAAGTCCAGGGTGAAGCAGGAGTCCCAGTGCTGCCAGCGTTCCGCGTGGTCGCCGGTCAGGTCGGTGACGTCCTCGACGGTGCTGCAGAAGCAGGTGGGGCAGGCCATCGTGCAGTTCGCGCAGGTCAGGCAGCGGCTCGCGACGTCGTCCCAGCGCGGATGGTCCAGGTTCGCGGCCAGCAGGTCCGGCAGCCCGGCCGGGTCCAGCTCACGACCCATCCGGCCCACCGCGGTCCGCACCACCTCGGCAACCGCCGACCGGTCCGGATCCGTCGCCGGCCGCTGCGGCAGCCGCGCCAGCAGGGCCTCGCCGCGGTCGGTGCCAGCCGCTACCGCGAACTCGTGCCGCCCGCCGTCGAGCAGCTCGGTCAGCGCCAGGTCGTAGCCCGGGCCGGCGGCCGGTCCGGTGCCCATCGACACACAGAAGCACGTACCGGCCGGCCGGGCGCAGTTCACCCCGACCAGGAACACGTCCGCCCGTCGAGCCTGGTACGTCGTATCCTGGGTGTGGCCGCGCAGCAGCACCCGGTCCTGCACCGCGATCGCCGCCAGCTCGCAGCCGCGCACCCCGATCAGTGCCAGCCGCTGCGCCGCGACCGGCTCGGCCGCGTACCGCACCTCGCCGGTGGAATCCCGATCCGCCGACCACAGCCGGCGGCTGGCCGGGAACAGCTCCGTCTTCGGCGACTGCGGGCCCACCGCGTAGCCGAACAGCTCCTCGTCGTCCCGGTGCACCAACCGGTACCGGCCCGGCGACTGCTCGTCCCCCCAACCGGCGGGCAGGTCGGACACGCCCTCGATCGGGCCGAACGCGATCACTCCGTCCCGCACGGTCGGCCCGATCAGTTCGTACCCGTCCGCGCGGAGCCGGTCGAACAGCGCGCCGAGCCCGGCCCGGTCCAGCACGGCGCTCGGATCAGCCACAGCAGCCGACATCACAAGCCTCCCCTCGCCCACCGATCCCGACGTCAACCGTGCCCGCCGGGCCTGTCTACGCCAGGGCCACCGTCGATACCTCCGGTACCGGACGACCGAATTTGTTCACACCCGAGGCTGTCCCGATGCACCCTCGCCGGCCAGAGTCCGAACGACCCTAGGACGGGGACCTCCGCCCCCGCCGCCGGGGGTCAGTTCCGGTCCCCGGTGGACGGCGCCGCGTGCCAGGCGAATCGCGGTCGGGCCGAACGATTCGTGACCTGGGTCGGAAGCCGACGGTTGGGCTCCTCCGGGCGGGCAAGGCTGGTTCGCCGGCCTGCTGCTGGGTCGGTCAGCCAGCACGTCCTGCGGCACGGCCGGTACGCCGTGGCCGTGATCCACTGAGCCCGCCCCCGTCCAGCCCCGGACCGCGCCGTCCCGGCCGGGGCGGCGCCGCGCACCGTCCACAGTGGGATCCCTGTCGCCGTGACCATGAAGCGGCCAGCAGGCCGTCGGGCAACAAGCAGCCGGCATGAGGCTGCCGGCAGGGCATGAGGCGGCCGGCAGGCCGTTGGCCTGCCGGCCGCGGGATGCCTGCGGCGGTCCCCCTCCAGAACCGGCGATGTGCGGTGCCGGTCAGAACCGGAAGACCAGGCGGGCCGGGACCTTGCCGGCGAGCAGGTCGGTGAAGGCGGTGTTGACCTGGTCGAGTTCGACGGTCTGGGTGATCACGCGGGTGCGGCCGGCAGCGTGCAGGGCGAACACGTCGGCGAGG
>Ga0307499_10000308_pt1 | contig 18041 bp, 19 predicted proteins | sample 13_S_MG_FD_201363 | JGI IMG/M metagenome (GOLD analysis project Ga0307499, IMG submission 201363) | Soil microbial communities from Populus trichocarpa stands in riparian zone in the Pacific Northwest, United States - 13_S | ecosystem: Environmental > Terrestrial > Soil > Riparian zone > Trees... | reverse complement strand
ATCGACGGCCGCAAGCTGGATGAACCAGTCAATTATGCGCTGGTGCGCATCATTCCGCCCAAAGGCGTCGAAATTGATCTTAATCGGCGACCGTTCATCGTGGTCGATCCTCGCGCCGGGCATGGTCCGGGGATCGGCGGGTTCAAGGCGGACAGCGAAATCGGCGTCGCAATGAAGGCGGGCCATCCCTGCTATTTCATCGGCTTCCTGCCCGAGCCGATGCCAGGACAAACGATCGAACGCGTCGCACGAGCCGAAGCGGTGTTTATCGAGAAAGTCATCAGCCGCCATCCGGAAGCCGACGGCAAGCCTTGCGTGATCGGAAACTGCCAGGCCGGCTGGGCCGTCATGATCCTGGCATCGCTGCGGCCGGAACTGTTCGGACCGATTATCGTCGCTGGCGCGCCGCTGGCCTATTGGGCGGGCGTGCATGGCAAAAACCCGATGCGCTATTCGGGTGGTCTGCTGGGTGGAAGCTGGCTAACCGCGCTGACGAGCGATCTTGGAGGCGGCAAATTCGATGGCGCCTGGCTCGTGCAAAACTTCGAGAGTCAGAATCCGTCGAACACGCTGTGGACCAAGCAGTACAACGTCTATTCAAAGGTCGATAGCGAGGCCGACCGATACCTTGAATTCGAACGCTGGTGGGGCGGGCACGTCAATCTGAATGCCGAGGAAATCCAGTTCATCGTCGATGAACTGTTCGTCGGCAATAATCTCGCCGCCGGTCGGATCACGATGTCCGACGGTCAGCCGGTCGATTTGCGCAATATCAGATCACCGATCGTGGTGTTCTGCTCCAAGGGGGACAATATTACCCCGCCGCAACAGGCACTGGATTGGATCCTCGATCTCTATGCCGATGTCGACGAAATCAGGGCCTACGGTCAGACGATCGTCTACACGGTTCATGAGAGCGTCGGCCATCTCGGCATTTTCGTTTCCGGCGGCATTGCCAAGAAGGAACATGCGGAATTTTCCAGCAATATCGATCTGATCGATGTTCTGCCGCCGGGACTCTACGAAGCAACGTTCGAGGCCAAGGGAACTGATACCGCGAATGCCGATCTCGTCGCCGGCGAATGGGTAATGCGATGCGAGGCGCGGACGCTCGACGACATCCGTGCCATGGGCGGCAATTCGCCCGAGGATGAGCGGCGGTTTGCTGCCGCCAAGCGCGTATCGGAAATCAATCTCGCGGCCTACCAGAAGTACCTCCAGCCCTGGATCAAGGGCATGGTGAAGCCTCAGGCGGCGGAGATGATGCGCAATCTGCATCCGTTGCGGCTTCAGTATGAAGCGTTCAGCAGCAAGAACCCGTTCATGGCCACGGTGAAGTCGCTGGCCGAGCGGGTGAGCGAGGATCGCAAGCAGGTCTCGACAGACAATCCCTTCGTTGCCTTTCAGGAGCAGTTCTCCAAGCAGATCGTCAATGCGCTGGACAGTTGGCGGGATTCGCAGGAGGCGCTCAGCGAGGCGACCTTCCTTGCGGTCTACGGCTCGCCGGCGTTGCAAGCGGCTGTCGGAGTTGACCCGCAATCGACCCCATCGCGCCGGCAGGAGATGTCTGCCTCATACCGCGGAAAGCTTGAGAGGCGGATCGCGGAGCTGAAATCCAAAATCAGTGAAGGCGGCCTTCGCGAAGCGGCCATTCGCGGTCTTCTGTATGTCGGGTCGGCGAGGGGAATGGTGGACGAGCGGAGCCTTGAAGCATTGCGCAACGTTCGCCGTAGCGACTCCGGTGCGCGGCTAACGCTGACAGAGTTCAAGATGCTGGTTCGCGAGCAATTCTTCATGCTTCTGCTGGATCAGGAGGGAGCACTGGCCGCGATACCGAAGCTGTTGCCGGACAATGCAAAAGCACGCCAGGCGGCTTTCGCGGCGATTCGCGAAGTGCTGTCCGCGAGCGCCGTAATGCCGGGTGAGGTCGTGAAGCGTCTGAAGCGTGTTGCCGAACTGTTCGGCGTCGATTCCGGCGAATTTTTGGACAAGGCGTCGAACGTCGCCCCTTTCGATCCGAAAGCGAAGGCGTCGTAGCGTCAATTGGAGAGATCTGGAGCGACATCATGAAAACCATGCCAGCCGATTCAGAAAAAGCCCGCTCTCCCAGCAAGTATGACCGTCTGATCGCCGCGGCCAAGGCAGTGCCGCCGACGCCGACCATTGTCGTGCATCCCTGCGACGAAACCTCGCTGCGCGGCGCTGTCGACAGCGCGGCGGCGGGCATTATCAGGCCAGTATTGGTCGGGCCCGAAAGAAAAATCAGGGATACGGCTAGCAAATACGACCTCGATATTTCCGGGTACGAGATCGTCGATGCCCCGCACAGCGAGGGTGCGGCTGCAAAGGGTGTTGAGCTTATCCTTGCCGCCAAGGGCGAGATGCTGATGAAGGGCAGCCTGCACACCGACGAGCTGATGCGCAGCATCACGGCGAAGGTCGGCGGCCTGCGGACTGCCCGGCGGATCAGTCATGTGTTCGTGATGGATGTGCCGGCCTATTCCGAGACCCTCATTGTAACGGACGCGGCCATCAACATCTTTCCCGATCTCGATGCCAAGCGGGACATCATCCAGAACGCGATTGATCTCTATACGCAAGCTGGCTTCGGCAAATTGCCGCGTGTGGCGATCCTGTCGGCCGTCGAAACCGTTACCTCCAAGATTCCATCCACGATCGAGGCGGCGGCGCTCTGCAAGATGGCAGATCGCGGGCAGATCACCGGGGGCGTGCTCGACGGGCCACTTGCCTTCGACAATGCGATCGATGTGGAAGCGGCACGGATCAAGGGAATCAAATCCGAGGTCGCCGGCCGGGCGCAGATCTTGATCGTTCCCGACCTCGAAGCCGGCAACATGCTGGCGAAGAATCTCGCCTACTTCGCCAAGGCGGATAGTGCCGGCATCGTGCTCGGCGCCAGGGTGCCCGTCGTTCTGACGTCGCGTGCGGATTCGGCGCGCGCGCGGATGGCTTCCTGCGCGGTGGCGGCGCTTTATGCCCACGCACGGCGTCAGCACGCCCCCTCGGTTGCCGCGTGATCGCCATGGATACGATCCTTGTCGTCAATGCAGGCTCGTCAAGCGTCAAGTTCCAGATCTTTTCGGTCGAGGGAGAGGGGAAGCTGCGGCGCATGATCAAGGGCCAGATGGATGGCATTGGCAGTCGTCCTCGCCTGCGGGCGAGCGGTGCAGACAGCGATCCACTTGCCGACCGTGCCTATCCGATCGAATCGGTTCCGGACGTTCCGGCCGCGATGGGCATCGCAGGCGGATGGCTGCGCGATGAACTTCGCATCAGCCCGATGGCCGTCGGTCATCGCGTCGTTCATGGCGGTCCGGACTATGACCGGCCGGTGCTGATCGACCACGGCGTCGTCGCCAGGCTGGAGCGGTTCGTCGCGCTGGCCCCGCTGCATCAGCCGCATAATTTGGCCCCGATCCGCTCGCTCTTGGCCAACTTTCCGGCGCTTCCGCAGGTGGCCTGCTTCGACACCGCATTTCACCGCACGCATGACGCGGTCGCTGACTACTATGCGATTCCGTATCAGCTTCATGCCGAAGGCGTGCGGCGTTACGGATTCCACGGTCTCTCATACGAATATGTCGCAAAGACTTTGCCGCAGGTCGCGCCTGAAATCGCAAAGGGACGCGTAATTGTCGCGCATCTCGGCAGCGGCGCCTCCATGTGCGCGCTGAAGGGGGGACGCAGCATCGAGAGCACCATGGGGTTCACCGCGCTCGACGGGCTGCCGATGGGAACGCGCCCGGGACAAATCGACCCTGGTGTCGTGCTCTATCTGCTCACTGAAAAGGGAATGTCAGCCTCCAACGTACAGAACTTCCTCTACCGCGACTGCGGGTTGAAGGGCCTCTCAGGCATCAGCAACGATATGCGTGAACTGGAGACTAGCGAGGATCCAAACGCGAAACTGGCGGTCGAATACTTCGTCTATCGGGTCGGCCTCAACGCCGGCATGCTTGCGGCCGCGTTGCAGGGGCTGGACGCTTTCGTCTTTACAGCCGGTATCGGGGAAAACTCGGTGCGCATCCGGGCGCGGATCGCCGATCATCTGGGATGGCTTGGTGTGACCCTCGACGAGGCCGAGAATTCCCGCCATGCGCGCCTGATATCGCGTTCCGACAGCCGTATTCCGGTCTACGTCATCCCGACCGACGAGGAGCTGATGATCGCACAGCATACATTGTCGCTGCTGGTGAACATGCCGTCGTCCGGCGCCCGACATGAGAGGGTGTCATGATTCCCGTATTCCCGGATACCAAGGTCGCGCTGAAGGGCAAGAAAGGCCTGATCGTCGGTATCGCCAACGACCAGTCGATCGCATGGGGGTGCGCCAAGGCCTTTCGTGCGCTCGGGGCCGATCTTGCCGTGACCTATCTGAACGAGCGTGCCAAAAAGCACGTCGAGCCGCTCGCACAGGCATTGGAGGCGCCGATCTTCATGCCAATGGATGTCATGGTCGAGGGCCAGACGGAGCAGGTGTTCGAACGGATCGGGAAGGAATGGGGGCAGCTTGATTTCCTGCTGCACTCGATCGCCTTCTCGCCGAAGGAGGCGCTCCATGGACGCGTGGTGGACGTCGGCCGCGACGGCTTCCTCAAGACGATGGACGTCTCGTGCTGGTCGTTCTTGCGAATGGCCCATCTGGCCGAACCGTTGATGAAGAATGGTGGAACCATGTTCACCATGACTTATTACGGCAGCCAGATGGTGGTGGAGAACTACAATGTGATGGGCGTGGCGAAAGCGGCCCTCGAAGCGGCCGTTCGCTACGTTGCCGCAGAACTGGGCCCGAAGGGTATCCGCGTTCACGCGATCTCGCCCGGGCCGCTCGCCACGCGCGCGGCGTCGGGGATCCCCGAATTCGACGAACTGATGGACAAGGCACAGTCGAAGGCCCCTTCGCGCAGCCTCGTCAGCATTGAAGACGTCGGCAACGCCACCGCATTTCTGGCGCTCGACGGCGCCAAGCTCATCACGGGCGGCGTGCTCTATATCGACGGTGGCTATCACATCATCGATTGATCGCGATCGGCGCGCCGTCTAGCGATAGTGCAGGGCGATCAACTCGGCGACGCAGGCGGGGCGCTTGCCGCCCTCGATCTCGATCACAAGGCGATAGTTCGCGCGCAGGCCATCCGGCGGCACGTCCTCCGTTTCGGCGACGGTAACCCGGCCGCGCAGCCGTGAGCCGGCCGGAACGGGCGCCAGGTACCGTATCCTGTCCGCCCCGTAGTTCAGGGTATTACGTAGATCCTTCAGGCCCATTACCGATCGAATAAAAAGTGGCGCGAGCGCCAGCGACAACAGCCCGTGGGCGATGGTGGTGCCGCCGGGCAGCTCCGTCTTCGCGCGCTCCTGGTCGACATGAATCCACTGCTGGTCGCAGGTCGCTTCCGCGAACTGGTTGATTCGTTCCTGCGAGACCTCGATCCAGTCACTCACGCCGATCTCGGTGCCGACGGCAGATTTGATCTCGTTGAAGTCGCCGAAGATACGCATGTTCGTTTGCCTGGTCAGATTTTCATTTCCGGGACCGCGTCGGGGATTGCGAGCTCGGCTTCTGTTACGGCCACGACTTCGGCGACGCTGACACCCGGCGCCGTTTCCAGCAGGGTCGCCCTGCCGTCGGAGAAGGCGATGACGGCCATGTCAGTCACAACCAGGCTCACCGGCCTTGTCGACGTCAGCGGCAAGGTGCATTTGGCGACGATCTTCGATTTTCCTTTCGCAGCGTGCTGCATCGCGACGATAACCCGCTTGGCGCCGCTGACGAGATCCATCGCGCCGCCCATTCCCGGCACCATCTTGCCGGGGATCATCCAGTTGGCGAGATGCCCATTCGCGTCGACCTGCAGGCCACCGAGAACTGTCAAATCGACATGGCCGCCGCGGATCAATCCAAAGGACATCGCGCTGTCGAAGGTGCTGGCACCCGGCAGCGCACTAATCGGGCGGCCGCCCGCGTCCGTCAGAAACGGATGAGCCATCCCTTGCTCCGGCATTGGTCCGGTACCAATCAATCCGTTTTCCGATTGAAAGAAAACCTTGAGCTCCGGTGGAACGTAGTTGGCAACCAGCGTTGGAATGCCGATCCCCAAATTCACGAGATCGCCGGTATGGAGCTCTCGCGCGACGCGCCGGGCGATGATCGTCTGTGCATCCATGGTTCACCCGTTCGTAATCAGGTAGTCGACGAGCGGCGCCGGGGTCACGACGTGATCGGGTGCGATAACGCCTACGGGCACGATATGCTCCGCAGTTACGATCACGGTATCTGCCGCCATCGCCATGACCGGATTGAAATTGCGTGCGGTCAGCGCGTAGGTGAGGTTGCCGAGGTAATCTGCCAGAAAGGCGTGAACCAGGGCGAACTGCGCCCGCAGCGCCGTCTCGAGCAGAAACGTCGTTCCGTTTACCTCGATCTGGCGCTTGCCTTCGGCCACCGAGGTGCCGACGCCGGTCGGCGTGAGCACGCCTCCGAGACCGCAACCACCCGCGCGAATGCGTTCGACGAGGGTCCCCTGAGGAATGAGATCGACGGCGATCTGATTGGCCAGCATTTGCTGCTGCGCCTTCGGATTGAGGCCGATGTGGCTTGCGGTGAGGCGCGAGACGAGCGTCGCATCGAACAGCTTGCCAACGCCTTTCCCAGGTACCGCAGCGTCGTTGCTGATCAGCGAAAGACGGCTCTTCTGCTGCCTAACAACTTCGTCGAGCAGACGCTCCGGCGTGCCGACACCCATGAATCCGCCAACCATGATGCTCGCCCCGACAGGGATCATTGCAACGGCTTCTTCGACGGAAACGGCCCTCATGATTGAAACTCCAGTCGATCAATGAAAGGGCGGAAGTGACAGAAATGATGACTGGGGCCATCAACACACCTTTGATCTGTGTCAAGGCTTCCCGCTATTCCGCGCGGGCAATGGTAATGTCGACGCCTTCGAGCGCTTCGGTCCAAAGCGTGCCAATCTCAGTGCGAGGAGTTAGCCATGTCAGACGCCAACCTTTCCACCGATAAAGTCCGTACGATGCTGGCTGAGGCCAACGGGCGCCTTCAAAAGGCCAGCGCAGATTATTTTAACCTGCTCGAGAGGGGCCTGAGCTCGTCGCCGCTGCCGATCGCCGACCAAGCCAAGCAGTTCTGCGGCCTCATGCAGCGCAATGTCACTGCGGCATTCGAACTCGGCGATAAGCTGATTCAAGCCAAGGACATGCAGGAAGCCACCAGGATTCAGTCCGAATTCTTCCAGGATCAGATGCGCTCGTTGACCGACCATGCAAGGAGCATGGGCGAGTCTGCCATGAAGGCCGCGACAGGCGTCTTTACCCCAAAAAACTGAAGGCAGTGGTCGGTGGGGGGGCCCGGTGGCACCCTCTGCCGGTCCCGATCAGCATGGGATGGCAATGGCGCTTCAATTCCCGGTCGGCGGCTTTGTCGGCGTGATTGACTGCCGTTCTGTTTGAGGTGCTGCGCAAGACGCTGGAGCATCTCGCGTCGATCGGCGCTTCCCAGTCAGTTCTGCAGATCGAGGTTAGCGAGCTGCCGCCGGTCCAGAAGGATGATCTGACGCTGGTTGCTGCCAATGAATCCGATGATGTCGAGTTCATGCAGCCGCGACAGTGCACGGGACACGGTTTCCAGTGTCAGCCCAAGATAGTCGGCGATGTCGCGCCGTGACATCGGCAGTGGCATGACGCCGGCGGCGGTAAGCCGTCGGTCCATCTCGATCAGGAAGGCGGCGACCCGCTCCAGCGAAGTTTTGCGGCCGAGCAGCAGCATGTGGTCTTCCGCGTGCTGCAGGTTGCTCGTGGTCATGCTGAGCAGGTTTCGCGAGACCATCGCATCGCTCTCAGCCACCATCTCGAGGCTGCGGCGTTTGATCAGGCGAACCGTTGTGTTCACGATCGCCTCCGCCGTAAAGCGGTGTTCGTTTCCGTTTTCCAGTCCGAAGATGTCGCCGGCGAGGTGAAACGCGCCGATCTGGCGACGGCCGTCCGAAAGCAGTTTGTAGCTTCGCACGGCGCCGATTTTGACCTGGTAGACGTAGTCCGCCGGCTCCTTCTCGCCGTAGATCTCGGTCCCCTTTCTGTAGTTGAATTCGCTTAAATTGACGATTGGATTTGAGCTGCTCTCCATCCCGAGTACGCCGAGAGTATTGGGACGGGCTGCCGGATCGGCCGTGACGCGGACAAACATGGGCCTACTCCTGTACCAGGTCGTTGAGATGGTCGATCGGTTTCCAGAAATGATTTCACCACGGGGAATGCCCAGCCACTTCTCAATTCCCACTTTATTAACCGTGAGCCAAAGCCGCGTCTCTGGCTATTGTCCCAACGTTCATTGTCCCAAAGGTCAACCTGCAGTATAGGAAAAGATGGTACTGCAAGGCAATGTATGCCCGGTAGACGACATATGGCCGGGGGCGTCGATGTCGATCCGCTTCAGTCAGACCTTCTGATTGGGGTGGATGGTATTGAAACCAATGCGCTCTGAAGCCATGCTGCGTCGCAGTGATTGAGTGAGCCGGTGGCGAGGGGTTTGGCGCCCTCCGAATGGCGGCTAGGAGGGGGAAATGCCTGGCATTGTTCACGTGGTAGACGACGACACCTCGTTTCGAACCGCGATCGAACGGCGCCTGAAACAGGCGGGCTACGAAGTCGAAACCTATTCGTCGGCGCAACACCTGCTGGATCGTCCGCCGGGCGTCGAAAGGCCGGGATGCATCCTGCTCGACGTAAAAATGCCGGGACTTAACGGCCTCGAACTGCAAGACCGCCTCAGCCAACTCGGATCGATCCTGCCGATCGTGTTCGTCACCGGTTATTCCGACATCCCGACGACCGTTCGGGCCATCAAGGCGGGCGCCGAGGATTTCTTGACCAAGCCGGCATCATCGGAACAACTAATCGGCGCCATCGAGCGCGCTCTGGCGCGGTGCGAGGCTCAACGCAGTCAACGCAGCAAGCTAGATTCGATTGTCTTTCATTTGGCGACACTGACGCCGCGTGAGCGCCAGGTCTTCGATTTGATCGTGCGCGGCAAGATCAACAAGCAAATTGCCGCGGAATTGGGAACGACCGAGCGCACGGTGAAAGCACATCGCCATGAAGTGATGGAGAAGATGCAGGTGCGCTCGCTCGCGGAATTGGTTTCGAGTGCAGAACGGCTCGGTCTTCTCGATCGTAGCGTCAATTTGGGTGGCTAGTCGGCATTGTCTCACGAGCACGTCCCGTCGTGATATCCTGTACAAAGGGACAATATGAAAATCCGCTGACAGGGTGTCTAAAGGCAGTGCGCATGAAGCGCCGGTTCGTCGGCCAATGCAGGTCTCCAGACCTTTGAAATTGGCCGCAGCGCTATCGCGCAGTAGCCAACGCTTTGAGAACCCGAAGGTCGCTCATCTTGCGCACACCCAAATCAATCCTTGTCGTGGACGATAATTTGTCGATGCGAAAGTGCATGAAGCGGCTCTTGAGTGCGCATGGCCTCGACGTAATATTGTTCGATTCGGGTTTCGCGCTGCTCCGCCGTGCGGATTTCGGTAGCGCCTTTTGCGTCATCATTGACATCAATTTGCATGACCATTCCGGCATAGAGTTACGGCGTCAGCTCGCCGATAAAGGTGTCCGACTGCCGGTAATTTTTATCACCGGCAATGACAGCGACGCGAACCGCTCAGCCGCAATGGAGTCGGGATGTATCGCCTACCTGACCAAGCCATTCTCGGCCCGATCGCTTATCGAGGCGGTCGAGAGAGCTCATGCGGAAGTATTCTAGCGCGATCTGTCTCCTCATTCGTCAATGTCCTGCTCGAACGTCTGTGCCGGCGCGCCCTTGTTGACGGTGGCGAACTGTGCAAGTGGAAGCGATGTCGTGAGTACCAACAGGTTTGAATCGACGAATTCCAGTCGAAGCGTCTGTCCCGAACCCATTTCCTGGATCATCTTGGGGTCGGCCACGGTCCCCGCGATACAGGTGTTGGTGAGACACCAGGTATAAGGCACGGGATGGGGCTGTCCTTGATCGATCGTAAGCATGACCGGCTTCTGTAGGTACATGCCGACGGGGGAGAACACCTGCAGCCGCGCGTTGCCGTCGCCCTCCCGCTCGATGATATCCAGACGGACCGCCATTTGACCGGTGGAAAACGTGGCGCTGATCGAGGTCCGGCAATGCATCTGAGCACCACCCGGCTTGAAGCAGAGTTTTCGCCAGTCGCCATAAGTGACGTCCTTTACCTCCCGCTGCCCGCGGGGCGCAATGTCGGTCTGTTGCGACACGGCGGGCTGGCTGGATGCAACGCTTGCGGCCGCCGCCAGGAAGACAGCTGCAAAGGAGCATGTTGCGCAGTTGCGTTGCGGCTGCATTTCGATGCGACCTGTCATGGTTGCGTCTCCAGGCTCCGGCTGCTCATCATCCCTGTTCGTCGAGAAATTTCGCCACCAGAGGCGACCAGATGGGAACGGCATCGGGAGAGCCGACAAAGAAATGCCCATCATTGCCGAACGGCGGCACCAAATGATATTCGGCCTTGCCGCCGGCCGCGCTGAAGGCCTCGTGCATGCGTTTCGACAGAGCAGGGCCGAAAAAGGTGTCGTTCTCGATATAGATCCACAGCATCGGCACGCGTGACGTGCGACCGAACTCACCGGTCGCCTCCACCAGTCTGTCTGGCGCACAATTATTGTTCGGCTTGCCGTCGACGCGGCCGCCACGACCGCCGGCAAAGACGATGATCGCCCTGACCTGGGATGGGTTCAGGCTTGAAAGCGCGATCGAGCCCCATCCGCCGGCGGATTGCCCGACGACGATGACGTCCTTCGGCACGATGCGTTTTTCGGCGGTCATGTAGTCGATGATCCAGAGATCAACTTGCGCAACCGCCAGGCCGGGAGCGCGGAAATTGGGGTTGCTGCACTTTCCGACCTTCGAGAAAAACGGGCCGTAGAGACCATGCTCGGGTATGTCGATGGCCGCTGCGCCATATCCGGTGCCGACGGGGGCCACCACGAGATAGCCGCGCTGGGCAAACCACTTGGCGGCGTCGCGGAATTCCACGAGGGGAAAGAAGCTGCGGTCGGTCGAGTTGAGTGAAACGCCATGGTTCATGATCACGAGCGGGAAAGGCCCGTCGCCGACCGGGCGCACGAGGTAGGCGAACATCGGAATCGGCAGCGGCAGCGCCCAGATCTCTTCCTGGATAAGGCGCGACGTGGCCTGATCGTCCGCCCGCGATGGCGTGATCAGATTTGCGAAAAGCAGCAGTAACGTAACGACAAGGCGCCGGAAGCTCTGATGACACATGTCATGACTCCCTCGATATGGCGGCCTGACTAAACTCAACCAGCGAGGCAACGATGGAGGTGATCCACCCGACCGTGTCCATGGTCGCACTCCGCCGGCGCACCATTCGATAGTCCATCGATTTGATTCCCGGGAACTCGTCGAAAGCTTGATCCAGATCAATCCGCGCCGGGCTCGAGGCATCGGCTATGGCCGTCGAGACCCGCGAGAGCTTGCGTCTTGACATGAGTTCTCTGGATACTGCCGCCGAGACGCCGCGACGAAACGGTGTGGTGACGCTGCTTCGCTGCGAGGTACGATACAATGAGGAACTGCAATGAAGTCATCCTCGTTTCAGCGAACGGGCTGGACACGGAGTTTTCCGCCGTTGACGTGGCTTGCCGAATATAAGCCGGCCTGGTTGCGCCATGATGCGATCGCCGGCGTAACGCTCGCCGCTTATGCGATCCCGGTGTCACTGGCCTATGCGGGTCTCGCCGGGTTGCCGCCCCAGGTCGGCATTTACGGCTATATGCTTGGCGGCTTGGGCTACGCGCTGCTTGGTTCGTCCCGCCAGCTTGCGGTCGGCCCAACCTCCGCAATTTCGCTCATGATCGCCGGCAGCGTCGGGGCGCTGGCCGGAGGGGACGCGATACGCTTCGCACAGATAGCAAGCCTTTCGGCATTCGCGGTGGCGGTGCTGTGCCTGATCGCCTGGCTTTTCAGGCTCAGCATTCTCATCCGTCTGGTCAGCGACAGCATTCTCGTCGGCTTCAAGGCCGGGGCCGGGCTCACCATCATCATGAGCCAGTTACCGAGCCTGTTCGGCGTAGCCGGTGGCGGCCACAACTTCTTCGACCGGGCCATCCGGCTTGCAGGCCAGGTCGGCGACGTCAATCTGCCCGTACTGGCAATTGGACTCGCAGCGATCGTGCTCCTGCTCATGGGCGAACGATTTCTGGCGGGCAGGCCGGTCGGACTGGCCGTGGTGGCGTTATCAATCCTTATGGCAACCCTGTTCGGCCTACCGGCACTGGGTGTGGCTGTCACCGGGAACATCCCGACGGGACTGCCGGCTTTCGAGATGCCCACTTTCGGAATGCTGGAATTCCAGGAGTTATTTCCAGTAGCGGCCGGATGCCTGCTGCTGGCCTATATCGAAGGTGTTTCGGCGGCGCGAAGTTTTGCCGCGAAGCATGGATACAGCATGGATGTCCGGCAGGAATTCCTGGGGCTGGGGGCTGCCAACCTCGCCGTTGCGTTTGGCCATGGCTATCCCGTGGCCGGCGGATTGTCGCAGTCCGCCGTCAATGACACGGCGGGAGCGCGCTCGCCTTTGGCGTTGGTGTTTTGCTCGTTTGCCCTCGCGCTCTGCCTGCTTTTCTTCACGGGATTGCTGACCAACCTTCCCAAGACGGTGCTGGCTGGCATCGTCTTTGTCGCCGTTTACCGGTTGGTCGACGTCCGCAGCCTGCTTCGCATGTGGCGAGTAAGCCGCATCGACTTCTATGCCGCGCTTATTGCGCTGGTGTCGGTACTGCTGCTTGGAATCCTTCAGGGGGTGCTGCTTGCTGCCCTTGCATCGATCTTCCTGCTGCTTGGCCGGGCGTCCCGGCCCAACATCGCCTTCATAGGGCGACTTCCCGGATCGGGCCGCTATTCCGACAGCGCCAGGCACGAGGGCGTGGAGCCGCTGGTCGGTGTCATCGCGTTCCGGCCCGAAGCCTCGCTGCTCTACATCAACGCCGAAACGATTTTGGATGCGGTTTTGGGAGCGCTGCGACAATCGTCTGACGTCAGGATGGTTGCCTGCGATCTCTCGGCATCCCCCTATATCGATCTGGCCGGAGCTCGGATGTTGCTCGATCTCCATGATGAGCTGGCGTCGCGTCATGTCGCGTTCTGCATCGTCGGCGCCCATGCGCAGTTGCGGGACCTGCTGCGGGCGGAAGGGCTGGCGGAGAAGACCGACAGCAGCGAATGGCTCCGCACACTCGACAGTGTGCTGGGCGAGGATAAGGCCAGGGAACGATCCGATCTCCACCAGCAACGGCCGCCTGGAGCGTGAAGTCCCGCTGACAATCGGCGAGCGTCCGATTTCCCTCACGCCTATTGCATTGCGAAGCGCAGCATTCGCCGGAGCTTGGCGAGTTCGTATCGAGAGCGTGCGACCCTTGATTTGGATCAAAGGAGGCGGCGAGCAGGGGGCCACGATCCCATGAGCCATCACCTATGCCGTGTCCGCCATTCTGCTCACCGTATTTAGCTATTTCGCCAGGCTCCTAACCCAATAGGTGGTCGTCGCATCGCGTCCCTTCAGAGGAAAAACGTCATGAAAAAGTTTGGTATAAGCGTTGCCCTGGTGGCCTTGCTCGTGGGCGTGGCTGGCTTCAGTACGTCATCAAGAGCTGAAACCGGCCAGGTCGCGGTCGTCTTCACCAAGGGCGGGTTCATCGTCGGAGTCGGTGGCGGCGAGGGCGTGCTCGTGCTCCGAGGCAAGCGCTATCCGTTCACCGTATCGGGCATGAGCGTTGGCTTCACGATCGGAGCTTCGACGACCAAGTTTGTTGGCCGCGCGCTCAATCTGAATGGGCCGGCTTCAATCGAAGGGTCTTACGCCGCGATGGGGGCGGGCGGCGCGGTGGCCGCCGGCGCCGGCGGCGTTCAATTGCAGAACAGTAATGGCGTGATCTTGCAGCTCAGCGGCCCCAAGGTCGGCGCGGAAGTGTCGGCTGCGGTGGGTGGGGTCACGATACGCTTGAAGTGAACAAGAGACGATCAGGCCGTTGCCGGCGAGGCCTGATCAATTCTCTGTCCTGGTTTTCAGGACCGCTCTTCGACGAACTTCATCCCCCGCAGGCTGGCCTGATCGTCGTAGCGGCCTTTGCCGGACCGCTTCGGCAGCTTGACCTTTTCTCGTGCGATCTTCTTGTAAGGGATCGTTTCGAGGATGTGCGAGATAACGTCGAGCCGCGCCCGTCGCTTGTCGTCGAAGCGGATCAGCCGCCACGGCGCATGCCTCGTGTCGGCTGCCTCGAACATCCCAAATCCGCCAGAAGCGCCCTCAGTCCCCCCAGGCAATGGTGATGGCGATGTCGCCCGGCACGCCTCCCGGATATTCGATCACCTGGTAGCTGATGCGATACTCTCGCGGTTTCAAGTAATCGGTCCAGAGCTGAAATATTTCCTTTGGAATACCCGTCAGCGTTTTCTCCCAGCCGGGTTCCTGCTGAATGATGGCACGGCCCTTGTCGGTGCACAGCGAGTTGGGGAACCGATACACCTGCACTTCCGTCAGCCCGTTTCGCACCGCGCGCTGGATGATTGTCGAGGCGAGCTGGATCTTTTCTTCCTCGGATTTGCCTGACGGGCGGTTGAGCCGATCGACCAGCGCCTGCTTCTCAGCTTCAGCGGCCGCGGCAAGGCGGGCATATTGCTCCGCCTTTTCGGCCTCCTTGAGGGCGGCCTCGGTCCGGATCTGTTTCGCACTGGGAATGAGATTATCGATGTCAGGCATGACTGGCTCCTGCGGGGTTCTGCGTCGGCGTTGCCTAAAGGCTAGGTGGGGTCGACACCGCTCTTTTGATCCAAATCAAGCAATCCGCATCGGAGGGTACGCACCGTGTTCCACCCGGAGCCCCACTATAAGGGCGGTCTCGCGGGGGACACGGCTGGCGGCAGCTGAACTGAGCGGTCGCCGACAGGGGGCGTCCAAGAGAAAGCCGATGATTGTGCTTCGAAACCTGGTCCTCGCTACGGCAATCTCGCTCTGCTCTGCCTCGCTATCGCCGCAGCAGGCGAATGCGTTCGAACTTAGCGGTGCATGGGCCACAAGCGCGGACCAATGCACCAAGGTGTTCACCCGCAAGGGACGCGCAAACCAGGTAAGCTTCACGAATTTCTCGGGCGTGCATGGTGGCGGCTTCATCGCCGAATCCGATCGCCTGAGAGGCAAGTTTAAGAGCTGCTCGGTCAAATCGAGGAAGGAAAGCGGTGAAACGATCAACCTGGTGGTCGCTTGCGCCTCAGGCGTCATGCTTTCAAATGTCCAGTTCTTCCTGAAGGTGATCGATGACAACACCATCTCCCGGGAGTTTCCGGGCGTGGAAGGAATGGATGTGAAGTATCACCGCTGCCAGATCTAGCAGATAAGGTTTCCTGAATCTGATTATCAACGCGATGGACGCGATAGCCGGAGCGGAGGCAAAGAGGCGCGAAATCAGCGTAACCACGCGCCTGTCGGGCACCAGCGCGGAAGTCCGGATTGGCGACACTGGGCCCGGTATCGCGGCCGGCGATCTCAAGAACGTCTTGGATCCGTTTTCGCGACAAAGCCGCTGGGCATGGGCATGGGACTTGCGATCGTCCGCACCATCGTCGAAGCGCATCACGGACAGATTTCGGCGGCCAATCAGCCGTCTGGCGGGGCACTTTTCACGATCAGGCTTCCAATCGCTCGCGGTCGAGCGACTCCGGCCTGATGCGGCAACACGCTGCTCCTGCGCTGCAGCAAGCTGTCCCGTCGGTTTTCTTGATCTCTATCAAAGAACGACCTCGCCTCGGAACGATGCTTGTCGCGATGAGCTCAAGGAGAGGTGGGATGTTCCGTTGCGGCAAGACCCTTATCGCGCTCGCGTTGCTGATGGCAAACCCCGTCGCCGCCTTGGCGCAAGCGACCGACAATCCGCCTGCTCAGAGCAGCGCGCCGCAACCGGCGACCCAATCGCCGCCAGTTGCGGAGCTGTTGAAGCCCGAGCAACTTGAGGCGCTGGTTGCGCCGATTGCGCTTTATCCCGACGAGTTGCTGGCGAATGTCCTTGCGGCATCGACCTATCCGCTGGAAGTCGTGCAAGCAGATCGCTGGCTCAAGGAGCGTAAGAACCTGAAGGGCGATGCGTTGAAGAAGGAGGTCGAGAAGCAGTCGTGGGACGGCAGCGTCAAGGCGCTCACGAGCACCGCAGACGTCATTGCGATGATGAGCGACAAGATCGACTGGACCAAGAACCTGGGCGATGCCGTGCTCGCGCAGCAGCCGGATGTGATGGACGCGGTCCAGCGCCTGCGTTCCATGGCTTATGACAGCAAGAAGCTGGTCACCACCAAGCAGCAGAAGGTCAGTGTTCAGGCGCAGGAAAACAGACAGGCGATCGTCATCGAGCCGACGGATCCCAATACGATGTACGTGCCGTATTACGATCCGGCGGCCGTTTACGGAGCCTGGCCTTACGCGGAATATCCACCCTATTACTTCGGCTACCCATCCTATATCGGCGCCGGCGTGATCGCGGCCGGTCTCGCCTTCGGTACAGCCTGGGCGATCGGACGCTGGGGCAATTATTGGGGCGGTGGATTCAACTGGGGCAACCGCAACCTCTACGTCAACCACTACAACAGAACGACCAACATCGGGAATAACTGGCAGCACAATCCCGCGCATCGTCAGGGCGTTCGATACAACAACGTCAACGTTCAGCAACGCTTCGGCAACAACAACCTGAAGGCGGGCGCCGCAAACCGGATGGATTTCCGTGGCCATGACGGGCAGCAGGCGCTGCGTCCGGGGCAGGATCGACCGGGCGGTGCCGATCGGGCAGGGGATCGTGGCGGCAATCGGCCGGGCACGGCGGACCGTGCCAAAGGTGGTGGCGATCGCGCCAAAGCCGGCGGCGGAGATCGCGCCAAGTCTGCCACGACTGCCAACCGCGGCGGCAGTCGCGGCGGGGCAATGAATGTGTCGTCGGGTAGGGCTGCCGCTGCGCAATCTTCCCGCGGCCGGGCAAGCATGGCGAGCATGGGCCCGCGCGGCGGTGGTCCGAGCCTCGCCGGACGTGGTGGCGGCGGTGCGGCAGTTGCCGGTGGAGGAGGTGGATTCCGCGGCGGTGGTGGAGGCGGCGGCGGACGGGGCGGTGGTGGTGGCGGCGGACGGCGCTCCGACATCGCATTGAAGTATGATGTAGTCCTGCTGGGTCATCTCGCCAACGGTCTCGGTTACTACCGCTTCAGCTATCTTGGCAGCAGCAAGCCCTATGTCGGCGTCATCGCGCAGGAAGTGCAGAGCCTGATGCCGGAAGCGGTGACCCGCGGCCGGGACGGGTATCTCCGCGTCTATTACGAACAGTTGGGATTGAAGCTCCGCACCTACACCGATTGGGTTGCCGGCGGGGCAAGGATACCCACGGCACCGGAGGTCTCGCCATGACCGGGCTGAAATCGCTCCATCGCGCTGGTTCGGTGGGCCTCGCTGCAATCGTGGCACTGGCGCTGTTGACCACCTCTGCGTCCCAGGCGCAGCAGGCCTTTCCCTCGCCGGAGGATGCTGCGGCGGCGCTGGCTGCCGCGGTCAAGACCGGGACGAGGAGCACGATCCTGAAGGTCCTCGGCAAGGATGCCGCGGACATTATCGAGTCCGGCGATGACGTTGCCGATGCCGAGATGCGGCAACGTTTCCTGTCCGCCTATGACGCGAAGCATTCCATCAAGGCCGAAGGAAACAAGCAAGCCACGCTCATCCTTGGCGCGGACGATTTTTCATTCCCGATTCCCCTGGTGAACAACAGGACCGGCTGGGAATTCGACCCGGCCGCGGGGCGTATCGAAATTCTGTATCGCCGCATCGGACGCAATGAACTGGACGCTATTCAAACCTCGCTGGCTTACGTCGATGCCCAGAACGAATATGCCGAAAAGGATCGCACCGGCGAGGGGGTAGGGGTCTACGCACAACGCATCGTCA
>Ga0307499_10000306_pt1 | contig 18228 bp, 19 predicted proteins | sample 13_S_MG_FD_201363 | JGI IMG/M metagenome (GOLD analysis project Ga0307499, IMG submission 201363) | Soil microbial communities from Populus trichocarpa stands in riparian zone in the Pacific Northwest, United States - 13_S | ecosystem: Environmental > Terrestrial > Soil > Riparian zone > Trees... | reverse complement strand
GCCGGGTGCTGGTGATCGCGACCTTGGTGCCGACCAGCGCGTTGGTCAGCGTGGACTTGCCGGCGTTCGGCCGGCCGACCAGGGATGCGAAACCGGCCCGAAACGTCGTCACTCCCCCAGCATGCCAGTCAGCACCCCCCGATCCGGCCGCCGGCCCGGCCCGGTGGCGGCTTCGCCGCCAGTTCAGGCCGCCGCCCGGCGCGAATCCGGCCCCCGGCCCCGACCCGGTGGCCGGTCCGCTGCCGGTTCGGCCCGCAGCCAGTTCGGCCCGCAGCCAGTTCGGCCCGCAGCCAGTTCGGCCCGCAGCCAGTTCGGCCCGCAGCCAGTTCGGCCCGCAGCCAGTTCGGCCCGCAGCCGGCACGAGTCCGGCCGCCGGCCCGGCCCGGTGGCCGGGCCGCCGGTTCGGGCCGCCACCCGGCCGGCCCGGTGGCGGGATTCGCCGCCCGTTCGGGCTGCCGCCCGGCGCGCGGATCCTGGCTACGGCACAATCCAGCGGCATGGTGGCGGACGGGACCGAACAGGCGATCAAGTGGGAACGGTCCCGGCTGCGGCACGCCGAGGCGCTGCAGGCGGCCGGCGTACTGCCGTGGCGGTGGGCCCGGCGGCTGCGGTACGGGTGTCTCATCCCGGCCGGCCCGCTGGCCCGGCTGGCTACCGGCGCCGGCCTGCTGGCGTACCTGATCTGGCTCAGCGTGCGGGACGAGTTCGACAGCCCCGGGGTACTGCGTGCGGTCGGGCTGGCGCTGCTGTTCGTGCTGCTGTGCACGAACCGGGCCAGCGTGACCGAGCACGGGCTGTCGTTCGATGTGGCCGGGCTGCGTCAGGTGTCGAGCTTCGGCTTCGTCCCGCTGTACGCGGTGCGCGACGTCGAGCCGGGGCGCCGCCCGGCGGACTGGCCGCACGGCCCGACGCATGGCGGGCCCTGGCCGGGCCGGTCCCGGGTGCACATCCGGTACGAGGACGCGCAGGGCGACCTCAAGGTCCGTTCGGCCTGGGTACGGCAGCCGGAGCTGTACGCGGACACCGTGCTCGGTGGCCGGCCGGAGCGGAAGCCGGGCCGGAAACCCGGTCGGCGCAGGTAACCGACCGGTAGGCAGGCCCGCCGACCCACTATTCTTGACTGGTTCCAAAAAAGCAGCCTAGGGTCGGTGCATGGCATCCGAGGGACCCTCGCTGCTGCGAGCGGCCGGGCTGCGGGTTACCGCACCCCGGCTCGCGGTGCTGGCCGCCATCCCGTACGGCCAGCATCTTGATGCGGACACGATCACGCAGACCGTCCGCGGTCAGCTCGGCCGGGTGTCGACCCAGGCGGTGTACGACGTGCTGAACGTCTTCACCACCTCCGGGTTGCTGCGCCGGATCGAACTGCCCGGGCAGACCTCGGCGCGCTACGAGCGCCGGGTCGGGGATAACCACCACCATCTAGTTTGCCGCTCATGTCGCAACGTTATCGACGTCGACTGTGCGGTCGGCGACGCTCCGTGCCTCACCCCGTCCGTCGACGGCGGTTACGCGATCGACGAGGCGGAAGTCGTGTACTGGGGCCTTTGCCCCGCCTGCCGGCCCGCCGACGAGGCAGCCGGTTCCGTTCCGCTCTACCCCGAGGAGGCGAAACATGACTGACGTCGCAAGCAGTGGGCCGGCAGCTAGCGACAGTCGCCGGGTCCTGACCGACCGGCAGGGCCACCCCATCTACGACAACCAGAATCAGCGCACCGTGGGCGCCCGTGGCCCGGCGACCCTGGAGAACTACCACTTCCTGGAAAAGATCAGCCACTTCGACCGGGAGCGCATCCCGGAGCGGGTGGTGCACGCCCGGGGCGCGGTGGCCTTCGGCTACTTCGAGGCCACCGGCACCCTCGGCGACCAGCCGATCGCCCGGTTCACCCGGGCCAAGCTGTTCGCCGAGGCCGGCAAGCGGACGGACCTGGCGATCCGGTTCTCCACCGTGATCGGCGGCCGCGACTCGTCCGAGGTGGCCCGCGACCCGCGCGGGTTCGCGGTGAAGTTCTACACCGAGGACGGCAACTGGGATCTGGTCGGCAACAACCTCGGGGTGTTCTTCATCCGGGACGCGATGAAGTTCCCGGACGTCGTCCACTCGCTCAAGCCGGACCCGATCACGCACCGCCAGGAGCCGAACCGGATCTTCGACTTCATGTCGCAGACCCCGGAGACCATGCACATGCTGGTGAACCTGTTCAGCCCGCGCGGCATCCCGGCGGACTACCGGCACATGCAGGGCTTCGGCGTGAACACCTACAAGTGGGTGAACGCCGACGGCGAGACGCACCTGGTCAAGTACCACTGGATCCCGAAGCTCGCCGTGCAGAGCCTGACCGAGGCGGACGCGGCCGTCATCCAGGGCGCCGAACTGGGGCACGCCACCAAGGACCTGTACGAGGCGATCGAGGCCGGCGACTTCCCGGAGTGGGAGCTGCGGGTGCAGATCATGTCCGACGACGACCATCCCGAGCTGGACTTCGACCCGCTGGACGACACCAAGGCCTGGCCGGAGAACGAGTTCCCGCCACAGGTCGTCGGCACGATGGTGCTGGACCGCAACGTGTCCAACTTCTTCGCCGAGAACGAGCAGATCGCGTTCGGCACCGGCGTCCTGGTGGACGGCCTGGACTTCTCCGACGACAAGATGCTGGTCGGCCGGACCTTCTCGTACAGCGACACCCAGCGCTACCGGGTCGGGCCGAACTACCTGCAGCTGCCGGTGAACTCGCCGAAGCACGCCGATGTGCACACCAACCAGCGCGACGGGCTGATGGCGCACCACGTGGACGATGGTGGGGCGAACCCGCACATCAACTACGAGCCGTCGCTGCGGGCCGGGCTGGCCGAGGCGCCGGCGCGGTCGCATGACGAGCAGGGCCCGGTGCTCAACGGGCGGCTCACCCGCAAGCGGCTGCCGCGGACGAACGACTACACCCAGGCCGGTCAGCGGTACCTGCTGATGCAGCAGTGGGAGCGGGACGACCTGGTGCAGAACCTCATCGTCCAGCTCGGCCAGTGTGACCGGGCCGTGCAGGAGCGGATGGTCTGGCACTTCCTGCTGGTCGAGGACGAGCTGGGGCTGCGGGTCGGCGAGGGCCTGGGCATCAGCGCGGACGACGTCCGGCAACTGGAGCCGTTGGCCACCCAGGAGCTCTCCGCCGAGGACCAGCAGCGGCTGGCCAACCTGGGTAAGAACGGCCCGCGGGACGTCACCGGCCTCACCATGACGCACTGCGTGCCGAACGAGCGGGTAGTACTCGCGAAGTAGTTCCGCACTGGGGAACAGCCGGCCGAGCCGGTACGTTGGTGCAGGCGTACCGGCTCGGACAACTGGCCCCCGGTCCCAACACAGTCGCTTCGAGCGACCACTCGCCGTGAGGCGACCAGCCGGGTCGGTGCACCAACGTCGAGGAGGGCGGTTCCCTTGGGGGAGCCGCCCTCCTCTTCGTCGCTACCAGCTGTCAGCCGCCGGGCTGGCCGAGCTTCGAGGCGTCGATGACCTCCGCCGCCGACGGCGCGGTCAGCTGCACCGACTTGCCGTAGTCCACGAAGTCGATCGACCCCTGCGAGTTGCTGCCGGCCGCGGCCGGCGCCAACTGCAGCGGGTACGGCTCGCCCTGCACCGCCACGTACAGCACGCCCGGGTCCTTCGGGTCGTCGTCGACCAGGCCGATGGCCGGGATGCCGTTGACGGTCTTCCGCTCGCCCTTGGCGAGCTTGCCGTCAGGCTTCAGCATCAGGTCGGCCAGGCCCGCCATGTCGGTGAAGTTGGCCAACTGCTTGAGCCGGACGTCGTCGACCGGCCCCTTGAGGTACTTCCCGGCCAGCTGCTTGGCCACCGCCGGGTCGCCGATCTGGCTGGCCCAGAAGTTCTCGTCGGTCCGCATGTACACGGTCTGCCCGACGCGGACCAGCTCGATCTTGTGGTTCTGCACGTTGATGATGCCGATGCCGCCCTCGCGGCCCTTGATCCGCAGGTCGAGCCGCATCTCGTCACCGTCCTCGGTGACCTGCCCGACGAGATGAACGCTGCTCGCTCTGGTCAGCGCGGTCTTCGCCCTGGCCAGGATCTCGTCCGCGGACAGGCTGCCGACGCCGTTCTCCTGCTTGTTGACCGCCGGGTTGTTGACCACCGGGCTGCCCGAGCCACTGGTCGTGGACGAGCCGCCGCACCCGGCCAGCAGCAACGCGGCCGCGGCGATGGGCACAATGGAGCGAAGCGGACGCACTTAGCTATCTCCCAGGATTTTGGTGACAGAAGCGCAAAGTAAACCAGACCGCCCGACCAAGGCCGTCGGTGCAGCTAATCCACGATCTGCGCGGGCGGCGGCGCGGCCAGCTTGACCGGCTTGGCGTAGTCAACGAGGTTCAGCGAGTAGTCGTCATCCTTGCCCCGCGGCACGATCTGCACCGGGTACGGCTCACCGCGCAGCGCCACGTACATCGTGTCGCCGGTGCCGTCCGCGGTCACGCCGATCGCGTCGACGCCGCGGATCATCTTGTGGTGGCCCTTGAGGACCAGCCCGGTCGGCTGCAGGTCGCTGCCCAGCATCTCGTGCAGGTCGGTGAACCCGGCCAGGTCCCAGACCTCGTCGGCCGGCCGGACCAGCAGGTACTTGGTCGCCAACTGCCGCGCGACCTGCGCGGACCGGCCCTGGGTGCGCCAGAACTCCGCGCCGCCGCGGACGTACAGCACCGGGCCGATCCGGATCAGGTCGAGCTGGTAACCGTTGATCTTCACGAACCCGGTGCCGCCGGCCTGGCCCTTCATCCAGATGTCGATGGCCAGCAGCGTGCCGTCTGCCGCGCCGTAGCCGACCAGGTGCACGGTGCCGGCCTTCCGCACGGCGGCCCGGGCCTTCGCCACGATCTGCGCGCCGGTCAGATCGGCGACACCGTTGTCGGCCCGACGCTCGTCCACCGGCGCGGTCGTCGGCGGCCCGCCGGAGGGCAACGGCTCCAACGGGGGCCCGGCCGTCCGGGCACATCCGGCAACAAGGACGCAAGCAGCAACAATGGCAACACCAACGGGACGCACGGGACACTCCCCCACCAGCGGCGACAACCGGGGCCAAAGTAAACCAGCCCTGCGACATTTCCGGCCGCTGGTTTGTTCCCGGTCGGCAGCGGTCAGCCGGCGACGGTGACCAGCACCGTCCCGCCCGGGTTGGCGACCAGGATCGGCGCCTCCGGGGCCAGGTCACGCACCGCGGCCAGGCCGCCCGGGTCGACCTCGGTCAGCGGCGTCACCACGGCGGCCGCCTCCAGGTCGGCCACCCCGCTGGCCACCGCCATCGCCACCGCCAACTGCAGCGCGGACAGCGTCAACGAGGGCAGCGTGACGGTCACCGCCGCGTAGGTCCGGCCGTCCCGGTCGCGGACCGCCGCCCCCTCGGTGGCACCCGTCCGGCCGCGGGCGGCCCGGGCCAGCAGCACCAGCTTGACGTTCTCCGGATCAAGACCGTTGTCGCGCGCCTCAGCCATGCGTCGCCTGCTCCGCGGGTTGCCGGTACGCGCCGGTGCGTGCCGGCCCGTTGTGCTGCACCAGCACGGTATCGATCCGGTTCCGCCGGCCACCAGCACTCTCCGCTGTCAGCCGAAGGCCGCTCACGCTGGCAACCGCGCCCGGGATCGGCACCCGGCCCAGTTCGGTCGCCAGCAGCCCGCCGACCGTCTCCACCTCACCGTCCGGCAGCGTCACCCCGAACAGCTCGGCCAGGTCGTCCACCGGCATCCGGGCGGTCACCCGGGCGGTCGAGTCGTCCAGCCACTCCACCGGCGGCCGCTCCACGTCGTACTCGTCGGTAATCTCCCCGACGATCTCCTCCAGGATGTCCTCGATGGTGACCAGGCCGGCGGTGCCGCCGTACTCGTCGATCACCACCGCGATGTGCGTGCGCCGGGTCTGCATCTCCCGCAGCAGCTCGTCCACCGGCTTGGACTCCGGGACGAACAGCGCCGGCCGCATCGCGTCCTCGACCCTGGTGGTGCGGCCGTTCGGGTCCTGCGCGCGGCCGGCGAGGTCTTTCAGGTAGACCACGCCGACCATGTCGTCGACGTTCTCGCCGATCACCGGAATCCGGGAGAAACCGCTGCGCAGGGCCAGCGCGAGCGCCTGCCGGACGGTCTTGCCATGCTCGATCCAGACCACGTCGGTGCGTGGCACCATCACCTCGCGGGCGATCGTGTCGCCCAGCTCGAACACCGAGTGGATCATGTTCCGCTCGCCGTGCTCGACCACGCCGCGCTGCTCGGCCAGGTCGACCAGCTCGCGCAGCTCGATCTCGGACGCGAACGGGCCCTCCCGGAAGCCGCGGCCGGGCGTGATCGAGTTACCGAACAGGATCAGCAGCGACGCCAGCGGGCCGAACACCCGGGCCAGCGCCCGGGTCACCCCGGCCGTGGCCAGCGCCACCGGGTACGGGTGCTGCCGACCGATCGTGCGCGGCCCCACCCCGACCAGCACGTACGAGACGACCACCATCAGGCCGGTGGTGACCGCGACCGCCACCCAACCGTCGCCGAGCAGGTCGATCATCACCACCGTGGCCAGCACGGTGGCCAGCAGCTCGGCGGTCAGCCGGAGCAGCAACAGCAGGTTGGTGTGCCGGGGGCGGTCGGCGACCACCTTGGCCAGCAACGGGGCGCGCGGCACCCCCTCCCGGACCATCTCCTCCACCCGGGCCGCCGACACCCGGGCCAGCGCCGAGTCGATGCCGGCCAGCACGCCGGCCAGCGGCACCAGCGCGGCGGCCAGGATCAGCAGCAGGATGTCAGGCCTGGTCATGACGCGGCTCCGCAGTGAGCATCGCAGCGAGCGCCCGCGACCGACGAGCGGAGCCGGGAGGGCCGCCGGGGTACCCGGTCATGAGGCGGCCTCCGCAGTGACCATCGCAGGGAGCGCCAGCGGCCGAGGAGCGGAGGAGGCCGCCGGGGAACGCGGTCATGCCTCACCGCCGGGCGCGGCGCCCGGCCTGCCAGCCGTCCAGCAGCCGCGCCTGCAGCGCGAACATCTCCCGCTCCTCCTCCGGCTCGGCGTGGTCGTAGCCGAGGAGGTGCAGCACCCCGTGCGTACAGAGCAGGTGGAGCTCGTCGGTCATCGAGTGGCCGGCCTGCGCCGCCTGCTGGCGGGCCACCTCCGGGCAGAGCACCACGTCGCCGAGCAGCGCCGGGCCGGGCTCCCGGTCGTCCGGACTGCGGGCGGTGTCCAGCTCGTCCATCGGGAAGGCCAGCACGTCGGTCGGCCCCGACTCGCCCATCCACCGCTCGTGCAGCGTGGTCATCGACTCGACGTCCACCAGCAGCACCGACAGCTCGGCCAGCGGGTTCACGCCGAGCTCGTCCAGCACGTGCCGGGCGACGGCGACCAGCGCCCCCTCGTCCACCGGCACGCCCGACTCATTGGCCACTTCGATACTCATGCCCGCTCCTTGCGCCTGGTGCGCCCTCGTGCCTCGGGCGTCCCAGCCCCCGTCGCTCCCCGCTCGGAGTCGCCACCTCCCGACAGGCCGGCCCTCGTCCCTCGGGCCGACCCGCCGTCCGGCGCTCCCCACTCGCTCAAGGATCAGGTTCCTCTACCGGCGGCGGCGTTGGTCGCGGGCGGGGCGGTGCGGGGCGGGGCGCTGCTCCGGCGCGGCGGCGTCAGCCTGCACCTCGTCCCACCGGGCGTAGGCGTCGACGATGTCGCCGACCAGCCGGTGCCGGACGACGTCGGTGCTGGTCAGCATCGAGAAGTGGACGTCCTCCACGCCGTCGAGGATCTCCCGGACCACCCGCAGCCCACTGCGCTGGCCGCTGGGCAGGTCGACCTGCGTCACGTCGCCGGTCACCACGATCTTCGACCCGAAGCCGAGCCGGGTGAGGAACATCTTCATCTGTTCCGGCGTGGTGTTCTGCGCCTCGTCCAGGATGATGAACGCGTCGTTCAGGGTGCGGCCACGCATGTACGCCAGCGGCGCGATCTCGATCGTGCCGCCCTGGGTCAGCCGCGGGATCGACTCCGGGTCGACCATGTCGTGCAGCGCGTCCAGCAGCGGGCGCAGGTACGGGTCGATCTTGTCGTAGAGGGTGCCGGGCAGGTAGCCCAGCCGCTCCCCCGCCTCGACCGCCGGCCGGGTCAGGATGATCCGGTTGGCCTGCTTCGACTGCAGCGCCTGCACCGCCTTGGCCACCGCCAGGTACGTCTTGCCGGTGCCGGCCGGGCCGATGCCGAAGACGATCGTGTGCCGGTCGATGGCGTCCACGTACCGCTTCTGGTTCAGCGTCTTCGGCCGGATCGTGCGGCCGCGCCGGGACAGGATGTTCAGGCTGAGCACCTCGGCCGGCCGCTCCGACTCGCCGCTGCGCAGGATGCCCAGGGTGTGCGTGATCGAGTCGCTGGTCAGCGTCTGGCCGGCCCGGACCAGCTCGAGGAGCTCCTCGAACAGGCGGGTGGCCAGCGCGTTGTCAGCCGGGGCGCCGGTGATGGTGATCTCGTTGCCGCGCACGTGGATGTCACTGGCCAGGGCGGCTTCGATGATCCGGAGCAGTTCGTCCCGACTGCCGAGCAGGCTCACCATCGCCTGCGAGCCGGGGACGACGATCTTGGTTTGAGCGGCTGCCGGTGGCTCCGACCGGTCACGCTGCTCTCGGGACTCGCGCCGGTCGGTGGGGCCGCCGGCGACGTCTGGTTTGCCGGCTCCGCCGGTGGCGGCTCCTGACACGTCAGGCTTTGTGGGCACGGGGTGTGGTCGGCCCTGCTTCCTTGCGTACGGCGACAGGTTGAGACGAGTCTACCCGGGCCGACCGGGCACCGATCCGGATATCCGGACGGATGCTGCGGACCGGTCGGGTCTAGCCGGGCGGCCAGCCGAACTTGCGGCCACCGAGGACATGCCCGTGCACGTGGAAGACGCTCTGCCCGCCGTTCACGCCGGTGTTGAAGACCAGCCGCCAGCCGTCCGCGACGATGCCCTCCTGCTCGGCCACCGCGGCGGCGGCCCGGTGCACGGCGGCCAGCAGCTGCGGGTCGCCGGCCAGCGCCGCCACATCCGGGTGGTGCGCCTTGGGGATGACCAGCACGTGCGTCGGCCCCTGCGGGTTGAGGTCACGGAAGGCGAGCGTCTGCTCGTCCTCGTGGACGGGCGTCGCCGGGATCTCACCGGCAACGATGCGACAGAACAGGCAGTCGGCCATGAGCGACCAGCATACTGATCGGGTCCGCCGGTAAACCCGGTGGACCGGGTGCGCATCCCTTGTTCCGTGACCGGCACACTGGCGCTTCGTGGGACGAGAGTGGCCGATACTGGTTCGGTGCCCGTGATCCGGGAAGAACGCCTGGACGCGGACAGCGCGCTCACCGCGCTGTACACCTCCCACTACCGCCAGCTTGTCCGGCTGGCCGCCCTGCTTCTGGACGATCTGGGCACCAGCGAAGAAGTGGTGCAGGACGCGTACGTGAAGATGCACGGCTCCTGGCACCGGATCCGTGACCCCGACGCGGCCATCGGCTACCTGCGCACGACCGTGGTGAACCTGGCCCGGTCCCGGCTGCGCCGCCGGCTGGTCGCGCAGAAGCACGCGCCGAAGCCGATGCCGGACGCGCCGTCCGCGGAGGTCGGCGCGTTCGAACAGCTCGAGCGGGACCGGTTGATCCAGGCCCTGCGCCGGCTGCCGACCCGACAGCGGGAGTGCCTGGTGCTGCGGTACTACGGCGACCTCACGGAGGTTCAGATCGCCGAGGCGATGGGGATCAGCACCGGAGCGGTGAAGAGTCACGCGTCCCGGGGCATGGCTGCGCTGCGGGCCAGCCTGGAGGAGCCGGCATGACCTACGACGAGCGTGACCTGGAGCAGTTGCTCCGGTCGGCCCTGGATACCGAGGCCCGGCGGCAGGGCGAGCCGGCCGGCGACGGGCTGGCCCGGATCCGGGAACGGGCGCAGCGGCGGCGCCGCTGGTCCGGCTGGATGAAGCCGACACTGGCGCTGGCCGGCGCGGCCGCGGTGGGCGCCGCGGTGGTGGCCGCCCCGCAGTACCTGACCGGCAGCGACGACAAGCCCGGCCTGGTGGCCGGCGCGTCGAACCGCTCGGCGGAGCTCTCCCCCTCGGTGAGCCCGTCCACCCCGGCCACGCCGGTGCTGTCCGGCACCCCGATCGGTGGCGATCAGGCGCTGCCTGACATGGCCACCGTCTGGCCGTACCCGAGCCGGCGGATCGGCCACGACAAGGCCGACGGGGACGTGGCCAGCGGCCGCTACCCGGACCTCGCCGACGCCGGCAAGACCGCGGTCGACTTCGTCGCCTCGTTCGTCGGCGACGGGCAGGGGCTGGCCGCGGTGCGGCTCGGCCCGGTCGCCGCCGGCGTCGCCATGCAGGTGCAGCGCAAGGACGGGAACGGCGAGGTCGTGCCGGTCAGCAACGTGTACCTGGTCCGGGTCCGGGTGGCCGACGACGCGCCGTACGTGGTGGTCGGCGCCAGCCGGGCCGGCATGGGCGACACGCTCACGATCGCGCCACCGCCCAGGCTGCGCGGCACCGCCACGGTCACCGTGACCGGCAATGTCCGGCGTGCGGCGCCCGACCTCACCGGCAAGAGCGCGGCGACGATCCGGGTGTCGCTGCGCGAGTCCGGCTCCCCCGACGATCTCGGCCTGGGCCGCGACACGGTCACGGTGATCGGCGCCGGCCCGCAGACCTGGTCGGTCGAACTGTCGCCGTTCCGCCAGCTGGCCACCCCGGGTGTGGTCGCCGCCTGGACCACCGACGAGAAGCTCGTCACCGAGTTCGTCGCCGCGCCGATCAGCCCGTAGCGGTCAGCACCGCCGGGCAGCACCGCCGGGCCGGACGGCGGGTGGGCCGGGTCAGGTCCAGCGGCCGGTGCGGACGGACAGCACGGCCAGCGCGGCGGCGCCGGCGGTGGACGCGCGCAGCACGGTCGGGCCGAGCCGGACCGGGCGCGCGCCGGCCGCGGTGAAGGCGGCCAGCTCGGCCGGGTCGATGCCGCCCTCCGGGCCGACCACGACCGCCAACTCGCCGCTGGCCGGCAGCTCCGCGGCGCCCAGCGGGTCGGTCGCGGACTCGTGCAGGATCAGCGTGCCGGCGCCGATCCGGTTGACCACCTCGGCCGTGCTGTGCGCCTCGGTGATCTCGGGCAGCCAGGCGCGGCGGCTCTGTTTCGCCGCCGCCCGGGCGGTGGACCGCCAGCGCTCCAGCGCCCGGCCGCCGCGCTCGCCCTGCCAGCGCACCACCGAGCGGGACGCCGACCAGGGCACCACCGCGTCCACGCCCAACTCGGTCATCAGCTCGACCGCCAGCTCGCCGCGGTCGCCCTTGGCCAGCGCCTGCACCACCACCAGCCTCGGCTGCGGCGCGGCCAGCTGGCGCCGATGATCGACCGCCAACCTCAGCTGGTCGGGCTCCGCCGCGGTGACCGTGCACTCGGCCAGGCCGCCCCGCCCGTCGGCCAGGCAGATGACCTCACCCGGCCGGATCCGGCGGACGGTCGCGGCATGCCGCCCCTCGGCGCCAGCCAGCACGGCCTCCGCACCGGCCGGCAGCACATCCACCAGAAACACCGGCACCGTCGTCACGCCACCCCTGCCCTAGCCTCGCCCGCCGCGCCCAAGCCCCTGCCAGCAGCACCAGCACGCTCTTCAGCCGAACGGACCGAGCCTACGAACGACGCCACGGAACACCGGCCACCCCGCCAACCGCCGCCGGCCGCACCGTGGGGCACCCGGGGCTCGGCCCCGGGGCCAGCATGACGAAGGAGCCATGCGAGCGCTCTCCGCGAGCACACTCCCCCCGATCCCTCGTCTTCACCTGCCGTTGAACGCGTCCCTCATCCGGGAGAACAGGCCGCCGCCGGACGCCTTGGTGGACGACGGCTGCTCCTCGCCGCGCAGCCGGGCCAGCTCGCGCAGCAGCCGCTCCTGTTCGACGTCCAGCCGGGTCGGCGTCTTCACTTCGACGTGCACGTGCAGGTCGCCGCGGCCGACGCCGCGCAGGTGCGGGATACCGCGGGCACGCAGCGTGACGATCGTGCCGGGCTGGGTGCCGGGGCGGATCTCGACCTGCTCGTCGCCGTCGAGCGTGACCAGGGTCAGCGAGGCGCCGAGCGCGGCCGAGGTCATCGGCAGCGAGACGCGGCAGTGCAGATCGTCCCCGTCCCGGGTGAAGATGTCGTGCGGCAGCTCGTTGACCTCGACGTACAGGTCGCCGGCCGGGCCGCCGCCGGGGCCCACCTCGCCGTGCCCGGACAGCCGGATCCGCATCCCGTCCTCGACCCCGGCCGGGATCTTCACCGAGATCGTCCGGCGGGCCCGGACCCGGCCGTCGCCGCCGCAGGACGGGCACGGGTGCGGAATGACGGTGCCGGTGCCGACGCAGGTGGGGCACGGCCGGGTGGTCATCACCTGGCCCAGGAACGAGCGCTGCACGCTCTGCACCTCGCCGCGGCCGCGGCAGGTGTCGCAGGTGTCCGGGTGGGTGCCCGGGGCGGTGCCGGAACCGGTGCAGGTGTCGCAGACCACGGCGGTGTCGACGGTGAGGTCCTTGGTGGTGCCGAACGCGGTCTCGGCCAGCTCCAGGTCGAGCCGGATCAGCGCGTCGGCGCCCTGCCGCACCCGGCTGCGCGGGCCGCGGGAGGTGGCCGCGCCGAAGAACGCGTCCATGATGTCGCCGAGGCCGCTGAACCCGGAGAACGGGTTGCCGCCGGCGCCACCGGCCGACGCCAGCGGGTCGCCGCCGAGGTCGACCATCTCCCGCTTCTGCGGGTCGGAGAGCACCTCGTACGCGGCGGTGACCTCCTTGAACCGCTCCTGCGCGGCCGGATCGGGGTTCACGTCCGGGTGCAGGTCGCGAGCGAGCTTGCGATATGACCGTTTGATCTCCTCGGCCGTCGCGTCACGCCGTACGCCCAGCACAGCGTAGTAATCGGTGGCCACGACACCCACTTCCGCGATTCCTGGCACTCCTCCTGCAGGAGTGCCAAGTGTACGGCGATCGGCGCGGTCGCACCTCGCCCCCGGCCCGACACATCCTGCCCCGATTCCGATAGTCCTCCGGAACCGGCCCCGGCACTTCTCGACCGACGGCTGCCGGCCCAGCGTGCCGGACCGTGGCCGGCTTGCCTGGGTTCGGCCGGTTCCGGTTCCGCCGAGCGATCCCAACCGCTGCCGCTGTCACCCGGATGGACCTATCCTGCGGCGATGACCGAGCCGAAGCCCGGTGGTGACAGCACATCCCAACCAACCGACCCGACCGCGGATTCCTGGCTGTCCGCGCCGTCCGGCGAGCCGGACGCCGACCCGACCGCCGGCTCCTGGCCGGCCGCCCCGACCTTCGGCACCGCACCGACCCCGACGACCCCCACCGCGCCGCCCCCGCCACCGGGCCACGCCCCGACCGGGTCACCGGACCCAGCCGGAACCGATCCGACCGACCTGCCGCCGGCTGCCCTGGCCGGCAGCGGCCCGGCCACCGTGCCGGACTACAGCGGCCCGCCGGGCGCCGTCCCGCCGCAGCCGTGGGGTGCCGGGGGCGATCCGGCCGGGTCGCCCGGCGGGTGCGGGCCGCCGCCGGGGTACGGGAGCGGGAACCACCCGGCGGATGGCTACCCGGCGCGGGTGCCGTGGCGGGCCGGGCCGGACGACACGGCGTGGGCGCTGCTGGTCCACCTGTCGTACTTCGGGTTCGGGATCGTCGCCCCGCTGGTGATCATGCTGACCAAGGGGAAGCGGAGCGGGTTCGTCCGGGACCAGGCGGTGGAGGCGCTGAACCTGCACATCACGATGGGGATCCTGGCGGTGGTCTGCGTCGTGCTGTTCTTCCTGATCGTCCCGCTGATCGTGCTGGTGGCGGCGGTGGCCCTCGGAGCGGTGCTGTCGGTGGTCGGCGCGGTCGCGGCCAGCCGGGGCGCGGCCTACCGCTATCCGGTCAGCCTGCGGTTGGTGCGGTAGCGGCCTACCCCTGGGCGAGCAGCTGGCCGATGTAGCGGGCGACGGCGGCGACCGCGCTCATGCTGGCGGCGTAGTCCATCCGGGTCGGGCCGAGCACGCCCAGGCCGCCGAGCGCGGTGTGGCCGGCGCCGTAGCCGACCGACACCACCGAGGTCGCCCGCAGCCCCTCGTGCGCGTTCTCGCCGCCGATCCGGACCAGCACCCGACTCGGGCTCTCCACCTCGCCGAGCAGCCGCAGCAGCACCACGTGCTCCTCCAGCGCCTCCAGCACCGGCCGGATCGTGCCGGGGAAGTCGAGCGCGCTGCGGGTCAGGTTGGCGGTGCCGCCCATCACGACCCGCTCGTCCGGCCGCTCGATCAGGGTCTCCAGCAGCACCCCGGCCAGGGTGGAGATGACCGGACGCAGCCGCGGGGTGACCGTGTCGGGCAGCTCGCTGATGATGTCCGGCGCCTCGGCCAGCCGGCGGTCGCGCAGCCGGGCGTTCAACGTGCTGCGCAGCTCGGCGACGGTCTCCTCGGTGATCGCGCCGGGCAGCTCGACGACCCGCTGCTCGACCCGGCCGGTGTCGGTGATCAGCACCAGCATCAGCCGGGTGGCGGCCAGGTGCACCACCTCAAGGTGCCGCACGGCGCTGCGGGCCAGCGACGGGTACTGCACGACGGCCACGTGCTGGGTCAGCTGGGCGAGCAGCCGGACGGTGCGGTGCAGCACGTCGTCGAGGTCGACCGCGCCTTCCAGGAAGCTGGAGATGGCCCGCCGCTCGGCCGTGCTGAGCGGCTTCAGCGAGGCGAGCCGGTCGACGAACAGCCGGTAGCCCTTGTCCGTCGGGACGCGGCCGGCGCTGGTGTGCGGCTGGGCGATGTAGCCCTCTTCCTCCAGCACGGCCATGTCGTTACGGATCGTCGCCGGCGAGACACCGAGGTTGTGCCGCTCGGCCAGCGCCTTGCTGCCAACCGGCTCATTGGTGGCGATGAAGTCCTCAACCACGGCCCGGAGGACTTCGAGCTTGCGCTCCTCGGTCATCCGGACCCCCTCCGCGCCGCTGGCACTCCCATTGCGAGAGTGCCAAGTGTACGTCTTGATCGGCACCGCGGCGGGGCCCGACAGCGCACTGTTATGACACTCCGATCACCTACCGCGATTACATATAACAGCTAGTGACTCCCTGGCGGTCGGACTGCGTCGCAGGGCCGACCGGACGCCGGTAGCTGGGCCGGCGGGCCGCCCACGCCTCGGCTGCGCGTCCGGCCACGGTTACGCTCTGCGGTGTCTAGACCGGTGCGGCGGACGAGGGGTTTCACGGTGATCTTCAAGGCGGTGCGCGACGGGCGACCATACCCCGAGCATGGACTGTCCACTCGGGACTGGGCCAAGATCCCGCCGCGCCAGGTCCGGCTGGACGAGCTGGTGACGACCAAGCGTGACCTCGCCCTGGACCGACTGCTGGACGAGGACTCCACCTTCTACGGCGACCTGTTCCCGCACGCTGTGCAGTGGCAGGGCGACCTCTACCTGGAGGACGGGCTGCACCGCGCGCTGCGGGCCGCCCTGCAGCAGCGGAACAACCTGCACGTCCGGGTGCTGAACCTCGATGAGCAGCCGGACGGCGACGGAGAGTTCACCGACTCGTTCAACTAGCGGCGCCGCCGGCGACGCAGCGTCGCGGCCGCGGCACCCGCCGTTCCAAAGAGGACTGACCGGGATCCGGCGTGGCATGCTCACGCCGATTTCCATGAACCGACGCCTTGATCCCGACTTCCTCGCGCTCGTTACCGAGCACGAGGAGATGCTGCTGCGCGCCGCCAGGCTGCTCACCGGCGACTGGGACCGGGCCAGGCAACTACTGCACGACACGCTGGCCTGGGCCCACGACGGCTGGGAGGCGCTGGCCGACGACGAGGTCGCGTCGCTCCGGGTCCAGCAGCGCCTGATCGCCGACTACCTCTCCAGCCAACTCGATGCCGCGCCCGACCCGGACGCCGCGGCGGCGCCCGTGCGTAGCGACCCCGACCAGGCTGGTCCGGGCGGGCGGCCGGACCGGCCAGCCGGGACGGGCCCGCACGGCGGCACCGACTTCGACGCGACAGAGCGGATCGAGCTGCCGGGCCCGCTGGGCTCGCCGGGCTCGCCGGAGCCGACCGCGCCGGGGAGCGACCGCGCCGAGACTGAACGGGTCGATCCCGCCAGCCCGCCGGAGCCAGCCGGGCCGCCCGATCCGCGCAGCGGCGCCAGAACCGCACGGCCGGAACGGGACGCCCCCACCAGCCCGCCCGAGGCGGCCGGGCCGCCCGATCCGCGCAGCGGCGCCAGAACCGCACGGACGGAACGGGACGACCCGTCCAGCCCGCCGGAGCCGGCCGGGCCGCCCGATCCGCGCAGCGGCGCCAGAACCGCACGGACGGAACGGGACGACCCGTCCAGCCCGCCGGAGCCGGCCGGGCCGCCCGATCCGCGCAGCGGTGCCAGGACCGCACGGACGGAACGGGACGCCCCCACCAGCCCGCCCGAGGCGGCCGGGCCGCGCAGCGCAGCCAGAACCGCACGGACGGAACGGGTCGACCTGTTCAGCCGCCCGGCCCGGCCAGGCCCGCCCGGGCCAGGATCCGGGATCGACTTCGACCAGACCGACCGGATCGACCGGGCCGAACTGGCGGACGGGCTGTCGGACCGGCCGACCCGACCCGGCGCCGCGGTTCCGCGTGCGGCGAGCGCGCCGCGGCCGAACGGGCCAGGGACGCCCGACCGGGCCGGCACCGGGCCGGGGACGCCCGGCTCGGCCGGCACCGGGCCGGGTGAGCCGGGGCGAGCCGGGCCGCCGGGGCGGGGTGGGTCCACTTCGGACCGTCCGGCGCTGGTCGGGGCGCTGTCCGAACTACCGGCCGAGGACCGTGCGGTCGTGGTATCCCGGTACTACCTTGGACTATCGGCGTCCGAGATCGGTGAGATCCTGGGCGTGGACGCTGGTGCGGTGGCCGCGGTGGCCGCACGTGCGTACGCAACGTTGCGGCGGGGGCAGTGACATCCGGGCCACCGTCCCAATTGGACGGTGGTGGCCGGGCGGTGGGGGGCCGATGATCGACACGTCCTGGTTCCGGGACCGGGTGGACGCCGAACTGGGCGACACGCCGGGTTCCGCCGAGGATCGACTGCAGGCGGTGACCACCCGGCTGGGTAGCCCCGCCCGGCGCCGGATCGTCGAGCTCTCCGCGGCCGGCTCGGTGCTGCTGGTGACGCTCGTGCTGGTGCTGCTGACCGCCGCGATCGGGCCGGGCCGGGCCCTGCTGGGCGGCAACTTCCCCGATCCGCCGGGTGATCCGTCGCCGGTGGGCAGCCAGCTGCCGAACCTGCCGCCGGTCACGGCGCCGGCCGGGCTGCCCAACCTGCCGTCGGACGGCGGCGGCCCGGTGCCGACCAGCTACCTCGGCGGGCCGCCGTCGGGTGGGCCGCGGCTCGGCGGCACCCCGGTCGGCACGACAGCGGGCGGCGGGCCGGGCAGCGGCCCGACCACGACTCCGCCGGCCGGCGGCCCGACGGTGACCACCGGGCCCGGCCCGACCACCCCGCCGCGCACCACGGCGACCCAGACCACGACTCCGCCGCCCCCGCCCACCACCACCGAACCGCCGCCGCCGACATCCGACCCGCCGACGCCGACCATCACCACCACCGAACCGCCGCCGGCCGCGCCGTAACGGGTGCCGATATCGGTACCGGGCAGGATCAGTCGGCCAGGTCGCGGACGACGGCGTCGGCGAGCAGGCGGCCACGGAGGGTGAGGACGGCCCGGCCCTCGCCGTGCGACTGGCGGTCGAGCAGGCCGTAGGTGACCGCGCCGGCGGCGGCGTCCCGACCACGGACGGTCAGCTCACGCAGCGGCAGGCCCTCGCGGAGCCGGAGCCCGAGCAGCAGCCGCTCCAGCCGGCGGGCCCGGTCGTCCAGGACCTCCCGGCCGTGCGCCGGGCTGACGCCGGCGTGCAGCCGGGCCGCGTACGCCGCCGGGTGCTTCACGTTCCACCAGCGGACCCCGCCGACGTGGCTGTGCGCGCCCGGGCCGACGCCCCACCAGTCGCCGCCGGTCCAGTAGAGCCGGTTGTGCCGGGACCGGGCGGCGAGACCGCGGGACCAGTTCGACACCTCGTACCAGGCGTAGCCGGCCCGGGCCAGCGTCTCGTCGGCCTGCGCGTAGCGGTCGGCGAGCAGGTCGTCGTCCGGCTCCGGCACCTCGCCGCGGGCGACCCGGCGGGCCAGCGCGGTGCCCTCCTCGACAATCAGCGAGTAGGCCGA
>Ga0307499_10000305_pt1 | contig 18241 bp, 28 predicted proteins | sample 13_S_MG_FD_201363 | JGI IMG/M metagenome (GOLD analysis project Ga0307499, IMG submission 201363) | Soil microbial communities from Populus trichocarpa stands in riparian zone in the Pacific Northwest, United States - 13_S | ecosystem: Environmental > Terrestrial > Soil > Riparian zone > Trees... | reverse complement strand
CTGGCGTTCAATTTGGGTCCTGTGCAATCTCGGCACGCGACTTGACCGGGATCGCTGGGGCGGGTGCCGGGGGTGCTCCTAAAAACTGAAATAGCTTGACAGGTATTGCGCTCATTTGACCCTCAGTAAATACAGCTTAAAGGTTGCCAGCGGTGTGCTGTAGAGATCCCATCGCTGGATTGTGGGATACGAGCTGAGCGTATCTTGTGAAAACCGATATTCCGCGTCACTGATGAGCGGTGTTGAGACGTAAACAAACCAGACCCGGCAGTGAGACGCGGCGACGTGTTCCAGCGTATCGCGCCGGATTCCCGCGGCGTCTTTGGTCTGGTCGGTCAGGCTTTGCGAAAGGTCATTCGCTTCCGGCAGCAGGTAGGAATGGCCGGGGTAGTAGCCATCTATTTGAATGTAGGATGCGACGTTTGCATGATAGATGGCGTCACACGGTTGCGAGTTCTCGCGGATGATCCTGGCCGGGGCTGTCCAGTCGAAATCATTCGACACGTTGCCGTAGAAGCCGATCAACCCCGAGACCATCACCGGTGCAAGGATAGCCGCGGCGGTCAGCCGGTCGGGCAGTCGCATCCTGACCAGCGCAATTGCCCACGTGGCCACCATCCCCGCACCTGATGGTAGCAATCCACGGTCCAGGAATATCGGTTTCCAGATCGCCGACACCGCGAACATAGCCGCGGGCGGGACCGCGACCAGGGCGATCAGCGGTGCCAGCTTGCGGAAATCGGAGCGCAGCGACCACAGCGCGACCGCGCTCAGACCGCAGACCAGCATAATTACGCTGAAGGCCGCGGCGGGGGGCCAGCGGCTGAACAGGGTCGTATAGACCAGGGCATAAGGAATCGCGCCGAATGTCTGAGGGGCAATCCAGAAGCCGGAGCGGACCGCTTGCATTTGCTGAAAGGCCACGATTGCCCACGGGGCATATAAGACCCCAGCACCAAAACATGCCCTGATAGTCCTGCCCAGCGATTTTGATGCCGCTACCACGCCGATCACCCCGCTGTAGAACACACTCAGGTTGTGTGTCAGCAGCATCGCCGCGACAATCACGGCCAATAATCGCCAGCGGCCTTTGTGCGCAGCGTACAGACCGCCAAACACCAGCAGCACCAGCAAACTGTAGCCACGGGCCTCTTGTGCATAGTTGATCCCCGCTGGCATCATTGCCCACATCAGGGATGCTAATCGCCCCTCACGGTCACCGGCGATGCTCCGGACCGTATGATAGAGCATCGCTACCCCCCCCACCCCGAACACCAGACTCGGCATTCTCAGCGCGATTTCAGAGTAGCCGAACAGATGCCCGGTCACCCATTCGATCATGTAGTACAGCGGCGGGTGAACATCCCCGGCGATGGCGGTAAACATATGCGGCAGGTCGAGCCGGGCCAGCCGGGCGGTAAAGGATTCGTCGTACCAAAGCGGATCATTCCCGATCCCCGCGATACTAACCCCCAGCGCGAAACAGCACACCCACAGCGACCAGAACGGCAAGCGAAACATACCAGACCACAAGCGCATACATCCGGCGTAAACGAGGCGAAAGCTGCGCCATAGGAACGACCAGACAGACCCCAAGAGCCGCGATAACCGCGGCTGTGTACTGGGCTTTGTGGAGTGCGGCAACGTATTCTGCATAGTTTGGCATCATACCCCCGAGACGGAATGCTTAGCATGTCAACGATTGACATTTGTGTTATATTCTTATACATTATAGACACAGTGTCAATTAGTGTACGGTTTGTTTAATAATGTGCGGGGTGTCTAATGCGGGTGCGCTGGCCTCAATTGTTGGCGGTCGTTCTTCTGGCAATCGTGGAGATTTCCGCGGTCCCTGCCGCGCTGGCGCAGTCCTACGGTTCCGACCTGACAGGCACGTCAGGGGCGATTGATTGCGGCAACAATGGAATAAATACGCCGGATCGCGCCTTTGATAACAGCGCGGCGACCACCTGGCAATCGTCGCAGTCGGGCGCGGCGGTTGACGGTGCTGCGTGTGTTGGGCAGGATTTCGGGTCGGGAACTACCTATCACATTCAGCAATTTGGACTGACACAATCCGCAACTGCGGCCAATGAAATCACCAGCGTGATTGTGCAATCATCTAGTAATGGGTCAGCGTGGAACAATATCGCGACTGTCACGGTGATCGCGGATGGAAATCTGCATTACTACGCGGTCACAGCCAGCACGGCATACCGGTATTGGCGACTTCTGGCAAATGCAAACACCAGTTCGGGCCGCTGGGTTGTGGTCGAAGCTGAGATGGCCGAATTACTGAGTCTCCCGAGCGCGACCCCGACGATCACGGTTACCCCCAGCACTACCCCTACCCCAACCTATACGCCGACCCCGGATTATTTTGTGCTGGGCACCTTATCCACGGTCAATTATCCGATTGCGATTAAGCCGACCGGCGACTTTGGGGACCTCGGAATTATGGTGGTCGGTCTGGTGATTGCGGGTCTCGGCTTTATTGCATTTATCGTGTGGTTGCTTATCGGGGTAAGGCGGACCGGATGATCACCGATGCCGCGGTCACATTGCTTTCCCTGATCGGCGCGGGGGTATTCATCGCGCTGATTGTGCTGATTGTTTGTGTCTACCTGCCATCGGTTTTTAGCGACGTATGGGGGTCAAGGGATTGACGTTCTTACAGATGTTCCTGGCATTTCAAGAGTGGTTTGTCGCTGTGGCGGGCTATGTGGTGATTATGGCCCTGGCGGGTCTGATCATGATGGCTGTATTGGTTGGAGTCTTGATATTGGCTAAAAGCGTCTGGCCTAATTGAAAGGGGGTGATCTGGTTCTGGCCGGGCCACACTCTAAAGAAAGGAGAAAAAATACCATGACATCGCTCGACTTGGATGCCGCTACCCTTACCGATACGGCATTCCAGATCATCAATGCGTTCTGGCCGCTGATTGCGCTGATCGGCGGCCTGACCATCGGCTTTGCCCTTGTTCGCGGCATCCCAAAGATGCTGTCGAACGTGTTCTAAACCGGGCCGGGCCGGGACAATTGAAACATCGCCGGGGGTGCGGCGAGAGCTCGCACCCCCATAAATCAAGAGAGGATCTAAACATGCTTACAAACTCACAGCCCCACGTTAAAGAATCGAAGGCGCTGTCATGGGCCGCGCGCCTGGTGGCCGTGACCGTCGAGTCTATGCTGGGCGTGGTGTTGATGATCACGCTGTTCACTATCCCACTAGCGAAATACCCCCCCAGCCATACGGTGCAAGAAGTCATCAATTACGATCAGGGGATGGTCCTGGCGATCTTCGTGGTGGCGATGCTGCTGGGCTACTTCGCTCACATCCTGGTCAGCACGATTGTGGATGCCGGAAGCTGGATCGGCGCGAAGCTGCACAAGCAAAATTGAACGACTGAGGCCATCCCATGAAAAAAGCACTTATCGCCCTACTGATTGCCGGGCCTGTCTTTCTGGCGCTTGTTCCTGCGCCGGTTGTCAAGGCGCAATCGGGATGGTCTCACACCTTTCACCTGGCCGTGACCAATGGCGGCTTTGTAACATATGACGGTCTCTCGTTCTGGGAAACCACGGATCGCGGACAATGGGTATCCGGGTCGGGCTGGCGCAGTGTCTATGTTCATCGCGCCGGGTTTGTAAATCAACGGTCGGCACAATTGAACATCAAGTTGGAGATGGAAGACTCGGTCACCGTCGACTCTGCTGTGCTGCACTATTCATTTCAGGGGGGCGTTTTTGATGCGGTGTTTGATCCCGTTTACAACCAATTCAAAATCGGGGCGGCGAGTGTAACCAGGACTGCCAACGGCGCGGAAATAGACGGTCCGGACAGAACGCTTACCCTGGACGCCGGGCCCTATACATTTGATACAATAGATATTAGTCTGATCGCGTCATGGGCCGAAAGCGGCGAAACCGGATCGGCTACCGCCACATCAATCACGTTTACTGGTGAAACCGGAGATGACCCGTTCGCGGACATCGATACAGGCTTTTCCGGGATCGGGTTTAAGCCGGTGAAGGCGACCGACGAGCTGGTCAGCGAAAACATCACATCGACCACCCTCCCCCAATTAACCTATCTGATCGACACGACCACACACGCCAACGTATATACTATTTCCTCGGGGATGGTCACTCGACTGGATACCGGCCCGACCGGGTTTAGACTGACCATAGAGACCGGGGATATCGAGGTTGTGTACTACAATATGGGGATCGTCAATGCAAAAATAGGCGACCTGGTCGATGCCGGTTGTGTGCTGGGAACGGCTGGAAACCAGTACCGCGATAATGCCGCGGAGGAACCCCCGGAGATCAGCGATTACAGCCAAGTCACCTTGACCTATCCGGAGGACTTTGGCGATTATCATAGCTGGCAGGAACCGACCAGCACGACCCCCTGCAATGCGGACGACACGAATACGGCGCATTGCCTCGACAACAACCCCAACTTCGCACAAGATGACGATGGCATAATCGCGGGCGGCTGGCAGCATGAGGGGGGCGTGATCTTCTGGCCGGTCGATGATACCCCGAATGCCAAGACGGTCGCGGTGATGAGCCCCGGAGGGCAGGTCTATCAGAGATTGCTTTTAGAGACCGGCGAGTCGTATGTGATGACCGCGATGGTTGGCGGGCATAATAAGAATTCATCGGTTAAATTCTTCATCGGAAATGCCAGCCAGACCATGCCGCTAAGCATTGAATACAGCGGGAAGGTCAAGCTGTTGACCACATCGGTGATCATCCCGACCGCGGCGACTTATACAGATGGAACGTTCGCAGTCGGGATTGGCAATGTCTCGGCATCAGCCGATCTCGGCAATGAAATCGACCTGACCTATTTATGCGTCTCGCTCGAAAGCGACCCGGCCAGCGTGGCACCTGGTAGCTGCTATTTTCAGGATAGCACACTGACTTCCGATAGCTGGGAATCGGATGAAGTAGTCACGTTCCGGCCCGGCCTATACCCCGGCGCGCCGGGCGCGTATGTCATCCCGCAGGATGCGCGCATATGGCAGGCGGTCGATATTCAGGGGTTTCAGGATGCCGACGCGGACTACCGGCTTAAATTCGGCGCGGCTTCCGGGTCGCTGATTGATACCCCCGAAATCACAGCGGACATTGAAGATACGGATACGTTCGACCCCATCCGCGCGATTGGGTCGGTGACGCTTGACTCGCTCTTTCCGCCTAACACAGTCGCCCTACCCCAAACCCTGCCTTTCACGGTCCCGCTAGGGGAGCATGACCAGGGCGTCCTGGTCATCGAAAACACATCAGCCAGCGACACTGATGTCATCGTGTCAAACATTTGCCTTGAAGTCGAGGGCGGGATCTGGCCCGGCTATGACAACCGGGACACGACCTTTAATGATTTGCTCCAGACGGAATGCCCCACTTGCGTGATCCCCGCCGACTGGCTGGATTTAGGCGGCTGGATTAATTGGCTGGGGTGCATCCTGGTCTATCTGATTAAATGCTTGCTGTTCGGTCTGATCAATGGCATCTGGCGAACCATCGGCGCGATCTTGCTGGGGGTTGGCTTGCTGGGGCGATGGCTGGGAGGGAGTATCGCGTCTGTCGCGGGCTGGGCGTGGCGCGGACTGGGGTATCTGGTCGGCGCGCTGCTGGCCGGGATCATCCCGATTGCGAATGCTATCCTGGCCTGGCTGGTATCGATGCCGTTTGTCACAAACATTCTGGACGTGATATCCCTGGCCGGTATCTGGCTGGCCGGGCTGTTCGATCTGGTGCTGGCCGTGTTCAACTTATTCGGTCTCGGGATTCAAATGCTGGGGGCAATCTTCAAGCTTTTCAGCGATGCATGGTTATCGCTGATTACCGCGATAGGGACCACCAGCGGCTATAGCTTCACATTCCCCGATTGCGGGAACCCGCTTGACCCGCTTTACGATACCTGTATCGGGCTGGAAACGGTGAACTTCTTTATCCAGCATATCCCAATGATTACGGTTTTCGGCACCCTGGCCGCGGTCGCGATTGGCTGGAAACAGATCGCCGCGGCATGGGAAGAAGCGGATGAGGCGCTTAGAATGCTATGAGGTTATTAATCGCCATCCTGACCGGGATTATGCTGCTGGATACGCCGACCCCGACCCCGGACCCGACCGCAACCCCCACGTCACCGGGCAATCCCAGCGCGCCGATATCGGTCTTTGCGGTCGATAATCAGGTGCCGTTGCCATGGCCGCTTCCGACCCTGCCTACCTACGCGCCGACCCAGCCCGCGCCGACCCTGTACGCGGCGACCGCGCCCCATTCGACCAGCTACCCCGCGCAAGCCGGTACCGCAACGATTCAGGTCGGGGAGTTCTCGCAACCGATACACGATATCCAGACCCCTGCGGCGGCATTTATGGACATCGCCCCGACCGCGGACGGTACAGACCTTGATAGCGGCCTTGACCCCATCGGGGAGGGGAATGTCACATTCTCGGATTTTGGGACCGCGCTGGGCGAGGGGATTGGCACGCTGGTCGGTGTGACCAAGGCCATCGGGCAGGGCTTTCTAAATATGGCCGATGAATTCCCGTTGATTCTGCCCATCGTGATTATCTTCTTTGCTGCGATGGTCATAGGCGCGATCTTGCGCGGGGCTGGCACGGTAATCAAGGTCGGAATCGGCCTAATGAATCTCCTGCAAAAAATACTGGTCGTCGTCGGCGAATTCTTGCCGGGGTAAGGGAGTAGAGCCATGGGCTTAGCAGTGGTCGATCTTGTCGTAGCTGTCATCATGTTTTCCGGATGCTTTATATGGATTTACCGAACATCAAAAGGGCAAACAGAAAATCGTTTTACAGATGGTCTGTATCATGCCTCTGTGTGTATGGTTTGCGGAATCGTTCTTCTGAATTTAGGTGTGATATTGATTGTCTTAGGGATGAGACAATGAGCATTGATCATGCAGCCTGGATGGCAAACATAGAATACTGGTGGGATATTCTCAACTGGAACGGGATCGTTGTGGTGGTCCTTAATGTGGCATTCGGCTGGGCATCCTTTCGTATTCTATCGCTGCTATCCAATATGAAAACGAGCAAGTAATGCCCAGCTTCAAATTCATTGACCCCGAGAAGAAGCCATTTCAAGACCTGCCCCGCGAGAGCCAGAGCCGCATATGGGTAACGGTCCTGGTCATGCTGGGCATCACCGCCTTTATCGCGATCTGTTACCTGGCCGCGACTCAATGGCAATCCCGGCTTGCTCCAAAGGCCAAAGCCGCGCCCGCTGAAGCATCGCCGACAATCACGATATCAGCTGAGGCCGGGACCGTATCGCCAGTAATCACGATACCGGCCGGGACTGATATCACAGCGACCGCAACCCCGACCCCGACAAACACCGGCACACCTGGCCCGACTCCCACTCCGCAGATATTCATCACCGTGCGAGTCGAACATGACACGGTGCAAGTGACCAGGGAGGTTGTGATCGTCAAAACGCAAACCGTCCCGGTGACCGTGATTGCCGTGCACACGCAGATCGTCCCGGTGACCAGTGTCGTTATTCAGACGGTGATTGTGACCGCCACGCCATCCGATACGCCAACGGCAAGCCAGACCCCGACCGAGACGAACACGCCGACCGCGACCGCCAGCCCGAGCCCAACCGAAACCCCTACCGCAAGCGAGACGCCGTGAGCCCGATTACTGTTCTCGGCTATCTGCTGATCGCCGGTATCGTCGGGACGTTCATCGTTGCCAGTCGGGCCGCGTTGCGGCTCTTGCGCTGGAAAATCGCGGTATGGCGACGTAACCGCAGATTTCGACCGCCACCGCCACCCTGGGAAGCTAAGCCCATCCGGGCGGCAACCCGGCCCGACTTCGTAGAGATGAATAAACCCAGGCGCGGTATGCCCCGACCCTACTACGGATATCAGCGCGGCGCGACCCGGCCACTGGTGGAGAAAAAGAACATTCGATAGTAGCAGCTTGACAGGAAACAGAAAGCGTATACAATTGTCACTGACAAACGTATACGCTTTTTGATTGGAGAGGATAATTATGATTTCATACCAGGTCGTGAAACACACCTATCATTACGACACTGTCTATCGGGAATTCCCCAGCGCGGAATTGCGGGCAGCTATTGCCTACGCCAAAGATTGCGCAACTGAGGAAAATGACATCCAAATCGTAGAGTGTAGCTGGCGCAGTATAAGCGACCGGAAGCCTAGCGGGACTCGGTGCATATGGACCGCTGATGGTTATCGCGCCTCCGATCTCAAAGGGATGAAAAGCAAATGAAAATTGATGGCGATAGGTTTATGCGAATTGTTGGTTTCGTTCTTGGCTCGGCGGCTTTGCTGGGCGTGGGATTTATAGCTATTCAGTTGTTGCTGCTGGCGTGGCGGCAGGTGTTCAGCGGGATGGTGGCTGAAATCGTGTCCGAGCTTTTCGTTTGGTTCCCGATAGCCCTAGGGATTGTGGCGGCGGTACTGGCGATTAGCGGGCTGCTGTATGCCTTTGCCCCCAAGACCTGGTTTGAGGAAAAGAAGGATAAACAATGACAACCCCCGTTGTAATTCTCGACGCTGGTAACAGCATCATCAAAGGCCGGACCGCAACCCGCGAACGCGAGTTCGTACACGCCCTGGCGCAGATCACCGAAAGCAATATTGATAAGGTGACTGCCCACAATCGCGGGACTATCCCGCCCGGCTATATCCGGGTCAATGGTCAGCCCTATGCATACGGCGAAGCGGCGGAACGTAAAGACGTTCTCAAGCGCAAAACCGGCGCGGCTCGATACGTGCGGGAATACTTCGGCGTCCTGGTCGGGGTGATGCTGGCGCAGCTTTACCCGGACCGCGGCGAGACCGTCGCGCTGTTCGCCAGCCACGCCCCGCAAGATATCAACTATGCGGACGACCTGATTAAATCGGCGCTGGGGTATTACGCAATCGAGATTGAAGATCGGAGCCTGACCTTTAACGTGGAATGCGGCGTGACCTATGATGAACCTATCGGCGGTCTGATGAATGTCATCCTGGCCGCGGACGGTCACCATTACGAACGGTCAGACGTGTATGAGGGTAGGGCGCTGGTGATTGATATCGGCGGCTATACAACCGACCTGGTCGCGGTCAATCCGGGCGGTGAAGTGGACTTCTCAATTCACGAGTCTATCCCTCTCGGGATACAGGAAATCCTACGCGATTTTGAGAACAGCATTAAGAACACCTACCGAGCCGACTTCAAGGGCGCGCGGATCAACCCGGAACAATTGCGCGCGGCCATCACAACCGGCGCGTTCCACGGCGGCGGTCGGGTGCTGGATTGCCGGGATGAAGCGGCGGAAGCAACAACCAAGCTGCTGAACGGCATCGCCAGTATCTATCAGAGCGTGGCGGGCGGGCCGCTGCAATGGAATAACATCATCCTCACGGGCGGCGGGTCGGCGATGCTGGCCGACCGGCTGATCTCCGAAGTACTGGATCACTCGTCCGTGCTGCTGGCTGATAAGGAAGTGGCCCGGATGCACCTGGCAAACATCCGCGGCGGTCTCAAGTTGTGGCGGTTGCTTGACCCGCTCGGGGAAGGGCGGTTATGAAAAAAGATAACGAGACTTTGTCGTCTTTCCGTATCCAGTTCCGGATCGGCACAAAGAAACCAGTAGAGCGGGCCGCGGTCGAATATCTCCGCGAACGGCTGGCCGCTGGTGAAGATACCAGGGACGTGATCGCGCGGGCCCTGGCCGATGCCGCGAACAGTAAGCGGCGAGAGGCTGAGTTGATGACCCAGCTTGAAGCGATGATGAAAAACATGGAAGACCTTATCCGGCGCGGGGTGCTCTCAGCTGGCACCGCCATACCCGGCGATGGTGCACCGGCACAGGGCGCGGCGGTCAGCGAGGAATTGCGCGCGAACATGCGTAAGGTGATCGGCGCGGTCAGACGTGCTGGTAATATTCAGGAGAGTGATTAATGGTAGTCAAAATAGTGCAATGCGGGATCTGTGTGGCGCTGGCGTTGGGCGGGATGTGGCTGTCGTTCAATGCGTGGCAGGTCGCCGATTCCATAACCCCGCTATCGGCCAGAGACGTTAATTACTATTTCGGCGTAACGGCGATGGGGTTGCAGTGGGCCGGGGTCGGCTTGGTGCTCTTAGGGAATATGGGGCTGGTCGCGACACTGGCGAGGATTAGTCGATAAAAGAGAGGATAATTACACTGTGGAAATTTCAGGCATGATAGACACGGCCCGTTTGTTGTTCTTGCCGGTCTTGGTGGCGGGTGCGATTGGTATAGCTTTGGCGGCGCTGGCCTTTACCACACGAAACAGAAACAAGTAGGCGCTAATTGTTACCCGCGCCCCGAGAGGCGATATTATCAAGCGCCCTGGCCGCGGTCGCGGTGTTCTCTTCAATGTTGATATAGACTTGGAGTAGGGCGGCATCGGAGCGCAGCTTGACATACACGGTCAGACCTTTCAGGATCAGCAGCGCGGTGATCAGCAGCGATACCACGACAATGTCGGCGAGCAAGGAATCGATGGCGGTCCCGCGGGTGAGCCGGTCGGATAGGGAAGCGGCATTTGTGAGCCCGACGATCATCACGCCAATACCGGCGAGGGTGTACAAAACAAGCTGGACGATTGCGGAAATCTTTAAGAACTGGATACGGTTGTTCAACAATTCGCGATGCCATTTCATAGGACACGCTCCGGTGTGAGATGGCATGAGGATACAACCAGGCAAGCCAAAACGGCAAACGCAAAAAGTAGGGCGATGGGTGGCGTGGAGTAGGGCGGTTGTACAAACGATCAACAGATCGAGATTGACACGCCCGCGATTACTCTCTAAAATTCTGTTCTATTAAGGAATGGTTTACCGGATGGGCGGGGGGTCGCTGCGCCGGGGGCAGATTGACATCAAAGTAAAACAATGCTAGTCTTATGGGGGAGTTCAGGAGCCGCTATCCCCCGAAGGGAATAGCGACCCCCTAACCCGCCAGTGTGCGCTGGCTGGCTGTGAAGAATAGTACCACAGCCCACATGGATGATCAATCCAACAGCGCACCTGACGTAACAAACGACAGGGCGCTTTTTATTTCCCCGAGCTTAGACGGCAGGGAAAACAAGAAGCGCCCCACAAACTAAATGCACACGCGGCCAAACGTTTCGCAGGCGCGGCCTTGTGTGCAAATGAGTATGAAAATGAGTATAAATCAAAATTTCCCCCAAAGCAATAGTCACAACCTAAGCTTTACAGCTGGTATCCCCAGAAATGTCGGTGCTCCAGCAACCCCCCAAATCGCGATACGCCCGGCGTCATTGCCAACCGTGGCGGTGCGGTCCTGGCACAAGCCGGTAAACACCTGCGCCCTGGCCGTGCGGGCTTACGGGCACACCGTGATCGGCGCGCTGGGCGAAGTCATCGCCAAGAGATGGCTACAGGATGGCGGCTACCGGGTCGAGACCTGTAAGGGTGCGGATCTGGCTGTGCTTGACCCAACAACCGGCGCGCTGTTATACATCGAAGTCAAGACAGCCCGGCGCGGCATCAATGGCCGCTGGTCCGCGGTGCTTGAAAAACAGGATCACACGAGCGCGAAAAACGCCGACCGTGTGATCCTGTTTTGTGTCACGGCAGATCGCCAGACAATCCCCTTTGTCATCCCGGCTTCTGAGATTGCCGGGCGCAGGTCAATCAATATCCCGACCGACCCGCGCACCTACGCGGGACGCTGGGCGCAGTATCGCGCCGACTGGGGAACAGACCCGCTGTGATAGCCGCTCACCTGGTACCCTCTCCCGTTCCGGCGATGCTGGCCATGGCTGATGCTACGCGCATTAGCTTTGTTCCATCGATGGCCCGGCTGGCGATTGCGCTAGATAAGTCGGGGGAGTTCCAGGGGGTAGGGCGGGCTTACCGGCTTTACCTGGCCGCACAAGCCGACTCGGTCGCGCACAATGGCCGGGGCTGGTGTACCCGGTCGGCGCTGGTCGAACTATTCGGCACCATGCACCGCAGGACCATAAGCCGGGCGCTGGTCTCGGGGATCGGGTTGTTCTGGTCCGTGGAGGCGCGGGCCGATGGTCGCGACCGGGTGAAGTTGTTCAGTCAGGAACGAGTCGCGGCGAAGCTCAGGGACGCGGCCCGGCGTTTGATGCTGTGGGACTGTGACGAGATCTCACCCCGCAAAGCGGTGATAACGGCCGCTGAATTGACCGGCGACTACTCGGCTTTCTGTGCGGCTTGTTTCCGGGGCTGGGTATCGGTAGGGAAGGGCGGGCGCAAGCGCATCACCTATAAGGTTCTCAGCGAAGCATGGGCCCGCAGCGGGCCCATCATCGCCGAATGGATACACCTGGCCGGTCTGGAACGGCGCAACAACCACGGGGAGATACCATGTAACGATCACGACCGGAGCGCGGCCTATCCTGGCTTCGACCGCGAGAACACGCGCAACGGTTATTACAGACAGGACCCGCGGGGTAATTGGTTCTGGCGCTTTCAGCGCGGCAATACCTACGTTGGCGACTGGTCTATCCGATGGAAGCGGGGACGAATTCGACACATCGCCCGATCTCTTGCTGGTGAATCCGGTGATCGCGGCAGCTTGAACAAAGCCGCCACGATCACCACTGCCCATCCTTTCGCGCTGGGCAGTGATGCCGGTCACAGAATCAGGCTTAAGACGAATTTCGAGCCGACCATAGGAATGACTACCGCCGACCAGGTCGCCGTGAGAATACTCACGGAAGCGTTGGGACGTAATCACCCATCAATAGGTAAGCTGCTACGGGCGCGGCGCTTGCGCCGCTACCGCGGGGTCAAGCGCACATACAGGGCGTGGCGAGAGGCTCACGGCTGGCACCCGACCCACAATCATTACATCCTGGCCGATGTATTCAGCCGCGGACGTGACTTCCAGCAGGTCTGGACGTGCGCACCGGCAGGGCAGTAAAGGGACGGTGACAGAAAGTTAATAGATCATAGGGTGATCTTGATCTGTGCTGGTAATCACTTCCAACCATTCCTGTTGGAGAAACCCCCAGCCAGATCGAAACAAGTCATCTGCCATGCAGATTGCATACCGACACGTTGGAATTATGCGGGCACCTATGAACCATCGCCCGAAACGCGCCGACGAAAAATTTCGGCGCATCGTAGCTGATTTGTGAGTAAGCCGTGACATTCGACCGTTTGGCGAGAGGCCGGACAATAAAACAGTAAAGTGTCACGACTGTAAAGCCCTGAGAGAAAGGAAAGGCGTATGCGTGGTAAAGATGTATGCCAGTGGTTCAAATGTGCGAGGCCGCTACCGGCTGGCCGCAGCGACCGGCAATATTGTAGTGATGCGTGTCGCCAGAATCATCACCGCTACGAAAAGAACGGGAAGGGCGGGCCGCGGATGGTTCAGCGGAATTGTCGGTTTTGCCATAAGCCGTTCAATTGCAATGAGCATAGTCGGCGGCTCTATCACGATGGGTGCCGCGGCCAGTGGCACAAGTTGCAGCGGAAGAATCCGGGTCAGGCGATATTCTGAGCTGGCACCCCCTACCCCGGTGATGGCTCCGGGACTATCAGGAGCGTGAACTATGGATAACTTCAAGGCGCTGGCGCGGCGCGACGCCATCCGGCGCAAGCTGTTGCAAGAATTGATCAAGAAAGGGTCATCCGATTTTCAGGGGATGACGGCCGGGGAGCGCGCCGAGTTGGATCGCTTCAAGCGGGATGGGGTGATCGCCCGAAACAACAAAACCGGCATTTACAAATTGACGCCAGCCGGGACCATATTTGCGGGGAAGCTAAAGATATGAACAGCTTAATGAGCAATCAAATAAACCGTGACCGCGTAGCCGGTGCTGTGGCTCGACGACTCACACCTGACCGCGGACAGTCACGTGACGCGACCGGACTTTCACGCGTGACTGAGCTCGAAATGGTTCTGGCTGCCGCGTCACAGTGAACACGAGGATCCTAACACCGTTAACGGTGATGGTCGACCAGAAAGCGGGGAAACAATGCCACAATATCCGGGCGGTAAAAATGGGGCAGGGACTTATCAAAAAATCATCAATCGCATTCCGCCACACCGAGTCTACATCGAAGCGTTCTTTGGGTCGGGCGCGATCATGCGGGCAAAGCGCCCCGCCGATCTCAATATCGGCATCGAGCTTAACCCCTATGTCCTGGCCGAAAGTGCCGAACAGATCGGGCCGGGCTGCATCATCATAAACGGCGGCGCGATCCCGGCTTCCGATATCCTATCATCACCTTTGGCGATGGCCGCGGCTATCACCCCTTCCGGTGATATGGCCGGCGATCCGCTGTATCGCTTTTTCAATCTGGATTGTGCGCGGTTCCTGGCCGCGTACCCATTCAAGGGTGATGAATTCGTTTATCTCGATCCGCCCTACGTGCGCGGGTCGCGCCGGTCACCAGACAAGCTGTACTCGTTTGAATATGACGACGACGACCATATCGCGCTGATTGCCATCCTGAAAACATTGAACTGCAGCATCGCCATTTCGGGCTATGCTTCAGAGCTTTATTCCGATCTCCTGACCGACTGGCGAAGCTATTCATTCGAGGCCGTGACCCGCGCCGGGATGGCGACTGAATATCTATGGATGAATTACCCCCCCACCCTAAAGTTGCATGACTATCAATATCTCGGGGAAAACTTCCGGAAGCGCGAGAAGATCAAATTAAAAAAGAATCGCCTGGTCAATAAGCTGGCACGGATGAATCCGCTGGAGCGGGCCGCGATGCTGTGGGCCATTCAAGAGAGCGGGATAGAGAATGCGCCAGCTGGCAACACTGATAATGGTGATGGGTTCCGGCGGCCATCGCCGCAAACGGTGATAAGCCCGGCCCCATCGCCACAACTGGCGCTGTGGTCCGCAGAAGACATCACCGCCAAATAGAAAGAGAGGATCCGCAATGTCTTATGAGGATGGGAATATGCAATCGCTCAGGAAGTTTGACCAGATGGAATTGGCGATAGGTCAGTTAGGGTATGATGACCTTGATATCAGCTACCGCTGCCCGCGCTGTGATGGCATGGTTCGCCATCGGGTGACCACAGTCGAATTGATCGTAGGGGTCGAAATCGATTGTGACAATCCGCGGTGCCGCGCGCCGGGTGAGCGGTACGGCTTTCAATTGCGCTTGAGTCTGGTCGGGGAATATTCCTATTTAGGAGAGACGGATCGCCCGCTTCACGAGCCGGACAAGGACCCGAGTAAAGACATCCCTTTCTAGCTGGAGCATCGCCAGAAACGGTGATCATCGAAGAGGCTATCAAATGAGCGACGAAACAATACCGTATCCACACTATGACAAGCCGGAGCAGTTCAGCCCTGGGGAGGAAGTCTTGTGGAATTGGGATGGAGTCTCGGGGCATTGGGCAAGCGCTAAGGTCATTGCAATCCATCCTAAGACCTTAGATTGTGACGTGGTTGTTGAAACGAGTGTCACGTTTACCGATGGGACCCGCGAGACAAAAACATACCGAAGGCGGATCAAGTTCCATAGTGTATTAAGGATGACAGATATCCCTGAGCATTGGCGGGCCGGATGGCTTGACCAGGTTCACAATAAGAATGAGGCCGCACAGCATTATCAACTGAGAGGGTTCTTAGAACATCAGTGGGGGTTCTAGTCGGGCTGGCCAGCATCACTATAAATCGGGGTATCGACGATCGGTGCCATCAAGGGGAAACCCATAGCGAAAGGATTTCGAATGAACTGGCTGATGATTGTGCTGGGGATCTATCTGACAGGCTGGCTGTACTTCGCTGTGCTGATGGTGGTAGCCAGTAAGGGCCGGTCATGGCGGAATGTGCCGTTGTTCTTTGTGCTTCCGGTCGGCTGGGTCCTGGCTCTGCTCTGGCCGCTTCTCCTGGTCGGCGGGATTGCGTGGGGCATGGTGTCAGGCATCCGCCAGAACCAGGAAGATAAGCGGGTTGGGGATGCCGTGCGGAAAGAGATATTCGCAAACTATCCAGAATTCAATGATGCCGGGAAAGGATAACCCCCTCCCCCAGCGTGGTATTGCCGGGCCCTGTCACTGTTTCCGGTGATGGGGCCCGGCTGGTTTCCGGTGAAAACAAATCGACCAGGGCAAGCACAGTCTGATAGATGAATATCGTACCAGCCGCACCCATGCCGACACTGACGCCGATCACCAGCCGCATCAGATTAGCATCCAGCGCCATAAAGTGCTGGAACGTGTGCCATGGTGGGGCCAGCGCCATCCAGTAACCGCCGACTCTATCCCCTGCCATGAGAAACATCAGCAGGATCAACACGTTGTAAACCATATCCCACAGGAACGCTTTGAGCTTCATTCCTCAGACTCCGTTACTCTTGCCGGTGAAATGCCTTTCAGTAGAGTCTTTTGAGCCGCGGTCATCTTGACACCCTTTGACCGCCCGGCCCGACCAGGCAGCGCCAGCCGACCACGCCCAAAACCCCAGCCCAGCATAAACGCCACGCCGGGCCAAACACAGCACAACCCGCACACGAGAAGAAAACTTTGTAGCTTATCCATATGAGTGCTCTATACCCCTTTCAGAAAAACATTAGTCGCGTGGCGTGTGTCGGTATCCCTCGCGACTTCTTGAAGCATTACCCCATCCGGGGGATCGATAAATGCTTTTTGCATTGGCATCAAATGGCGTGGAATGTGGCGCGCTTTATCGGGTGGAATGATCAGGTATTCGACCCCATCGATTGTGATTTGATGACCGTCTAAGGCGTTGAGATACTTGCCCAGCTTCACCGATGCAATCGCCCCGCGAAATGCTTTGTATAGGCTGGCGTGGTGTAGCTGGCCGTGCATTTCTTTGATGGCGTAGCGGAACAAATCATCCATATCGAACGCGGGTTCAGCATTTACACGGGCCCAGCGTTCGCGAGACTTGGAAATGAGCTTCTTCATTGTGCGCTTTTTCAACAGCGGGCATTGTACGTGAGTAGATCGCCCCTCATAGACCCAAATACCCCGACCGCGCGGGCTTAAGCCCTTAGCATCGCCATTCCCGACCACGATAATAGAGTCAGTGGTGGTCGTGCAGTTCAGCGCCATCCGGGCCGGGACGTTTGCCCTGACCAGGGTATCCATCACTTCCTTGGTCGGGCTTTGCGTGGCAAGGATAAAATGGATACCACAGGCGCGGCCTTTCTGTAGTAGCCGCTTCAAGTGGGTTAGCGCCTGTTCTCTGGTTTTGCCTTTCAAGCCCATACTGATCTCAGCGAATTCATCCACGACGATCACCAGATAAGGCAGCTTGTCAGCCCGGCGTGTGCTTCGCCTGTTCCATTCCGCAATATTGTGGGCTTTATCCTTGAACAGTCGTTCGCGCCGGTCTAATTCTTCGTGCAGGTCGGCCAGCGCGGGCTGGATATCTTCCAGTTCATAGATAAAGCGCCCCTCGGGAACGTGGGGCAGGTCTTTATAGTAGGTGAGTTCGATCCCGCCCTTCAGGTCAATCAGCCATAATTGCAACAGGTCGGGCCGGGCCCGCATACAGAGAGTCATGATCGCGGAATTGATGAACACCGATTTTCCGGACCCGTTGGTCCCGGCTACCAGTAAGTGCCGCACGTTTTGCAGATCGTCATACAGGGCGCGCCTCCCTTCCCCGATGCCGATGGGGAAGCTGGTGATGTGGGCTGATTTCGGGATGGCAAGATAAGCATCCTTGAATAGATAGAGTTCGGGGATGCCCGCGATAGACCCCTCGCGCTGAACTTCGATATATACGCCGGTCGCGATATCGCCTTTGATGCGGACGGTCCGGTAGCACACATAAGACAATTCGCGCTCAATCCGCTCGTCCAGCAGTTCGACCACCATAGAGCCCCACGGCATACGGTCGGCGTCAATGTGAAAGCGGACGACCGACTCATCAAACTCGATTGCATCGCAGCGGACCACTTGCTTAGCGCGTTTTCCGGTGAGGGCTTGAGCGGCCATCCCTGGCTTATTATCGCCCTTGATTTCGTGGTAGAACTGCATACGGCGCAGGGCGTCCCGTATTTTTACCCAATAGAAAACAGACTCCCGCTTTAACTCGCTGAACTGCCTTTCCTTTGCCCGTGCGATCTGGCGTTCAATTTGGCGGTCCTGTGCAATCTCGGCACGCGACTTGACCGGGATCGCTGGGGCGGGTGCCGGGGGTGCTCCTAAAAACTGAAATAGCTTGACAGGTATTGCGCTCATTTGACCCTCAGTAAATACAGCTTAAA
>Ga0307499_10000303_pt1 | contig 18280 bp, 23 predicted proteins | sample 13_S_MG_FD_201363 | JGI IMG/M metagenome (GOLD analysis project Ga0307499, IMG submission 201363) | Soil microbial communities from Populus trichocarpa stands in riparian zone in the Pacific Northwest, United States - 13_S | ecosystem: Environmental > Terrestrial > Soil > Riparian zone > Trees... | reverse complement strand
GGACTGAGCCACTTCTCGAGCGCACGAAGCGCCAAAAAGACAAACCGCCCACCTGCTTTCGCAGATGGGCGGCTGTATCGCCAGCAAGCGTCATGGGGGCATCACGCCTGAGGCTGAACCTCTCTCAACGCAACGGGCGCTTTACATTTGACGCGTTTTCTTCAGGCGAACCGGCATCCACTTCGCTTGAAAACGCTATGCGCCTTAGCCCTGCTGGGGCTGGTCGTTCGGCGGGGTCGGACGCGGCTTGTGCTGCGCCATGAACGCGTCGAACTCTTCCTTGTCCTTGGCGTGACGCAGGCGATCGAGGAAATTCCTGAACTCGACCTGCTCTTCCTCGAGCCGGCGCAGGGTTTCCGAGCGGTACTCGTCGAATGCACGATTGCCGCTGGTGGGCTGACCGAAGCCGAAGCCGCCAAAGCCGCGGCTTTCCATGCGGCCACGCATCCGGTCCATCTTGTACTGCATCCGCTCCATCTTGTTCTGCCAGCGGTCTCCGTGACTCCAACAACCCATTTTTCTGCTCCCTAGTGTGAAAAAGAGAAGGGCAAGGCCGATCGGCCACCAGATGATGAAGCCGAGGATGGTCACGGCGATCCAGCCGGGATGCCAGGGGCTTTCAAGCATATGCGGGCGTGGGCGGTAGTTCTCTTCCGTCGTCGGGCCGCGCCATCGATTGACATCTGCGGTGTAGGCCATTTCCCTCTCCATGACGGCGATCACGCCGTTGTGAATGTAAATAACATTTACATACCTAAACCATCCCGCGTTTTTGTCAAGCGCGCGGCTCGCCGCACCCGCGAAAATTATTTGGGGGTGCCCCAAGGCCCGGCTGGCGGTACCGGCGGCGGACCGGCCGGCTTCGGTTCCGGCCGGCGGTCGGTCGGGAAGCCGAGGCCGCGCAGATAGATCAGCACTTCGGCTTCCAGCAGATCCTCGGGCGACATCGGCAATTTGCGCCGCGCCGCGTCGCCGCGGCCAAACAATGACGCCACGCCGTGCGCCATCGACCAGATGTGCAGCGCCATCATCATCGCCGGCGGCCGCGGCATGCCGGGCGGCGCCATCGCCGCGAGCCGTTCGGCGGCGGCGCGGATGATGGCGAAGGCGCGCTCGCTGGCAGCCATTAATGTAGGGTTTGCATCGACAGGAATGCCGGATTCGAACATCGCGGAATAGAACGCGGGCTCGTTGCGGGCGAACGCAAGATAGGCCTTCCCGACCCGCTCGAACGCCGACACCGTGTCCGGCCGGCCATCGTCCCAAGCCTGCGTCAGTAGCGCCTCGAATTGCTCAAAGCCGCGCTGGGCGATCGAGGACAATAATTCATCGCGATCGCGGAAGTGACGATACGGCGCGGCGGGGCTGACGCCGGCCATCCGCGCCGCGTCGGCAAAGGTGAAGCCGGCCGCGCCCTTCTCGGCGATCAGGCCGAGCGCCGCTTGCAGCAACGCCTCTTTCAGATTGCCGTGATGGTAGCCGCGTTCGCTGCGGCCTTGTTCCTTGCGCCAGCTCATGTGAACGGCTTTTACATGAGCCGGGCGGAAAGGTCACTTATTTTGAGCGTTCAGGAAGGTTAACGGAGTGGACAGGCGGTGGTCTCTCTACTCCCTCGCCCCGCGCTTGCGGGGAGAGGGTTGGGGTGAGGGGCTGCTTCCGCGAATTCAGCAGTTGATGAAGGACTGGCTCCACCAGAGGTGCGTCACGGATAAACGTGTCTCGCGGAGAGAGCCCCTCACCCCGACCCTCTCCCCGTGAAAGACGGGGAGAGGGAGCGGAAAGACCGTTCGCTTGTTTCACCGTGCCTTGTGCGCATTGCCCTTCTGCAGTTCGTCAAAACCCTTGGCTGCTTGCTGCACTTCCTCGGAGAAATCGGCCATTTCCTGCACCTGGCGGATTTCGATGATCTCGTTCCCGGAGGCCGGGCATTTTTTCGCCCAGGCGATTGCCTCCTCGCGCGACTTCACATTGATCATCCAGTAGCCGCCGAGCACTTCCTTGGCCTCGGTGAACGGGCCGTCGGTGACGACGGGCTTGCCGGTGGCAAACGAAACCCGCGCGCCCGTCGACGGCGGATGCAGGCCGTCGAGCGCGATCAGCACGCCGGCCTCCTGCAGCGCCTCATTGTATTTCATCATCGCCTTGACCCGCTCGGGGTCGAGCTGGACGTCCGGCGGCGCGGTCTCATAGCCCAGGGGGATCATCAGCATCATGAAGCGCATGGTGGTGTCCTTGCTCCGTTGTCGTCACTTCTTCGCGGACGCGCGCAGCCGATCTTCCTGCTCGCGCAGCTCGGGGGTCAGCGCTTCGCCGAAATCTTCCGTGGCGAACACCTGGCGGATTTCGATCTCGTCGCCATTACCGAAGGGCGCGCGCTGCATCCATTCGATCGCTTCATCGAGCGATCTGGTGTTGATCAGCCAGAAGCCGGCGACGAGATCGCCGGAGAGCGCGAACGGACCGCGGCTGACGCTGCCCTGCCCGCTGCCATACTTGATCCGTGCGCCCTTCACGGTCGGATGCAGGCCCTCGCCCGCCTCCATCACGCCGGCCTTCACCAGCTCCTCGTTGAACTTGCCCATCGCGGTCAGCAGCTCCGTGCTCGGCATCACGCCGGCCTCCGAATCCTTGCTGGCCTTCACAATCACCATAAATCGCATCGCTATTCTCCGGTTGGACCTTTCTGGGGCCTGCTACCGTCGCGCCGGCCTTCCTCAACTAGACGAGCGGGGCTTTACGCCGCCGACATGTCGGGAGAAATTATTTTTGAGATAGATGGCTTCTTTTTCGTCATGCCCGCGGGTTACCCGGGCTGCTTGACGAATTTGCCATTGTCATAAGTCGCACCAAAATAGACATCGATGCGCTTCACCTTGTCGCCATCGAAGACGAAATACTCGGTATTGCGGAAAGTCTTTCCGCCCTTGGCGACGCAACGATAGGTGACAAAGGCGTCATCGCCTTCGACGAAAATCCGCTCCAGCTCGTGCCGCTCGATCCAGTCGCTGTTCTTCCAGCACCGCTCGAAATAGGTGGGCTTGTCGATGTGATCGTCGTAGGGGCTGGTGAAGCGGAAATCGTCGCTGAGCGCGTTCTCGACGAACTCGCGATCATTGGCGAGATAGGCCGCAAAGATGGCGCGGATCGTCCCGGCCCGGTTTGCCTCAGCCATTCAGCGCTCCTGCTCAGGACTCTTTGGGCACCATCTGGAAATACGGCTCGGCCTCTTGCATCACCCGCGCGAAAGAGGGCCGCGCTTTCAGCCGCTCGAAATAGGCGGAAAGATTGCTGTTCGCCTCGCCGAACGGCACCACCATGCTGCCGTAGAACAGCGATGGCGCGGCGGCGCAATCGGCGAGGCCAAAATCCTCGCCCACCGCGAAGCCGCCCTTTGCCACCTGCCGTTCGATCATGGCGTAGGATGCCCGCAGCTGCGCGCGGGCTTCCTCGACGCCGAGCGGATCCCGCTTGTCGGCGGGCCGCATCCGGTCGATCATGATCTTCTGCATCGGCAGATGCACATAGAGATCGTAGAAGCGGTCGTACAGCCGCGTCTGCAAGGCGCGGCCGGAATCATCGGGAATGAACCGGGTGGGACCGCGATAGTGGCGATCCAGATATTCGACGATGATGCTGGATTCCGGCACGGTCTCGTTCCGCGCCTCGTCGCGCAGCACCGGAAACTTGCCGATCCCCCACAGCTTCACCAGCGCGGCGCGCTCGGCCGGGTTGCCGAGATCGACCAGGTTCGGCGTAAACGGAATGTCGTTCTCGTACAGCGCGATCAGCGCCTTCCAGCAGTATGAGGCCAGCGGGTGGTAATGCAGCGTCAGCGACATGAAATATCTCCCTTTGTAACAAGACGGCCCGCATCCGCGCACGCCGACATTTGAGCCAAAGATTATTTTGCCGCCGGCACGTAGCGAAGGATCACGATGCCGGTCGACAATGACCGGCTATCGATCAGCTTCAGCCTGCGCTTTTCGCCCGGCTTGAACAGCGGCGTTCCGCCGCCGAGAATGACCGGGTTCAGCGCGATGCGGAATTCGTCGATCAGGCCGTGGGGGATCAGGCTGTCGGCGAGATCGGCGCTGCCGAACAGGAAAATATCCTTGGCGCTGTCGCGTTTCAGCCTCGCGACGGTCGCCGCGGCGTCGGAGCTGAACATCTGCGTGTTGTTCCAGTCGGATTTCCGCAGGGTGCGCGAGAAGATGTATTTCGGCGCGGCGTTCATGAAATCTGCCACTTCGCCGGTCGCGCTCGGCCAATGATTTGCCATCAGCTCGTACGTGACGCGGCCGAACAGCAATCCACCGGCAGTGTTCAACTGCGCGATCGACAATTGCTCCAGTTCCTCGCCCCAGACATCGGAATGCCAGGAAATATCCCGGTTCGGACCTTCGACGAAGCCATCCAGCGTCATCAGATTCCACATGACCAGTTTCGCCATCGCAGCACCTCCAGACTGATTGCGATTTGCAACTGGTTGTATCCTGAGATAACCGATGCAATATTGCAAGCAGTTTTTTCAAAGGCGCCCTGACGGCCCGTCTGGATCCGAACATGACCGACACCAGCCGTTCCGGCTGCCCGATCAATCTCTCGCTGGAAGTGCTCGGCGACAAATGGAGCCTCTTGATCATTCGCGACATGATGTTCGGCAACCGCCGACACTTTCGTGAACTCCTGAACAAATCGGAGGAAGGCATCTCCTCCAACATTCTCGCCGACCGGCTGAAGACCCTGCTCGACGAGGGGATCATCACCCGTGTGGACGACCCCACGCACAAGCAGAAGGGAATCTATTCGCTCACCGAACAGGGCATCGAGCTGCTGCCGGTTCTCGCGCAGATGGCGGCCTGGGGTTACAAATATCTTCCCGTCAGCGAAGAACTCGGCATCCGCGCGCGACTGCTCAGCGAGGGCGGGCCGAAACTGTGGGCGGAGTTCATGGATGAATTGCGCGAGAGTCATCTCGGCCTAAAGCGGCGCAAGCGAACCGGACCGTCGGTCGGCGAACGGCTGCAGGCCGCTTACGAGAGCGTCGTGAAGCGCAAATAATTTGTGAGGCCCGTAAGATTACGGATCGCTGATCGCTGCGTGCGCACGCTTGCGTGCATATACGAACCGGCATCGAACTTTTTTCGCGATTTGCTGCTGTGACGAGCTGCAACCTGCGTATGCTTTACCCAACGTTAAGTGGTGCGCCACAACTTATGAGGAAAGAGAATCAATTTACAACCAATCCCGCCGGAGCGTCGCTTTGTTCAATTTTCAAAGAAAATCATTCATTCAAAATTCAATTGCGCAAGCCGCTGCCATCAACAAGTCGCAGGCGGTGATCGAGTTCAAGCTCGACGGCACCATCGTGACGGCGAACAAGAATTTTCTCGACGCGGTGGGATACACGCTTGATGAGATCAAGGGCAAGCATCACGGCATGTTTGTCGATCCTGCCGAGCGCAGCAGCTCCGCCTATCGCGAATTCTGGGCGAAGCTGAACCGTGGCGAGTTTCAGGCCGCCCAATACAAGCGGTTCGGCAAGGGCGGCCGCGAGATCTGGATCCAGGCCTCCTACAACCCGATCCTCGATAGCGGCGGCAGGCCCACCGGTGTCATCAAGTTCGCGACCGATATTACCGCCGACAAGATCCGCAGCATGGAAGACGCCGGCAAGATCGCGGCGATCAGCCGGGCGCAAGCGGTAATTGAATTCAACATGGACGGCACGATCGTCGCCGCCAACGAAAACTTCCTGCGCGCGATGGGCTATACGCTCGGTGAAATCCGGGGCAAGCACCACAGCATGTTCGTCGTGCCGGAAGATCGCGGCAGCGCGGCCTATCGCGAGTTCTGGGCAAAACTGAATCGCGGCGAGTTTCAGGCCGCCGAGTACAAGCGCCTCGGCAAGCACGACACGGAGATCTGGATTCTCGCGACCTACAATCCGATCCTCGACGAAACCGGAAAGCCGTTCAAGGTCGTCAAGTTCGCAACCGACGTGACCGAACAGAAGCTGAAGGCCGCCGACAATGACGGCCAGATCGCCGCGATCAGGAAGTCGCAGGCCGTGATCGAATTCAACATGGACGGCACCATCCGCACCGCCAACCAGAACTTCCTCGACGCCATGGGCTATACGCTCGGCGAGGTACAAGGCAGGCATCACAACATGTTCGTCGATCCGGCGGAGCGCAACGCGCCGGCCTACCGCGAATTCTGGGAAAAACTCAATCGCGGCCAGTATCAGGCCGCGGAATACAGGCGCATTGCCAAGGGCGGCCGCGATATCTGGATCCAGGCCTCCTACAATCCGATCCTCGACCTCAACGGCAAGCCGTTCAAGGTGGTGAAATACGCGACCGACGTCAGCGTGCAGGCCGTGATGCGCAGGAAGGCCGAGAACGCCAAAGAGCTGATCGGGCAGGTTGCGGCGGGCAGCGAGCAGATGAGCGCTTCGATCCGCGAGATTTCCGAGACGATGAGCAAGTCCAAGGCGAACGCCGCCGAGGCGACCGGGCGGATCGACGCGGCGGATCAGCAATCGCAAAAGCTCAACGAGGCGGCGCAGGCGATGGGCGGCATCGTCGAGCTGATCGGCAACATCACCGGACAGATCAACCTGCTGGCGCTCAACGCCACGATCGAATCCGCCCGCGCCGGCGAGGCCGGGCGGGGATTTGCGGTGGTCGCATCGGAAGTCAAGAACCTCGCCAACCAGGCCAAGCACGCCACCGACACGATTTCGAAGGAAATCGAATCTCTCAACGGCGTGGCCGGCGACGTCGCGAGCTCGCTGACTGCCATCAAGGCGGCAATCGCCGGCGTCAACGAGTTCATCGCCTCGACAGCCGCGGCCGTCGAGGAGCAAAGCATCGTCACCCAGGACATGTCGAGCAACATGCAGCGCGCTTCGGCGGAGCTGTCATGATGCGACAGCGATAGTCACCGCAAACGGGGCCTCGTCGCACTCGCCCAGCGAGTGGCGCACGCAATTCTCTCTCAGAAGTCTACACAAGTTATCCGTCACCTTACGGATAACAGCGTTAACGCATTGTTTCTCACTTTGATCAAACCTGAACCCAGGAGCCGCACGGCCCGAATCGTCGTCACCTCTCTTGCTCAGATAGGCTACTCATGTTCCAGTTTCTCGGGAACTCTTCCGCTGACAGAGCGCTCGCCGAAGCCATCAGCCGCTCGCAGGCCGTGATCGAGTTCGGCATGGACGGCACCATCCTCACCGCCAACGACAATTTCCTCAAAACCCTCGGCTACTCGCTCGGCGAAATCCAGGGCAAGCATCACAGCATGTTCGTCGATCCGTCGCAGCGCGACGGTGCGGCCTATCGCGATTTCTGGGCGGCGCTACGGCGCGGCGAATACCAGGCCGCCGAATACAAGCGGATCGGCAAGGGGGGCAAGGAGGTCTGGATCCAGGCGACCTACAACCCGGTGCTCGACGGCAGCGGCAAGCCGGTCAAGGTGGTGAAATTTGCGACCGATATCACCGCGCAAAAGATCAAGAGCATGGAGGACGCCAGCCAGATCACCGCGATCCGCCGCGCGCAGGCGGTCATTGCGTTCGAGATGGACGGCACCATCATCAACGCCAATGAAAACTTCCTGAACGCGATGGGCTATACGCTCGCCGAAATCAAGGGCAAGCATCACAGCATGTTCGTCGAACAGGCGATGCGCGACAGCGCGGCCTATCGCGAGTTCTGGGCAAAGCTCAACCGCGGCGAATACCAGTCGGCCGAATACAAGCGGATCGGCAAGGGAGGCCGCGAAGTCTGGATCCTCGCCTCCTACAACCCGGTGCTCGACGAGAAGGGCAAGCCGTTCCGGGTGGTGAAGTTCGCCACCGACGTCACCAAGGAGAAGCTTTCGACCGCCGACCTCGCCGGCCAGATCGCCGCCATCGGCAAGTCGCAGGCCGTGATCGAATTCAACATGGACGGCACCATCATCGGCGCCAACCAGAACTTCCTCAAGACGGTCGGTTACGCGCTGGACGAGATCCGCGGCCGGCACCACAGCATGTTCGTCGATCCGTCCGAGCGCGAGGGCGCGGCCTATCGCGAATTCTGGGCGGCGCTCAACCGCGGCGAATATCAGGCCGCCGAATACAAGCGGATCGGCAAGGGCGGCAAGGAGGTCTGGATCCAGGCGTCCTACAATCCGATCCTCGATCTCAACGGCAAGCCGTTCAAGGTCGTCAAATACGCCACCGACACCACCGCGCAGGTGCTGGTGCGCATGGGCAATGAGCGCGTGCGTGGCATGATGGAATCGGTAGCCGCCGGCGCGGAGGAACTGAACGCCTCGGTTCGGGAAATCTCCGAGGCCATGACCAAGTCACGCGAGACGGCTTCGACCGCGGTCGGGCGGGTAGAGGCGGCCGACGCCGAGGCCAAGCGCCTGAACGAGGCGGCGCAAGCCATGAGCGGCATCGTCGAACTGATCGGCAACATCACCGGCCAGATCAACCTTCTGGCGCTGAACGCGACGATCGAATCGGCGCGTGCCGGCGAAGCCGGGCGCGGCTTTGCCGTGGTGGCATCCGAGGTCAAGAACCTCGCCACCCAGGCCAAGCAGGCGACCGACAAGATCGGGCAGGAGATCAGCAATCTCAACGGCATCTCCGGCGACGTCGTGAGCGCGCTCGACAGCATCAAGCAGGCGATCCAGGGCGTCAACGAATATGTCACGGCCACCGCAGCCGCGGTCGAGGAACAAAGCACCGTCACCAGCGAGATGTCGTCGAGCATGCAGCGCGCCGCCGCGGAAGCGAAAGCGATCTCGCAGCGGTAACGGCTCGACACCATCCTCGGATCGATCCGATACGCGATAACGTCCCGTATCGGATTTTCGGATGCCCGCTGCCCGGGGCCGCGCCGAATCCGCGTCATTGTCGCCGGGACACGGCACAGCGCTTGGGTTATAGGAGCGGGAAATCCTTCTCTCGCCAACGGACCCGCCCATGCCCGCCTCCCCGCAAAAGATTGCCCTCGTCACCGGCGCCGCGCGCGGCATCGGGCTTGCGACGGCCAAACGGTTTCTCGCCGAGGGCTGGCGGGTCGCGCTGCTCGACATCGAGGGCGAGTTGCTGCGTGGCGCGGTCGTTGCGCTGGCCGACCCGGACAACACCCTGGAACTGCATTGTGACGTCTCCGATGCCAAGGCGGTCGCGAACGCCATGGCGGCGGTGAGCGCGCGCTTCGGCCGGCTCGACGCGCTGATCAACAATGCCGGCATCGCGGTGTTCGCACCTTTGCTCGACACCTCGGATGAAGACTGGAGCCGCATCCTGCAGGTCAACCTCACCGGACCATTTATCTGCACCAAGGCGGCGGCGCCGCTGATGCGCGAACATGGCGGTGGCGCGATCGTCAACATCACCTCGATCTCGGCGGTGCGCGCCTCCACGCTGCGCTCGGCCTACGGCACCAGCAAGGCCGGGCTCGCGCATCTCACTAAACAGCTCGCGGTCGAACTGGCTTCGCTCGGCATTCGCGTCAACGCGGTGGCGCCCGGCCCGGTCGAGACCGCGATGGCGAAGCAGGTCCACACGCCGGAAATCCGCGCCGACTATCACGACGCCATTCCGCTCAATCGCTACGGTCTCGAGGAGGAACTGGCGGAAGCGATCTTCTTCCTGTGCAGCGATCGTTCCAGCTACATCACCGGGCAGATCCTCGCCGTCGACGGCGGTTTCGATGCCGCCGGCATCGGCCTGCCAACACTGCGCGGCGAAAGGCGTAACGGGTAGCGCCGCTTCGTCCCGCCCTCCGTGGTGGGGCAAGGCAAGGCAGGCACGGCAAAATAGCTGGCCCCCTTCGCTGGCGCAGCGTGACCTTGGTGTTCCAAACGCTTAGGTTGTACCGGCGCGGCGATGGTCCGGCGCCCTGCCTATGCCAAAAGCTTCACACCGGATCATGGGGAGTGACGTGTCATGTCGGGAATGCTCATCAACCTGATCATCCAGATCGTCAGTGGCGCCATCGGCGGCAATGTCGCAGGCGGTGCGGCCAAGAACATCGATCTTGGCACGCTTGGAAATACCATCGCGGGCGCCATCGGCGGCGGTGCCGGAGGGCAGCTTCTCGGCATGCTGATTCCGCTGCTGGCCAATAGCGCCTCGACGCCAGATATCGGCAGCATCATAGGCCAGGTCGCCGGTGGCGGTGTCGCCGGTGCGGTTCTCACCGCGATCGTCGGCGCCATCAAGAACAAGGCGGCGGCCTGAGCAGTCTGCCTGCATAATTGGCGGCGGACATCTGCAGAAATCGCATTTGTCCGCTGGCCGCCGCGACTGTATAAGCCGGTAGCTTCTTCTCATGACTTGAAGAGGCTCTTATGAACGACTTGCATACGTGGCTTTCGCAACAGCACCACGGCTTGCGGACCTTCCGCACCTTTCAGCAAAAACTCGATGATCTCGGCAACGGCGACCCCGGGCAACGCGCCATGTGCCGGTTGCTGAAGGGTATCGTCGGTAGCTACATCGATACCTTCGATGAGGAACCCTTGCCCGTCGCTGTCGCGGACCGCGCCTACCGACGTCTGCTCGATACAGTGGCCAGCCTGGATTTCGACGCAAATGCCGACCGGCGGCTGGCCGATATCAACCGTGTCGCCGCGCTGGATTTGCGCCACTAATCTTTCGGGCGCTGGTTGACCGCAACCACCCGCCAGCCGTTCTCGAGCCGATCGATGCGCGTCAGCGACAGCGGGTCGATCACGAAACGCAGCGCGTTGTCTGGCGCAAGATCGAGCGCGATGGCGAGCGCGGCGCGGATGGTGCCGGAATGCACCACGAGGATCGCCTCGCCCGCGGGCAGCAGCGCAAGGCCTGCACTTGCGCGCGCGATCTGATCGACAAAACTTTCGCCGCCGGGCGGCCGGTTGCTGGCGGCCGATTTCCAGAATTCGCGATAGGCCGGGCCGAGTTCGCGTTCGAGTTCATCGTGGCGCCGTCCGGTCCAGGCGCCAAAGTCCTGTTCGCGAAAGGCGGGCTGTTCGACGGGAGCAAGACCCAGCCTCTCGGCCGTCTCCCGCGTGCGGCGCGCCGGGCTGCACACCGCCAATGCGCCTCCCGGCAGTCTAGCCTTGAGCGCGGCAAAGGCTGCGGCATTGCCGAGATCGGCCGGCGCATCGGGGCCGTGAATCACCCCGCGCGGCCCGTCGACCGGTGCGTGGCGGATCAGCCAGAGGTTCGTCGGCACATTCATGGCTACGCCAACCGTTTCATGGCTGCGCCAGCCTTGCAGCGAGCAGGACAAGGATCGCCGTTTCCGCGACCTGTTCGGCGCCACCGAGCACGTCGCCGGTCTGGCCGCCGATCTGCCGCAGCGCCAGCCACGCGATGCCGAGCCCGCTCGCGCTTGCCAGCACCGCCGCGAACAACGCGTTGCTCCATGACAGCGACAACAGCGCGATCAACAGCGCCAGCCCGCCGGCGATGGTCGCCGTCGCCGCATCGGGCTGACCGGCATTGCGGGCCAATCCATCCTTGCGCGCATAAGGCAGGTTCAACGACATCGCAGGCAGTATGCCGCGCCCCAGCGCATGCGCGGCGATCAGGCTCGGAACGACGTAGCCGTCCGGAATCGCCACCAGCGCCGACAGTTTCGCGGCGAAGCTCACCAGCAGAATCATGGCGCCATAGGTGCCGAGCCGGCTGTCGCGCATGATCTCCAGCTTCGATTCGAGCGTACGGCCGCCGCCGAAGCCGTCGGCGACATCGGCCAGCCCATCCTCGTGCAGCGCGCCGGTCAGAATCGCGCTGCCGCCCAGCGCCAGCGCGGCTGCAGCAAGATCGGGCACGCCCATGGATCGCAGGCCGAGGCACAGCAATCCCACCAAGGCGCCGATCAGTGCGCCGACCACCGGAAACATCCGGTGCGCGCGCACGAAATTCTGCGGCATCGCGCCGTCCGGATGCGGCATCGGCAGCCGCGTCAGGAACGCGACGGCGGTTTTGAAATCGTCGAACCATTGTTTCATGGAGATGTCCGGAGAATCGGTTTAGCGTTGCGTTCCCCGCCCCAACGAAAGAATGGCAACGAGAATCGCATGCAGTTCGCCAGTCTAGACGACATCCGCGCCTTCTGTCGCGACCTGCCCGGCAGCGACCGGCGATTCGCTGACATGGCCGCGCGCCGCCAACAGAATCTGACAAAGCCGCCGGGCAGCCTCGGCCGGCTCGAAGAACTCGCGATCTGGCTGGCGCAATGGCAGGGCCGGGAATCGCCGCGGCTGGATCGCGTCACCATCGCCGTGTTTGCCGGCAATCACGGCGTCGCCGCCCGCGGCGTCTCGGCCTATCCGCAGGCCGTCACCGCGCAGATGGTGGCGAATTTTGCCGGAGGCGGCGCGGCCATCAACCAGATCGCCAAAGCCGCTGCCGCCGAACTGCGGGTGGTGCCGATCGAGCTCGAGCGGCCGACACGCGATTTCACCGAAGCTTCGGCGATGAACCTGGACGAGTTTCTCGAAGCGGTCGACACCGGCTATCGCACCGTACCCGACGATTGCGATCTGCTCGCGGTCGGCGAGATGGGGATCGCGAACACGACGGCGGCGGCCATGCTGTGCGCGGCCCTGCTCGGCGGCGGCGCCGCGCGCTGGGCCGGCCGCGGCACCGGCGTCGACGACGACGGCATGGCGCGCAAACGCGCGGCGATCGAGACCGCGCTGAATTTCCATCGCGCCATTCTCGGCGATCCGCTCGCGGTGGCGGCAGCCCTTGGCGGCCGCGAGCTCGCGGCGATAACAGGCGCCGTGCTCGCCGCGCGGCGGCATCACATTCCTGTGTTGCTCGACGGCTTCGTGGCGACATCAGCGGTGCTGCCGCTCGCGCGTCTCGATCCCCGCGCGCTCGATCATTGCCGCGCCGGGCACGTCTCGGCCGAAGCCGGCCACCGCGATCTCCTGCGCGAACTGAAGCTGGATCCGCTGCTCGACCTGAACATGCGGCTCGGCGAAGCGTCGGGGGCGGGCGTAGCGATCCTGCTGGCGCGCGCCGCGCTGGCCTGCCATATCGGAATGGCGACATTCTCGGAGGCCGGCGTTTCGGGCGCGGGGGATTGACGAAACCTCGCCACATATCTCAGCGTAACTGACTGAAGGGCAGTTCGTCTGACGAAGGAGGCGCGCATGCGAATGGCGATCATCAAAGGTGTCGTTGCCGCTGCCGCGCTGTTCGCGGCAATCCTGCCCGCGCGAGCCGAGATTCGCATTCTGGCGAGCCCCGGCGGCGCGGTCGGGCCGTTTCTCGAACTGTTCGAACGCGTGCGTCAATCCGGCGAGCGGGTGGTGATCGACGGACCGTGCCTGTCGGCCTGCACGCTGTTGCTGATGACGATACCGGAGGAGCGGATCTGCGTGACCCGCCGCGCGGTGCTGGGGTTTCATGCCGCGCGCTCGATCGACAGCCGGGGCCGGATGTATGCGGAGCCGGAAGCCTCGCGCGAGGTGGAGGCGGCCTATCCGGCGCCGGTTCGCCAATGGATCGCCCGCCGCGGCGGATTGACGTCGCGGCTATTGCTGCTGCGCGGGCGTGAGTTGGCGGCGATCTATCCGCGATGCAGATGAAGTTTCGTAGGGTGGGTTAGCGAAGCGTAACCCACCGACTTTGCCGCGATGGTGGGTTACGGCTTCGCCTAACCCACCCTACGAAGCTGCAAACTACATATCTTCCTTCGGCGAATTCACCATCCAGGGAATGCCGAACTTGTCGACGCACATGCCGAACCCGTTGGAGAAGAAAGTCTTGCCGAACGGCATCCGCACCGTGCCGCCTTCGGCGAGCGCGTTGAATCGGCGCTCGGCATCCGCGGGATCCTCGACCGCGAGCGCGACCGAAATACCCTGCGGCTGGTGGTAGTCGCCGGGCGTGGCGTCGGACGCCATCAGCACCTCACCGTCGATGGTGATGCGGGAATGCATGATCTTGGTCTTCCAGTCCGCCGGGATCGGCATCTCGGCCGGTCCGTCGCCATACGGCATCATCGCCTCGATCTGGGCGCCGAGCGCCTTCTGGTAGTACTTCAGCGCTTCTTCGCAATTGCCGTTGAAAAATAGATAGGGATTGACCTGCATCGCGGGCTCCTTGGGTTACTCGATATTCGCGTGACGCGTTATTTCTCGGTGATCGTCTTCAGGTTGGCGAGACCGGCTTCGAAATCCCTTCCGATCATGTTGTCCAGATTCATGAAGACCTGGATCAGCCTGGTCACGAAGCGTGCGGGACCATGCATCACCCATGTGACATCGGTGCCATCGCCCTGCGGCAGCATTGTGAACTCGGCGGTGTTGTGGCCTTCGAACGGCGTGAAGAAATCGAGCTTGATGACGATCTTTTGCGGTGCGGAGGCTTCAAGAATTTCCATGCGGCCGGAACCGACATTCTTGTCGCCCTCCCAGGCATAGACAGCGCCCTTGCCGCGCTCCGCACCGCTATAGGTGCGCTTCATCGCCGGATCCTTGTTTTCATAAGGCGACCAGCTTCTCCACTGGTGAAAATCGTTGATCAGAGGAAAAATCATTTCCGCCGGCCCCTTGATGCCGGTCGAGCGCTGCACCCGCAGTGTGCCCGGCTTGGTCGCGGCGAGAATGAGGACCGCGGCGATGGCCATCGCCAATATGACGGCGATGATGACGAAAGCTTCAAACATGACTGGCTCCGTAGTCGTGAATGGTTGTTGAAGGCCGTCAGCGGCGGAACGGGATCAAGGTTTGCAAATTGCGGTCACGCAGCCACAGCCCTCCCCATACCATCAGGCCGAGATAAAGTCCGAACAGCGTGTGCGTGAACAGCGGACTGCCGATCCGCACATGCGAGGCCATCGCGCCGCCGAGATAGCCGGTGAGCAGAATCGCGCCGAGGATCGAAAGTCGGCGGGATCGAGTAAAGCACGGTGCAGACGATGGTGATGAGGCCGAGGCTCCGCGCCAGCGTTTCGCTCGAACCATAGCCCATCCGGTCCATGGTCTCGGTGACAATCGGCCACGGCACCAGCTTGATGGCGCCGTCGATCATCAGGAACACGATGACGAGTCCGGAGAGGATGCGGCCGGTCCAGCGTGCCGGCTTCGAGGCCGGAAGGGTTTCAGCGATGACGGTCATGATGCTCTCCGTGTCGTCTTGAATGGCAGCTCGGCTTCAAAACGAACGACGGGAGAGAAATCCGACAGGGGACCCAAAAAAAAATCGCCGTATGCTACGTCATGCCCGGGCTTGTCCCGGGCATCCACGTCTTAATGCCGTCGCAGCGAGAAAGACGTGGATGCCCGGGACAAGCCCGGCCACGACGATGAGAGATTCTTCCCTTCTCCCCTTGTGGGAGAAGGTGGATCGACGGCGCGAAGCGGCGGCGAGCCGGATGAGGGGTCTGTCTCCGCAAGTTAGCTCGTTGAGAGAACCCCTCATCCGGCGCGCTTCGCGCGCCACCTTCTCCCACAAGGGGAGAAGGAAGAAAGCAACGAGAGAAGGAGGAAGGCGCTACTTTCCCGCTTTCTTGCCGAGGGGCTGGCTGTCGCGCTGCAGGCGGTCGAGGTGCATGCGGATGTGGGCGGCTTCGGCCGAAGTGTTCGCCAGGGCAATGGCGCGGTCGAAGGCGGTGCACGCCTCGTCGTTGCGGCCGAGTTGCATCAGGAAGGCGCCGCGCACGCCGAAGAAGTGAAAATAGTTCGACAGCCGTTGCGCCAGCGGCTCGATCATGTCGAGCGCGGCCTGCGGTCCCTTCACCTTGGACACCGCGACCGCGCGGTTCAGCGTCACCACCGGCGACGGCTGCATGATCTCCAGCGCGCCATAGAGCAGGTCGATCTGGGTCCAGTCGGTATCTTCAGGCTTTTCGGCGCGGGCGTGCAGCGCCGCGATCGCGGCCTGCACCTGGTAAGGGCCGCTGCGGCGATGGCGCATCGCCTTGTCGATCAGCGCCAGCCCCTCGGCAATGAGAGACTTGTTCCAAACCGAGCGGTCCTGATCGTCGAGCAGGATCACCGCGCCATCGGCATCGAACCGCGCTGCCGCGCGCGCATGCTGGATCAACAGTAGCGCGGTCAACCCCATGATCTCGGGCTCGCTCTGGAAAAGCCGCAGCAGCAGCCGGGCCAGGCGAATGGCCTCCTCGCACAGGGTGCTGCGAATCTCGGCGGTATCGCCTGAGGCCGAATAACCCTCGTTGAAGATCAGATAGATCATGGCGGCGACGGAGGTAAGGCGTTCGGAGCGCTCCACCGCGCCCGGCGTTTCGAACGGCACGTCGGCATCGGCGACCCGTGCCTTGGCGCGTGTGATGCGCTGCTCCATCGCGGCTTCCGAAACCAGAAAGGCGCGCGCGATCTGCTTGACTGTCAGCCCCGAGACAATGCGTAAAGCGAGCGCGATCTGCTGCGTCGCCGGCAGGTCCGGATGGCAGCAGATGAACAGCAGCCGCAGGATGTCGTCGCGGTAGTGCGAACCATCGAGCCGCTCGGCGAGCTGCTCCTCAGCGTCGTCGAGGTCGGAGATCGCCTCGTCGTCGGGCAGCGCCTCCTGCTTCTTGCTGCGCCTGATATCGTCGATCGCGACATTGCGGCCGACCATGATCAGCCACGCCGCGGGATCGCGCGGCGGGCCGTTCTGCGGCCAGCTCTTCAGCGCGCGCAGGCAGGCGTTCTGATACGCCTCCTCGGCGGTGTCGAGATTGCGGAAATAGCGCAGCAGCGCGCCAACCGCCTGGGGGCGTGCCGACGTCAGGGCGGCATCGATCCAGGCGGTATCGGTCACGGCTTGACGCCCCCAGGTGTGAAATGACCGACGGGGCGGATCTCATAGGCGCCGCCGGGATTGGCCTTGCCGAGATCGCGCGCGACGTCGAGCGCCTCGTCGAGGTTCTTGCAATCGACGACATAGAAGCCGAGCAGTTGCTCCTTGGTTTCGGCAAACGGGCCGTCCAGCACCAGCGGCGGATCTTCCTTGCGCAGCGTGGTCGCCGCCGTTGTCGGCAACAGGCGGGCGACCGGGCCGAGCCGGCCTTGTTCGGTGAGTTTGTCCTGCACGACGGTCAATTTCTGCATGACCGCCGCGTCCTGCTCCTTGGTCCAGGAGCCGACGGTATCTTCGTCGTGATAGCAGAGGATAGCGTAAAGCATGAGGGCTGGCATCTCCGTTGTCATCATGACGAACGATTATGCCCGCTACCGACAGGTGCGTCGAAGAAATTTTAAAGATGTTCCGCCGCCGGTCAGGGACCGACGATCGGAGGCGGTGGCGGATTGAAGTGCCGGTAGGTGTGAACGATCGCCTTGGAACAGAGGCTGCACACGGCGAGAATCAGAAGGATCGTCTTCATCCTCGTCCAGAAGGCCCCGAGCCTGGTCATGCCGACGTCCCGGTTTGCGCCGGGGCACAAGCCGAGGCGAAAGCGAAAATGCGGACCAGCCTGCGCATCTGCAGTCTCCCTTGTTCGGCGAAAGGAGGCTAGAGAAGCGGTTCGATCGACGATGTGAGGCCAGTCACGCGGCGTCACGATGTGAAAGGGACGGCCGGAAGATGACAGTGAACAAAGGTGCTCTCGCCATTCTCGTGCATGGCGGGACTGAAAACTGGTCGCCGCAGCGCTGGAAAAGCCGGTTTGACGGCGTCTGCCCGGACCGTTCCGTGCTGCTGGCGCCGGATGCCTCGTTCGATCCGGCGGAGGTGCATTACGCCGCGGTGTGGAAGCCGCAGCCGGGCGAGCTGGCCGCCTTCCCCAATCTGCGTGTCATCTTCAATTTGGGCGCCGGTGTCGATGCGCTGATGGCGGATCGCTCCTTGCCCGACGTGCCGCTGGTGCGCGTGGCCGTCACTGATCTCACCGCGCGGATGACGGAATATGTCGTGCTGCATGTGCTGATGCACCACCGGCAGGAGCTTTACTTGCGGGAATCCCAGCGCGCCAAACGCTGGGCGCCGAAATTGCAGTGGGCGGCGGGCGCAGTCTCGGTCGGCGTCATGGGGCTGGGTACGCTCGGAGCTGACGCCGCCGATGCGCTCAAGCGTATCGGCTTTCGCGTCGCAGGCTGGAGCCGGAGCCCGAAGACGATCGAAGGCGTCGATTGCTTTCACGGCGAGGCGCAGTTCGACGCGTTCCTTCGGCGCACCGATATCCTGGTCTGCCTGCTGCCGCTGACGCCGGAGACACGGCACGTTCTCAACCGCGTGCTATTCGAGAAACTGAATCGCGGCAGCCCGCTCGGCGCGCCGGTGCTGATCAATGCCGGCCGCGGGGCCTTGCAGAACGAAGCC
>Ga0307499_10000301_pt1 | contig 18334 bp, 17 predicted proteins | sample 13_S_MG_FD_201363 | JGI IMG/M metagenome (GOLD analysis project Ga0307499, IMG submission 201363) | Soil microbial communities from Populus trichocarpa stands in riparian zone in the Pacific Northwest, United States - 13_S | ecosystem: Environmental > Terrestrial > Soil > Riparian zone > Trees... | reverse complement strand
TTGACCTGGGCGCTGGCGATCGGCAGCTCGTACTCGACCCCACGCAGGGGAGCGCCCTCGACCCGCAGCGGCGGCAGGCGGTCTTCCCGCGCCTCGACCCGGGCGCCCATCAAGCACAACGGCTCCGCGATCCGATCGACGGGCCGACGGCGGATCGAGTCGTCGCCGTCGAGCGTCCAGACGCCGGTCTCCTGCCCGGCGAGCCAGCCCGGCAGCAGGCGCAGCAGGGTGCCCGCGTTGCCAACATCGATCGCCGCCGCGGCGGCTCCGCGCAGGCCGACACCGCGCACCCGCAGGGACAACCGGTTCCGACCTGCATCGGATCCCAAGTGTGGGTCGGATGCAGGTCGGGTCACCTCGGCGCCCAGGGCCTCGACCGCAGCCAGGGTCGAGCGCGTGTCGGCTGCATCGAGGTAGCCCTCGATCGTCGTCTCCCCCTCCCCCATTGCCGCGATCAGCGCCGCCCGATGCGAGACGGACTTGTCGGGCGGCGGTCGCAGGGCGCCGCGCAGTGGCCCGGTCGGATCGAAGCGGGCCACCGCCTACTCCTCCGCCAATACCGTCACGCTGTGGCCGAGCTCGCGGACCAGCGCAGCAGCGCGCTCGGCCTGCTCGCCGCCGCCCACCCAGAGCGAGATCGCGCCGGACCTCATGTCGGGCGCCGGGTGCAGCGCCATGTCCTCAATGTTGACCCCGGCCTCGGCCAGGGCGAGAGCCAGCTCGGCCACCGTGCCCGGGCGGTTGGCGACGACGACGCGCAGCTCGCGCAACGGCCCGGCGGCGAGCTCGGCGTCGATCAGGCGGCGGCGCGCGGCCCCGGCGGCGGCGTGCCACGACTCGACCGCGCCGCCCTCGCCAGACGCGATCAGCTCGTGCGCCTCGCGCAGCCGCGCCACGGCGGCGTCGATCGCGTCGAGGACCGCGTCGCGGTTGGCGAGGAAGATGTCGCCCCAGATCCCCGGGTTCGATCCAGCGACGCGGGTCGCGTCGCGGAAGCTCGGCCCGACCTCGGGCATCCGCTCGGAGTCGTGTGTGAGCTCGGCGGCGGCCTGCGCGGCAAGCACGTTGGCGAGCACATGGGGAAGGTGGCTGACCGTGGCCATCAGGCGGTCGTGCGCGGCGGCGTCGATCGCCTGCGGGCGGGCGCCGAGGCCCGCGATCGTGCGCTGCAGGCGGTCGTAGAGGATGCCTCCCGTGCGCTCGGTCGGGGTCAGGTACCAGCGGGCGCCGTCAAAGAGATCGGCGCGCGCGTTGCCGACCCCTGCCGTCTCGGCGCCGGCGAGCGGGTGACCGCCGACGAAGCGCTCGTCCCCGCCCAGCGCAGCGACGATCCCGCGCTTGGTCGAGCCGGCGTCGCTGACGACCGTCTCGGGGCCGCTCGCCGTCAGCGCGGCGCGGGCGAGGCCGGGCAGCGCGGCGACCGGCCCGGCGCAGAAGACCACCTCGGCGCCGGCGCACGCCTCCTCGACCGAGCCGGCGGCGTGGTCGATCGCACCCAGCTCCAGCGCCCGCTCGAGACTCGCCGCTCGCGGCCCCCAACCGACCACCTCGGCGCCCAGCCGCTCCTTCGAGGCGAGCCCGATCGAGCCTCCGATCAGGCCCACCCCGAGGACGGCCGTCCTCATCAGCCGCGCCGTGTCCGCACCGCCGCCGCCAACCCCTCGAGCGCCGTCACGGTGTGATCCCAATCGATGCAGGGGTCGGTTATCGACTGCCCGTAGACGAGCGAAGAGCCGTCGCCCAGGTCCTGGCGACCCTCGACCAAAAAGGACTCGAGCATGATGCCGACGATCGCGCCGTCTCCGGAGGCGACCTGCTCGCCGATCGTCCCCGCTGCCTGCATCTGCTTCTCGGGATCCTTGGCGCTGTTGTCGTGCGAGGCGTCGATCACCAGGCGCTCGGCGAGCCCGGCGGCGACGAGCATCTCCAGCGCCGCCGCGACGCCCTCAGGACCGCAGTTCGGCCCGCCCCTGCCGCCGCGCAGGATCACATGGCCATCCGGGTTGCCGACGGTGTGCAGGATCGCCGGCCGGCCGGCGTCGTCGATGCCGGCGAAGGCGTGCGAGACGGCGGCGGCGCGCACCGCATCGACGGCGACCTGGACGTTGCCGTCGGTGCGGTTCTTGAAGCCGATCGGCATCGAGAGGCCAGAGCCGAGCTGGCGGTGGATCTGGCTCTCGGTGGTGCGGGCGCCGATCGCCCCCCAGGCGACCGTGTCCGAGATGTACTGCGGCGTGATCGGGTCGAGGAACTCGCAGCCGATCGGCAGTCCGAGGTCGAGCACCTGCAGGAGCAGAGTGCGGGCCATGCGCAGGCCGGCGTTGACGTCGAAGGAGCCGTCCAGGTAAGGATCGTTGATCAGGCCCTTCCAGCCCGTGGTCGTCCGTGGCTTCTCGAAGTAGACCCGCATCGCGACGAGCAGGTCGTCGCTCAGCTCACTCGCCAGCTCGCCAAGTCGCCCGGCGTACTCGAGCGCCGCCTCGGCGTCGTGCACGCTGCACGGCCCGACGACGACAAGCAGCCTGTCGTCCGCCCGCTCGAGCACGTTCTCCACGTCTTGCCGTCCCCTGATGACCGCCTGCTCGCGCTCCTCACCGAGCGGCAGGTCTTCGAGCAGGGCTTCCGGCGGGACCAGCTCGACCACGCGCTCGATCCGCTGGTCGCGAACCCGGTCCCGCGCCTCCTCTCGCATTCCGATGATCATCTCTCCTTCACCTTTCTCCACCTTCGGGACTCTACTTTCCGTGCGAGCATCGCCATGCGAGCGCGGGCATCGCGAAGCGCGCGAGACATTGGGACCGGCGCCCGACCAAACGCTCTATGTGAGCGGCGCGAAGCCGCCAGGTCGGACGCCTAGCTAAATCGCCAGAGATAGGAGATGCCGACAGGGGCAACCGCGGCGCGTCGAGCGCACATGCTGCTCGCGATGTCACCTGTCCGCTTCACTTCGCCTGACTTTGTAGCAGGCGAGGCGCGATTAGTCGAGAAGCTCGGTGAGCGCCGCGAGAAAGCGGTCGTTCTCAGCCGGCGTGCCGTAGCTGACGCGGATGTGCTCGGGATCCCCCAGCGGCGTGCCGGGACGAACCGCGATCGAGCGCTCGCTGAGCCCGGCGACGACCTCCAGCTCACCGGCGTCGCCGAGGTCGATCCAGGAGAAGTTGGTCTGCGTCTCCGCGGTCGCGAGACCGAGCTCGTGCAGCCCCTCCTCAACCCGGATCCGCTCGACCAGCGTCCGCTCAACTCTTTGCTCGACGTCGTCCTGGTGCAGGATCGCCTCCGCCGCGGCGGCCTGAGCGAGCGCGTTGACGCTGAACGGCTGGCGCACCGCGTCGACCGCGGCGCGGAACTTGGCCGAGCCGAGGGCGAAGCCGACCCGCAGGCCGGCGAGGCCGTAGACCTTGCTGAAGGTGCGCAGCACGACGAGGTTGGGGAACTCGGCCAGCAGGTCGACCGTCGCGTCGGGGTCGTCGACCGTCTGGAACTCGACGTAGGCCTCGTCGAGGACGATCGTCGTGTGATCGGGGACGCGCTCGCAGAACGCGGCCACCTCGGCAGCCGGCCGGTGGGTGCCGGTGGGGTTGTTGGGGTTGCAGACGATGACGATCTGGGTCGCCACGGTGACCTCGGCCGCCATCGCGTCGAGATCGTGCGCTGCGCCCTCGCCCAGCGGCACGCGGATCTCCCGCGCCCCCGTGAGCGCCGGCAGGTACGGGTACATCGAGAAGGAGGGCCAGGCGTAGACGATCTCGTCGCCTGGCTCGCAGAGCGCCTCGGCGGCGGCGAGCAGGATCTCGCAGGAGCCGTTGCCGACGGCGACCCTGCCGGGCTCGGTCTCGTAGCGCTCGGCGATGCGGCGCCGTAGCAGCGTCGCGTCGGGGTCGGGGTAGCGGTTCATCGCCGCGGCCGCAGCCTGGATCGCCTCGACCACCTTCGGGTGCGGCCCGAAGGACGACTCGTTGGAGGCGAGCTGGGCGATCCCGCCGGCGGCGATCGCCTCGGGCGCCTGCCCGGTCGGCACGCCGGCCTGGTAGCCCGGGATGCGGGCCAGCTTCTCGGCGAAGGTGACGGTCATGCGCCCATTGTGGCTTACGCGATCGCGGTGGGGCGGCTACTGGGCGGCGTGCAGGTCGCTGCGCAGGCCCTGCGTCGCCCCGAGGTAGGCATGCGCTGTCGTGTGCCCGGCAGGCGCGTAGTAGTGGACCATCGCGCGGATCACCCGCGGCATCGAGCCCGGCACGGGGATCTCGCGGCAGCAGAGCAGCGGCACCGCCTCCAGGCCGAGCTCGCGCGCGGCGGCGGCGGGGAACTCGGCGTCGAGATCGTCGGTGGTCGTGAACAGGCAGCTGACCATCGCGTCGGGCGCGAGCTCGTTGCGCTCGATCAGCTCCCGCATCAGCTCCGTCGTCGCCTCGGCGATCGCCCCCGCCTCGTTCGCCTCGGCCTGCACCGCTCCTCGCACGGCAAACAGCCGCTGATTCCCATTCGCGCTCACCCCGCCATCTTCCCAAACACGTCCCGGGTACGGTTGTGGAGATGGGCCTGCGCACAGTGGAGCTGCGGTTCTCGACCCTCGGGGACACGGACGTGGTCGACATCACGGGCGAGGTGCAGCGCGCCGTCGAGGAAGCTGGGATCGGGGACGGGCAGGCGCTGGCTTTCGTACGGGGATCGACGGCGGCGATCTCGACGATGGAGCTCGAGCCCGGCGGCGTCCACGACCTGCGCGCAATGCTCGAGCGGCTGATCCCGACCGCTGGCGACTACGAGCACAACCGGCTCAACCACGACTCGAACTCGCACGCGCACCAACGGGCGACGCTGGTCGGCCCGTCCGAGACGGTGCCGGTCGTGGGCGGGAGCCTCGCGCTGGGGACCTGGCAACAGCTCGTGCTGCTCGACTTCGACGACCGGCCGCGCGAGCGCACAGTCGTCGTCCAGGTCGGCTCCTAGCCCCGGCCCTCGCCTCACACGCATAGGCTTGCGGCCGACGTGTCCGAGAAGCTCGACCGCGAAGAGCTGCCGCTCACCATGTTCCCGGCCGGTCACGGCTGGACGGGCAACGGCAAAGGCACCTTCTCCGATGCCGGCGGCGAAGCGATCGTCAACATCGATCGCTCGTTCAAGATCGAAACGAACGGGGCGGAAGAAACCTCAATCGCCACCTCGCCAGAACTCGACCCAATCGACCTGACCGACAAGCACGTCGTCTTCCACTCGGAGGTCAGCTTCAGCTCGCGATTGAAGACGGTGAAGCTTCGGCTCGCCTCGGGCAACATCGCCACCGACTTCGCCGAGGTCACGATCTGGGAAACCGACGAAGACCCGATCGCCTTGCAATCGACCTTCGAGCGCCAGTCGTTTCCGACTGGCGCCTTCGCGGTAACCGGAACGGTGAACTGGGCCGCAGTCAAACACGCCCAGATCCTTGTCACCGACAACAAAGCCGGGAAAATGACGCTTTACGTCGCCGGCATCTACGCAGTCCCGACCCCGGGACAGGCGATGATCACGTTCGCCTTCGACGACTCGCTCGAAAGCGCCTACACGCTGGCTCTGCCGGTGCTCTCCAGGTACCGCTTCCCGGCCACCGAGTACGTCATCGTCGACACCGTCGGCGAATCCTCGTTCCTGACGCTCGAGCAGCTCTACACCCTGCGCGACCAGCACAGCTGGGAGATCGCCGGCCACGCCTTCACCGAAGCCGCGCACAACGAACCGAGCGGTCTCGACTCGCTCGAAGGCGAAGCGCTCGAAGAAGAGGTGGACGGCCTGCGCGGCTGGCTCGACGAACACGGCTTCCGCCGCGCGACCTTCGCCTACCCGAAGGGAGCAGCGGGCGGCGAAGTCCGCCGCCTGATCAAGCGCGACTACGGCGCTGGGCGGGGGACCGGTCCGGGGCCCGAGACGCTGCCCTCGCGCGACGACTACACCCTGCGCGGGCACTCGATCAACGGCCTCGTCGAAACGGCCTCGACCGTCAAAGCGAAGATCGACGCGGGGGTCGCCGAGGGCGCCTGGATGATCCTCACCTTTCACAAGCTCGTGGCCGGCTCGCCCGCAGTCGGCACCGAGTTCAAAGTCAGCGCCTTCGAGGAAGTGGTCGACCATGTCCGCACGCTGCAGGAAGAAGGCAACAACATCGAGGTCCTGACGATGGCCGATGCGATGGGAGCGATCCCCGGCTCTGCCCCTGCCGGCGGCGCCGGTGGGGGCGCGACCTTCAGTGAGGCCAAGGTCTTCACCATCCCCGACGAAATCAAGGTCCCCGTCGGCGACACCGATTTCATCCCGCCCTTCTTCGTCTCCTTGGCGAGCGGTCAGACCGCGAAGGTCACCAAGGTGATCCACCGGCTCAACTCGGGCACCTCCGCCACCTTCAAGCTGCAGAAGAACGGCGCCGACCTGACCGGCTTCACCGGGATCGAAGCCAAAGCCGAAACCCAGACCAAAGACCCAACCGACCAGGCGGTCGCGGACGGCGACCGGCTGGCGCTCGTCGTCACCGCGGTCAGCGGCGCCCCGAAGAACCTTTCGGCGGCGGTGGTGATCGAGTACACCGTGGGCGTAAGTGGCCGCTCCCGCCTTCCGCACGAAAACCATGCTGGCTGGGGCGACCGGCACGACCCGCACCTACGCCGTGCCCGCCACCGCTGTTGCCGGCGACCTGCTCTTGATCTGGGCCTACATCGAGACGACCGGGGTCACCTTCTCGCTCTCCGGCTGGACGAAGCTGGCGGAAACGACGCAGGCGAGCGAAGGCTGGATCGCCGTCTGCTTCGCCCTCCCCAGCTGGGACGGCAAAACGACCGAATACACGCTCAGCTGGGGCGGCGCCAAAAAACGCAACTCGGGTGCGATCGAGGCGATCGGCGGCGCCGATGCGAAATCACCGGTCAACGCGCAGAGCGGAGCCGGATTCAAAGAAAACGCCTCCTCGAAAAACGCGGTCGTGGCGGGGCTGACGACGACGACCGAAGAATGCCTGCTGCTCTCTGCCGTCTTCAACGACAACGGCTCCCTCGCCTCGCCGGCCAGCGGTTGGACCGAGGACGGCGACCAGGCCGACTCGCCGCAGATCTGCCATAAGAACGCCGCGGCCTCGAAAGGCGAACAGGCGAGCGTCACCCACACCCTCGGCACGGCCTCGATCAGCCTCACCCTGATGTTGGCGATCCAGCCCTCGACGGCGGTCTCGAAACGTCGCCGCTTCACCTCGGTGGGCTGAGCGCCGCCCGGGCCCCACGCAGGCCTTCGATCTCCGTGGCGGAGAGCTGGCGCGCCCGGCCTTCGGGCAGGTCGCCCAGCTCAACCGGGCCGAAGCGAATGCGCCGCAGGGCGACGACCTCGTTGCCGACCGCCGCGGCCATGCGACGGATCTGGCGGTTGCGGCCTTCGCGCAGGACGATCTCGACCTCACGCTCACCCAGTCGCCGGACCTCAGCCGTAGCGGTCGGTCCGTCCTCCAGCTCCACGCCTCGCGACAGCCGCCGAAGATCGGCCTCGCTCGGCGGCCGCCGCAGCTCGACCCGGTAGGCCTTCGGCACTTCGTAGCGAGGGTGCATCAACCGGTTCGCGAGCTCGCCGTCGTTGGTCAGCAGGAGCAGGCCGGTCGAGTCCACGTCGAGCCGGCCGACGGGATAGAGCCGGGCGTCGGAGTCGACCAACTCGACCACCGCCTTCCGCCCTCCCGGCTCGCGCGCCGTAGAGACCACCCCGAGCGGCTTGTGCACAGCCCAGACCTCCCCCATCTCGGCCGCGATCGCCCGGCCATCCACGCGAACGTCGTCGCCCTCCCCCACGTCTCGCGCCGGGTCCCGCACGACCTCCCCACCGACGCTGACCCTGCCCGCGGCGATGATCTCCTCAGCTCTGCGCCGCGAAGCGACTCCCCCGTGCGCGAGGAACTTGGCGAGCCTCACGGCTCGGCGCGTTGCTCGCCTGCCTTCAGCAGCCGCTCGCGAAGCTCGCGCTCATCGTCTGGACTCGGGTCGAACTGCGAAGGATCGGGAAGCTGGTCGAGCCCGGAGAGGCCGAAGAGCCGCTCGAACAGCTCGGTCGTCTTGAACAGGGCGGCGCCGAACTGGGAGCGCCCCGACTCCTCGATCACGCCCCTCTCGGCCAGCGTCTGCACCGCGGACTCCGACGAGACGCCGCGGATCCGCGCCACCTCGGGCCGCGAGACCGGCTGCAGGTAGGCGACGATCGCCAGCGTCTCGGCCTGCGCCTGGGTCAGCGGCGGCGTCCGCGGCTTGGCCAGCAGGCGGCGCGCGGCGTCCTCGCTTGCCGGGTCGCTGGCGAGCGAGAAGCCGCCCGAGACCTCGCGCAGGACGACCCCGCGCCGCCCCTCGGCCAGGTCCTCGCGCAGGAGGTCGATCGCCTCGGCGACCTGGCCCTCGGTCGCCTCGGTCGCCTCGACCAGGTCGGCGAGCGAAACCGGTTGCGGCGAGAGGAAGAGCAGCGCCTCGATCGTCCGGCTCAGGTCGCTCATGCCGGACCCGTCTCCTGGCGGACGATCTCGATCGGGCCGAGCGGCTCGCTCTGCTTCCAGGTCACCTCGCCTTTGCGGTAGAGCTCGAGCAAGGCGAACAGGGTGACGGCCTGCGTCAGCCTGTCTTCGCCACCGAACTGCTCGTCGAAGTCGATGCTCGTGCGCCCGGCGAGCGCGTCGCGCAGCACGCGCAGGCGCTGCGCCAGCGAGACGGTCGGCCGGATGTGGCTGATGTCGAGCGGCGGCGGCACGACGAGCAGGTCGCCGAGCGCGGCGGCGAGCCTCTCGGGCTCGTAGACGGCGACCGCCGCCTCGACCGCGACACGGCGCAGGCTCGGCGGCAACGGCGCCGACCGGTAGAGGTAGCCGCGCGCGGCGTCGAAGCGCTCGCGCAGCGCCCCGGCGGCGGCGCGGTAGCGCCGGTACTCGAGCAGCCGCGCCAACAGCTCCTCGACCGCCTCCTCAGGCCCCATCTCCTCCAGCTCGGGGTCGGCGCCCGGCAGCAGCAGGCGCGACTTCAGCTCCAGCAGCGAAGCGATCAGGACGAGGAACTCGGTCGCCACCTCGAGCTCCAGCTCTCCCTCCCGCTCAAGGTGCTCGATGTAAGCGACGACCACCTCGCCCAGCTCGACCTCGAGCAGGTCGACCTCCTCGCGCAGGAGCACCGCGATCAGCAGGTCGAACGGCCCGGCGAAGACGTCGAGCTCGAGATCGAGGTCGGCGACAGCCATTGCCACAGACTAAGCCGGTGCGCCGACGCCCATGCGGTCCCTGACCTCGGCCACGATCGGGGCGGCGATCGCGCGCGCCTTCTCGGCCCCGGCGGCGAGCGCCTCCTCCAGCGCCGCCTGATCGGGGCGCAGCTCGGCGTAGCGCTCGTGCACCGGCGCCAGCATCTTCGCCACGCCCTCCGCGACGGCAGCCTTGAAGTCGCCATAGCCGGCGTCTCCGAACTCGGCCTCGACGTCCACCGGCTCGATGCCGCGGGCGACGGCGAGGATTTCGATCAGGTTGCTGACACCCGGCTTGTCCGCGCGACGCACGACCTCGCGGCCCGAGTCGGTCACCGCGCTGCCGAGCTTCTTGCGGATCGCGTCGGGCTCGTCGAGCACGTACAGGGTCCCCGCCTCGCTGCCGCCGGTCGTCGACATCTTGCGCTCTGGCTCCTGTAGATCCATGATCCGCGCGCCGACCGCGGGGATGCTGTGCTCGGGCACGACCAGGGTCTCGCCGAAGCGCTCGTTGAAGCGGCGGGCGATCTCGCGCATCAGCTCGACATGCTGCTTCTGGTCGTCGCCGACCGGCACCTCCGTCGCCCTGTAGGCGAGCACGTCGGCGGCCATCAACACCGGGTAGAAGAAGAGCGCCGCCGCGGCCAGCTCGCGCTGCTTGCCCGACTTTTCCTTGAACTGGTGCATGCGATTGAGGTCGCCGTGGGAGGTGACCGACGAAAGCAGCCAGGTCAGCTCGGTGTGCTCGCGCACGTCGGACTGGCGGAAGAGGATGCAGCGCTCGGGATCGAGCCCGGCGGCAAGCAGGATCGCGGTCGTGTCGTAAAGCCGCTCGCGCAGCTCGGCCGGGTCGTAGGCGACCGAGAGCGCGTGCAGGTCGACGATGCAGAAGATCGCCGGCTCCCCCCTGTCCTGGCCCTCGACGTACTGGCGGATCGCGCCGATGTAGTTGCCGAGGTGCTTGCGACCGGTCGGTTGGATGCCCGAGAAAATGACGGGTGCACTCACGGGCCGCAGCCTATTCAAGCGGGTTCGGGTGCGGGCGCCGCTTCGGGCTCGGTGCAATCGGCATCGGCGCCGTGACCGCACTCGCCGGCCTGAGCAGAGCCGCGGCTGGCTATGGCCGCCACCTTGCGCTTCGGGTTCTCGATCCCGAAGCCGGCGAAGATGCCGCCGGCGATCATCAGCAGGCCGGCGATCAGGACGCCGAGGTGGAAGGCCGAGGTCGAGGCGTCGGCGGCGGCCGAGCGCACCCGCGTCGCTTCGGCGCTCGACATGCCGTCGCTGCTCGGCACCCCGAGCGGCTGTTCCTTGGCTTCGCTCACGGCGCTGTCGGCGGCTCGACTGAGCCGCGCGTCACCGAGATTGCCGTCGATGGTCGAGCCGAAGCTCGCCGAGATCACCGCGCCGAGCACGGCGATCGCGAGCAGGCCCGCCACGCGCGAGACGCCGTTGTTGACGCCTGAGGCGATGCCGACGTGGCGTTCCTCGACCGAGTCGAGCACGGTCGCCGTCAGCGGCGCAACCGTCGCCGAGAGGCCGAGGCCGAAGACGAGGATCGCCGGCAGCACGTCGGCGACGTAGCTCGAGTCCGAGCCGACGCGCATCAGCATGATCAGACCGATGCCGCCGACGATCGGGCCGAGGCTCATCGGCAATCGCGGCCCGGTGCCGGAGGCGAGCTTGCCCCAGCGGGGCGAGAGGAAGAAGAGGATCAGCGAGATCGGAGTGGTCGCCAGGCCGGCCTCCAGCGGCGTGTAGCCGGATACCTGCTGGAGGAAGAGGCCGACGAAGAAGAGGCCGCCGATCAAGCCGGCGTAGGCGGCAAGGGTCGTCAGGTTGGCGACGCGGAAGTTGCGCACGCGGAACAGTGACAGTTCGAGCATCGGGTGGCGGGCCCGCGCCTCCCAAAGGACGAAGAGCACGAAGCAAACAACCCCCGCGAGCATCGAGACCCAGACGACGGGATCGCCCCAGCCACGGGACGGCTGCTCGACCAGGGCGAATACCGGGCCGGCAAGGCCGGCGGCGGAGAGAAGGATGCCGAGCCAGTCGATGCCGCGGAAGGCGTCCGGATCGCGTGACTCGCGCACCGAGTGCAGGCAGAGCGCAGCCGTCACCGCGATCAACGGGATGTTGACCCAGAAGATCGCCCGCCAGGAGAGCGCGCTGACCAGCGCCCCACCCCCGGCCGGGCCGAGCACGGTCGCGATCCCGGTCCAGGCCGTCCAGGTGCCGACCGCCTTGCCGCGCTCGGCTCCCTCGAAGGTGGCGGCGACGATCGCCAGCGAGCCCGGCACCAGCAGCGCCCCGGCGATGCCCTGCAGCGTGCGGGCCCCGATCAGGAACTCGACCGAGGGCGAGACCGCGCAGAGGATCGAGGTCGCGCCGAAGGCGATCAATCCGGCGACGAACATCCGGCGGCGGCCGAACTGATCGCCGAGCGAGCCGCCGACGAGGAGCAGCGAGACCAGGGTCAGCATGTAGGCCTCGACCACCCACTGCTGCCCGGCGAGCCCGGCGTCGAGCCCGTCGGCGATCGCCGGCAGCGCGACGTTTACCACCGTCGAGTCGAGGAAGACGACCGTCGAGCCGAGGATCGTCGCGATAAGCGTCAATCGCTGCTGGCGGGACACCCGGTCAGTGTAAGGAGGGCTCGCGGAGCTGCTGCGCAGGGGTGAAGAAGTTGCGGTACGCCAGGCCAGTCGCCACCAGCGCGGCGATCGCGGTGCTGCCGAGCAGCGCGTAGAGCAGGATCAGCTGCAGACGGACCGCGTCCGCCGGTTCGGCGCCGGCGAGCAGCATGCCGACCATCGTGCCGGGGAAGAAGATCAGGCCGGTGGTCTTGGTCGAGTCGACGAGGGCGATCGTGCCCGAGCGCAGGGCGCGGCGGACGAAGGGCGCCGCTGCCTCGCGCGCGGTGGCACCGAGCGCGAGCGTCGCCTCGATCGCCGCACGCGACTCGCTGACCTCGTCGCCGAGCCGGTTGAGCGCCACCGCCGAGGCGGTCATCGCGTTGCCGATCATCATCCCGCCGACCGGCACGAGGTAGCGCGGCGTCGCTTCGAAGATGCCCAGCGCGACGACCAGGCCGAGCGTCGAGGCCGCCGCGATCGCAAGGCCGATCAGCAGCGGCCAGAACGCGCCGGGGACCTTCTTGGCGCGACTGCGCGCGGTCAGCGCGCCGAAGAGGACCATGACCGTGAGCAGGACCAGGACGAGCCAGATCGTGTCGGCGTCGAAGATCAGCTTGATCGCGTAGCCGATCGCCGTCAGCTGGACCAGCGAGCGCACGGTGGCGATCGCGATGTCGCGCTCGAGGTCGGTCCGACGCCAGAAGGAGATCGCCGCCGCGATCGCGACCAGCGCCAGGGAGGCCGCGACCTGACCGAGGGAGACATGGATCGAGATGCTCATGAAAGCGCCTCCTCCAGCGCCCCGCAGGCGACCACCCGCCCCGCTTCCAGCCGCACCGCCCGGTCGGCGAGGCGACGGGCCTGCTCGGGGTCGTGGGTGACGACGATGAGCGAGATGTCGAGCTCGCGCCGCAGCTCGGCCAGCGTCGCCTCGACGGCGTCGCGAGCCGTGTGGTCGAGCGCCGAGGTCGGCTCGTCGAGCAGCAGGACGTCGGGCCGCTGCGCCAGGGCGCGGCCCAGCATCACCCGCTGGCGCTCGCCGACCGAGAGCTCGCCGACGTCGCGCGTGGCGAAAGCCGAGTCGAGGCCGGCGAGGCTCAGGCAACGCTCCAGCTCGGGTTCGCGACCGGCCAGCCCGGCGGCGTAGGCAACGTTCGACTCGACGCTCCCCGGCAGCAGCGAGGGAAGCTGGGGGACGAGCGAGACCTCGCGCCGCAGCGCCAGCGGGTCGTACTCGACCAGCGGCCGGTCGCGGTAGGCGATCGCGCCGGAATCCGGGTCGGCGAGGCGGTTGAGCAGGCGCAGCAGGGTCGACTTGCCGCTGCCCGAGGGACCGACGATCGCCGTCGCCCCGGAGTGCAGGTCGGCGCCGATTCGGTCGAGGACGCGGCGGCCACCGCGGGTGAGGCTGACTTCGCGCAGCTCGAACAGCACCGCCGCATGATCCCGCACGTCCCGCAAGAAGCCTCCCGCGCCGCCCCGCGCCCGGCGGTGCTCACGGCATCGCTGCCAGAATCCCGGGTAGGTGAACCACTGATGGCGAGAGCGATTTGGAGCGGAACGATCAGCTTCGGGCTACTCAACGTGCCCGTGAAGCTCTACAGCGCGGTCGCGCGCCGCGGCATCGCGCTGCGCGAGATCCGCGAGTCCGACGGCGCCCGGATCAAACACCGCCGCGTCGCCGAGGGGACCGACGAGGAGGTCCCCTACGGCGAGATCGTCAAGGCCTTCGAGATCACGGCCGACCGCTACGTGCCGCTGAGCAAAGACGAGATGACGGCGCTGGCGCCGGAGAAGACCCGCGCGATCGAGGTCCAGGACTTCGTCGACCTCGACCAGATCGATCCGATCTACTTCGACAGCCCCTACTACCTCGGTCCGGCGGAGGGGGCCGAGAAAGCGTATTCGCTGCTCGCCGAGGCGATGGAGAAGTCGGGCAAGGTGGCAATCGCCCGCTTCGTCTTCCGCAACAAGGAGCACCTCGCGGCGCTGCGCCCGGGCAACGGCGTGCTGACCCTGACCACGATGCGCTTCGCCGACGAGGTCGTTTCCCCCGGCGAGCTCGAGGACGTGCTGCCGCAGAAGAAATCGAAAGTCGCCGCGAAGGAGGTCGAGATGGCCGAGCAGCTGATCGACTCGCTGACGACCGAGTTCGACCCCGACGCCTACCACGACGAGTACCGCGAGCAGCTGCTGGCCCTGATCGAACGCAAAGCGGAGGGCAAGGAGGTGCTGACCGCGCCCGAGACCGAGGAGCCGAAGCCGACCGCCGCGCCCGACCTGATGAGCGCGCTCGAGGAGAGCATCGCCGCGGTTAAAGAGGGCAAAGGCCGGGCGAAGGCCTCGAAGCCGAAGGCGCGCGCGAAGAAAGCCAAAAAAGCGGCGCCGAAGAAACGCTCCGCCTCGCGGGGCAAATCCAAAGCTTCGAAGTAGGCAGTGGCCGGCAGCCGCCAGGTCGAGGTCGAGGGCCGTGAGCTGAAGCTCACCAACCTCGACAAGGTCCTCTACCCCGAGGCCGGCTTCACCAAGGGCGAGGTGGTCGACTACTACGCCAAGGTGGCGCCGGCGATCGTCCCCCACCTGAGCGGCCGCCCGGTGACCCTGCGCCGCTTCCCCGAAGGGGTCGACGACCTCGACGCCGCCTTCTTCGAGAAGCGCTGCCCCAAGCACCGGCCGAAATGGGTGAAGACCGCACGCGTGGAAGCCGGGCCGCACGCGGGCAAGATCGACTTCTGCGTCTGCGACAGCCTGCCGACCCTGATCTGGATGGCGCAGCTGGCGGCGATCGAGCTGCACCCCTCGCTCTCGCTCTCGCGGGCGCCGAAACGGCCGACCGTGCTTGCCTTCGACCTCGACCCGGGCCCGCCGGCCGACATCGTCGACTGCTGCCGCGTCGGCCTGCGGCTGCGCGAGATGTTCGGCCACTTCGGCGTCGAGTCGTTCGCCAAGACCTCCGGCTCCAAGGGCCTGCAGATCTACGTCCCGCTCAACGGCAAAGCCTCCTACGAGGTGACCAAACCGTTCGCCAAAGCGATCGCCCAGCTGCTGGAGAAGCAGACCCCGGACAAAGTGGTCTCGAAGATGAAGAAGGTCGAACGCGAGGGCAAGGTCTTCGTCGACTGGTCGCAGAACCACCAGCGCAAGACGACGATCGCCGTCTACTCGCTGCGCGCCCGCGAACGGCCGACCGCCTCGACCCCCGTCACCTGGGAAGAGGTCGAAGCGGTCGCCGACAGCGGCGACGGCTCGGCGCTCGTCTTCGAGGCCGGCGAAGTGCTGGAGCGGATCGAGCAGCACGGCGACCTCTTCGCACCGGTGCTGGAGCTGGAGCAGGAGCTGCCAGAGCTCTGAGCCCGAGCGCGCTACGGTGGACCAATGAGGGTTTTCCTCGCGGGCGCCGGCGGTGCGATGGGCAGGCATCTGATCCCGCGGCTGGTCACCGACGGGCACCAGGTGGTCGGGATGACGAGGTCGGAGTCGAAGCGGAACCTGGTTCAGAGCCTCGGCGCACGCCACGTCGCCGCCGACGCGCTCGACGCCGACGACGTCTCCCGCGCAATCACGGAGGCGGGGCCCGAGGTCGTCCTGCACGAGCTCACCTCGCTGCCCGGCGACCTCGAACCGCGCCACTTCGACCGTGACTTCGCGATGACCAACCGGCTGCGGACCGAGGGCACCGACAACCTGCTCTCAGCGGCGCGCGCGGTGGGAGTGAAGCGCTTCATCGCCCAGAGCTACGCCGGTTGGCCCTACGAGCGCCGCGGCGGCCCCGTGAAGAGCGAGGAGGACCCGCTGGACCCAGACCCGCCGGCGCAGTTCCGCCCCTCTCTGGAAGCGATCAAGCACCTGGAGGCGACGGCTACCGGCGCCATCCCGATCGAGGGCCTGGTTCTGCGCTACGGAGGCTTCTACGGTCCCCACACCTCGCTCGGCAGGCCCGGCGGGGAGCAGATCAAGCCGATACGCAAGCGCCGCTTCCCCGTGGTCGGCTCCGGCCAGGGAGTGTGGTCCTTCGTCCACATCGAAGATGCCGCAGGAGCAACCGCCGCCGCCGTCACCAAGGGCCAACCTGGCGTCTACAACGTCGTCGACGACGACCCGGCGCCGGTCTCCGAGTGGCTGCCTGCGCTTGCCGCGGCGCTCGGCGCCAAGCCCCCGCGGCACGTCCCGCGCTGGCTGGGACGCCTCCTCGCGGGCGAGGCGGCGATCATGATGCTGACCGAGTCGCGCGGCGCCTCGAACGCCAAAGCGAAGCGGGAATTCGGCTGGGCGCCGCGCTACGCGAGCTGGCGCACCGGCTTCGTCGAGGGCCTGGGCAGCGCCGAGGGCTAGACCACCGCGGGGTCCGGCATGCCCTTCCCTTCGTAGATAGCGCCGAACTTCAACTGCTGGCAGCTCGAGATCAGCAGCGCCTCGATCGCCTGCGAGCGGGCGCCATCGCGGACCATCCCGTACACGTTTGCGTCGCGGGAGAGCAGGCAGGCAACGGCCCCGGCGACCACGGGCGCCGCCATCGAGGTGCCGCTCAACGGACCGAAGCGGTTGCCGGGCAGGGTCGAGAGGTCGCCGACCCCGGGCGCGGTGACGGTCACCTCCTGGCCGACGTTGGAGAAGTCGGCGAGGAACTCCTCCGGGTCGGCGCCGGCCGGTTTCTGCGCAATGCTGCCGTCATCGACCGAGCCTGCGGGGAAGGTGCCCCTCCGCCCCATCGCCGTCACCGCCGTCGCCCGCGGATAGGCCGACGGGAAGCTGGCCGGGGAGCGGTACTCGTTGCCGGCAGCGATCACGACCAGGACGCCGCCGTCGCGAGCGTGGTTGACCGCCTCTTCCACCACCGGGTCGTGGGGCCCGCCCCCGAGGCTGAGGTTGACGACGTCGCAGCCGTCGGCGGTGGCGCGCTCGAGCGCTTTCATGATCGCGTGGTTCGTCGCGCCGTCGGCGCTCCCGTCGGGCTTTGGCTTGGGGAAGACCCGGTAGGCGCGCAGCTGCACGTTCGGCGCCAGGCCGCGCAACCCGCTCGGCGGCGTCCCCCCGCTACCGATCAACCCGGCAACGTGGGTGCCGTGCCCGCGGGGGTCGCTGAATTCGGTTCCGGCTTCACCGGAGACCGTGTTGATCCCGCCGATCAGGTTGAGGTCGTTGTGCGGCCCCGTCCCGGTGTCGATCACGCCGACCACCACACCGCGTTCGTCGTCGAAGTTCGAGCTGCCGTAGTAGTGACGAACGCTGTCGACGTAGGAGAGGTCGACCGGCGCCAGCGGCACCGTGAGCGGGGTCGACGCGTCGAGGCTGTGCTCGAACGCGCCCCAGTACGCGGGGCCGGTCTCCGGGGCATAGACGTAGAGACGCTCGATCTGGGGGATCCAGAGCTTGAAAGCGACCGTTCCGGAGGCGTTCGTCGTCCCTTCGCCGCCGAGGCCCATGGCGAAGCGGTTGAAGGCGACTACCCGTGCCCCCTCCACCCCGGCTCCGGTCTTTGCGTCGACACAGGTGATCTTCACCGGGACGGTCGGCGGTGGAATCGAGCCGGCTCCGCCTTCCGTCGGTTCGGAGCCGCCGGAGGCGCGCAGCCGCGGGTCGGGCGGGGCGAATTCGACCAGCGGCACCATCCGCAGCGGCGCATCCCCGCGGTTGACCGCTTCGGCGATCTCGGCGTCGGCTTCCACCAGCCTCGGCCCCTCCGGCTGCACGGTGTCGAGGACCGTCACCTCGCGACCGCCGGCGGCGGCCAAGGGAGCCGACTCGGGTTCACCGGTGCTTACCGGGGTGGGCAGCTGACCAAGCAGCTGACCCGCCGGCCGACCAGCTGCGACCACGCCCTCTTCGGGAAGCAGGACGTACCGATGCCACGACTCAGCCACCTTCATCTCACACCGCCCTTTCCGTTACCGCTTGTACTAGTAGGAAAAAGTTGTCTAGTGCGCGCGGGGACGATAACGCAAAAGACGACTATCGGCCTCGGTCCAGCGGCTGGCGGACGACCGGCCTGCGGGTCGCCTTGACCTCGTCGAGGCGGCGGACGGGAGTCGTGTAGGGGGCGTTCCTCGCCTTCTCCGGGTCCTCCTCGGCCTCGGCGAGGATCTGCTCGATCGCCTCGGCGAAGGCGTCGAGGCTCTCCTTGGTCTCGGTCTCGGTCGGCTCGACCATCAGCGCCTCCTCGACCAGCAGCGGGAAGTAGACGGTCGGCGGGTGGAAGCCGAAGTCGAGCAGGCGCTTGGCGAGGTCGAGCGTCGCGACGCCCAGCTCCCTCTTCATCGGCTTGCCCGAGAGGACGAACTCGTGCATGCAGTGGCGATCGAAGGCGACCGGCAGGTGCTTGCCGGCGCGGCCCGCGGCGAGGCGGGCCTTGAGGTAGTTGGCGTTCAGAACGGCGGTCTCGGAGGCCTCGGCGAGGCCGTCGGCGCCGAGGCTGAGGATGTAGGCATAGGAGCGGACGAAGACGCCGAAGTTGCCCTGGAAGCCGCGCAGCCGCCCGATCG
>Ga0307499_10000300_pt1 | contig 18335 bp, 14 predicted proteins | sample 13_S_MG_FD_201363 | JGI IMG/M metagenome (GOLD analysis project Ga0307499, IMG submission 201363) | Soil microbial communities from Populus trichocarpa stands in riparian zone in the Pacific Northwest, United States - 13_S | ecosystem: Environmental > Terrestrial > Soil > Riparian zone > Trees... | reverse complement strand
AGCCGACCCTTTCGATCGATGAAGGGTTCCGGTTTGATGGAACCCGCCACATTGCTTGCCACATTCCTGAAAATCTGACCGGCGACTTGCCCGAAAGACATTGTGCCTTTTTGCAGCATATAAATCGGATTGACGATCTGCGAATAACCGAGCCGGTCGCCGGCCACCCGGCCGCTCTTGACGCCCATATGAACGCCACGCGCGCTTGCGCATTTGACAAGCCGGCCACCGTGCATCGCAAGCGCTGCCCCAAAATCGCGGTCTTCCAGCCAGCCGTACAACACCAGACGCTCGTCGAACTTTAGTTCGCCAACTGCGGACAGGCGGAATGCCATATTGCAGCCATACGGACTGAATGGTTCGATACGCGACCAGTCGGTCGGAGGGGCGGAGGCTTCCACGGTACGGACGGCATCTTCGAAACTCAGGCCCGGTCCTTTGATGCCGTCGGCCACGACATGTCCGGTAAAGCCCACGACCTGTGGATCATTGCTGAAGACAGTGGCCATCGCTTCCAGCCATCCTGCATCGGCGACAAAATCGTCATCGAAGAAAACGACGAGGTCAATTCCGGGCGGCAATGCCGCAAGCCCGGTGTTGCGCTGTGCTGCAAGCCCGCGTGGCCCGGTGACTACCGTGACATCCGGTAGATTGGCAGCTTCGCCGGCATCTTCGCGCGCGGAGCACGACAAGACAACGGCCGCCGGCTTCTGAGTTTGCGTTTCAAGCAGATGATTGAGCGTAGCGGTCACAACAGCAGGACGACCGAGCGTAGCCACCACCACCGCGATGCGGCACGTCGGCAGTTTACCGTTGCTCGATTGCTCCTGGGAACTAGGTCCGGGTTTTGCGGACGACCCGAAGCTGATCCCGGCGTTCATATTCGCGCCCCACGCGTTTGCATAGACGCTGGCGAGAACGCAGCTATTCTGTTGCGCTCCGGTTCAGCGCAAGCCAGGCCAGCGATCAAGTAAAAGAACAGCCCCTGATCGACGGCCGCACCGACGAAAGCGGCAGCTAGAATAAGGCTGATACAGGAATTGCGCGCCGCCAAGCGGACGTCAGAATAATACGTACCCGGAACACCGCGCCGGCGTGCGAAAGCTGTTACTGCAAACAGCACATAGAAAATCGTCCCCGGCAGTCCGACGTTGGATAGCAGTGCAAGGGGAAAGCTTGAAGCACGAACGGTTCCGAGGCCGAGGCCCAGTCCGTAGGAATCGAAGAAGTTCTGCAGTGCAAAGGTGTTCCAGGAGCCGCGCTCGACGGCAGAGTCCGAACCGACCTTGTTGAAGATAAGAACGTCGATGTAGTCGCGTATTGGCTTCCACGCGTCCTCGTTGAGCTGCAGGGCAAGGAACACTGCTATGACCACCAGGGGGGCGCACAACACGGCTGCTGACGCAAAGGGCCTGCGGAAATCAATTCCGCGGCGCATGATTGCAGTCATGTAAAGGATCATCAGCGTCGGCGGTGTCCCAGCAAGCCCGATCGACGAAGTGGACAGAACGACGAGGGCGAGCGAGGCGAGCGTAAGCGCGCCGGTCAAAATCGGGCGGCGTCCGCAAACCCAAAGCGTTCCTATGAAGCCCAGTGCTACGAGCGTTTGGCCGGCGAAGGCCGATGCCTCCGTGAAGGATCCGGCTATACGCTTCATCCCGCTGACCTCCTCATCGGTATGCATCGTATAGGTGGCGTTGCGAATGGGCTCCATCAGCCACTGTGTGCCGGTACTGTAAGTGGCGACGTCGGCTAGCGCGAACAGCACGTTGGCGGCAACGTACGCTACGCACGCCCCCGCGATAACGGAAAAGCCGGCCTGAGTGGAAGCGATCGCAACGATCATCACGAAGCAGGTGACGTCGCCGATCAGGTAGATCGCCTGTGTGAGATTACTGGAGACGGGGCCGAGAGGCACTGTGGAGCCGGTGGCGGCGTATTCCAGAGATGTGCCGAGTGGAACGATCTGTGTGCTTCCCGCAAGCAGGCGAGGCATCAAATAGCCGGTAGTAACACCGTATATCACGAGGCAAATCAGCCAGAAGCCGGGCTCGGGAAACCTCATGGCTGCTAGCGCCCGAGCGGTCTCGGCGCGACGCGTGAAGGTGCTGACCGCCAGAAATCCCAAGAGAACGTGCGCGGGCGGGATATTCGCGGCGCCGATCTGAATGGCAGCAGCCGATCCGAGCAATGTTGCGATTACAAGCGTAGCCGCCATCGCCTGATAGCCGAGCTGCAGGCATATCAAGCTGACAATGAATGTAACCAGCCCAATTGGTTCGATGCTCATGGGAGGTTATCCGGCATTCCAACGTTATATGAATACGACCGGCGCGGAATACGCAATTCGGCCCCAGGCTGGCTTCACCCACGCAGATCCTTGCCGATCGAGGGTCGAGCCAATTGAGCCGTATATGTCCTCGCCGACTTCAGCAAGCCGGAGCGACCTAAAACGGGGCATTAGGTAAGGCAATAACGTTAACCGGAGGTCGACCGACCAGAAGCAGGCACGCAAGGGAATTATCGACGAGGCGGCCGCCGGATGTCAAATCGATAAACTATGCAACGCGGGCGTTTGGTAACTTCTGCGACAAATGCCGGCAACAGATAGTGGCAAATTGCCTCAAGATTTAGGGCTGGCGGGTGCATCGAAGGTTGCAGCATCATAGCCCACCGAGCGATTGTTCTTGCGAAGTCCAGAGACCTCCGAGCCGGCGGGAACTGCATTGACGGTAGGCTGGGACGTGTAAGGTTAAAATACAGTATCCTATGGTGCCTGTTGTTTTGCGGCCGGCTGATTGTGCTAGAACGTGGCCGCCGGATCCGGGACCCTCATTTCAAGCTCGGCGAAAGTGTCATGAAGCTATAATGCAGAAAACTTCCGAAGCTATCCCGCAAGCGGTCGCGAGCCGAGCCACGTTTGGAACGGGCCTGCTCATCACGTCGAAGATACTATCGCGTTGCGTTGATATCGTGACGTTCGCGGTGCTGGCGCGTCTCCTGGTGCCCGCGGACTTCGGCCTGATTGCCATCGCCATGTCCGTTGTCGCGATACTTGACGCGGTGTTGGAACTGCCGATACCGCTCGCGCTGATGGCATTGCCGGAGCGCACGAAAGCGCATTTCGATACTGCATTCACGCTTCAACTCGCAAGGGGCGCTATACTTTCACTCGTCCTTATCCTTGCGGCGTGGCCGATTGCCTCATTCTATCACGACGATAGACTGATAGCTCTGTTGTGCGTTCTTAGCCTGGCGCCCGTGTTTAGCGGACTGATCAGTCCACGAATGACGGAGTATGCGGTCAAGCTGGATTTCAGACAGATCTTCGTACAGGAAGTCTCGAGCAAGCTCGTAGCCCTGGTGGTTGGCGTATGCGCCGCGTGGATGGGCGCAGGCTACTGGGCGATTGCGTTAGGTACGCTGGCCTCTCCGCTAACATGGGTTGTCATCTCCTACATCTTTGCCCCATTTATTCCGAGCCTCACCCTGGTTGAGTGGAACGTCTTCTCAAAATATCTTCGCTGGACCACCTTGACCCAACTGGTCATTGCGACGAACTCGCAAATGGATCAATTGCTCCTGGGCCGCTTCGTCAGCCGCGTCGAGTTGGGCGCATTTTCGGTGGCCTTGAATCTTTGTGCCATGCCAAACCAGATATTTATCAGCCAGACATCCAAGCCTCTTCTGGTTGGCTTCTCGCTGGTTCGCGATGATCGTCCACGGTTGATGCGTGCCTATCTCAAGAGCCAGAGCAGCATTGTCGCCGCGTCGCTGCCGTTGCTGGTCGGAATGTGCATAACGGCAGAGCCTCTCATACGCGTGTTCCTGGGCGATCAGTGGTCAGCGGCAGCTCCCTCTCTGCAATGGCTAAGCCTTTCGGCAATTCCCTACCTGTTCGTCGGGCCGGTCAGTCCCCTGGGAATCGCACTGAACAAACCCAGTATCTTTTTCAAAATTGCCGCGATTGAATTCTCTTTCAAGCTGCCGCTGCTGATACTCGGTCTTTGGCTTTACGGCATACCGGGAGTTCTCGCGGTACGTGTGGCGACCGCCTTGGTGACGATGCTATCCTCGATGCTGGCCGTGAAAGGCCTGATAGGTCTGAGCATCACCAGGCAATTGTTCTTTCCGTGGCGGCCGGTGGTCAGCGCGTGCGTGATGGCTATTGCTCTCTATCTAATGGGTGTCGCGACCTCCGTGGACCGAGATCATGCCCACTTGATAATCAGGCTTTTGTGGTTTTGCGGTAGTGGCGCAATCGTCTACGTCGCCACGCTGTTTCTACTGTGGTTCTGCAGCGGGCGGCCGGACGGCATCGAAGCCAAGGCGGCCGAGTTCCTGGGGACGGCGTTCCATGGCGCCATACGATATCGTTCGCTGAACTGAGGGGCACCGACGCTCGTGCAGGGCTTCAACCATCTTTATCGACCGAAAGACAGCACCGCATGACTCTTTGTGAAGCTCAAGGGAGTATCGGCACAAGTGCCACCAGTGCATCGGCAGAACTCTTGGTCGCTCGTCCGGTGTCGCTGGCCATACAAGGCGGCATGGTTCGGGAGCCGGTTCGTCCGGCGGAATATCGAGGCGCCGGCTTTGCTGAAAAGTACGATAGCTCAACGCTCTTTTTCGACGCTATTTTTTCCAGCGAAGGCAGCAAAATCATCCTGTTGGGGCCGCCATTCAATAATCTGGCAGGCCATGTTGCGGGATTCGCGATCGTCGCTCGTCCGAGCGGTGAACGATGCAATTATGCAATAAGGAATATGGACCGCCACGCGCAAATGTGGATTTCCGTTCCGCCTGGCACCGAGCGAATTTCAGTGCATTCGCCGTTGGGTGAATATGAGGTCACGCCGAACGCCAACCAAAGCGCGTTTTTTTCCGACAAGCGCGTCTTGTTCACCTTGTCGAAGAACAACCGGCTCGAATGGATAGAGGATTGGGTGCGATATCACCGTGATATACACGGGGCGAATGCGATCCTCCTCTACGATAACAAGTCCACAGAATATAGCGAGGTGCACCTCGCACAGCGTCTGAGCCAAATTGCGGGTATCGAACGAGTAGGCGTCGTCTCTTGGCCATTCAAGTATGGGCCACTTGGAACTGTTGATGGGCGTTATTGGGACTCTGACTATTGCCAGGCCGGCGCGTTCGAGCACGCTCGCTGGATGTACCTGCAAGCCGCTTCGAGCGTAATGAACAATGACATTGATGAGTTCGTTGTTCCGATGGGCCGCCGGGGCGCTTTCGAGGCGGCCGAGCGTTCATGGACCGGCTATATCAGATACTACGGCTCATGGGTGACGGGCGTGCTGGACCGAACGCGGGACGCGACACCTGACGATCCGATCCGGCATCGTGATTTCGAGTATCGCCTGAAGGTCGCGCCTAAGCGAAGATGGCGCCTGCTGCCGGACAATTCGAAGTTCTGCAATCCCAAGTGGACCGTTGTTCCGCGGCGGTGTCCGCCGGACACGCAATGGCTGCAGCATTATATCGATAACTGGCCCGGGGGTAAGCGGTCAGGTCTTTGGGTCACGAGCCGTGAGTTTTATTTCGGCCATTTCCGCGAAATATCGACCGGCTGGAATCATCTCGATCGTTCCATCCGACCTAGCTTCGATCCAAAGCATCACGTCTACGATGCGCAGTTGCGGTCAAAACTGGATTCCGTCCGCTGGGATGTGTGATTGTGGTCGGGTATCTCGTCCAGAACGGGTCGCTCGTTGCGGACGCAATGCGCTCGGTGGTTGGGCGAGACCGGCGCCAAGTACAGTGGGCTTCAAGTAACGAAACCCGCTGAGCCAAAGCTTCGCTGCCAGTCAGATGATACCTGCTAGCTGGATGTCATTTCGATCGCTGGGCTACTGGGCGACGCCGTCGCCGTGCTGTCGGGGCGAAAGATCGAGAATGTTCCCTTCGGATCCAGGCGCGCCCAAACAGCTTCGAATTCGGCCCAGCGAGGATAAGCGGCACGCATTTCCTCGATGGAGGGAGGCGTATGGGCCTTGCCCCAATGTGGCCGTGCCCCCATGCCCTTCATCAGCTTCTCGAAGGGCTCGAATACCGTAGATCTCACTGCATTGTCGACGAGCCACCACAGATTGAAGCCAACCGCGTCTTCGTCACTGTTGGGCCCGAGATAGGACAGATCCTGATGCTTCAGGAATTTGAACTCCACGATCCGCCCTGAATTTTGAGCTGCGAAGTTCGAATTGCGGATACGGTCGATTGCCATATCGAGTTGCGACGCCGGAACGGCGTATTGCATGCTCATAAAACTCTGGTCTTGGCTGCCCCGTAACGTGGCCAATGCTCCGCCGCTTTTATTGCCCTTCAGCAGCCCGACCAGCCGGTCGCGCCATTGGAGCAGCGACGAAGTCGAGACGCCAAGCCTGTTCAACAGCTGCACGACAATCCGATTGGATGGACGCCAGATAGCGGCATAGGGATGGAAGCCATGCTCGGGAGCTGTCCGTTTTTCCAACAGCTCCACCTTGGTCTGGTCCTCGCCGAGTATCCAATGCACCCAGATATGCTCGTACTTCGCCAACAACGAGGGTAGGCGCTCCCGGAGGGTCTGCAGGTCCATCTGCTCCTGCGAAAAACGGACCCATGGTCGGTCTACGACCTGCAGTTCCAGCTTGACGATAATTCCCAACATGCCGATTGCGACACGAGCAGCTCGAAAATCACCAGGCGGGGACTCCGGTCCGAACGTCCTGATCTCGCCGGACGCGAGTACGACGTCCATCGAGCGGACGAAATCGGAGATCGTGCCCCAGTTTGGGCTGGTGCCGTGCGTGGCAGTTGCGACTGCGCCGCCGATGGTGACATCCGGCAGGAATGACAACGATGGCAGCGACAGGTTCTTCTGAGCCAGAGCGCGGGTCAGATCGCCCAGCCGAACGCCAGCATCCACGACAACCGTCTTTCTGACGGGATCGATCGCGTGGATGCGGTTCAACTTTCTGATGTTGACCAGAACGTCGCGGGTTACGACGTGGACAGGCCACGAATTGCCGAAACCCATGGCGCGAACGCGTAACCCGGCAGAGGTGGCATCAGCGACTGCCTTGCAGATATCGTCGACCGACGCAGAACTTACCAGCCGGCGCGGCTCGAATTTCCAGATGTCTTCGTACGTTGTGATCGGCGGCGAGGAAACGCGCATTATGGGTCGAGCCCTATGACAGGGGATCCGCGGCAAATGCAGGAATACGCGACTTCTGAGCGATTGAAGCATGGATCATGTCCGCTGTCTTCATCGCCTCTGCAATCGTGACGTCCATGTCGATGTAACGATAGGTGCCTAGGCGGCCCGCGAAAGTGACGCCGTTCGTTGCGCGCGCTCGTTCTACATATTTTCGCAGCAACGCCTGCTCGTTGACCAGTCTGATCGGATAATAGGGAATGTCGTTCGAATTGCACGAGCGGCTGAACTCGCGATAGAGAATGGACCCGTCCGTCTTGGGCGTGTCCCAGGGGGCGAAGTGCCGATGCTCGGTTATGCGAGTATAGGGTACTTCTTCGTCGCAATAGTTCATCATCGCCGTACCCTGGGCGTCCTGGTCGGAATAGAAGGTCTCGAAATCCAACGTACGGTATCCCAGCCGGCCGATATCGAATGAAAAGTATCTGTCGATCGGGCCACTGTACACGAGATGATCATAGTGGTCGTTGACCTCCTCGAATGTGCAACCGAGCCGGATTTCGACATTGGGCACATCCAGGATGTTCTTGATGATCTCTGTGTAGCCGTTTCGCGGGATGGCCTGATACTTATGCGAGAAATAGGAATCATCGTAGTTGAACCGCAGGGGAAGGCGCTTGAGAATCGATGCTGGCAACTCGGTCGGTTCGATGCCCCATTGTTTGCGTGTGTAGCCGCGAAAGAATGCACGATACAGTTCGTCGCCGACCATGCTCAGCGCCTGTTCCTCGAAGTTCGCCGGCTCTGTGATGTCCTGTCGTCGCTTTCGATCGAGAAATTCACGAGCCTGCTGCGGATTGAGCGTCATTCCGAAGAACTGGTTCATCGTGAGCAGATTTAGCGGCATCGAAAAGGTGCGATTCTGTACGGTTGCCATCACACGATGGCGGAACGGAACAAGTTCTCCGAATGCGCTGATATACGAATAGACGCTCTCGTTATCGGTGTGAAAGATATGAGGACCATATCGATGCGTCATCACGTCCGTTTTCGGATCGCGCTCGGTGTGGCAGTTCCCGCCCAAGTGAGGCCGCTCGTCAATGACCAGGACCTTGTGACCCCTTTCCGCGAGTGATCGGGCAATCACGGCGCCGCTGAATCCGGCCCCTACGATGCAGAAGGTCAATTGCATATTGAAATAGTCTCCGGTACGGCCCTTTGCTCCGGATTCGCGCACAAGTGTCGGAGCAGGCAAATGTCTTCCAAATCTTATCAGGATCGAAAACGGCGCATCCAGTACCTTTTTAGCGAACCAGCCAACATGGTGACCGAACGTGCTTAAGACTTCGGCTTGACAACCGCTATTGGCAGACGGAGGGCACGTGTTCCTCCGAAAGATATTGCTTCAGCTTTGCCTCGTTCAAAGCTACCGCTCCGCCACCCGGTCAGGGAGGTTGAAGACTCCCTTCCAGAGGCGGCCAGCCATTCTTCTGAGCATGCGAAGGGGTTCATGTGTATGCGGCAGTGCCGGCAGATACCCGAGGATGAAATCCGAAATGAAACGATAGCGATTGTTCTGCGCCGTGATAACCGTGTTGTCGCGACGGATCGCGCTATGGGTGACCATTATCGGTTCTTCGTCCAGGCCATGCGTCCTGCAAAACGCGCGCAGCTCGTCCCAGGGGGAGACGCCTGTCTCGCGCAGCAGCTTGTAGTTCGGCCCCCCGACGGGTCGGGTGTGACGAACTGTCACCTCGTCTATGATTGCAATGTGATTGAGAGGGTCGTCCGCGAGCGACGACCAGAAATAGTCCAGCCCCCATCCGCTCAAATTCGAACTGAAGTGGGGTGACGACTTGCGCAGCATTTCCGAAGAGAGGCATGGGGCCATGACCTCAACGTAGTTCGTGTAACGAATTCTGGTCATGTTGTTTCGCAGCGTGCTGATATGGCTGTAGTAGCTATCCCAAGTCAGCGACGGTTGTGCAGCTTCGAGCTTATAGCTTCTGACCAGGTCGAAAAGCCGGTTGATGTCGGCCTTTGTCGCCAGCAAATCATCGTCGGGCAACCAAATATAATCGTAGTCCGAAATGAATGCAGGATTGGACTGAATCAGCTCACCCAGTGCCGGCCATTTTGGGCCCTTGCTATCGATCCGTACGACATCGGATTCGCGATATTTATCGGGATCATCGCCGAAATAGTTGACCACGATGTCCCAGTTTCGCGGCTGGTCTCCTTTCAACCATTCCGGATGAAGGGAGTTATTTCCCGCGCGAACAATGACCAGGTTACGTCGCTTGGTTTCTTGCATGAGCTATGTCTGCTTCAGACTGTTGGGCGTTAATCTATCACGTGGCCGGCAGGAACCTGCTGTTCCCCGTCGAATTTCCCCGCGATGGTGAACTTGCCGCGCTCCGGGATGAACCTTAATCGCAATCCACGGAGAAATATCAATCCATCATCCGATTTATTCTTAATGTCGCGCGCCGGTTCCGAAATCAATGCCATGACTGGATGACAGCGCCCCGCCAGGCGATCGAAGCGCAATATTATCCATATTTTTCAAGAAATCGCTTAACCATCTGTCTCGCAAATTCCGTGCTCATGGCACCCCAATTTTCATCAAAGCCATGGTCTGCACCGGGTAGCATGTATGTTTCGTGGCCGACGCCTGCCAGCTGTAGCGCCTGGTCCAGACGCTCAGCCTGTTCGCGCGCTATGATACGGTCGCTCAAGCCCAGGAACGTGATGGTCGGCGGAGCTTTCGCGCTGATATAGGCCGTCGGTGACAGGAGTTTGTAGCGGTCCGGAAACTCGCTGACTGGGCCTCCGACGTATCTACGCAATGCGTCGCGAAGATAGGCCGGGCTCAGGGAGTTTTCGTGCGCCGATGCGAGATCGGAAAAGCCATAGAGATTTACGACCGATTTTATCTGCACGAGTGGCGCCGCACACGAGGGAGGAAGCGCCGCGGAATCGGTACTGTAGGCGGCGAGCATCGCGAGATTGGCGCCCGCCGAATAGCCCATGATGCTGATTCGCGATGCATCGATGCCATACTTTTCAGCGTTGCCAACGACCCATCCCAGCGCGCATTTGACATCACCGATTTCTTCGTTCCAGCGAACTGGGGGCGGCATCCGGTATTCCACGTCGAACACGACATAGCCGAGTTCGTTTAGCCAATTGTTCCAGTTCGGCAGATCGCTCTTGGCGCCATGAACCCATGCCCCGCCATGTAGCCTGATGAAGGCAGGCCGACGCGTGTTCTGCGTTGGCGTAGTTGCAGGCCAAACATCAAGGGCAAGCTCAGTGCCATCCGCCGCACGATCATAAACGACGTCGCGGCTCACACGCGATGGCAACACACTGGCGTGTTTGTTCATCCCAAAGTGCGAGATTAGCGAGACCGCAATGTTCTGCTCTATGGCGAGTGGCCACATTCTCGCTATCGAGAAGCCGGTTGTCGCGGTGGCAAGGACGGCCACGAGCACAAAACCTGCGGCAGCAACCCGCGCTCGACCCCAGCAGGCAATGGCTGCCAGAAGGCCGGCCACAAGCGAAACAACCAGAGCTCGCAATGGAAAGATCAGCGTTTTCCGCGCTGCTGCGCTCGCGCCTGCATCGATGTTGCTGGGGTTGATGATGTAAAAGCCGACGGCGAGCGTCGCTGTTATAAAGACCACAGCGAGGATCGTGAGGAGCCATCGCAATGGGCCCACCAGCAGGCCGTCGATGGTCGAAAAGGCGGGCGCCGGCGCATCATCCATCTACGAATTCCCAATCAAAAAAGTAGTTGGCGACGAGCGATCAGCTCGAAGCGGAATATCCATGTCTGCGCGACCCAGGTTTCCAGGCTATGGCAAAGCAGGCGAGGAATGTCGCTGACGAAAGAACGACCTTTAGCCAGCGTCCCTCGCTACCCAGGTGGGGAGACAAATTCCAGAACGTGTGCAGCGCGGCCGGTACAAGCCAAGCTGCCAGAAGTAGAGGTACCAGATTCCGCGAATGTCTTGCGCATAGGCCAATGAAGAAGCCGGAAATGCTTGTCCAAAAAATGTGGCTGACAACTCCCGACGAGATGCGCTGAGACAGGAGGATAAATCCACCTGGGCTAATTTCGGGATATTCTGCGTTCGGCTCGTAAATGCCGCTGCCGGGAACGACATGGTAGCAAACATCGACATAGACGAATCCTGCTCCTGCGGCCAAACCGATCAACATGCCTTCGAGTGGCGTCAAACATCGAAATGAGCTGAGATATCCGCTCGCCGGACTGTCCGATGTGATCAAGCGCTTGGCAAGGTACAAGCCTGTCAAAGCAGGTAGGCTCTTCATCAGTTCTTCCATGAGGCCTGAACCGACGAACGTCTGAACCAGGGTCGGATTCAGGGAAGAGCTTCCGGGCAGAATGGTACGGAACAAATAGAAGAACGGGGTTGCGAACGGAGTAATGAACTCGGCGACCACGATCAGCGCAGGAACGAAATAAACGACGGGATTGGTCTTCGTGCCGGAGATGACGTAAACGATATAGAAAACCCAAAACAATACATAGGCAGCAAGCAAATGACCCCTGGTGCCGTCGTCCCTCAGAACAACGAGCAGTATGAACAGTACCGCGGTACAGCCCAGCGGAAGAATTAAATGGCGCCCGGACGTTTTGGCGGGAGAAACAGGCGGGCAAAGCTCGGGATTGGGCATCTAGCTCGTCTTTGTAGTAATGGCCGAGCCGGCACGCGATGAACCTTACACCGACATCACATCTGTCATTTCTCCGCGAAGGGCGATCGCAGGTACGTTTGACTTTTCATGCAGCAGGATTTTAGCTGGCACCATGCTCCTTCGCAACTACCCCCGACCTCGAGAAACATTGTGTACCATCTGCGCCTCGCGATACTGTAACATTTGAATATGCAAGGATCGGCGAGCGACGTTGATGGAGAACGCAGTTGGGTGATCAACGGTCGTTTTCTGACTCAGCGTATGACCGGCGTTCAACGCTATGCGTATGAAATCGTTACCGCTCTCGATGCTATCCTCGAGAAAGTCGGCGATATACCGGGGTGTCCGGCTCTAAGGCTGGTCGTGCCGCCCGGGGCAAGCGTGGGGGCAGGGCTCGCCAGGATCGGCGTTCATCGGACTAGTTTTGGATCGGGCCACGCATGGGATCAATTGGTCCTGCCCGCTCACGCGCGAGCGGGTGTCTTGAGCCTGGCAAACTCTGGACCGTTGCTCGCATCGCGCCACATCGTCTGCATTCATGATGCCAACACTTTCATTCTGCCGGAGAGCTATTCGCGCGCCTTCGGGCTGACGTATCGGATGCTGCTGCCCGTGCTTGGCAAGCGTGCCAGCAGGATTGCGACGGTGTCTCGATTCTCCGCCAGCATGCTCGTCAAATACGGCGTCGCGCGCGAGGAGAAGATCTTCATCGCGCCCAACGGTCATGAGCACGTTTTACGTTGGAACGCGGCCCGCGCACGAGCATCGCTCCTGGATTCGTTGAAGCGTCCATACGTTTTGCTTCTGGGAAGTGCCGCGAAGCACAAGAACGTCGATGTAATTCTCAAACAAGCGCAAGCCCTGGACGAAGCCGGACTCGATATCGTCGTTGCTGGCGGTGGCTCCGGCATTTTCGCCGACGAGGAACGAACGGTTGCGCGGCCCAACCTCCATCACGTCGGCTTCGTAACTGATGACGATTTGGCCGCGCTTTATCAAGGAGCGGTATGCCTGGCTTTTCCATCCCTGACCGAAGGCTTCGGTATTCCGCCGCTCGAGGCGATGACGCTCGGATGTCCCGTCATATCCTCGGACGCGGCAAGTCTGAAAGAAGTGGGCGGAGACGCCGTCCTGTACGTCACTCCTGACGACTCTGGTCGTTGGCGCGACACTATCCTCATGCTAGCCGGAAATGCGGAACTTCGTGCCTCGCTCGCTGCCAAAGGACGGCTGCAAGCTACGCTATTCTCGTGGAAAAGCAGCGCCCAAGTTTACCTGGAAGAAATCCAGCGCCTGTCGGCTGGCTAGAGCCGCGCGACAACATGTCACCCTTTTGCGCACCACAGGTGTCAAATTAGCTTCCAAATCAGCAAGCCAATCCCGACCCACATTGCACTACTGATCGCAAGCGCCAGGACCCACGGTCGTGCGGAGGAATACTTCAGGCCCGGAGCGACAGAGCGCGTCGAGTAAAGTCGATGTCGAGGTAATGATATACCGCTGGAAGATACTGTTTCGCGTTTGTATGCAGACATTTGCACCCTCATCGGATGAAATTAATGTTTGGTACTCGACAAGAGTTAACGATTTAGTCGCTCCGATGTTGCGATCGTGACGAGAAATTGATCATTTTTTCGCGCATAAGTTATAAATATGCAGGCGCTCTTCCAAAGGTGTCGTCAAGATTATCAGTGATCCTCAGCTCGTTGCTGAGTGCGGTGGGAAGCAGGCCGCGCTGTTCAGTGGCTCCTTGAATTGAGACGTGTCGCGATCGACGTCCGTTCGTCTCATCGCCTTGCAACAAACATGGTAGGCCATATCCGAAAGCCGGATCATGCGACCAAGCGGGGGCGTCAGCCGATGACGCGCACGTCGCTCGAACCGGCGGTTGTGGAACAGCGTATTTGCCAAGCAAAAAGCTTCAGGCGACGCCACATTGCGTCCATCGGCTCTTTGGCAGCGGATGGAAGCCGGCAGGATGAGCTAGCCGGCGGTCGGTCGTGAAATCACGAGTGCTTCAGATTTGGTCTCGCTTCGCCGGCCTGCTTCGGGCAATTCAACCGTACGGCGAGACCATATGTTCTAGAAATCCGGTGCCAAGCTCTCAAGTCCGGCAAGGCCAATCGAGAGGCTTGCGCGGCGGCACTGTCCGAACTCGTTGCCGAGAGCTAGCTGGGGTTCGAGCTTTCCGGCCCCCATCAATTGAGAGCTGCGCCATCGACAACGCCGCAGGAGGCGTCGAAGCCGCATCCCATTCCGCAATATCCAATAGAGGAATTGGGTCGGACGAGTCGGCTTACGATGGCTTCCCGAGTGCGCGTCTGACATAACGCGCGATTCGCGGATAACGGCGGAGATGATACGCAGCGCGATCGCGTATCTCGTAGGGCCATCCGCGCCAACTTAACGCGGCCGTGATATCGAACAATGCCAATCGCACCACGCCAAACCGCTGCTTGTACGGATAGTCCACAACGCTGAAATCAAACCGTCGAACTCCATCCTCATGCATGGCAGCCATACTGCGCTCGATAATGAGCCGGCCAGGCGAACAATTCGACCACTTGCCACCGGCATTGCTGATGCGCACCATCACATAATGCGAGCCGTTACGGATGCCGAGCAGGGCCGCCACGACCTCCTCGCCGACAGTCAGTGCCGACACTACGACATAACCGCTCTCGACCCCGTTGCTGATCAGTTCGCGGAAGAAGGCGGCGCAGCTTTCACCATTGAGAATAAAAGGCAGCCCGAGATGTTGCATCCGCTTGCCCTGCTGGGTCTCTATGCAAGAGAGGATCCTCAGGGCCTCGTTCTTGTCCGTGACGATCTTGAATTTTGCGGCCGAATTGCGCGTGAAGACACGCCAGCTTCGTTCGAGCTCTTTACGGACGGTTCGTTCCAACGAATGGCGATAAGCCTCAAAGTCATCGCCAGTGGTGACGAGGTTGCCATTCAACGAACACGGGCCGACGTCATTGAGCTGTGCAAACGGATTTGGTCCGCCCTGTAGATCGGCGGGCATCTTGCGCAGCCGAATGAGATCTGCGCCTTCGGGCATCCGACGCAGCGCAGTCCTTAATTCGCGCCACAGCGTGCGTGCCGCCTTGGGATCGCGCGGCGCCGCGCCGGTGAGTATTGGCGCATTGTAGTCCGTCAGATCGAGATCGGCGAATTCGACGACGCGGAGTCCTTTTTGCAAGCGGCGTATCAAAGGTACCAGCGCGACGGGCTCACCAGTCGTCGAATCGCAGATGACGGCAATCAGCGGCTCTACATTATCCTTGCCGCCGAATGCGTCGTACCAGGCATTCAGCCACAGGGGATCCTGAAATGGCGTCGACCGGTCAAAATCATTGAGGCGGGCCGTCGCCTTCTTTGGCTCACGAAAAAAATCGATACGGAATTTCGGGGTGCGGCGATCCGCTTGGAAGTACAACGCGCGCCAATCTATCGCCAACACCGACATGGCTATCTCCGCCGTCACGCCGCAAGCGTCTGGTCGCCGGTGTTGTCGGGTTGAGTTGTGTCGAGACGAAACTCAATCGGGCTGCGCGCGCTACGCTCGCGCCTGACCCAGCTACCGTCACGCAGGAATCTCCGCATCACTCGCTTGGCAATATACGACGGCCCGTGCAGATTTCGGCTCTTGGGTTGATAACCGAAACGATGACGCAACATGCCATTCGCGAAGTTGACAACCTGGGAGCGGCGAACTTCATCGTCATCGTAGGAGATCGTCATCGAAACGCAGAAGGTGTCAAGGTTTTCGACCCGATGCGGCGTGTTGAGCGGCCAGTTCAGCATCTGACCTGGTTCGATATCGAATACCTGAGCGTGGTTGTCGTACCAGTCCTTGTAGGGAAGGTCGACTTCCTTATTGAACAGCGTGATGTCCTCAAGATGCCGTTGCGTGATGAAGGGCGCAGTATTCGGGTAGATATAGACGCGCTTGCGGCCGGCAATCTGGACCAGGATCTGCCAGGGCAAGTCGGCGTGGTAATGGACCTGCGCGCGCGGAGACGAAATTAGGATACCTTCGTGATGAAATTTCGGTACCTCGAAGGAGGGTATTTTTGCGGCAACTTCCTCGAACATGCGATCGACAAGTTCGCTGTAACGGCTGTCGACCGAGCCGACCTCGCGAAGGTTGAGCCAAAGTTCGCCGGCGGAAATTGCCGCAATTACGGCGCTCCCGCTGAGATCGCCGATATCACCCTCGCGCCATACGCGGTTCGCGCCGGGTGCGCCGGTTTGCACAATATTGTAGTGTTGCCGCGGATAGCCCTTAATCAGCTTGGCAAGATCTTTCATCGAGAAAGCTGGCGAATTATGAAGTTCGTGTTCGAGCCGGATTGGCTGGTGGCTCCACAATTCAGAATGCGTTTCGTTCCATTTGCAAAAGATTTTTCCGGTCGTCATTTCGACACTCCACTAAAATCTGCTTACCTGACGAGGTGACCTCCATCCCTACCCATACAGCGCCGCTCGCGGGGGCATATCCTCCGATCAACGACGAAGGTCGATGTTCTTTGAACATCCATCGAGAACGGGACCGCAAGCAAGCGTGATCGCGTGCGGGAGTATAGTGAATAAAGGTTATGGCTAACGCGGCGCCTTCGAATAACGCAACGTACGATTATTTGAGATCTGCATCTCCAGTACGCTCCGGCCTTTTCTTCCAGAAACTCGACATCGCTGTCTTCCGGTTGGGCTGTGCGGTTAAGAGCCGGGTTTGAGTTGCGGCCGGATCTTGGGCCGAGCGCGAAGCCCACGCCGAAAACATGCAAATCCAGTGAACCGTGAAGGTTAATCGGAACCGGTCGGGTGCGACGTAAGCGGGGTAGAATCATTGCTTGTCAAAAGACGGCCGCTCTTCGTTCCAAAGCGGCGTCAATGAATGGCAGGTGCGCAGTGACTTCTAGTGATTGATGGGGCCCTGCGTTGACCAGGTGGGAAAGGACTTCACGCCAGAGTCTGGCCCGCTTGGGACGTGCACAAGCCGCCGGTACCGGCTTTGCAGGAGCCTATTGTCTTTAACTAGTTGGGCTTGTCGAACGTCGCCGTTTAACGGCATGAATCTCCAAAAGCGGGCGGAGCAAGCCGAAGTTAAAATCCACACTCGCCAGCAAATGGATCTGTCGGACTCGGGCATGGCTGCATACCTCGACGGCGTCGAGTGTAAAGGTTAATTGAACGATGCAAGTGCAACTGCGACCGGCCTATGTTGAGGTCGATCCGCAATGCATTTCACAACTCAACACATGCAAGTGTCGACGCCTGATTCTGAAGAAAATCCGGTTTACATGCAGGATTGGTTTACAGCTATAGCTGCAAAAGACCGCATCCTTCGCGTGGAAGTAGTCGAAGATCGCAACGTTGTAGCCTCCTTGAGCTGCTCTCTCTATCGTAATCCCTTTGGCATGAAGCAGGCTTATAATTTGCCTTGGGTTCGCGTTAGCGGACCGATCATTGATGCAAACCATGATCCGGCGCGGCGGAGAAAATTAGTAGAGAGCCTTATCAGTCAACTTCCAAACAATAGATCATACTTTCTAACGCTATCGAATGAAGATGACTTCAGAACATTCCTTGCTTCGGGATTCGATGGTGAGTTGGAAGACAACTTCCTAATTCCCGCCGATCAAGCAAAAACGTGGGAGCGCGGGCTTTCGAAGATGTCAGTGCGTCACCTGCGAAGCGCTGAAAAAGCTCTCAAAATATCGGCGCTCGAACCGGAAGAGTTTATTCGGCAGTATGCCGAGCACCTGACGATGCGTCGCAGAAAGCCATATGCCGACTTGTCTATCGCGAGGGACATTCTTATCGAGGCGACCCGTCGAGGCCAAGCGAGAGTAACCGCTGCTCGCCGACGAGACACCGGAGAGATTGATGCCGCCGTGGCTTGTCTGTGGGACAACGGCAGGTACTACTACTGGATGACGACCCGCCGGCCGCCGGGCGGGGCGCAGAGGGCGCCGCATCAAGGCGCCGTCAAGCTACTCATGTACGCGGCGATAAATCATGCTCACGCCAAAGGACTCACCTTTGACTTTGATGGGGTTCCTTCCGCCCAAGTAGCAAAGCTGTACGCCGGAATGGGTGGAACAAAGTCCGTTCGATACAAAGTCAAGCGCGGGACAACTTGCGAGCGTTTGGCGAGCGTCGTCCGCTCACCTGTCAAGGCGGCGCTGAGGAATACATTTGGACGGCTGATTAGGCTGAAGTTGAACTAGCATCCCTCGATGCCTTCATACGGTTTTCACCTGATGTCCCTCCGGAAGGCGGTCCTCGAATCCACCTCCCATGCGTGGCGAAAAATGGCTTAGATGACCGGCCGCTTGCTTCGCCGATGCAAAATTGTTGCAGCGACGCGACTCGGCGGGCGCAATTGCCGAAGAGAGGTGAGGCGCGCGCGCAAGTTCAGCAGAAGGTGAATCTGCAGGCG
>Ga0307499_10000298_pt1 | contig 18435 bp, 10 predicted proteins | sample 13_S_MG_FD_201363 | JGI IMG/M metagenome (GOLD analysis project Ga0307499, IMG submission 201363) | Soil microbial communities from Populus trichocarpa stands in riparian zone in the Pacific Northwest, United States - 13_S | ecosystem: Environmental > Terrestrial > Soil > Riparian zone > Trees... | reverse complement strand
TGACCGTCTCGGTGGCCAGCACGCTGCGCCACCCGGAGCGGGAACGGAAGATCATCGAGAGCGTGACCCGGCGCCGGGTGGCCGGGCTGATCGTCGCCCCGGTCGCCGCCGACCATGCGTACCTGGCCAGCGCGCCGTTCCCGGTGCTGTTCGTGGACCGGCGGGCCGGCAACCTGGACGCCGACGCTGTGGTGGTCGACGACCGGGGCGCTGCCCGGACCGCGGTCGCGCACCTGATCGCGCACGGCCACCGCCGCATCGCGTTCGTCGGTGACCACCTCACCGTGGCTACCGGACAGGACCGGCTGGCCGGCTATCAGGACGCGCTCGCCGAGGCCGGCATCCCGCGGACGCCGGAGTACGTGCTGCCGGTGTGCCCGGAGATCGCCGACGCGGCCCGGACGACCGGGCAGCTGCTCGACCTCGCCGAGCCGCCGACCGCGATCTTCAGCGCGAACACCCGCTGCTCGCTCGGCGTGGTCCCGGTGCTGCACTCGCGCCGCCGCACCGACCTGGCGATGGTCGGCTTCGGCGATTTCTTCATGGCCGACGCGCTGGAACCGGGCGTCACCGTGATCGACCACCCGCCCGAGCTGATCGGCCGGGTGGCGGCGGCGCACCTGTTCACCCGGCTGGACGGCAACCCCGGGCCCCGGGTCACGATCAGCCCGCCGCTGCACCTCATCCCCCGCGGCTCCGGCGAGCTGGCGCCATGACCGGGCCAGCCCGGCGGGCGGTCACGCTCGGCATCGACATCGGTACGACCAACACGAAGGTCGTGGTGGCCGACGCGGAGACCGGCCTTCAGCTGGCCCTCGGCCGGCAGCCGACGGTCTGGACGCAGCACCCCAACGGGCAGGTGGACACCGGTCCGGACACCATCCTGGCGGGCGTGCGGGCCGCGGTGGCCGCCGCGGTCGGGACCGCGGCGGAGACCGCCGGCAGCCCGATCCGGGTGACCGGGATCGGGATCGCCGGGATGGGCGAGAGCGGGGTGCTGCTGGGCCGCCGCGGCGTCCCGGTCACCCCGGTGATCGCCTGGTACGACCCACGTGGCAGCGCCGAGCTGGCCGCGCTCGACCCGGAGTTCCGCGCCGCGTACCCGGCCCGCACCGGCATGCCGGTCGTCCCGCACTCGTCCCTGGCGAAGCTGCTCTGGTGGCGCGGGCAGGGGCTGCGGCCGGGCCCGCAGCACTGCTGGCTGAACCTGCCCGAGTACGTCGCGTACGAGCTGACCGGTGCCCGGATCACCGAGCCGTCGCTCGCGTCCCGGACCGGGCTGCTCGACCAGGCCACCGGCGCCCCGTGGCCGGCCGCCCTGGAGCTGCTCGGCGCGCCGGTCGGGCTGCTGCCGCCGCCGCTGCCCGCCGGCTCGCCGGTCGGAACGGTGCGGACCGAGGGCGCGCTGCGCGGCGCGGTGGTCACGGTCGCCGGCCACGACCACTCGGTGGCGGCGGTCGGGGTCGGCGCGGTCGGTCCCGACCAGCTGTTCAACTCCGCGGGTACGGCGGACGTACTGCTGCGGTCGGTGCCCCGGGTGCTCACCGACGCCGAGCGGGCGCAGCTGGTGGCCGGCGGGGTGGAGGCCGGCCAGCACGTGCTCCCCGGGCAGTCCGCGCTGATCGGCAGCGTCCGGGCCGGGCTGGTGCTGCGTCGGGTGCTCGGGCTGGTGGGCCGGGCCGAGCCGGCGCTGCGGGCCGAGTTGGACCGGCGCTGGCAGCCGGACACCGAGGTCGGCGCGCTGCGGGTACGGGGTTCCCGCGGCGCCGACGACACCGTCACGATCGTGATCGCCGACGGGGCCACCCCGGAGCTGGCGTGGGCGGGGGCGCTGCGGCACATCAGCACCGAGACGGCCGCGGTGCTCGCGGTGATGAACGGGGTCGTCGACGAGCACGCCGCGGCCGTCGCCGCGGGTGGCTGGACCCGGCTGCGCAGCGTGCGGGAGACCAAGGCCGGCGTCATCCCGCGGCTGACGTTCAGCGCGCTGGAGGAACCCGGCGCGACCGGTGCCGCCCGGTTCGCCGCCTGGGCCGTGGCCGGCGTCACGAACGGCGCCGCCGGCCGCAGCGGTGCACCCGGACCGCCGCAGGTGGCCGGGTTCACCTAGTTCGGCGTCGCCCGGCGCCCCCGCCGGGTTGCCGCCCGACCCCGCTCGGCCGGAGATCCCGGCCCGCACTCCCTGACCCTGAGGAGCGGAGCTCATGACCGAAGCCCCCACCGCGCGCGCCGGACTGGACGCGATCGCCGACCCGACCGGGGTCTTCTCGATCGTCGCCATGGACCAGCGCAACACGTTGCGGCGGATGTTCGCCGCGGTAGGCCATCCCGCGGAGACCGCCGACCTGCGCCAGGCCAAGGTGGACGTGGCCGCCGCGCTCACCCCGGTGGCCAGCGCGATCCTGCTCGACCCCACCTTCGGCGTCCCGGCGGTGCACGCCGGGCAGGCGCTGGCCCCGTCCTGCGGGCTGCTGATCGCGGCCGAGCCGGAGGAGCGCGGCAGCTACCAGGGTGAGCCGCGGACCCACCGGGATCCCGCGCAGGACGCCGCCTGGGTCCGGTCGATGGGCGGCGACGCGGTGAAGTTCCTCGTCCAGCTGCGGCCGGACCGGCGGCCCGGCCGCGGCGAGCCGGACCTCGCCGCCGAGGTGATCGACGTGGTCCGGGCGGTCGTCGCCGACTGCCGGGCGGCCGGCGTACCGGCCGTGGTGGAGAACCTCATCTACCGGCTGCCCGGCGAGCCGGAGCTGACCCCGGACCAGCGGGCCGACCTGATCATCGAGTCGGCCCGGATCCTCGACGACCTCGGCGTGGACCTGCTCAAGCTGGAGTACCCCGGCTCGGCGGCGGCCTGCCGGCGGCTGTCCGGGGTGGTCACCGGCCCGTGGGCGGTGCTGTCGGCCGGGGTGGCGTTCGACGAGTTCCAGGACGTGCTGCGGATCTCCTGCGACGACGGCGGCGCGTCCGGGTTCATCGCCGGGCGGGCGCTGTGGAAGGAGGCGGTCGGCCTCGACGGGGCGGCCCGGGCCGAGTTCCTGACGACGGTGGCGCGGCCCCGGCTGGAGGACTGCCTGCGGGCCGTCGACGGCCGGGCCCGCCCCTGGCATGCGGCCCAGCGGGCGGCGCGGGGATGACTCCGGTACTGCAGGCGCGCGGCATCAGCCGCAGCTACGGCCAGGTGCAGGCGCTGGCCGGCGCCGACTTCGACGTCGAGGCCGGCGAGGTGGTCGCCCTGATCGGCGACAACGGGGCGGGCAAGAGCACCCTGGTGCGGATCCTGTCCGGGGCCGAGTCGGCGGACACCGGCGAGGTGCTGTTCGAGGGCAACCCGGTGCAGCTGGCCACGCCCAGCGACGCCCGCCGGCTGGGCATGGAGACGGTGTTCCAGGATCTCGCGCTGGCGCCGCACCTCTCCCCGGTGCAGAACATGTACCTCGGCCGCGAGGTACGCCGGCCAGGTCCGCTCGGCTGGTTCGGGTTCATGGACACCCGGGCGATGCGGGCCGGCAGCCGGGAGGCGTTCGACCGGCTCGGCGCGCCCGTCCGCAACCTGACCGGGCCGATCGGCTCGATGTCCGGCGGGCAGCGGCAGGCGGTCGCGGTCGCCCGGGCCGCGGCCTGGGCGAAGAAGGTCATCTTCCTGGACGAGCCGACCGCCGCGCTCGGCGTGGCGCAGACCCAGAACGTGCTGAACCTGGTCCGCCGGGTCAGCGCGGAGGGCATCGGGGTCGTGTTCATCAGCCACTCGATGCCGCACGTGATGGAGGTGGCCGACCGCATCCAGGTGCTGCGCCGCGGCCGCCGGGTGGCCACGTTCCGGCAGCAGGACACCTCGATGGAGCAACTCGTCGCCGCGATGACCGGCGCCCTGCAGTGGGAGGCGCATTGAGCGAGGCCCAGGCGGTCCGGCCGGCCGAGGTGGCGCCCGAGGCCGCGGAAGAGGATCCGCCAGCCGGGCGGCTGCAGCGGATCGCCCGGCTCCAGGCGCTGCAGATCCTGCTGCTGCTGGCGGTGACGGTAGGGATATTCAGTGTCCTCAAACCGGACACCTTCCCCACCGTGTTCAACCTGCGCGGCATCGTGCAGAACACCGCGATCCTCGCCGTGCTCGGCGTCGGCATGACCTTCGTGATCATCACCGGCGGCATCGACCTGTCGGTCGGCAGCGTGCTGGTGTTCAGCGCCGTGGTCGCGGACAAGACGATGGCGGCGTACGGCGGCACGGGCTGGGGCACCGCGCTGGTCGGCGCCGTGGTCGCCTGCCTGGCCGGGCTCGGCTGGGGGCTGCTCAACGGCGTACTGGTGGCCAAGGCGAAGGTACCGCCGCTGGTGGTCACGCTCGGCTCGCTGTCCGCCGCGCTCGGGTTCAGCCAGATCATCACCAAGGGCCTGGACCTGCGCGACGCCCCGCGGACGCTGGTGGACAAGATCGGCTTCGGCAACGTGGTCGGCCAGGTCCCGGCGCTGGCGGTGGTCGCCGGGGTGGTGGTGGTCGGCGGGATCGTACTGCTGCACCGGACCCGGTTCGGCCTCTACACCTACGCGGTCGGCTCCAACGCCGAGGCCGGGCGGCGGGCCGGCGTGCTGGTGGACCGGCACCTGATCAAGGTCTACGCGCTGGCCGGCACGCTGGCCGGCTTCGCCGGGATCCTCAACCTCGCGTTCTTCCAGTCGACCACCATCGGCGGGCACTCCAACACCCCGCTGAACGTGATCGCCGGCGTCGCGATCGGCGGCACCAGCCTGTTCGGCGGCGTCGGGTCGGTGTTCGGCACGGTGATCGGCCTGTTCATCCCGATCGTGCTGCAGAACGGGTTCATCCAGACCAACGTGCAGCCGTTCTGGCAGCAGGTGGTGGTCGGCGCCGTGCTGGTCACGGTCGTCTACATCGACCAGGTACGCCGCGCCGCGGCGCTGCGCGGGGCCCGACCGGGCCTGGCCGCGCTCTTCCGGCGCCGCAGCTGACCGGCTTCCGGCCGGTCCGGCGGCCGCCGCCGCACGCACCACCCGCACCACCCACCCACACCACCGTTCGGAGCAGAAATGAGGGTCGGTATGAACCGTAGGACCGCAGTCGGCGCCGGCTTGGCAGCGCTGGCGCTGGCCGTCACCGCCGCGTGCGGCTCGGACGACAACAGTTCGTCCAGCAGCAGCGGGGGCACCAGCGGCAGCAAGAGCTACAAGCTGGCGTTCATCCAGGGCGTCGCCGGCGACGCCTTCTACATCACGATGCAGTGCGGGATCGAAGCGGAAGCCAAGACCCAGGGCGCGACCGTCACCACGCAGGGGGCGCAGAAGTTCGACCCGACCCTGCAGACTCCGATCCTGCAGTCGGTCATCGCGACCAAGCCGGACGCGATCCTGATCGCGCCGACCGACGTGTCGGCCATGCAGCAGCCGATCGCGCAGGCGAAGGCACAGGGCATCAAGATCGTCCTGGTGGACACCACGCTGAACGACCCGTCCGTCGCGGTTTCGGCGATCTCGTCCGACAACGCCGCCGGCGGCAAGGCCGCGTTCGACGCCATCAAGCAGCTGGTCCCGGGCGGCGGCAAGGTGCTCGGCGTCGGCGTGCAGCCCGGCATCAGCACCACCGACGCCCGCGACAAGGGCTTCGCCGACGCGGCCAAGGCCGACTCGTCCTTCACCTACCTGGGCGTCCAGTACTCGCAGAACGACCCGGCGAAGGCCGCCTCCATCGTCAGCGCCGCGCTGCAGAAGGACCCCGACATCGTCGGCGTCTTCGCCTCGAACCTGTTCTCCGCCGAGGGCGCGGCCACCGGCATCCGGCAGGCCGGCAAGCAGGACAAGGTCAAGGTCATCGGCTTCGACGCCGGCCCGGACCAGATCAAGGCGCTGGAGGACGGCACCGTGCAGGCGCTGATCGCGCAGCAGCCGGGCACCATCGGCATCGACGGCGTGCAGCAGGCGATCAAGGCGCTCAAGGGTGAAGCCACCACCACCAACATCCAGACCGGCTTCACCATCATCACCAAGGACAACCTCGACAGCACCGGCAAGGACGCGACCTACAAGGCCAGCTGCTAGCAACCGCAGCCGGGCGGCGCCCCGTGCCGGACCCCGCCGGGGCGCCGCCCGCTCCCTCGCCACCCCGACCGCCTGGCACCGGATCTCCGGTGCCAGGTGAACATCTCGGCCGGTGAGCTCGGCCGGCCGGATCCGGTCCAGGTGTACCGGATCAGGCGCCGCTGCCCGTGGTCGGTGTAGGAGCGCAGCGTGCGGGCCTTGTCATGGCGTCCGGTCAGTGCCGGGCGGTGACCGGGATGCTGTAGATGCCGCGGCCGAAGGTGGCCGCGAACAGCCGGCCGGACGCGGCGTTGTACTGGATATCGGTGACCGCGGCGAGCGGCAGGTCGGCGCCGACCCGAACCCAGAGACCCGGCAGGATGCCGCGGAACACGCCGACGTCGGTGGCCACGTAGACGGTCCGGCCAGGCCCGATGACCACGTCGTTGACCGGCGCGTTGGGCAGCAGGCCGGTCACGTCCAGCCAGGTCCGGCCGCGGTTGGGCGTCACGAGCACGTGCCCGTTGCCGGTGCCGGCGCGGTAGCCGGACAGCGTGACCCAGATCCGGTTGGCGTCGGTCGGGTCGACCTTCACCCGGGTCACCCACTGCCCGCCCCGGCGCAGGGTCGTCCAGGTGGCGCCGAGGTCGGTGGTGAGCACCACTCGGCCGTCGTCGGTGCCGGCCACGATCTCGTTCGGGTTGGTGGGGGCCGAGGCGACGGTGGTCAGCGTGCCGAACGGGTATACCGGGTCAGGACCCGCGCCGCCCGTCAGGTCCGGGCTGATCGGCGCGTAGGTCTGCCCGCCGTCGGTGGACCGGTTGAGGATGTTGCCGCCGGAGTACACGACGGCCGGGTCGTCGGCGGCGAACTCCAGCGGGGCGAACCAGTTGTAGCGGTCGGCGACCCGGCCGGCCAGTCCCTGGAAGTTCGTGCCGCCGTTGACCGACCGCCGGCAGGAGCCGAACTGCGAGCAGTTGAACACGATGTCCTGGTTCACCGGGTTGATCAGGTTCTGCTCGCCGTCGCCGCCGCCGAAGGAGTTCCACCGGGTGCCGCCCCAGGTCCGGACCGACCCGTTGTCCTGCAGGCCGCCGGAGATCCTGGTCGGATCCTGCTCGCTGACCGCGACGCTGTAGAACTGCGACCACGGCTCGACGGTGCCCTTCACCCAGGTGTTGGTGGCGCCGCTGGCGTCCGAGCGGTACGCGCCGCCGTCGTTGCCCTCGTAGACCCGCCCCGGCACCTTCGGGTCCCAGGCCATCGCGTGGTGGTCGACGTGCATGCCGGCCGTGTTGCTCCAGGTCGTGCCGCCGTCCCTGGATTCCCGCAGGTTCACGCCGGGAACGAAGAGGTGGTTGCCGTCGGCGGGATCCGCCCACACCTTGCCGGTCCACCAGATGTCCCCGCCGGCGCCGGCTTTGGTCGCCGCGGCGAAGCTGTCGCCGCCGTCGTCGGAGCGGTAGAAGCCGAGCTCGTCGCCGAACGGCCGGTACGTCGAGGTGATCACGTAGACGCGGCCAGGCGTGGTGGCCGATACGCCGATCCCGATCCGGGCCAGGGTGGCCGCGGGGCCCAGGCCGACCGTGTCGCCGGGGGCGAGCGCGGTGACGTTCGCCAGCCGCTGCCAGCTCGTCCCGCTGTCGGTGGATCGGTACAGGCCGGAGCCGACGCCGCCGTAGGTGCGCAGGTTCGGCAGCCGGCGGCGGTCCCACATCGAGGCGAAGATCCGGCCCGGCGTGGTCGGGTCGAGCTGGATGTCGACGGCGCCGGTGGCCGCGGTGGCGGGGGCGAGCACGAGCTGCCAGTGCGCGCCGGCGTCGGTCGACCGGTAGACGCCGCGCTGGCCGCCGTCCCGGAAGACCGAGCCGGCCGCCGCCACGTAGACCCGGCGCGGGTTGGTCGGGTCGACCGCGATCGCGCCGATCGTCGCCGAGGCGCGCAGGCCGACGTTCCGCCAGGTCGCCCCGTGGTCGGTGGACTTGTAGACGCCGTCGCCCTCGTACGTGATGCTGCCGCCGCCCGGGTTGGCCTCACCGGTGCCGACGTAGATCGTGCCGTCGCCGGCGGTCGCGATCGCGCCGGTCGCCTGCGGGAACCCGGCGGGCCAGGTCGGCTGGTAGGTCGCGCCCGCGTCGGTGCTCTTCCAGACCCCGCCCGACGCCGTGGCCGCGTAGGCGGTGTCGGGCCGCGACGGGTCGACCGCCACGCCCGTGACCCGGCCGCCGATGTTGGTCGGGCCCTCCGCCGTCCAGCGCCGCCGGTCGACGCCCAGCAGGTTGGCCTGCTCGGCGGCCGTGAGCAGGGCCCGCTCGGGCAGCCCGACACCGCCGGACGTGTCCTGCCCCGCCTTCCACTCGCCCGGCGCCGCCGGGGTGCACAGCGGGTCCTCCTCGTCCTCCTCGTCCGCGGCGGCGACCTCGTCCGCTTCCTCCTCGTCGCAGTCGGGTGGCTCGGCGTCCGGTCCCTCGGCCGCCCGGACAGCGCCGGCGGGGGTCACCGGGCCGGCCGCCGCAGGGGCGGCCGGGGCGGCCAGCGCCAGCACGACCGGCAACCCGAGCCAGGCAATCCACCACGGCCGCATCCGAGCTGACATCCGTACCTCCGAAGACCATCACGGACGGGATGAACCGGTCACCGGCCCGCACCCATCCTGGTCGGTTACATCCGGGTGGGAAACACCCCGATGCGGAATTCTCACGCCAGCTCCGGCGGTCGTGGCCGTCGGCGAGGCAACCTTGCGCCAAGGGATGCGGCCGGTGGCCCGCGATCGCACATACGCACGGGCTACCCGCCCCTGAGGTCGGGCCGGACGGCAACGGGTTGTGGTGCCGGCCGACAGCGCCGGCAAGTGGATGTCACTGAGGTCGGCCGGAGCGGCTACGGCGAGGTCTGCAGCGGGCCGTCGTTACCCAGCGGCAGGTTCTGTTCAGGCCCGGTGCCGGCTGGGCGATGGGATCGGCGAGCCGCGGGCGGCGCATGCCCCGGGAGCGGGAGATCGGCCGGTTGCCGGCCGGGATCTGACGAGGAGTGCGCTGGGTGCCTATCGACGACACCGGCCGGCCCCGCCCAGGGAGCCGGGAGGTGGTGCTCTACCGCAGCGACCGTAGCCGGGTGTCCCGGCTGTGGACGCCGGACGGGCGGCGGACCGTCATCGCCAAGCAGCTGACCGGCCCGGGCGCGGCCCGCCGGCTGCGGCACGAGGTCGCGATCCTGGAGCGGCTGGCCGGCACGGACGGCGTGCCGCAGCTCGCGCCGCCGCCGTACCCGACCGGGGCGATCCTGCTCACCGACCTGGGCGGGCAGTCGCTGGCCGAGCTGGTGTCGGCGGGGCCGGTGGCGCCGGTGCTGGCGACCGGCCTCGCGACGGAGCTGGCCCGGACGTTGGCCCGGGTGCACGCGTGCGGTGTCGTGCACCGGGACATGAGCCCGACGAACATCCTGGTCGCCGGCCAGCCACCGGTGCCGCTGCTGATCGACTTCGACCTGGCCACGACGCACGCCGAGGAGCGGCCCGGCTTCAGCCACCAGACGGAGATCACCGGCACGCTGGCGTACCTGGCGCCGGAGCAGACCGGACGCACCGGCTGGGCGGTGGACCAGCGGGCGGACCTCTACGGGCTGGGCGCCGTCCTCTACGAGCTGGTCACCGGCGCGCCGCCGTTCCGGACCAGCGATCCGCTGCGGCTGATCCACGAGCACCTGGCTCTGCTGCCGGCCGCGCCGGCCGAGGTGAACCCGGCCGTGCCGCCGATGCTGTCGGCGATCATCATGCGGCTGCTGGAGAAGGAGCCGGACCGGCGCTACCAGAGCGCCGACGGTCTCGGCCACGACCTGGCGCGGCTGCGGGACGGGCTGGCCAGCGGCGACGTGGCGCCGTTCGAGCTGGCCCTGCGCGACTTCCCGGTCCGGCTCACCGCCCCGTCCCGGCCGGTCGGCCGCGCGGCCGAGATCGAGGTGCTGGTAGGCGCGTTCACCGGCACCGGCACCGGAGCCGAGCGGGTCCGGGGCGTGCTGGTGACCGGGCCGCCCGGGGTGGGCAAGACGGTGGTCGTCGACGAGCTGCGGTCGGTGGTGACCGCGGCCGGCGGCTGGTTCGTCACCGGCAAGTTCGATCAGCACCGCCGCGACCTGGCCGGGGACGGGCTGGGGCAGGCGTTCGTCGCGCTCGTACAGCTACTGCTCGCCGAACCCGAGGCCGAGCTCGCCCCGCAGCGGGAGCGGGTCCGGCGCGCACTCGGCCCCAACGCCGGGCTGGTCGCCGCGGTGTTGGACGGGATTCGGGTGCTGCTCGACGTGCCGCCGGAGCCCCCGGTCGGCGACCCGCAGGAGCTGCAGGGCCGGCTGGTCCAGGCCAGCCTGGACCTGGTGCGGGCCATCGCCCAGCCCACCCGGCCGATCGTGCTGGCGCTGGACGACCTGCAGTGGGCCGCGTCCACCCCGCTGGGGTTCGTCGACGGGGTGCTGACCGGCGATCCGATCGACGGCGTGCTGCTGATCGGCGCGCACCGCGAGGTCGACGCCGCACACCCGCTCGCCGCGCTGCGCGACCGTTGGCAGCAACTAGGGGTGCGGCTGCCGACGCTGCGGCTGGCCAACCTCCCGCCGGCCGACGTGAGCACGCTGCTGGCCGAGATGCTCCGGCTGCCCCGGTCGCGGACCGGCGAGCTGGCCGACGCGGTGGCCGTCCGCACCGGCGGCAACCCGTACGACACGGTCGAACTGGTCAACGCGCTGCGCCGGGACGGCGCGCTGGTCGTCGGCGCCGACGGCTGGAGCTGGGACACCGCGGCGGTCCGCCGGCACGCCGGCCAGGGTGACGTGCTCGAGCTGCTCGCCGCGCGGATCGCCGCGTTGCCGACCGAGTCCGGCCGGCTGCTGTCGGCGATGGCCTGCCTGGGCGGCCAGGTGGACGTCGAGCTGCTGGGCGCGGCGACCGGCCTGCCGGCCGACCGGGTCGACCTGCTGCTCGCCCCGGCGCTGGAGGACGGCCTGCTGGTGCTCGGCGCCCGTGGCGCGCACCAGGCCGGAGATGTCGTCCGGTTCCGGCACGACCGGGTGCAGCAGGCCGGGTACGAGAGCCTCGACCCGGAGCGCCGGCGGGAGCTGCACATCTCGCTCGCCCGGGCGCTGGCCGCCATCCCCGAGCTGGTCGGGATGTCGGCCGAGCAGTACCTACCGGCCATCGACCTGGTCCGTGCGCCGGTCGAACGCCGGCGGGTCGCCGCCCTGCTCCGGTCGGCCGCGGCCGGCGTTCAGCTGATCAACGCCGCGATGGCCGACCGGTTCCTTGCCGCCGCCCTGGACGTGCTCCCGGACATCGATCCCGACGCCGACGCCGACGCCGACGCCGCCGGCGACGCCGATGCCGCCGGCGCCGGCGCCGGCGCCGATCCGGACGCCGAGCTGCGGCTCGCGCTGCGGATCGATCGGCACGCCTCGCTGGTCAACCTCGGCCGGCTGGAGGAGGGCGACCGGGCGTACGACTCGATCGCCGTGCGGGCGCCCGGGCCGATCCGGCTCGCTCCGTCCGCCTGCATCCAGGTCGGCAGCCTGTGCCGGCGGGCCCGGTACGGCGAGGCGATCACGCTCGGCTTGGAGCTGCTGGCCGGGCTGGGCGTCACCGGCCCCGGTCCGGAGATCGCCGCCGAGGTTGGTCACGGGCTGGACGAGATGTGCCGCTGGTTCGCGGCGGTCGACCGGTCCGCCGAGCTGGGCCGGCCGGACACCACCGAGCCGCGGGTGCTGGCGGCCGCCGAGCTCCTCGCCGCGATGGCCACGCCGGCGTTCTTCTCCGACCCGCTGAGCTCGTTCTGGCTGTCCCTGGAGAACTACCGGCAGTGGGTCGAGCACGGCCCGTCCGCCCCGATGATGGTTTCCACCTGCTTCGCCGCGCTGGCCGTCAGCGGGTTCCGGGAGGACTACCGCACCGCGTACGAGCTGATCCGGCTCGCGAACGAGGTGGGCGAGGCGCACGGCCACCAGCTGCGGCTCGGCCCGGCCCGGTTCTTCGCCCTGCTGTACAGCCACTGGCTCGAGCCGCTCGCCGACGACGGCCGGAAGGCCTTGGCCACCCGCACCGAACTGCTGCACGCCGGCGACGTGATCTGGGCGGGCAATACGTACCACGTGTCGGTGGCCGCCCCGCTCGCCGGTGCGCAGCCGCTGGCCGAACACGCCGAGGAGGCCGAGGCCGCGCTCGCGTTCGCCGCCCGTACCGGCGATTCGCACTCGGCGGCGATCTACCTCGGATTCCGCCAGCTGGTCCGGGCGCTGCGCGGCGAGACCGCGAGCCCCGGCAGCTGCACCGACGCCGACTTCGACGCCGAGGCGCACCTGGCCGCGCAGGCGGACAACCCGATGGCGGCCGGCTTCTTCCAGGTCAACCTGGCGCTGGTCGCGGCGATCTTCGACCAGGGCGACGAACTGCGGCGGTGGTCGGCCGCGGTCGTGCCGCTGCTGCCCAACCTCGACGCGCAGTACCACGCCGCCCTGGCCCGGCTACTGCAGGTGCTCGCGCTGGCCGGGCAGCTCCGGCTGCGCCCGCCCGGCGACCCTCCGGACGCCGATACCGTCGCCGAGCTGGATGCCAGCCGGGACTGGCTGGCCCGGCGGGCCGCGGACGCGCCCGGCAACTTCCGGCCGCTGCTGCTGCTCGCCGACGCCGAGCGGGCCTGGGCGGTGGCGTCCGTCGCTGACCGGGCCGCCGGCGCCACCGGCGGGGCCGGCGGCACTGGCGGGGCCGGCGGCACTGGCGGGGCCGGCGGCACTGGCGGGGCCGGCGCCACTGGCGGGGCCGGCGACCGCGCCGGGGCCGGCTTCGGCCCGGCGGCGGTGGCGTTCGACGCCGCGCAGGAGGTGGCCACCGGGCTGGGCGCGTCGTGGCAGCGGGCGCTGATCCTGGAGCGCGCCGGGCTGTTCCAGGTCGAGCACGGCCTGGGGCACGGCGGCCACGACCTGCTCGCCGCGGCCCGGGCGACCTACCGGGAGTGGGGCGCTACCGGCAAGGTCGACGACCTGGACCGGCGGTTCCCGCTGCTGCGCGGCCGGCGGCGTCCTACCGCCGGCCACGGCGCGGTTCCGGACGTCCGGCGCACAACCAGCATCTCCGCCGGCACGATCGACCTGCTCGCGGTGCTCGAGGCGTCCCAGGCGCTCAGCTCGGAGACCGGCCTGGGTTCGCTGCTGGCCCGGGTGTCCATCGTGCTCAGCGCGATGACCGGCGCTACCGCGGTGCGGGTGCTGCTCTGGCAGGACGAGCGGCAGGAGTGGCTGCTGCCGCCGGCCCCGGATGCCGCCTCCGACGCCCCGTCCGCGCTGCCCGACGGCCCGGCCGCGGCTGGCATCGTGCCGATGTCGGTGCTGCGGTATGTCGAGCGCACCCGCGAGCCGCTGCTGGTGCACGACGTGACCGGCGACGACCGGTTCGCCCGCGATCCGTACTTCGCCGGGCTGGCGACCGGTTCGCTGCTGACCGTGCCGATCCTCAGCCGGGGCCGGCTGCGGGCCGTGTTGCTGCTGGAGAACCAGCTCGGCCGCGGCGCCTTCTCCGCGGAGCGGCTGGATGCCGCCCAGCTGATCGCCGGCCAGATCGCGGTTTCCCTCGACAACGCGCTGCTGTACGCCTCGCTGGAGCAGAAGGTGACCCAGCGCACCGAGGAGCTCAATACCGCCAACGAACAGTTGGCGCAGCTCAGCGTCACCGACCCGCTCACCGGCCTGGCCAACCGGCGGCGGATGACCGAGGTGCTGCAGGCCGAGTGGCACCGGCTCGGCACCGGCGGCCTCCAACTCGCCATCATCATGATCGACGTCGACCACTTCAAGCGGTACAACGACCACTACGGGCACCTCGCCGGGGACGAGTGCCTGCGCCGGGTCGCCGGCGCGATCACCACGGCCGCCCGGGCCACCGACCTGGCCGCCCGCTACGGCGGCGAGGAGTTCGTCATCGTGCTGCCGCGCGCCGACGCCGCCGCGGCGGCCCGGGCCGGGGAGCGGATCCGCGCCGCGGTCGCCGGGCTGGCCGAGCCGCACGCGCTGGCCGAGGCCGGGTTCGTCACGGTCAGCGTCGGCGTGGCCGCCGCGGTCCCGACCCTCGACGGCCTGGCCGACAACCTGGTCAAGGCCGCGGACACGCAGCTTTACCAGGCGAAGCGCAACGGCCGGAACCAGGTCGCGGTCGGCACCGACTGACCCGCCCGCCGGACCCGCCGGCCCAACCCGGTCAGCGCGTTGGACCGAATGGCACGAGTCAGGCCGAAGCCCCGGCCGAGCGCGACATCGCCACGGTGCGCCGCCCTTCCGGCCGACCGTGCCGGACCCGGTCTACCGGAGCTGACCGGTGTCACCACCGCCGAAGAACTGCGCCACCATCTCGGCCCGGCTGCACACGCCGAGCTTCGCGAAGATGCGGCGCATGTGCGTCGACACCGTCCAGAGGCTGATGTCGAGCGAGCTCGCGATGGCGCGATTGGTCGAGCCGTCCGCGACCAGCCGGGCGATCTGGAGCTCCCGGGGGCTGAGCGCGTGCCGCGGCACCTGCGGGGAGACGACGAGCACGCACCGGACGTTGTCGTGCTCCAGCAGCACGGACACGCCGTTCTCGATCGTCGTCGCGTCGATGGCGCGCTGCTGCACCTGGTCGAGCATCGCCCGCAGGGCGGCGACTACGTGCTGCCGGAGGAGCGCTGTGTCCGCCGACTCCTTGGCCCGGCCGGGGAGGGGTTCCGGCGGCACCTCGCCGGTAGACCTGGCCCGCCGGGTCGGCATCGGAACGGCTGTCACGTCATCATTCCTCCCCCGTCAACGCGCGCCAGGCGAGCGCCGGAGCGAACAGGTTCGCTCTCCCATGGTGATTGATTTGTCGCTGCGCGGATACACCATCGGCGCCAATCGGCCGGGCAAGCGCGGCCAACAAGGCCACCGACGTGTCGATGGCCGCCGCCCAGCCGGGCAGGTCCATCGCCTCGTCCGGCCCGTGCGCGCGGCCGCCCGGGGTCCCGAAACCCAGCAGCAGCGGACGGATGCCGAAGGCGCGGGACATCATGCCCGCCGCGGGTATCGTGCCGCCGGACCGCAGGTAGGTCGGTGGCCGCCCGAAGCCGGCCACGCACGCCTCCGCCGCCGCCCGCCGGGTGGCCGGGTCCGGTGTCGTCTCCAGCCCGGGCGTCGCGGCGGCGAGGCGCAGCCGTACGGTCGCGCCGCGCGGGGCGAGCCCGTCGAGCAGCCGGCGCGCGCGGTGCAGCACGCTGGCCGGATCCGCCTGCGGCGGCAACCGGACGTCGATCCGCGCCGCGCTCCGGGCCGGCACGGCGCCGCGCCGCCCGCCAGCGGCGAGCCAGGTCACGCCGAGCGCGCCGCACCGGGTGATCCGCTCGTCCAGGCCGGGCCCGGTCGTGGCCCGCCCGCCCGCTGCCCGCGCCACGGCCGCGTCGGTGCGGATACGCGGCCGGACGCCGTCGGCGTCCGCCGGATGGGTGGCGAGGCCGGGGAGAAGGTGGTCGCGCAGCGTCAGCAGCGCCTCGGCCAGCACCAGGCCGGGATCCACGACGGCGCCACCGAGCCGGCCGGGGTGCACCTCCGGTCCGCAGGTGTCGACCTCGAGCCGGGCGACGAGATGGCCGCGCTGGCTCACGGTCACGGTCGGCGTGCCGTCATCGTCCCGCTCGGTGTCGGAGACAACCACGGCCCGCGGCCGGATCCGCCGGGCGAGGCGGCGTAGCACCGCGTCGAATCCGGGGCTGCCCACCTCCTCGGCGCCCTCCGCGATCACGAGCACCCGCGCCGGGGGAGTGCCGGCCCGGCGCCATGCGTCCAGGGCGCAGAGGTGGGCGAAGAGCTGCCCCTTGTCGTCGCCGGCGCCGCGGGCGTAGAGCACACCGGCGCGGACCACTGGCGTGAACGGGTCGGCCGACCATCCCGGCCCGGCGGGTTGCACGTCGTAGTGGCCGTAGATGACCACCAGCGGCGCGCCCGGCGGTGCCGACCAGTGCCCGAGAACGACGTCCCGACCGCCGGCGGTCGGCCGGATCGCCACGCTCGCGCCGTGGGCGCGCTGCCACGACGCGAGCCACCGGGCCGCGCCGGCGACGTCGGCGGCCCGCGCCGGGTCGGAGCTGACGGACGGGATCGCGAGCCAGGCACGCAGCTCGGTCAGCCGGTCGGCCCGGCACCGCCGGGCGGCGGCGAGTACCGCGGGCGGTGTCACCGCTCACCGGCGCGGCCCGACGGGGACGCCGCCCCGCCCACCGCGATAGGTGCCCAGGCCGTTGCGGCGCGGGTAGATCGGCCCGCCGCCCCGCGCGGCCGGCGGTAGCTGCGCGGGCGACCGCTCGCTGTACCGCGCGGCGACGCCGGCCTGGCCCAGTTGCTCCCACGGCATGACCCGGTCGGTGCCGGTGCGCTTGGCCAGGCTCATCGCCTGCGCGGACGTCAGCCACTCCTCGGCCGGTTCCGCGATCTCCATCAGCAGCGCCTCGAACTGCCCACGGCCGGTCTCCATCACGTGGTTGCCGGACAGCCAGCGCAGCACCGCGCGCCCGTTGACCGCCATCCGCTGCCGCGGGCTGCTCTGCAGCCGCACGTCGAAGTACCGGATGAGGACCTCGTCGACCACGTCCCACGCGTTGGCGGCACCGAACAGGTCCTTGACGTCGTCGGATCCGAGGATCCCGAAGCACTCCTCCAGCAGTTGCATGACCTCGACCCGCAGCACGTTCAGGTGGCCGTACGACGTGAACTTCAGGTTGTTCCGCAGGTCGAGCCCGGCCCGGCGGACCACCGCGATCGATCCGAAGCTCGGGTCCAGCGCCCGCTCCCGGATCACGTCGCTGATCCGCTTGTCGCGCCAGAACAGCGTGACCTGGTTGACGAAGTGCGAGAACAGCATGTGGAAGTCGGTGTTCGGCCGGCTCTGCCCGGCGCCGAGGCCGCGGCCGTAGCCGAGCACCCGGCGGTAGGCGGCCACCCGGTCGTTCTTCGTGTAGCGCAGCACGTCCCGGCGGTCGAACTGGTAGAGCCGGTACGCGCCGTCGCCGCCGGACAGCCGGATCGCGCCGCCCTCGAACAGCTCCTTGAGCTTCTGCACGACCCGGAACACGCCGATCCGGTCGTGCTGGTAGATGTAGTAGAGATCGCCGACGGCGACGACCCGCTCGGAGTTGACGTTCTCGTCGTACTCCGCGACCCCCTGCGGGATCTTGACGTCGCCGAACTTCCGCGCCGCCTCGGGGCCGACGCCGACCAGCTCCGCCAGGCCACGGTCCGGCGGGGTCGGTCCGGCGGCGTCCGCGTCGCGCGCCGCCTGGACCAGGTCGTCGAGCTGGCGGTTGATCTCCTCGGCGAGCGCCGGGTTCGAGACCAGGCTCCCCGAGAGGCGCTCGGAGACCTGGCTCCGCAGCGCCTGCATGCGGTCGAGTAGCTCCTGGTAATCCCGCTCGGAAAGCATGTCACCGCTCCTTTCCGCCGCGCAGGACGTCGGCCACGATGTCCTCTGCTTCCTTGGTGCGGGCGAACGCCTCGATGCTCATATCCGCCTGCCCCTGCTGCCGTTTGGCGTAGGCCGCTTCCAGCAGGCGCTGCGCCATGCCTGCCTGCCGCGCCGCCGCCAACTCCTCGCGCAGCCGCTGCACCTCGGCATCGAGCGCCCGCGCCCGCGCCTCCGACTGCTGGGCCCGCGCCTGGTCGTCCGCGTCGACGTCGACGGAGCCCTCGGACGGCTCGCCGGTCGGGCCACTCGCGAGATCCGCCGACGTGGTCTCGTGGCAGCCGCAGTCGCAGCCCGCGCAGCCATCGTCGCAGTCCGCCAGGCAGTCATCGTCGGCGAGCGTCGGCTCGATCGGCTCCGGCGGTAGCTGGGGAACGAAGCGCTGGTTGGGGTCGATGTCGACCCAGGTGTCGGGCCGCCCATCGGCCGAGACGGCGCTCGCGGGCCGCAGCTTCGGCCACGTCGTCACGCTCGGGCCCTGGACCACGCGGCCGAGTTCGCCGTCCACGATCGCCAGCGGCACCTCGGACGCCGGGACGAGGACGCCCTCGGGAGCGGTGGTCAGCAACGTCCTGAGGCCGCCCGGGAGCGTGTCCAGAGCGAAGATCCCGGACATGCTGTCCTGGTCGGCGCTCGCGCTGCCCTGCAGCGGGAGCGCCAGGGCGGACAGGCTCTGCGCGTTCGGGTCGGTGACGAACGCCGGCACATACGTCGGCCGCAGGTGGAGGCCGCGCACCTCGACGCGGACGAAACCGTCCGCCGCCGCCTGCACAGTCGCGTCACCGGTCGTGTCGAACGGTGTCACGGTGAGGTCGAGCAGGACGGCACCGGCGAACCGGCCGATCCGGATGACGCGGGCGGTCAGCCGCTCGACGAGCCCGCACAGGGTCGAGACGGCGATCTTCACCCGGCCCGCGTAC